>Ga0247727_10019494_pt1 | contig 10505 bp, 6 predicted proteins | sample WisWelCaveWW1625_FD_202498 | JGI IMG/M metagenome (GOLD analysis project Ga0247727, IMG submission 202498) | Biofilm microbial communities from Wishing Well Cave, Virginia, United States - WW16-25 | ecosystem: Environmental > Aquatic > Deep subsurface > Groundwater > Cave microbial mat | place...
CCGCTGCCTACGCGCGGGCTGCGCGCGAGGCCGTTCGCGAGGCGGTGGTGCAGCCGCTTGCCCGGTTCGGCATCGAGCTGCCGTCCGCCGAAGTCGATCGACTGCTCGCGTCCGAGGCCTGAATCGTCCGCGCACGCTGCGAGCGGCGACCGGGTCTGCCCGGCGGTGAACCCCGGCGTCGTCAGCGCGGGCAGTCGTGCCCTTCGCGGGATGTGTGAAAGCCGTTTCCGCGCAGGCGCCACCGGTGCGCAAGGTCGGAGCCGATCTCGGCCGCGATATCGCGTTCCACCCGGTCGCCGGCGGAGTGCATCAGCCTATAGAGGCGCTCGACCGCGGGAGTTCCCGCGACGTCGTCCGGCGGTGCTTGCAGACCGGCGCGCTCGCGGGCGATGCGCTGGAAGGCGACCTGCGTGTCACGTCCCGGGGACTTGGCGCGGATCTCCAGCATGGCGGCCGTCGGCGAGATCGTCGCCGCGCCGTCTTCGTCTCCGGTCACCTCGATGTAAAGCCTGCGGATCGCGCTGCGCATGGCGGCATCGTGGTCGCGCAGCGCCCGGTTCATCGCCTCGCGCTGACGGTCGGCCATGCCCAGGTCCGCGGCCTCGCCGCGGCCCACTTGAAGCGGCCCGCCGTCACCGAGCCCCGGCATGTTCCAGGCGAGCTCGCAACGGTCGGACATATCGATCAGCTCTTCGCGAGTGAGCTCAACGACGTTCGACCGATCCGGCCCGGTCTCGTCGGGGCGCCGGCGGAGGTCCACGATTTCGGCGCGCAGCCGGGAGATCTCGCGCAGGAGCTCGGCGCGTCCGGGGTTCTGCGCGTCAGACGGCGACGGTCGCCGCGAGGCCGGGTCCGTGGAGCTCGGTGCGGCGGTCATCGATCGCGCGTGCCCGTTGCCGACGGCCGGATTCGCCGTCGGGGGATGTCCGTTCTCGCCGTGCGACGGCGCAGCCCCGGGGCGAAAAGCGACCCAGAAAACCCAGGCGGCCCCTACCGCCGCCGCGCCGGCAGCGAATCCTACGTACCCGGTCGTGGATCGCTTCATGCGTGGGTGGTGGCGACGCTAGCGCTGCACGACACCGATGGTGTTGGACTTGCCCCAGCCGACGCCGAGCGAGATCGCCACCGAGGGCACGTAGAGCTGGTCATCGACACCGGTCGAATCGCTCACATAGAAGGGCAGCGTCACGTCGAGTTGGGGGAAGAACCGGATGGTGCTGGCGCGGAACATCTCGTAGCCCAGCGCGATCTGCCCCTGCATGCCGGAGCCGCCGAACGCGCGGTCGTTCTCGACGGCGCCGGTCCAGCCCCAGCTGATCCCGGCGCCCACGTAGGTCGAGTGGTTGGCGAACGCGCTCGTGAACCAGTGCACCATGATCTGCACCAAAGAGCCGGTGGTACCCGCCTCGGCCATCCCGAGATCGCTGGACAGGATCATGTTGAGAAATGACAGATCGACGGCGACGCGATCGAGCTCGTGGCGCCAGCCGAACCCCAGCGCGGGGCCGCGAAGGCTGTCGCCGCCGAGGATGAAGCCGTAGCCGAGCCGCAGGTACTTCACGTCGTCCGCCGCCACGCGGCGCGGCGCCATCTGGTCCAGCGTCGCGTTGGTGCGGTCGACGGTCTGCGAGTCGCCGGTCATCGGCTGCCCGGTGAGCAGCGACCGGATCATCTGATCGTAGACCATCGGCAAGTCGTCGAGCTTGGCGGCGCGCCCGTCGCGCGAGCCTTTTGGGCCCGACAGGTAGACGTTGACCGTGTTGCCCAAGCGCACGTGACGCAGGTTGTAGGTGGCCGTGCAGCCCTCCGCGACGACGTTCTCGCCGTGCTTTCGCAGCGTCTCCTCGAAGGCGATCCTCGCGGCGCGCCGATCGTCGGCGGACAGCGTGTCGCGCGCCTCGTCGATCCGCACGCACACCTGCGCCAGGGCGCTCTGGGCCGAGAGCATCGTGGCGAGGACGATCCATCTACTCATGAAGGTCCGCAATCGTAGCAGATCGCTTCCTCCGGGGCCGATCCGCTTGCAACTCCGGGAGGTTTTTGTATCTTCCGCGCCACTGCGATGAAGCCACTTCTGCCCTTCGAGCAGGACTCGTTCGCGAACCGGCACATCGGCCCTTCGGAGGCGGCCGTCGACCAGATGCTCGGGGCGCTGGGCTACACGTCCCTCGAGGCGCTGATCGACACCGCCGTCCCGGACGGGATCCGCCTGCGCAGGCCGCTGGACCTGCCGGGCGCCATGTCCGAGAGCGATGCGACCCGGGTGCTGGCCGGCTACGCGTCCAAGAACCGGGTGCTCCGCTCGTACCTCGGCATGGGCTATTCGGACTGCTTCGTCCCGGGCGTGATCCGAAGGAACGTCTTCGAGAACCCGGGCTGGTACACGCAATACACGCCGTATCAGGCCGAAATCGCCCAGGGGCGGCTCGAGGCGCTGCTGAACTTCCAGACGATGGTCGTCGACCTCTGCGGGCTTCCCGTCGCGAACGCCTCGCTGCTCGACGAGGCCACGGCGGCCGCGGAGGGAATGGCGATGGCGCGCGCGGCGCGCAAGGACGCCTCGCACAGCGCCTTCTTCGTCTCGGACGCGTGCCACCCGCAGACCGTCGCGGTGGTCCGCGGGCGCGCGGAGCCGCTCGGCGTCGAGATCGTCGTCGGCGACGCCGGCAAGGTCGCCTTCGACCGCCGGTATTTCGGCCTGCTGCTCCAGTACCCGGCCACCGACGGCAAGATCGTCGACTACACGCCGCTCTGCCAGGCGGCGCACGAGCGGGGCGCGCTGGTCATCGTGGCGGCGGATCTCCTCTCGCTCGTGCTGCTCAAGAGCCCCGGCGAGATGGGAGCCGACGTGGCGGTGGGCTCGAGCCAGCGGTTCGGCGTTCCGCTCGGGTTCGGTGGTCCCCACGCGGCGTTCTTCGCGGTCAAGGAGGAGCTCGAGCGGCGCCTTCCCGGGCGGCTGGTCGGCGTGTCGCACGATCGGCGGGGCAAGCACGCCGTACGGCTGGCGCTGCAGACGCGCGAGCAGCACATCCGGCGCGAGAAGGCGACCAGCAACATCTGCACGGCCCAAGTGCTCCTGGCGGTGATGGCCGGGATGTACGCCGTCTACCACGGGCCCACGGGGCTGCTGCGCATCGCGCGTCGGGTGCGCGACGCGGCGGCGCTGCTGGCGGCCGGACTCCGAAAGCTCGGCCATTCGGTCGGCGCCGAGCCGTTCTTCGATACCGTTCGTGTCACCCCTGGAGGGCGCGGCAACGAAATCCTGGCCGAGGCCGCGCGCCGGGGGATGAACTTCCGTTCGTTCGCCGGCGGCGATCTGGGCCTCGCGTTCGACGAGACCACCACGCAAGCCGATCTGTTGGCCGTGCTCGGCGCTTTCGCGCCGGCCGGCAAGCTGACGTTTTCGCTCCAGGACCTCACGGGTGACGCGCCGGCCTTGCCGGACGCGCTGCGCCGGACCTCGGAGATCCTCACGCACCCGGTGTTCCGAAAATACGGCACCGAGACCGAGATGCTCCGCTACATCCGAAAACTCGAGAGCAAGGACCTGTCGCTCACCACGTCGATGATCCCGTTGGGCTCGTGCACCATGAAGCTCAACGCCACCACGGAGATGCTCCCGGTGAGCTGGCCCGAGTTTTCCGGAATCCACCCGTTCGCGCCCGCCGACCAGACCGAAGGGTACCGGCTGCTGTTCCGCGACCTCGAGGCCTGGCTCGCCGAGATCACCGGCTTCTCGGCCGTCTCGCTCCAGCCCAACTCGGGCGCCCAGGGCGAATACGCGGGGCTTCTGGTCATCCGGCGCTACCATCAGGCGCGAGGGCAGGGGCATCGCAACGTCTGTCTGATCCCCCGCTCCGCGCACGGGACGAACCCCGCCAGCGCGACGATGGCGGGCATGAAGGTGGTCGTGGTCGAGTGCGATCAGGCCGGCAACATCGACATCGCCGATCTGCAGAACAAGGCCGAGACGCACGCCGCCGACCTCGCGGCGTTGATGGTGACGTACCCATCGACCCACGGCGTGTTCGAGCGCCGGATTCGCGAGATCTGCGACGTCATCCACGCGCGAGGCGGGCAGGTCTACATGGACGGCGCCAACCTGAACGCGCAGCTCGGCGTCTGCCGGCCGGGCGATTTCGGGCCCGATGTCTGCCACCTGAACCTCCACAAGACGTTTTGCATTCCGCACGGCGGCGGCGGTCCGGGGATGGGCCCCATCGCGGTGGCGCGCCACCTGGCCGACTACCTCCCCGGGCACCCGGTAGCCGGGCTCGGCGGGAAGGAGAGCATCGCGCCGGTGTCGGCGGCGCCGTGGGGCAGCGCCAGCATCCTCACCATCTCGTGGATGTACATTCGCATGATGGGGGGCGACGGCCTGCTCCGGGCCACGCAGGTCGCGATCCTGAACGCCAACTATGTGGCGAAGAAGTTGGGGGTTCACTTCCCGGTGCTGTTCCAGGGGAACAAGGGCCTGGTGGCGCACGAGTGCATCCTGGACATGCGCGAGCTGAAGAAGCGCGCCGACGTCGAGGTCGAGGACGTCGCCAAGCGCCTGATGGACTACGGCTTCCACGCGCCGACCATGTCGTGGCCGGTCGCGGGCACGATGATGGTGGAGCCCACCGAGAGCGAGCCGCTCGCCGAGCTCGATCGCTTCGTGGCCGCGATGGTCGGGATCCACGGCGAGGCGAAGGAGATTGTCGAAGGGAAGCTCGACCGGGCCGACAACCCGCTCAAGAACGCGCCGCACACCGTCGAAGACGTAGTGACCTCGGAGTGGACCCACGCGTATTCGAGGGAGCGCGCGGCGTTTCCCGCGCCCTGGACCCGCGAGCGGAAGTTCTGGCCTTCGGTGGGCCGCATCGACAACACCTGGGGCGACCGGAACATCTTCTGCACCTGCCCGCCGGTGGATCCGGCGGAGGGTTAGGGAACCTAGTTGCCGAACATCTCGCGCTCGACGAGCGTGGGCGGGATCGAGCCGTGCGAGAGCAGCTCGCGGTGGAAGCTCTTCAGGCACGCGGAGCGCAAAGAAGGCTCGCAGCGACCGAGGTAGCGGTCGCGCATGGCGAAGATGGCCTCGCGTCCGACCAGATACGACAGTGGCTGCGTCGGGCTCTGCGTGTAGCGCTTGACCTCGCTTTGGGCGAGCGGGCGCTCGAGGTGGACCTCGTCGGTGAGGATGCGCACCGCTTCTTCGAACGACATGCCCTGCGTGTGGAGTCCGATGTCGAGCACGATGCGCGCCGCACGAACCAGCGTCCACTGGAGCTGCAGCAGCCGCTCCTCGTCCGTGTAGTAGCCCATCTCGGCCATCAGCTCCTCGGCGTAGAGCGCCCATCCCTCGGGGAAGATCGCCGAGGCGACGACCCTGCGGATGAGCGAGGGGTGCAGCCGCGCGAACGAGAGCTGCAGGTGGTGGCCAGGGTAGGCCTCGTGTACCGCGGTGTCGACCAGATCGCCGTGGTTGTGCTCGCGGAGCATCGCCGCCTGCTCGTCGGGGGGCAGGGAGGCATCCACGGGCGTGACGAAGAACAGCCCCTTGGTGCTCTCGCCGAAAGGGGGAGGCTGGTCGTAGGCGGCGGTGATCGTGCTGCGCGCAAACACGGGTGTCCAGACGACGTCCAGCGTGTCGCCGGGCGGAAATTCGAACGCGTCCTTGGCGACGAGGAAGTCGCGGGCGCGGCGCACCTCCGTACGGTAGGCGTCCAGCAGCCCCGCGGCGGGAGGATGGTTGGCCTTGAGCCGCGCCAGCACCGCGGGCCACGACGAAGTGGGATCGATGCGGCGCGCGACCTCGGTCAGCTGGGCCTGGGTCTTGTGCATCAGTGCCCGGCCGAGCGCGAGCAGCCTGTCGGCGCCGCCGTCGAGGAAGTAATCCTCGTGGAGCAGGAAGTCGAACAACTCCTTGCCCGCCGCGAACTCGCCGGTCGAACGGGGCAGCACGACCTCCTCCAGGAACTTGCGGTAGTCCGCGTAAGCCCTTTGCGCGGCGGCGACCGCGGCGTCGATGCGCGCCTGCTCCTGGGGAAGCGCCTGGAGCAGAAAGGCTCGTTGCTCCTGAAAGAAGGTCTGGGCCGATTCGGCCTGCTCGATGCCGATCTGCGTCCATACGCGGGGCGGCTTGCCGAGGTTGGCACGGGCGGCGGCGACCACGCCCGGGATCTTCTCGACCCGCGCGAGCAGATTGCCGGCTCGCTCCCGGGCGGGGGCGTAGTCGCGCGCCGTCATGAGGTAGAGCGCCTGCATAGGCGCCGTGTAGAAGTCCGGCCGGCGCTCGTGAGGCCGGATCGCCCGCTGGACGTGCGTGTCCACGTCCAGAGCGTGTTCGATCAGGGCGAGGTCGACGAGCGCGGCGCGCGAAGCCTTGGGCCGCGCGAAGCGGTCGCGCAGCTCGGCGAGCATGCCTTGCTTGCGAGAGAGCGCCTCCTCCACGCCAGCGGCCGTACGGTCGTCGAGGTCGGCCTCGCGCGTGCACAGGCCGAGCGCCGTGGCGGTTTCGGGCGAAGTCTCGACGATGAGGTCGACGTAGCGCCGCGCGGCCTGGGCGATCGCGGCATCGTCCGGCGCGTCCGTGTCGCCGCGCCCGCGACTCGACGGTCGCGTGGCGCAGGCCGCCAGTAGGGCCAGGACCACGACGTGCCGCATGTGGATCAGGCGAGGTGGGATCATGCCGCAGGATCTAACACAGCGGGGTCGTGAGACTCACACCGGGTATGGCCATCCCGCTCCCGGGGGTGTGGACAGCGTTTCGACCCTACGGGTTCTGGCCCTGGTCGTGCTCGACCACGACGGTGCACCCGGCGGTGAGGGCGTTGGCGGCACCGTCGTGGATCCCCATGGTGATGGAGTAGGCGCGGCCGTCGTCGCCCCCTTGACGCTCACCCCGCAGGGCCACGGTGTGTCCGTCGACGATCGTGGCGTCCTCGGTGGTGTTGCCGTCGCCTCCGGCGCCACCCTCGTCCGGCTCGTCGCTGATCACGGCGACGACCATGGCGTCGCCGCCGTCCAGATCGAGTGGGCCGGAGCAGGCGTCGTACGCCGTCCCGCATTGCCCCAGCGTGACCGTCATGTACTTGTGGTTGGGCGCCCACAGCTCGATGGTCGGACCCGGCGTGTAGACCGGCGGCGCGAGATCGACCGCGGTGACCGTCTGCGTGCACGTGGCGACGTTGCCCGACGAATCGGCGACCTCATAGCTCCAGGTCTGAAGGCCAGGCGCGGTGAAGGCGAAGAGGTGCGACTCGGAGAGCGGCCCATCGCACGCGTCGACGCCCGCCGCCTCGGCGACCAGGCTTGCCTCGCAGGTGTCGGGCGAGAGCACGACCGTCTGGTCCGGGGGGCACGCGAGCAGTGGCGGCGTCAGGTCGACCGCGACCACCGTCTGATCGCACGACGACGAGTTTCCGGACGCGTCGGCCAGGACGTAGGTGTGCGGTTCGGAACCGGGGGCGAAGAACTCGAAGTGGTGGGATTCGGACAGCGGCCCATCGCAGGCGTCGGCTCCCGTCGCCAGGGCGTCGAGGCTGGCCGTGCAGGCGGCCGCGTCCAGGACCAAGGTCTCGTCGGCCGGGCAGGTGATGGTCGGTGCGGATTCGTCGAGCGCGGTCACCGTCTGCTGGCAGAAGGCCTGGTTCCCGGACGAGTCCGTAAGCTCGTACCCATGGGTCTGCGCTCCTGGCGCGGTGAAGGCGAACAGGTGGCTGTCGGAAAGCGGGCCCTCGCAGACGTCCGAGCCCTCGGCCGTTTGCATCAGGCCGGCCTCGCAGGCGTCGGGATCCAGGGTCACGGACGCGTCTGCCGGACACGCGTCGACCGTGGGCGCCGTCGTGTCCTCGATCTCGACGCTCGTCGTGTCGGCATCGTCGCAGACGCCGTCGGAAACGGTGAGCGCCGCGTCGTGGAGGCCGAGCTCTAGCGTCACGTCCGCCATCTCGCCGCTCGCCGTCCCGGCCCCGCCGTCGATGTTCCACTCGTAGCTGAGCGGGTCGCCGTCGGGATCCGACGAAGACGAACCGTCGAGCGTGACGGTGGCCTGGCCGCTGCCGCTACACTCGGCCGTCTCGGGCGCAATGGCCACGGCGGTGGGACAGGCGTTGCAGCCGCCCGGGCAGATCTGCAGGGGCGCGGTCGGATCCAGCCCAACGCGCTCCAGGGTGCTCCCGTCCACGAAGCTCCATGTCACGATCCCCTGGGTGAACTGGGGATCGACCGAGATGCAGCCCCCATTCCAGTCGATGCCGGCGATCGCTACGCCGTCGGTGCAACACGGTAACCACTGCCAGTCGAGCGAGGCGTTGCCCAGCCCATCGAGGCCCGCCGCAAGGTTCTCCCCGGGATCGTCCTCGACGACGACCGATGCGGCCGTGCCCAGCCCCGAGACGTCCATGTGCACGGAGCCGCCGGAGCCGTCGTTGGGCTGATCGTGCACGACGACCAGGCTGAGCGCACCCGTGGCGCTGTTCCGATGGATGAAGATCATGCTGTCGCCCGACTGCGTCGGGTAGCTGCCGTTGTAGCTCGCTGGCGCGGGGACGCCGTACGAATAGAACGTCACGACGTCCTGGTCCGTGGTCAGCGGCGTGATGGTCCCGATCTCGGTCCCGTCCTGCACCAGGCAACTCGGTTCGGTCTGGGTGGAAGCCCGCCGCGACTCCTGCCGGTCGCCGGGCGTGGCCGGCGACGCCCGGCCGGCGATGTCCTCCAAGCCGCGCGCCGCCGCCTCAATCGCGGAGACGGCGGGCGTGGCGATGCTTCTCGAATCGCGCGCCGCCGTCTCGATCGCGGTGGAGACCGTGGGCGTGGCCAGGGCGCCCGAACACAGCGCCAAGATCAGGGAAAGGGGGATGGCGATAGACCAGGCAACTCGCATGTGCGTGCTCCTCTCCGGGCTTCGGTGAGCCATACAAGGGACGGCCTTCCCGGAAGGCGTCCAACCAAGCAGCTTACCCTTCAACCGCCGTCCGGCCGAGAAGTTCCGTGCTACGCCGACCGGAAGCGCTTGCGAGCCGCCCCTACGCGTCCGCGGCGGGGCCGGACAGCTCGAATCGCCTCCAGGCGCCGCGACGGAAGCGGACCAGCAGGATCAGGGCGAGGATCGCCAAGTAGCCGACCACCCACCACATCGCCGCGGTTTGTCCTGCCCCCCACACCCGGATGGTGACGTAGGAGCCGGGCACGAAGACCGCCCAACCGATGCCCGCGCGGATCCACAGGGTGAACGCGGTGTCGCCCGCGGCGCGCAGGCACTCGGCCAGCGTCATCGCCGCGGCGTCGAAGAGCTGCCAGGCCGCGGACAGTCGGAGCATGTGAGCGCCGGCGGCGAGCAGCGCGGGCGCGTCCGGACCCTGCGCGAACGGACCGAACAGCACGGCGGGAGCCAGCAAATAGAGCGCGCCCACCGCGGTCTGCCAGCCGCCCGCCACCAGGAACGTCAGCCGCACCGCCCCGGGCACCTCGTCGTGGGCCCGTGCGCCAATCGCCTGGCCGCAGACGATGGCGCCCGCGCTCGCCACCGCGAAGGCGGGCATGAAGGACACCGAGTTGATCTGGAGCACGGCCATGAACGCCGCGAGGGGCGCGGTCCCCAGGCCGGCCACGACGACGTTGATGAAGAAGATGAACGCGTAGAACTCGAAGAACCAGTTGAATCCCGACGGAAGCCCGTAGCGCAACATGCGACCGAACTCGGCCACTCGAAGGCGCGAGAACGCCGTGCGCCCGTGTTTCTTGTCACGGAGAAAAACCAGCAGGAACGCCGCGAAGGCCAGCACGGTGGCAGCCACGCTGGCCCAGGCGGCGCCGTCGACGCCGAGCGCGGGAGCGCCGAGGCGCCCGTCGATGAGCAGCCAGTTGCCCACGACGTTGAGCACCATCGCGGCCAGGCTGACGCGCATGGGCGTGCGCGTGTTGCCCAGGCCTCCGTAGTAGTTGGCGAGCGCCTCCGTCCCCACCACCGCGCCGGAGGACAGCAGGCGGATGGCGAGATACGACCGCAACTGCGGTAGCACCTCGGCGGGAAACCCGAAGTGGGGCAGGACCCGTCCGATGAACGGGATGGACGCGAACGCAAGGAGCTGCGTGAAGACGGCCAGGCCCAGACCGTAGAACGCGTAGCGTCGCGCCCCGTCGAGATCCCCCTTGCCGAAGTACTGCGAGGCGAAGCTGGACACGATGAAGACCGTCCCCATCGGCAGGATGAACAGCGAAAAGGAGTTCATCGCGCCGGTGGTCGTGGCGGCCAGCGCGACTCGGCCGAGGTGCGCGACCATCCACGCGTCGGTCAGGCCGATCACCGATTGCGAGGCCCGCGACACGATGATGGGCCACGCCAAGCCCAGCAGGGAGCGCACGTTCGCGCGGACGCGCGCTGGGGATGCGGCGTGCACGCGCGTTGATATCACGACCCCGCGCCGGCCAAGGTGCGCGACTCGATGACGTCGATTCGCAAGTGGGACTGCCCCAACCTCGTGTGGCTGCCGTTGCCCGGTAGGATATGATGA
>Ga0247727_10019495_pt1 | contig 10504 bp, 6 predicted proteins | sample WisWelCaveWW1625_FD_202498 | JGI IMG/M metagenome (GOLD analysis project Ga0247727, IMG submission 202498) | Biofilm microbial communities from Wishing Well Cave, Virginia, United States - WW16-25 | ecosystem: Environmental > Aquatic > Deep subsurface > Groundwater > Cave microbial mat | place...
TTCAGCACTGGCATTGGATTGCTCGAAAGGTCAATTCCTGGCACAGCGGACTCGGTCTGACCAACACCAGCCGCCGGGTTGCGACGATTCTCGATTCGCAGCCAATCCGATACCCAACATCTTGTTCTGCAACACCTTGCGGCACAAACCCATTTCTGAAGTCCCGATCATGCCCGCTCCGGGCAACCCTGTCGGATTCTGTACCGCAAAAATTATTTAATTTGTATGCCCGGTTTTTTCCTCAAATCTTGTTTAAGTAATAAGAGGGGGTGTCTTTAAGGACCGCTCCTTCGCCTGCATCGGGAATCAGCGGCGTTTGGAACCCCGGCGCGCGGCGGGTCGCCAGGTTGCGAGCCAACCGGATCGTCGCATGCCGAGCGGCAGCCGCCAGGCGCTGAACGAACTGGCCGCGGCTGAAAATGAATCGCCAAGCGCCGGCCCGAATTGCGGCAGGCCCTATTCTCGCCCGGTGCATCAGTATTAATTAACCCTCCCCAGGGTTGATGCACCGGGCATTTTTCTTTTGCAAGTCCGCGGGGGTTTCGCGGGCAGATCACTTCGCGCCGAGCACCTTGTAGATCACAACGGGCTGGTCGCGGTTCTTCACGTCGATCGAGCCGATCTCTTCGACGTCGAAGGCGTTGCCGGTGGCGGCGTAGGTGTTTTCGTCGATGCAGATTTCGTTTGGCCGGGCGAACGTTTGAATGCGCGACGCGACGTTGACGGCATCGCCGATCGCCGTGTACTCGACGCGCCGCTCCGAGCCGATGTTGCCGACGACGAGGTGGCCCGTGTTGACTCCGTATCGCACGCGCAGCGTCTTCACCTTCGAGCTGGGCGGTTTCATCGCGCGAGCGCTCTCGCGCATCGCCAGGGCAGCGCGCACGGCCGCCGTCGCGCTATTGGGCAACTCCATCGGCGCGCCGAACAGCGCCATGATCGCGTCGCCGATGTATTTGTCGATCGTGCCGCCATGTGCAAAGATGATGTCGGTCATCTTCGTCAGATACGACCGCACGAACGCCGCGAGTTCCGCCGGCGCCAATCCTTCGCTGATCTTCGTGAACGACACGATGTCGGTGAATAACACGGTGACGACTCGTTCGGCCGGAGCCAGCAGGTCCGCCCCGCCGCCCGATGTGATCCTCTCGACGATCTTGTCGTCCAGGTATTGGCTCAGATAGGCGCGGACCTTCGTTTCCTTTTCGTTTTTCTCGACGAGCCGGCTGCGTTCGATGCCGACCGCCGCCTGGTGCGCGATGCCCATGAGCAGATCGAGTTCCTCCGGCGTGAACGAGCGGCCGGGCGTCGTCGAATCGAGCGACATGAAGCCGATGATGTCGTCGCCGATCCACAGCGGCGCACACAGCGTCGAACTGACCTGCATCATTTGCAAGCTCGTCATCACGTCGCCGCCCGCCGCGACCTGTGGAATCAGCACGCCGGTCCGCTCGTCGAGTAGCCGGCGCAGCACGGTGCGGCTCACGCGCATTTGCTCGCCCGGCGCGAGACCGTGCGACGCGATGGGGATCGGCTGGCGGTTGTCGTCGAGCAGGCAGATGAAGCCGCGGTCGGCCTTTGTTTGACTGATCACGATCGACATGATCTCGTCGATCAGCCGCTTCGAGTCGAGCACGCGGACGAGTTTTTCGCTCACCTGCTGAATCAGTCGCAGCTTCGCCTCGGCGTGATGCGGCGTCGGCACAGCGCCTTCGGGTAAATCCTTCGGTGCGGCGGCGCGGCGGCGCGCGTCTTGGTCTTCAAGCGTGGGCGACGGCAGACCGAGCGCGAACGGCTCGCCGTGAACCGGGGCCGTCGTGAAAATCTCGGACTCCGTGGCGGCGTCTTCCGCGTCGTCGATGAGCAGATCGGATGCGGCGTCTTCGTCCAGGGCCATCTCGGTCGGCGCCATCGGTACTTCGGCGACGGGAACAGCCGCATGCTCGAGGATCAACTCCGTCGTACCGATGCGGATTTCGTCACCGTGCTTCAGCAGAACGCTCGTGACCTTGGCGCCGTTGACAAATGTGCCGTTGCGGCTGCCGAGGTCTTCGATCCGCCAGCCCGCGCCGTCCCGCACGATCCGAGCGTGCCGGCTCGACGCCTGTTTATCCGCGAGCGGAATCGCGTTCGCCGGGTCTCGGCCGATTCCAATTGAATCGGCGATTAACGGACACACGATCGGATTGTCGCCGCCCACGCTCTTCAACGTCGCCATGCTGCACCCCGTTGCTGATTGCCCGGTGACGCGTGTGCCTTGCGAGCGGCGTCGCCGTCACGAGACGCCGCCCTTGACTTCGACTTCCCGCCGTTCAAGAATTGCTCCTGCGTTCCGGTGCCGCCATGCTTCCGTCGTGTGTGCTCGCACAGGGTTTCGCATTTTCATCCATCGAGTTTTCATTCGCAAGCGTCATTCATTTTTTTATACAGGGTTTCATTCAGGAGCACGGCGATGGAAATTGTTTGTCCTTACTGTCAGCACGTGGCAAAGATCAAGGGCGCGAAGGCCGGCAAGTACAACTCGAAGTGTCCGAAATGCGCTCGAACGTTCGCGGTCGAGGTTGCCGATGAGTCGGTGCAGCGCGTCGTTGGGCGGGCGCTGAAGTCGGAACTGAAGAGCGGCGGAGCCAAACCCAGCAGCGACGCGCCGACGCGAGTGCCCGCGGCCGACTCGCCGATGACGACGCAAGCGTCCGAGCCGGCGCGAGCAGAGGAAGTTGCCGCGTTCAATCCAAACGTAACGGCCGTCTCTGAGGAATCGGCCGCGCCGAGCGTGCCCACACCGTTCGCCGGTGCGGGCGATCCGACTGCCACGGAAATCACCGAACCCGAATCCGCGACGGCTGGCCACGCCGCGGCCGTGGACGTCACGGAGCCCGGCGGCGATCCGACCACGACCGAAGTGTCCGAGCCGGCGCTTGCCGCTCACGCAACTCAGCCCGCGGCCGCCGACATGACCGAAGCCGGCGCCAGCGAGCCGACGGTCGGCGACAAGCCCGCCGCCAGCAAGCCGGCGGCCGCCAGCAAGCCGGCGGCCGCGCCCGCGGACATGCCCGAGCGGCTTGGCGGCTATCAAGTCGTCAAAGAACTGGGCCGCGGCGGCATGGGCGCCGTCTACCTCGCTCGGCAGGTTTCGCTCGACCGCAAAGTCGCGCTCAAGGTCATGAACCCGAAGTGGGCACGCGACGCCACGTTCGTCTCGCGGTTCATTCGCGAGGCCTACGCCGCCGCGCAACTCGTACACCACAACGTCGTGCAAATCTACGACATCGGCGCCGAACGCGGCGTGCACTACTTCAGCATGGAATTCGTGCAGGGCCAGGCGCTGCAGGGACTCGTGAAGCGGGACGGCAAGGTCGAAGTCGAACTCGCCGTCGGCTACATCCTGCAGGCGGCCCGCGGCCTCAAGTTCGCGCACGACCAGGGCATGATCCACCGCGACGTGAAGCCCGACAACCTGATGCTCAACGATCATGGAATCGTCAAGGTCGCCGATCTGGGACTGGTGAAGATCCCCGACGCGCCGGAAGTCGAGTCGCCGGCCGACGGCGCGGCGCGCGCGACCGCGCTCGGGTCCGGCTCGATCCACGTCACGCGAGCCGGTTCGACGATGGGCACGCCCGCGTACATGGCCCCGGAGCAGGCGCGCGACGCCGCCAACGTGGATGCCCGCGCCGACGTCTACTCGCTCGGCTGCACGCTCTACGTCATGTTGACCGGCCGGCTCCCGTTCGAGGGCAAGACGGTTCCGGAAGTCCTGAGCAAGCACGCCACGGCGCCGGTCGTGCCGCCCGACACGATCGTCAAGCGAGTGCCGAAGGAGCTGTCGGCCATTCTCATCAAGATGCTGGCGAAAAAGCCGGAAGATCGCTACGCCGGCATGGCTGAGGTCATCGAGGCTCTGGAGAAACTCCTCGGCGTGGAAAGCGCGGGCGGATTCTCGGCGTCGGAGGAACACGCCAACTCGCTGGAGGAGGGTGTCAAAAAGTTCAACGAGTCGCCGAAGGCCAAGTTGCGATCGCTCGTGTCGATGGCGTTCGTCGCGGGCAGCGTGCTGCTCACGCTCGGCTCGCTGTTTATCGGCCCGCTGTGGCTGACGGGCGGCCTGTTCGCGCTCAGCGTACTCACGCCGTTCAGCTATTTCGTCGTCAGTGGCCTTGCCGAGAAGACGGTGCTGTTTTCTCGATTTCGCGCACTCATTTGGAACAGTTCCTGGAGCGATTGGCTGACGTGGGCCGGCGGTGCCGCGCTCTTCCTGCTCCTGCTGTTTCTGTCCAATCTTTTGTGGGTTTGGATTGGTGCGTCCGTGGTCGCGCTCGGCCTCGGCGCGGGCTTTCATTTTTGGATGGACCGGCAAGTCGGCGCCGAGCGGGCGGCGCCGATCGAACAAGCGGAGAAACTGTTCAAGACCATGCGACTCAAAGGCATGGAAGAGGACGCGCTGCAGCGGTTCGTCTGCAAATACGGCGGCAATGACTGGGAGGAAATCTACGAGGCGTTGTTCGGCTACAACGACAAGCTCGCCGCGCGGCTCTTGCTGCGCGGCGAGGCGGGCGCGCGACGGAGCAAGTTCCGCCCCTGGCGCGAACCGATCATCGCCTGGCTGGAGACGACCGAACGTTCGCGGCGTCAGGCCCGCGAACAAAAGCACTTGGCGTCAATCGAACTAAAGAGTCTTGAGGCGGCCGGCGTGAACATCGCCGAGGCGCGCAAGAAAGCGCAGCAAGTCGCCGCCGCGATGATGAAGCAGGGCGACGAAATACGCCACGAGTCGTCGCGCCGACCGGCACCCGGCGAGTCGCGCGGACGCGGCAGCCCGGTGCGACGCAATCTCGAAGCTCGACTCAACGACGCGATCAAACGCGAAGAGACTCAAGCATCGCGGGCTAATCGCGCGCAGCGCATCAACGCCGTGCTCGGCTTGGTGCTCGGTGCCAAGGTGCGATTTCTCGCCGCCGCGATTCTGATGGCCGGCTGCCTCATTTGGCTCTATCAAAACAACGCGCAGCAACTCAGCCAGCTTGCACACGATGCGACGGACGGAAAATCCGCCGAGGAAGTGGCGGCGATCAAGGTGAACCTGACCGGCGAAACCGAGCCGCTGCGCCTGCCGCTCGTGCCTGCCGCCGTCACCGGACTATTCGACAACTACAACCCGGGTGTGGCCGGCCTGCTCCTGCTCGTGACCGTGTTCTTCCGTGGCTGGAAGCCGAGCCTTTTCGTCCTGCCAGGGGTGCTCGTGTTGCTGCTTGGCCACCGCCTCGGCATCCCCGCGGCCGGCCCAGTCGCCGCCCCGTTCGTCAGCATGGCCGTCGGCGCCCTGCTCATGGCCGTTGGGCTATTCTTCGGACGCTCAAAGCCGAAAGACGAAATCTCGGTCGTCCTCCGTACTTGAACCCGCTCTTCAGAATCTAAGGACCGCGGCGCACGCGCCACCCAAGCTACTCGCGCAAGACCGCACTACACCGGGCGCGTGATGGTGATCGGGTTGCTGGCGACTTCGGTGCCGTTGGTGAGCAGCGTGAGGGTCACGAACGTGGCCACGTCGCCGGGGTTGAATAGTTCGATGGCCGTCGAGAACGCGTGTGTGCCCGGCGGCGTGCTGCCGGCGATGATTGCTGTGGCGGGATTGAAGCTGCTGCCGGAACTCACCAGCACTCGATAGCCTTGCAAGTTCGCCGCCGTCGATCCCGTCCAAACCAGCGACGCGGCCACTAGCCCGACGTTCCACGTGCCGCTCAGCGTCACCGGCTGCACGGGCGTGCCGGGCACGAGGACCTGCACCACCGCGCTCGGCGGGCTTTGGTCTCCCTCGGCGTTCACGGCGATGACTCGCACCTTCACCATCGCGCCGGCGGGCAATCCGAACAGCGTCGCCTCGCTCTCGGTCGCGGTCATGAGCGGACGGAACGCCGCATCGACGCCGACCACCTGAACTTCAATGATGTATCCGCCCGCGCGCGGCGCGTTCAGCCAATCGGCCCGGATCGAGCCGTCCCCTTGCGGCGTCAGCGTCAGCCCCGTCGGCTGATCGGGCGTATCGAGCGAATCGGGCGGCACCAGCCCGAACGCGTACCACAGCGGGTCATCGCCGGCCAAGCGCTGCGTCAATTCGCCAATCAGTCCGCGCATGCTGGCGCGCAACACCTTCTCGCTCGTGTCGCGAGCCTGCATCGCGTTGATCATGTCGGTGACCGATTGATTCGCATCGCTCCGCGCGGTGGACAGTTCGTTGTACAGCGTGTTGGCAATGACCGCGGTCACGCCGAGCGGTGCGTTCTCTTTGGTCGGGTTCGCGGTGAGGTACAGATTCAGCGCGTTGAGCAACGCCTGCCGTTCCTCGATGTTCGATGGGATGGCGGTCGATTGATTGGGGAATCCGGTCGGCTCCCACGCCGTGGACCAGGTCTCGCCCAGCGACGGGGCGAACGCATTGCGTGCGGCGCCGATGAACGCCTTGGAATTGGAATTCTTCACCGTCTGCACGCCGGTCTTGTCAACCTTCGCCTGCTTCTTCGCGACAAACGCCGCCTGCTTCGTGCGGCAATCGTCGAGCAGCGGCTGCATCGCCGCCTCCGTATTCTGCTTGATGCCAACCGCCACCTCGTGCGTGTGCAGCCCGTCAATCATGTCGTCGGCGAGCGTAAACAGGGCGTCGAGACCTGAAGGGAGAGTATTCGCGCCCACGGGAGCCTCCTTTTAGCGACCAAACTAGGTGATTTGACGTAACTCCTTACCCAGAAGCCTCGTGCGTCCGTGATTTGTCCAAATCACGGCCTCCCGACAGCCGTAAACCCGCGATTTGTGCCAATCACGGCCTCCCGACAGCCGTTAGCCCGTGATTTGTCCCAACCGCGGCCTCCCGACAGCCGTCAGCCCGTGATTTGTCCCAACCACGGCCTCCCGACAGCCGCTAGCCCGTGATTTGTCCCAACCACGGCCCTACGACAGCCGTTTGCCCGTGATTTGTCCCAACCACGGTTTCCCGACAGCCGTTAACCCGTGATTTGTCCAAACCGCGGCCTCCCGACAGCCGTTTACCCGACTTCCGACCGGCGGCCCCGGCTCACCACCCGGTAACTACGGCAGTTCGCGTCTGGCTTGCTTTCCCGCTTCGCGCTTCATCTCGTCCTCTTCGATCTCGATACTCGTCGGGCGATCCAGCAAGACGTCAAGCAATCGGCGACAGTCGGCCAGCGTCAATCGCCGGTATTCTTCCGTCGCCAAATTCCGCGTGTTCACGTTGTGGCCAATTGTTTGGAACAACACCCTTGCTTGTCCTAATCGGTCTCTACTCTCCTGCGTCTCGGCCGCGGCAATCCACTTCTCGAGCTCCACGTGGGCGCGCGGTCCGAGGATCAGTGCGGCGGTCCGCGCAGCAGTTGCGCGAACCATGGTAGAGTCGCTCATCATCTTTTTCTGCAAAGCCGGCAAGGACGCGTCGCCGATCTGAAACAGAACCCAGATTGACGGCCACTCTTCGCCTGCCGTCAATCGAAGTGCCTCTATGTCCGGAGGTAAGCGCAGGTGCTCGCAAATCGTCTCGACGGCTTCGACGGCGTTCAAGTCCCCGAGGAGTCGAACAACGCGAGCAGCCGTACGGTCAGATAGCCAAAGCGTTCGTTGATCAGCACTGGCTCTCATCACATCGTTCACGGCGAAACGGTCCAAGACCTGAACGAGTTCCTTCACGTACGCGTCTCGTTCATTGAGCGCAGCTGGAGTTTTCACGTTTCTCAACTCCAATCGCACTGAGTTCACGAAATTATTAACTTTTTGTTCAGCGATGGGAGCTTTCAGGAACTTGAGATCGATTGACGCTTCCTTCTCCAGTGCGGAAGCACGGACAATGGATTTGTCGCCGCGAAACTCGACTAGCCTGCCGGTCGCGCAGAACAGGCTTACGACGACAAAAGTCGCCAGAACGTGCCGTAGCTCTGCTCGAACGATCATGAGCGTCCTCGCAACGGAAGGTTCAGACAACCGTAACGGAATCCTCAACCAATGAACGGTTGCGTGGAGCAGTCCACGGGATATTCGGTGATCCCGGGTGTATTCAGCGGCGGCGGGCTGCCCGCAGGGCGCGCGTTATCGTGACCCTCGCGCACGACGATGTTTGGGTTATCCCACAGGCCCGCACCCGTGTCACGACGGGTTACGGTCACCGACCATTTGTAGTCATATGACGCTTTGACACCATTGAATTCCACCCAGGTCGTGAAGCTCCGATAATCAATCGAAACTTCCTGAGTCCCAATCCCAAGATTGAAAGTCCCTGGTGAATCGAGCATGAACACTTTGGAATTCACCGTCTCGTGCGTCTGGTATTGGTCAAACGGTGATTCTGCGTCTGCGCCCGTGAACTTGCCATAATTGCCGACGCTTCCATTCCGTCGCAGGTCGCAGCTACGTGAGTCAGCGACTTGCCGCCACTCAAATCGGCCGGTTCCATCCGGCACGGTTGGATGAAAAATATTTCCCGTCAGCTCGACCTTCGAGAAAATCCCAGTGTCTCCGAAATATGAAGTGGTCTCTCCCAGTTCGCGCCCTGGAGGTGAGCCAGGGAATGAAAGCGTGTGGTCAGGGTCCATTGTCCCCGACGACTTCAGCCCGATATAAACCCAGATCCCGTAGATCTGACTGCCGAAATGGACCGCCGGATCATCGCGCGAGCCTTCGTCTCCTCCAGGCATTGCCCCGACATCATCCGCGTCCAGCAGGATGTCAACTATGGCCGGCGAACCTGCGCTTCCGATCTGGCACGATGCCATCTTCCCACCGTCGAGGATTTGGCACGTCCCGCTTGAAGACGACCAAGTAAACACAACTGTATCCTGCTCTTGACCTGTCGATCCGCCGCCCGCGGCCCATGCGTCCCAATCTTCTCCCGATCCGACGATCGAAAAGGTCACCCACTGGCCAGCGACGACGATGCCCCCAGCGCCGTAGGACATGATGCCAGTAACATCGATGCCCAGGTCCGGTGACCACGTCACGCCCGTGGCGATGCGTCCCTCAAGTTCTTCGATGTGTAGCCGCCGGGGCTGAAGGTCCTTCTTCCGAGCTTTCGTGCGAACTCTGAACCAACTCATGGTTGCCCCTTTCGAGTTTGGGATTTGAGGCAGGGCGTAAGCACAACTCTCGCAGTTCGAGGCGGGAGAGTCAATGCGCCAACAGTACGAAATATTCGGCGGGGTGGCAGGGGCTGAGTCCGCGAAGCCCCGGCGGGTGGCATGCCGTCGGCTTTGCGTCGGCATGCTCACCCAAAGCGGAGAGCATGCCACCCGGCCGCCGTGGAATCCTTCACCGAGGTTCTTCGCGTGAATACTGGGAGCCTGACAATTCGAGTTTACCAGGACGACGACGAAGCGGCGGGGTGGCTGGTGGCTGAGTCCGCGAAGCCCCGGCCGTGGCGCTGAACTCTGCCGCAGTGCAGCAGGCTGGCTCGCGGTCGCACGACGCGGGCTTTGGCATTTCACATCCGTTTCAACCCGACCGCGACCCAACCTACCTGCCGCGCGGTAATGCCGATTGCACGTTTTCCAGTGCAATCGGCGAGAATTCTCGCCAGAATACAACGCAGCGTTCGATCGAGGAGTAAGCGACCGATGACGTACCACGCCACGATTCGCAGCGAGCGATTTTCCTTCGCCGACCTGCGCGAGCTGTTCGCCAAAGCGAATGAGGAAAAATCCGGCGACCGGCTGGCGGGAATCGCCGCGAACACGGAACGCGAGCGCGTGGCCGCGAAGATGGCGCTGTCCGACGTGCCGCTCGGCGAGATCGTCGATCGGCCGTTGATCGAACCGGACCGCGACGAAGTGACCCGGCTGATCTTGGACTCGCTCGATCGCGACGGGTTCCGCGAGTTTCGATCGATGACCGTCGGCGAGTTCCGCGAGTTTCTACTCGACGACCGCACGTGCGAGGCGGAATTGCGGCGGCTCCAGCGGTCGATCACGCCGGAAATCGCCGCGGCGGTCGCCAAGCTCATGGGCAACAAGGACCTCGTGCTGGTGGCGAGCAAGATTCGCAACGTCACGCGCTGCCGCAATACGATGGGCCAGCGCGGCGTGCTCGGAATTCGCGTGCAGCCGAACCATCCGACGGACGACATCGCCGGCATCGTGCTGTCGGCGCTCGACGGGCTGTTGTTCGGCTGCGGCGACGCCGTGATCGGCGTGAACCCAGCAACCGAATCGGTGGACACCGTCGCGGCGATCCTCGGCGCGCTCGATCGGCTGATCACGACGCTCGGCGTACCGACTCAGGCGTGCTGCCTCGCGCACATCACAACACAACTCGCCTGCCTTGATCGCGGGCTGCCGATCGATCTCTTGTTTCAATCGGTTGCCGGCACGGAAGCGGCCAACGCCTCGTTCGGCGTGAACCTCGCGCTGCTCGGCGATGGCCGCGAGCGCGTGCTCGAAAGTCACCGTCGCCGCGATGTGGCGTGGGTCGGCGACGACGTCATGTATTTCGAGACCGGCCAGGGCAGCGCGCT
>Ga0247727_10019496_pt1 | contig 10504 bp, 3 predicted proteins | sample WisWelCaveWW1625_FD_202498 | JGI IMG/M metagenome (GOLD analysis project Ga0247727, IMG submission 202498) | Biofilm microbial communities from Wishing Well Cave, Virginia, United States - WW16-25 | ecosystem: Environmental > Aquatic > Deep subsurface > Groundwater > Cave microbial mat | place...
TGTCCATGGCTTTACGCTACCAGACACCACTTGCTAGACCGATGAGTGGCAAGCCTCTCATCACATTCTTCGCGCCCAGGCCACCGTGTGTCATGCCCAACATGAATGGGCGCGGGACGATGATGGGGATGGCGTGCGAGAAGTTCATATCCACACGACCGAAGGGCTGTGGACGGATGTCCGAAACTATTGGCGGCCTTTCAAAGGCGTCCATAAAGATTATCTGAGCGGTTATGTAGCGATGGCCGAGTTTCGCAGAAATCTCAAACGCATTTCTCCTGAATTCGTCGCTACGCTTGTCGCTTTGCACACAGATTACACATGAGCCAACACGCTTAGGGTTCGTAAAAGAATAACTTCCGCCCCGGCCTACACCTGACAGGTTTTCAAAAAACCTGTCAGGTGTGGGCCGGGTTAGCGCGGGAGCGGTTTTTAACGAAGTGGTTGCTAAGGCTTACGCAACGGTTGCTAAGGCTTACATCGTGGTTGCTAAGGCTTACATCGTGGTTGCTAAGGCTTACATTGTGGTTGCTAAGGCTTACACATTCGCACAAATCCAGCCGGAGCAAACCCGGAAGTTATATTTGACAAGCCCTTACCGCTGAATCAAAGGTAAATAAAGATTGCCCGACACCAGCGTTACATCGCTGGCGGTATTGTTGGCGGGGTCGGGGTCGGTGGCCGCGGGGGGCGCGGCCACGGTGGCAACATTGGTGAGCAGGCCGCCAATCGTGATGCGTGTGGTGATGATGAAGGTGGCCGTGCCTCCGGGCATCAGCGTTACCAACACGGTCAGACTATCATTGCCGCCCGCCGGACAGGTTGAGCCGGCCGAGGCCGAGCAATCCCACAGGATGTCCGTCAAATTCGCCGGGAAGGTATCGGTGACCCGCGCCCCCGCCAACAGGCTGGGGCCAGGGTTGGTGACGATGAGGGTATAGGTCAGCGTATCGCCGGGCCAGGCGATGTTTTGGCCATCGGTGAGCGACACGCTTAAATCGCCTTGCGGAACGAGCGCCACGCTTAACGTCGCTTGATTATCGTCGGGCCATGGATCACCCACATCCGAGGGCGGCGTGGCCGTGGCCGTATGACTAAAGACGCCGGTGGCATCGGCGGCCATGTCGCCGCCGATGGTGAAGGTCACCGCGCCACTCACCGGCAGGGAGATAAAGGTCGTGATGTGACCCACCCCATTGGCCGGACAGACTGCGCCGCCCGCGGTCACACAATTCCAAATCGTGTTGGATAGCATCGCTGGAAACATATCGGTCAGGCTTACACTATTCGCCACATCTGGCCCGGCATTGCGAACGGCGAGGGTGAAGGCGAGGGCCGCGCCGGGCGTGGCGGTGAGCGGGCCGGTGGTGGTCACGGTCAAATCGGCCTCGAACGGCGCAATCGTAGTGACATCTGCCGCGCTGTTGGGCAGGGGGCCGGTCTCGCTCACGCCGGGCGACGCCGAGACGTAAGCGGTATTGGTGAGCGGGCCGGTGGCGGTGAGGGCCACCGTGCCGGTGATGGTCACGGTCAATGCTCCATTGGGTGCAAGCAAAATCGTGGCATTCAAATGACCACTGCCGCTGGCCGGGCAGGTTGAACCCACGCTGGCGATACAGTTCCAGAACGGGTTAGTAATTTGTGCCGGGAAGGTGTCGGTGAGGGTGGCATTCACCGCACGGCTTGGCCCGGTGTTGGAGACTAGCACCGTATACGTCAGCACATCGCCGGGGCGCACCGTGGCCCGGCCATCGCTCTTGGCAATGCCCAAATCCACGGTGGGAATCAGCGTGGTCACATCCTGCGCGCTGTCGGGCGCGGCGCCAATGCTGGTGAGGCCTGCGGCGAGGGTGAGCGAGGCTTCGTTGGTCAATGTGCCGGTGGCCGCCGGGTCAATCTCGCTCGTGACGATGAAGGTCAATTGACTGTCGGCGGTGAGCGTGACGATTACGTTCAGGTCGCCGCTCCCGTTGGCGGGACAGATCACATCGCCGCTTGCGGCGCAAGTCCACGTCACGTTGTTTAACTCGGCCGGGAATGTATCGCTGATTAAAGTGTTGGGCGCGGCGCTTGGCCCGGCGCTGGTGACGACAATCGTATAGGTGAGCGGCATGCCAGGGATGGCGCTGATGAGGCCATCGCTGTTGGTCACGCCCACATCGGCCTGTGGGGTAAGCGGGTCGGCGTCGGTGGCGGTGTTGTTGGCGAGCGGGTCATCATAGCCGAGGGGCGCGGTGATGATGGGGGTATACATGAGTGTGCCGGTGGCAGTGGCCGCGACCACGCCACTCATTACAAATGTGGCTTGCCCGCCGCCCGCCAACGTGATGGTCGCGCTGATGTTGCCCGAACCACTGGCCGGGCAGGATGAGCCGCCGGTGGCCGAGCATGACCACACCACGCCCGACAGCGCGACGGGCAACGAGTCCATCACGCCAACGCCCATCAGCAGGGCGGCACCGGTGTTGCTCACCAGCAAAGTGTAAGTGATGGTCGTGCCAGGAATCACGGCCGCTTGCTGGTTGGTCAGGCTAACGGCCACATCCCCATTCGTCACTTCCACCGCGCCAATATCGCAACGCGCGTCGCTGGGCCGGGTAAAGCCGCGCTGGTCAATGGTCAATGCCGGACTGCCGCTGGCGGCGGTGCAACCGCTCACGTCGCCCTGATTAATTCCGGCGCTACCATTGAGCAAAGCCTGGCTCCACGTTGGGCCGCCATTATCTTGCAGTGGCCCAAGCGCCGGAATCGTGTTGGTCAAATCGCCCGAGCCGATGAGCAAGCACGAATTGCCGCTGTCCAAATTAAAACCCAACGATGTGAGAGCGCCCGCGCAATTGACGGCATCGTTGTTGGCGATGAGGGCGTTGTGGACGATCAGGCTCCCACCGATGATGTTGCTGATGCCATCGCCCGCGCCGCCCGATTGGTCGTTGTGGGTGAGGGTGACGTTGGCGAGGCGCAGGGTACTGCCGCTCTCATTTCGTATACCGCCGCCACTGCCGTTAACCACCCAGTTGTAACTGATCGTGCTATTGTCCAAATTGGCGCTGGCGCTGCCCCCACTCCCGGTACTTCGTATACCGCCGCCACTGCCATTGGTGACGCTGTTGCTATAGAGGCTGGTGCCGGTGATGATGAGGGTGGCGATGCCCGTCTCGCGGCGATTATCTATGCCGCCGCCATGACCATTGCGGGCGGTGTTGTAACGAATCGTGCTACTGAGGATGGTCATCACCGAGTCAATGTTCACCAGCCCGCCGCCGTTTTCAGCCACATTGCCCGACACGGTGAGGCTGATGAGGGTGGCCACGCCATCGCTATCACTCCGCAACGCGCCGCCATCACCGACCGCGCCCACGCGAATGGTGTTGCTGATAAAACTGGTGTTGGCGATGTAGAGCGTGGCCCCCGAAGCATCCAGCCCGCCGCCGTCGTCGCCGGAGGTGTTGCTGATGACACTGCTGTTGGTGAGGGTGAGGGTTGTGCCCGCGCCCGTGTCAAGGCCGCCGCCGTTGGCCCCCGATGAATTGCCATCGCCCGCCACCCCGATGAGGCTGGTATCAATGGTGAGGCGGCCCGCGGAATTAAGAATCGCGCCCCCATTGCCAATGGCGTTAGTGGCTTGATTGCCGGTGAAGGTTCCATGGGTAATGGTGACGACTCCAAACGTAAGATTACGCAGGCCCCCACCACCGGCTGTGCCGGCGGCGAGGTTGTCGCTCACGGTGACATCGGTGAGCGCGAGTTGCCCGCCCTGATTAATCAGGCCGCCGCCACTGCCACTGCCGGTGGGGCTGATGGCGGCGTTGGCGTGAATCAGGCTCTGATTAAACGCTAACACGCCCAGGTTTCGGCCGCCGCCGCCATCGCCGCTGGCGGTGTTGCTGACCACACTGACATTGGTGAAGGTGGCGACGCCGGTTGTGTTCACCGATAGCCCGCCGCCACTGCCGCTAAAGGTGTGGTTGGCCGGGCCAAGCGTGGTGGTGAAGACATTGGCTGTGCCGCCAGCCATATACAAACCGCCCCCATCCACAAAGGCGGTGTTGGAATATAAAACGCTGTTGGTGATGGTGAGGACGCCACCGTTTTCGTTACGTACCCCGCCGCCGTTGCCGGTGGTGGCCGTGTTGGAATAGATGGTGGCATTATCCAAAATCAATTGGCCGCCCGCATTGCGGAGGCCGCCGCCGTTGTCGGCGCTATGGCTATACACCGTGCTAAAACTGAGCGTGACCGTGGACGACGAATCCAAATCAAGGCCCCCGCCGCTGCTACCGCCGGTCACCCGGCCATTGCGAATCGTCACGCCCGAAATCGTCACCCCCGCGCCCAGCACATCCAAGGCCCGGTCGAGGCTGTTGGCATTGATGAAGGTAAGGCCCGCGCCCGCGCCTGAAATGATGACGGTGCTGGTGATGTCCAAATCGCCTGTGCCGTTGGAGTCTTCGCCCGAGCCAGCGCGGGTCAGGGTGTAGGTTCCAGCGGGAAGCACAATAGTATCCGCTCCCGCGCCGCTCCCGGCGGCGCAACCGCCAAAGGTGATGTTTTGATTGGCCGAGCGAATGGCTTCGCGCAGGGAGCAGTTGGCCCCCGGGCCAAATTCATCGGCGGTGGTATTGACGGTCAGGGTGGTGAGCGGGTCGGCCCGCACCAGGGCGGCCAGCAACAGGCTCAGGGCCAGGCCGCTGAGGAGCGGCGCTAAGAAAAGATAAGCGAGTTTACGGAGGGACAGCATGAGTAAGAGGAGGCCGGCCCATACCTGACAGGTTTCCAAAAACCTGTCAGGTGTGGGTTGCGGGCCGAGAAAAAAAATCGTAGGGGCGACGCACGCGTCGCCCCTACGAAACGGACCGATGAGAAACCGGGTTTTTAACCCCGCTAACTTAACAGTATCAGTACATCACGAAATGCTCCCGCTGGATTTGTGCGAAGCATCCAGCGGAAAAGCGGCGGATTGCAAATCCGCCGTGAGCGAATCGTGAACTACTGAGTATTATCTCTAATCCGTGAATGAGCGTTCATGTGGAAAATGGGCGGAGGCCCATTTTCCACAAAACTGCCCAACCGCGGATTAGGTAAATGACTGCCCCCTCATTCGAGCCCGATTTGATTTGCGATTTGTCGCCGCGTCCTGCCGGGTTTCCGCGAAGCGAACCCGGCAGGTCTGGAATCAACACGGATTTCACTCTAGCGCCGGATCAGCGGCAAGTACAAATACTGGAACGCCGCCACAACCGTGGTGGTGTCCATGGCGCTATTGTTGCCAGCGTTTATCTCGGTTACGCCCAGCGGCGCGGCCACATAGGCCGTATTGGTGAGCGTGCCAGAGGCGGCGGTGGTGGTCAGCGCGCCGGTGGCGATAAAGGTCACGGTGCCGACCCCGGCCGGCAGATTCACCGTGCCATTGATGTTCCCGCCCCCGGAGGCCGCCGGGCAGGCCGCGCCGCCGGTGGCGATACATGTCCACAGCACGTTTTCAATCTCGGTCGGGAAGGTGTCTGTTACGGTGGCGCTGGTCACGGCGCTCGGCCCGATATTGTTGACGGTGATGGTGTAAGTGAGGGTTGACCCCGGCGCCACGCTGGCCGGGCTGCCATTCTTGGCGATGGCCAGGTCGGCCTGCGGGGTGAGGGCGGTGGTGTCGGTGTCTTGATTGTCCGACGTATCCGGCTCGACATCCAACACCGAGGCGAGCACCGAGGCGGTGTTGGTGAGCGTGCCAGTGGCATCGGCGTCAATGGTGGCGTTTACGGTGAACGTCACCGCCCCGCCGACGGCAATGTCCACGGTCGCATTGATGTTCCCGAGGCCGCTGGCCGAATCGCAGTTGGAGCCTGGCCCGGCCACACAACTCCAGGAGGCGCCTGGCCCATCCAAACCGGCCGGTAGATTGTCGGTCACGGTGGCGTCGGTGGCCGGGGCGTCGCCGCTGTTGGCGACGACGATGGTGTAGGTGAGGGTGGTGCCGGGCACATCGGTGGTTTGGCCGTCGTCCTTGGTCAGGCTCAGGTCAATCGTAGCGCCGAGCGAGGTGGAGTCGGTGACCATGTTGTTGGCGGTGTTGCTATCGGTCGTGCCGGCCGCCGCGGCCACATAGGCGGTGTTGACGATGTTGCCGGTGGCCGTCAGCGCCACCGTGCCGCTCACGCTATAGGTGGCCGAGCCGCCGGGCAGGAGCGTGATGGTGTCGTTGATGTTGCCACTACTACCGGCCGAGCAGGAGGAGCCGCCCGAAGCCGAGCAAGTCCATGTCGCGCCGAGCGCCTCCGCCGGGAAGGTGTCGGTGACGGTGGCGCTGGCCGCAGTGCTGGGGCCGGTGTTTGAGACGACGATGGTGTAGTTAATCGGCGAGCCGGTGGTGGTGGTGAACTGGCCATCGGTCTTGCTGATGCCCAGGTCCACGGTCGGCGCCAGGGTGGTCGTGTCGTCGTCGGCGTTGTTGGCCGGCGCGTCCTCGATTGTGCCGACCGGGACGGTGATGCCGGCGGTGTTTAGCAATGTGCCGGTCGCGCCGCTGGGGATGGCGCCGGTGAGCACAAACGTCACCACGCCATTCTTCGCCACATCCACGGTGGTATTGATATTGCCGCTGCTGCCAGCCGTATCACAATTGGAGCCTACCGAGGCCGAGCAACTCCAGGTGACGCCGGTGAGGGCGGCCGGGGCCGTGTCGGTGACCGGGGCATTGCTTACATCGCTTGGCCCGTTGTTGCCGATGGTGAGGGTGTAGACGATATTGGTGCCGGGAATGTCGGTGGTCTGGCCGTCGTCCTTGCTCAGGGTCAGGTCAACATGTGGCACGATGCTGTCCACGTCCATGGAAGAGTTGTTGGCGGCGTTGGGGTCGGCGACGCCAACTGAGGGTGTGATGTAAGCGGTGTTGGTGAGCGTGCCGCCTGTCAGGCTACCCAGCACGGTGGCAGTGACCAGGAAGGTGGCGGAGGCATTTGGCCCGAGGTCAACGGTGGCGCTGATGTTGCCCGAACTGCTGGCCGTATCGCAGGTCGCGCCCACACCGGGAGTGCACGACCAGGAAATGCTGGTAAGTTGCGCCGCTGGGAAGGTGTCGGTGACCAGGGCATCCGTGACCGTTACCACACTGCTGGTGTTGGTGACGACGATGGTGTACACGATGGGCTGGCCCGGCACCGCCTCGGACTGGCCGTCCGTCTTGTTAATGGCGAGGTCAGCCGACACAAACTCATACGCGCCGATGTCGCACCGGCCATTGACCGGGCGGGGCGAGCCGCGCTGGTCGGTGGCAAAGACCGCGCCGGCCGTGTCCAGACAGCCGGCCACATTGTTGCCCGCATCAATCGCCGGACTGCCGGTGAGCAGGGCATGGGTGAGGGTCGAGCCGCCGTTGTTGGCCAGCGGGCCAAAGAGCGGGATGACGGTGTTGGTGATGTCGCCGGTGTTAGTGAACACGGGGGTGCAGGAGGTGTCGGACGTTAGGTTGAAGCCCTGCGAGGTCAGGGTACCACCGGTATTGTCGCAGTTCTCAGTGCCGTTATTGACCAGGGCGGAGTTGCGGATGGTGAGCGTGCCAGCATTTCGCAAGCCATCGCCATTGTTGGCCGATTGGTCATTGTCCTTGATGGTCACATTGGCCAGGATAGCGATGCTGCCCCCGTCGTTGTGCAGGCCACCGCCACCGCCGCCCGTGCCGGTATTGGCGCTCAATGTCACGTTATCCAGTCGCAGGTTGGCCCCAGGGTTGTCACTATAAATGCCGTTGCCGTTGCCGCCATCGGCGGTGTTGCTGTAAATGACCGTGCTGGTAATAAAGACGGACGAGGCGTCGCTGGCAATGCCGCCGCCGTCGCCCGTGCCCGCACCCAACCCTGCGGTGTTGTTGTTGAGCGTGCTGGTGATGACATGAATCGTGCCGCCTGAGACATTTCGGAGGCCGCCGCCATCGTTGGTGGTCGTGCTGTTGCTGGAGAAGGTGCTGGTTGTGATGTTTACTGTGCCAGTGCTATTGCGAAGACCGCCGCCACCATTGGCACCCGTAGCGGTATTGCTGGTGACGGTGGTGTTGGTGAGGGTGACCGAGCCGTCACTGTTGTTGATGCCCCCGCCGCCGTTAGTGGCCGTGTTGCCGGTAATGGTGCTATCGGTAATGTTAAGTGTGGCCGTGGCCGCGGCATTGGAAACGCCGCCGCCGTTGGTCGAGGCGCTATTGCCCGGCCCGAGCGTCACGCTCGTCAGGTTGACCGTGCCATTGGAGTTGAGAATACCGCCACCCTCTCCAGCCGGAGTGGTATTGTTCGCCACGGTGGCACCGCCGGTGATGGTCACCGTGCCGGTGGTGGTGGCAGTGCCATTCCGTAGGCCGCCGCCGCCAGTGGCTCCGCTGGCCGTGTTGCCATTGAGCGACCCGCCTGTCATGGTGAGTGAGCCGCCGCTGTCGTTGATGATGCCGCCGCCCGTGACCGCCGTGTTGGTGAGAACGGAGGAGGCGCTAAGGATGAGGGTGCCGCCGTTATTGTGAATGCCACCGCCAGTATCCACCGCCGAGTTATTGCTGACGGTTGTGCTACCAGTGAGGGTGACGGTGGTTCCAGCGGCCAGCGCTATGCCGCCGCCATCGGTGCCCGTACCCGAAGCGGTATTGCCGGTGACAGCGCTACCCGACAGGGTAATTTGACCGCTGGAGTTCAGAATACCAGCGCCGCGCGAGTCGGTGCCGGTGTTTTGATTGCCGCTGATGGTGACGCCGGTGAGCGTGGCAGTACCACCACCACTGTTTCGCAAGCCACCGCCGCCATTGGTGGAAGCAGTGCTGGCGCTGGTGTTGCCCTGAATTGCGCCCCCGCTTATCGTCAGCGTGCCACCCGAGTTGTTGATGCCGCCTCCCTTATCGGCGGCGGTGTTGGTGAGGATATCGCTATCGGTGAGTGACACCAACACCGCGCCGCTAATCGAGAGGCCGCCGCCGGAGGCCGTCGTCAGCGTGGTCGCATTCGATGGGCCAATGGTGCTGTCGGTCAGGGTTAAAGCGCCGGTAGTAAAGATGCCGCCGCCATCACTGCCGGAGGTGTTGCTCATAATCACACTATTGTTTATGAGTGTGACCATGCCACTGCTTTCGTTGGCAATGCCGCCGCCCGACCCCGAGGTAGTATTGGAACTGACGATGGTGTTATCCAAGATCAGGATACCACCGTTGTTGCGAATGCCGCCCCCAGCGGTAGAGGTGTTATTGGTGACGGCGCTGTTGATGAGCGTGACGGTCGAGGTCGCGTCCAGATCAATGCCGCCGCCGGGCGCGTTGGGGTGCCCGCCCTGAATCGTAATACTAGAGAAAGTTACGCTTGCATCAATAACTTCGAAAACGCGCTCGGTTGACGTCATCGTGCTACCATTGATAATAATAGTTTGCGTCACCAGCGGACTGAAGGTCAAGTCATCCGTGATATCCAGGTCGCCCGAATCGGCATCGGCATCCGGATTGGGGCGAGTCAGATTAAATGTGGTGGTGCCGGAGATAACGGCTGGGTCAAAGGTGATAATGTCCGCGATAGGGGCGAAGCTGTTGGCGAAGATAATGGCCCCCCGCAGGCTACAGTCATTGGCCGCCGCTGTACAGGCGGATGCTAATGCGTCGTCCGTGCGGTCTACCACAAATGTAGCGGCTTCGGCCACCCGCACCGGGCTAACCGTGAGCGCCAGGCCCGCCACCCAACTAAAAATAGCCAGCCAGTGCAAGCCAGAGCGGAGCGCGCGTTTGAGAGAGAGTGTGTGTTTCATGCAGGGCCTCCTCAGGAGAATAGGGTCAAATTGACCAGGGTTAGGTAATGATGATTTGGGGTGAAGCCAACTGGTGGCTGGGCCCAACGGGTCAGGTCAGGCTATCAATGATGGTGATTCTAAATGGCTTCGGGGCAAGCGTACAGTAGTCTGGTGGGCTATCTTCCGGCCAGTATACCCCCGAATCAAAGGAAGCAGTGGGTGTTCCAATGACCTTGAGCGGAATTGTAACCGGATTGTCACTAAACCAGCACGGCCCGATCATGCCTGGCCGGCCTTGAGCCGGTCATAGAGGGCGAGCAGATTGGCGGTGTGCAGTTGGCTCACCAGCCCATTGAGCGGGATGCGACTCTTGCCGCAACTCTCGATGTCAATCTCACGCACGACCTCGCGCGGCTTGCCCCTTTTAACGACGGACTCCACTTTGCGGCGGATGGCGTCGAGGTATTTGAGATGAGATTTTACGGCCTCGTCAATCTCGCCGCGCAAGACCACCTCGCCATGACCCTGCACCACGTTTTCCAGACCGAGTTGGGGCACCAGCTGCAATGACCGCACCATATCGTCAATGTCGCCGTCCACGATGTGGGGCAGAGGCATCATCATATCGCTCGCAAACAGGATGCGGTCTTCGCGCAGCAGCACCGACACCGAATCAAATGAGTGGCCGGGGGTGGCAAAAATTTGTAGGGTCTTACGGCCCAAATGCAACAGGAGCGGGCCTTCGGAGAGCAGGAGATGAGGC
>Ga0247727_10019497_pt1 | contig 10504 bp, 12 predicted proteins | sample WisWelCaveWW1625_FD_202498 | JGI IMG/M metagenome (GOLD analysis project Ga0247727, IMG submission 202498) | Biofilm microbial communities from Wishing Well Cave, Virginia, United States - WW16-25 | ecosystem: Environmental > Aquatic > Deep subsurface > Groundwater > Cave microbial mat | place...
CTCCTTCATCGTTGGACTTTTTCATTCCTTTCACCATGCCGGTTTTGACCGGCGCACAGGAAAAATACCATGCCGCACCGGCGGTGGAGCATAAACCGTATTGCCGACAGGATGGACGTGGATAAACTGTCACGGTGCCACTGACGCCCGAGCAGTTTCGCGAGAATCTGGCCAAACGCTTCGCCGAAACCTACGAGGAGGACGAACGTGTCGCGGCCGAGTTGATGGGGCGCCTTCCCGAGGCGGTGAGGCTCATCGTGGTCAGCCTGGGGGAGCGGCGTGTGATTCTGTACGGCTCCTTGGCCGCGGGGTTGTTCCTCGCCGCACACTCGGATGTGGACATTGCCGTGGAGGGGATGGGCGAGGCGCCGCCCGATGATTTGATCGACTCGCTGCGCCGCCTGATGGGGCGCAAGGTGGATGTCGTGGATCCGTCGGTCGTGGCACCGCATATCCGCCGGGACATCGCCGAACGCGGCCTCGTGCTGCATGAGCCCCCGCGATAAGGCGGTGAACTGGGCCAGGGACCTGGCCCGCAAACTGCGAGAGGATCTGGCAAGCGCCGAGGATCAGGCGCGTTCTGCGAACGAGGAGCTGTCCAAACCCGGCGAGGTTCCCGGACGGGCCGCAATGGCGTTTGTGAGCGTATGCATCGATCGTGCGTACACCGCGATCGAAAGCGGGCTTTTGCGAATCGCGCGGGTCGTCGATGGTGTGACACCGGCGGGGGAGGGCTGGCACAAGGCGCTTTTGCACCAGATGACGCTCCCAATCCAGGATGAACGCGTCGCCACGCTGTCCGCGTCTACCGCTGCGGATCTCGACGTCCTCCGGAAGCACCGGCACTGGCTCCGGCACGCCTACGCGGCATCGTTCGAGTGGAGGCGGATGGAGGATGCGGTTCGCGCCTTGCCCAGAGCGATCTCTGCCGCGCGCGCGGACCTGGAGCGGTTCATCGACGTCCTGGACGGCTGAAGTCGGTCACTCGTCCCCGAACGGCAGGATCTCGATCTGGCGGTCGAGGATCTCGCCCAGGTAGAGCGAATCGATGAACGAGAGCACGTTGTGGAGCACGGACTCGATGTAGTGCCGCTCGTTGCCGACCGCCGCGAAGCCCACCTCGGCGCGCTGCCACAGATCGTTGGCGCCGGTCTCGGCGATCGCGACGTCGAACTTGTTCCGCGTGCGATCGATGAGGCGGCGGAGCGCCTGGCGCTTGTCCTTGAGCGAATGGCTGCCGGGGAGGTGCAGCGCGATCCGGCAGACGCCGACGATCATCGGTCTACGCGCGTTTCACCGTCGGTGTGCCAAAAGCTTCGCCGGTCGGGATCCCCTTCGGGGTCAAGGTGGCGGCGATCTGCTCGATCTCGAACGCCTCGATCACGTCACCCTGCTTGACGTCCTGATAGCCGTCGACCGACATGCCGCACTCGTAGCCCTTCTCCACCTCGCGGGCGTCGTCTTTGAAGCGGCGCAACGAGCCGAGCCTCCCCTCGAAGATCTTGACGCTGTCCCGCACCAGGCGCACCTGCGCGCCTCGGACGATCTTGCCATCCGTGACGCGGCAACCGGCGATGGTGCCGACCTTGGAGACATGGAAGATGTCCAGTACCTCGGCACGGCCGAGATGCTTCTCGCGCTGTACCGGAGCCAGCAGGCCGGCCATCGTCTTGCGCACGTCGTCGAGCGCCTCGTAGATGATGTCGTAGAGCTTGATCTGGACGCCCTCCTGCTCGGCCAGGGAGGCCGACTTGCCGGCGGGACGGACGTGGAAGCCGACGATGATCGCGCCCGAAGCCTTGGCCAGGTTCACGTCGGTCTCGTTGATGCCACCGACGCTTGAGGAGATCACGGGCACGCGGACCTGGTCGGTGGCCAGCCCGCTGAGCGACTCGCGTAGCGCCTCGGCCGATCCCTGGACGTCCGCCTTGAGCACGATCTTGAGCTCGAGGACCTGGCCCTCCTGGATCTTCTCCATGATCGACTCGAGCGAAACCTTGGCCGAGGTCTGCATGTCCTTCTTGCGGCGCTGGTCGCGGCGGTGCTCGATGAGCGTCTTGGCGGAGCGCTCGTCGGCCACGCCGTACAGCAGATCGCCCGCCTCGGGAACGCCGCCCAGGCCGAGGATCTCGACGGGCATCGACGGACCGGCGTGGGAGATCTGCCGACCGCGGTCGTCGTACATGGCGCGCACCTTGCCGAGGTGCTCGCCGGTTACCACCAGATCGCCCACCTTGAGGGTGCCTTCCTGCACGATCACCGACGCCATCGGGCCGCGAGAGCGGTCGAGCCGCGCTTCGATGATTGCGCCCTTCGCAGGTTTGTTGGGGTTGGCGCGCAGGTCCAGGAGCTCCGCCTGCACGGCCAGGTTCTCGAGCAGCTGCGGGATTCCCACGCGGGTCTTGGCCGACAACTCGATGTAGATGGTCTCGCCGCCCCAGGCTTCGGGCACCAGCCCCTTCTCGGCGAGCTGATTGCGCAGGCGCTCGAGATTGCCTCCGGGCTTGTCGATCTTGTTGATCGCCACGACGATGGGCACGTTGGCCGCGCGGGCGTGCTCGACCGCTTCGATCGTCTGGGGCATGACGCCGTCATCGGCCGCCACGACCAGCACCACGATGTCGGTCACCTGGGCGCCTCGCGCGCGCATGGCGGTGAACGCCTCGTGGCCGGGCGTGTCCACGAACGACACGTCGCCGTGCGTCGTGGTGACCCGGTAGGCGCCGATGTGCTGCGTGATGCCACCCGCCTCGCCGGCCGCGACGTTGGTCTGCCGGATGGCGTCCAGGAGCGACGTCTTGCCGTGGTCGACGTGGCCCATGATCGTGACCACCGGCGCACGCGGCTGGAGGTCTTCGGTCGCGTCGGCGCTTGGCGTCAGCACCTCCTCCTCGCGGAAGCCTACGGCCTCGACCTCGTAGCCGAACTCGTTGGCCAGGAGCGCTGCCGTATCGGCGTCGATGTTCTGGTTGATGTTCACGCCCGTCATTCCCATCGACCACAGGCGCTTGAGCACCTCGTTGGCCTTCATGCCGATGCGGCGGGCCAGTTCGCTGACCGAGATGCTCTCCTCGATACGGATCACGCGCTTGTGCTCGGCGGGCGTGGTGATCTGCGTCTGCTTGACCTTCTTGCCGGGGACCGCGCGCTTCTTCTTGGCGCGCTGCGCCTGGCGCAACCGATCGCGCTCGGCGACCAGGTCGCGACGCACGACCTCGCCGCGGCGGCGCGTCAGATCGGTGATCTCGATGCGCGGCGTCGGCGGGCCCGGGGGCGCGGTGCTGGTCGCCTCGACCTTGGGCGACCCACTCGGCGAGGGCGCGGTCGCGGGCGCCGGCGTGACGCCCGCGGAGGGCGGCTGCGCCTGGGTTCGCAACGGCGCCGGCTCCGGGGGAGGCGGGGCCACGACGGGTGGGGGGGGCGGCGGCGGTGGAGGTGGAGCCGCCTTGGTACGGCGACGGCTCACCGCGGTGCCGATCTGCTCGACCACCAGGCTCTCCTGCCGAGACTGGTCGATGGCGCGGCGCACGCGGACCACGTCATCGGGCTGGAGCACCGACATCTGGTTCTTGACGTCGAGGCCGAGCGCTTGAGCCTTCTCGAGCACGTCCTTGTTCGAGAGCCCCAGGTCCTTGGCGACCTCGTAGACGCGCCTGCGCGAGGGCTTCGCGGCGGTGTCCGGGCTCGTGGGTAGCTCGCCGAACTGCTCTCGCATGACTTGTTACCTCACACTCGTGACGTCGCGCCAAAGCGCGTCGGGATCGTAGATGACCGAAGAGGTGCGCCAGGGCCTACCGCCGGCCCGCGAGCCCATGCGGATGCACCGCTCATTGGGGCACACCGACGCGCCGCGTCCTCGCCGCGTCCTCGTCGCGTCCACGCTGATGCGACCGTCCCCCAACCGGACGAGCCGAACCAGCTCGTCGCGCGGCGCCTTTCGGCGGCATCCGATGCAGGTCCGGACCGAGGTGAGCATGACCCGTTCACGGCGGGCTCCCGGCCGGCGGGCTCCCGGCCGGCGGGCTCCCGGCCGGCGGGCTCGGCGGATCGGACGGCGCCGCCACTTCTTCCGGCAAGCGGTCCTTCCAGGTCGCGAGGCCCAGGTAGACCTTGGCCCAGTACTTCAGCGTCTCGACATCCCGGCGCGAGAGCCCGGTGGCCGCCTCGAGCTTGGCCAGATCCTCTTCTTTGTGGAGCAGCTCGACGGAGCGCAGCTCGGCGCCATAGAGCTTCTCGATCAGGGCGGGATCGATTCCCTGGACGCTGAGCAGCCGTTCCTCGTCGGTCTTGCGCGCCTCCTCTGCCAGGCGCTGCTTCTCGACCTCGGCGCGGCGGCGCAGCTCCTTGACCAGCAGTCCGGCGCGCTCGATGATCCCCCGCGCGGCCTCCTGGCCGCCCACGCCGGGGATCGACCCCAGGTCCTCCGGCTTGGTGGTGGCCAACTCCTCCACCGAACGCCAGCCGAGCTTGAACAACGTCTCGGCCAGCTCCTGGCCGACCCCCTCGAGCCCGGCCAGGTGCCGGCGCGCCAACTCCTCCAACTCGCGGACCTTGGACTCGCTGTGGATGTTGATGCGCCACCCGGTGAGCTGCGACGCGAGCCGGACGTTCTGACCGCGCCGGCCGATGGCGAGGCTGAGCTTCTCGTCGGGAACGATCAGCTCCATCGTCCGCCGCTCCGCGTCGATCAGCACGCGCGACACCTGTGCCGGCGCGATCGCGTTGCACACGAAGCGCGCGGGATCCGAGTCCCACGGCACGATGTCGATCTTCTCGCCGCGGAGCTCCTGGACCACCGCCTGGACGCGGGAACCCTTCATGCCCACGCACGCGCCCACCGGATCCACGTCGCGATCCGAGGACACGACGGCGATCTTGGCGCGGGCGCCGGGCTCGCGCGCGCTGGTCTCGATGCGGACGATCTTCTCGTAGATCTCGGGCACCTCCTGCTCGAACAGCTTCTCGAGCAGCCCCTTGTGGGTGCGCGACAGGATGATCAGCGGGCCGCGGGCCGCCTTGTCGATGTCCACGACGTACGCGACGATCCGATCGCCGGCACGGTAGGACTCGCGCGGCACCTGTTCGCGCAGCGGGAGGATCGATTCGGCCTTGCCGAGGTCGACGATGAGATTGCCGCGCTCGAACCGGCGCACGATGCCTGAGACCAGCTCGCCTTTCCGGTCCTTGAACTCGTTGTAGATGACGTCGCGCTCCGCCTCGCGGAAGCGCTGGATGATGACCTGCTTGGCGGTCTGCGCGGCGATGCGGCCGAAGAGCTGCGAGGCGGTGTGCAACGACAAGACGGCCGCGTATTTGGCGTCCTGCTCCTCCGCCTTCTTCTGGTCCTCGGGCCGGTAGAAGATCTGGAACAACAGCTCGTCGCCGATCTGGGACTCCAGCCCCGCGGCCTTGGCCTGGTCGACCGTGACGTCGCGCCCAGGCGTGGTGATCTCCTCGACGACGACCACGATGAGGAAGAGGTCCACCCAGCCCGTTTCGGCGTTGTAGCGCGCCTCCATCTCCCGCTCCTGGCCGAAGGTCTTCTTGGCCGCGGTCAGGATCGCCTGCTCGAAGGTGCGGACGATGATGTCCTTGTCGATCCCTTTGTCCTTGCTGACCTGATCGATCACCGTGTTGAGGTTCGCGTCCATGTTCTACCTCTTGGCTCCCGCGGCGAAGTCGTATTCGACGTTCGCCTTCTTCATCGCCACGAGCGGAATCGTCACGATCCCGCTCTCGATTCGTACCTGCACGTTTCCGTCGTCCGCCCCGACCAGCGTACCCGCGAAATTGCGGCGTCCGTCCAGCGGCTCGCGCGTGCGGATACGGACACGGCTGCCGAGGAATCGGCGAAAGTGCTCCGCGCGGCGGAGCGGCCGGCAAAGACCGGGCGAGGAAACCTCCAGCCGGTACCGGCCCGCCACAATCTCCTCGACGTCCAGCGCGGCCCCGAGGTCGCGGCTCACCGCCTCGCAGTCCCGCAGCATCACGCCCGCCGGGCAGTCGATGTACACGCGCAGCACGAACCCGATCGGTTCACGCTGAAACTCGAGGTCGACGAGCTCGTAGCCCAGGCGTTCGACGACGCCGGTGCATACGCGCTCCAAGGTTGCGACATCCGCCGACATCCTCGTTGCCCCAAAAAAAAAGTGGGCCCAAGGCCCACCTTCAGCGGTTCCACCACCAAAGAAGAACGCCGAGGAGCTACCACGCGCCACGCGGGAATGCAAGCAGGAACGAAACCCTCGAACTACGTTGCGTGCTACCCTGCTGGGCCGTGGGTCGCCTTCCGTCCAACCTGGTGCTGGCTGCCCTCGTCACGTTCGCTCCTGCCCGCCATGCCCTCGCCACCCCGGATGGCCCGGCGCCACCGGACGGCTACCTCGATCGCAGCGGGATGTCGGAGCTGGTGGCCTGGCAGTTCGTCAATGGCCTGTTCGCCGGGAGCACTCTGGCGATCGCGGTAACCGCGGGTGAGCTCGATGAGCACTGCTTCCCGACCGAGGACGACGATTGTCGATCGGCCGAAGCCCGTGCCGCCGGCATCACGCTGCTTGGAGCGGCGTCCGGCATCGCGGTGCCCCTGCTGGTCACGCGCGGGCAGCCGGTCCGGACCGCGGACGCGCTTCTGATCAACCGCGCCACGCTGATCGGCGCCATGCACGGCTACATCGTACCGTTCGCGGCAGGACTGGAGCCATTCGTTCCGGGGGTTGACGTCTACACGGTCAACGTCGACGAGGTCCGGACCCTGGCGGCGCTGACGTTTGCCGGCGACCTGATGGGCGTCGGCGTCGGCACGTATCTGGCCACGCATTCGAACCCCGCGCCGGGAACGGTGTCGTTTCTGGGCACCATCCACTCGGCGACGTTTCTCGCGGGGATGTCCATCGGCAACTCGTTCCCCGAGCATGTCGACCAGGACGACCAGCGGTTGATCGCCGGGCTGTCGCTCGGCGCGGCGGATCTGGGCTTGGGGATCGGGCTGCTGTTCGCGGACCGGATCGACATCGGACGGAACCGCGTGTTCTGGCTGGACACCGGTGGCGTGGTGGGCTGGCTGGCCGGCGCGGGTCTGGGCGCGGCGCTGGCAGGCGATGAGGAGCGGGTGGTGAGCATCAGCGGCACGGTCGGGATGGCCGCGGGGTTCGTGCTGGCGTATCGGTACACCAGCGGGGACGAGGGGTGGCGGCGTCGGCGTCCGGCGAAGGTGGCGGGTGTCGAGCTCGACGCGCCCGCGATCCGCATTGCGCCGACGCGCTACGGGGCGGACGTCGCAACGCAGTACTCGATGGATTTCCTTCGGGGGAGGTTCTGATGCGGGCTCGACTTTTCCTCGCGTGCCTGCTCGGCGCGGCGTGCGCCAACCAGACGACGTTTCACACAACGCCCAACGACGCGCGCGTGTACATCAACGGGGAGCCCTGCGGCCAGGCCCCGTGCGTGCTCCACTCGCGCTACGGTTTCCCCGACCGCATTCGCGTACAGATCGAGAAGGAAGGCTACCAGAGCGCGGAGTTCTTCCTCGACACGCAGCCGCCGCTGTTGTCCTACGTCCCCTACGTGTTCACTTCGTACCTCTTCCACACGTACCCCGAGGAGTACCGTTTCAAGCTGAAGCCCATCGCCGCGGCCGCTCCGCGCACCACTTCCACCCCCACCCCGCAACCGACGGCCCCATGAACGGCGGGAGGTTCCCGGCCAGGGCCCGGCAAGCGATGCTGGTCGGGATCCCGATGCTGTCCGGGTGCGTAGGGGACTTCACGTCGACCATCCCGGCGTTCCCGGACGAACAGTCGCCCGGCTTGCTCTCGCACTGCCGCGACGATGCCGTCCTGTGCGTGCACGAGCCGGGGATCGACGCAGACGATCTCCAGGGGATCCTGACGTACTCCTACTGTGTTCATCCCGATTACGTGGCCGATGAACCTGGGCGGCGTCCGTTCAGCTACTTCTTTGCCAGGACGTCGTGCCCAGATGGGTCCCTGCTCGACTCACCCGACGACGATGTCTGCTCCCAGGACAAGGAAGCTACTTGCGAACTCGGACCGATGGTCGTTTCGAGAACGTCCGAAGCCGCGTTCGACGTGCAGATCACCTACTGCGACGCGTTCGCCTGCGAGGCCGGGGAGGCCTGCTCGTGCCCCGAGTGCGCCGGCAACGAGTTCTGCTGGCCGACCTGCGAGCATTCCACCGGCGAAGGAACGCTGTGCGATGCGCCGGACGGCTCGCCAAGTCTCTCGGGCGCATGGTGTTGTCCGCTCTTGTACGACTGCGCGGAGGAACCGCCGCTCACCTGCGAGCCGGCATGATAGGGTAACGTCTTTGGAGACGCTGCGCGCCGCCGCCGTCCAGCTCACGTCGACGCACGATGTCGACGCCAACCTCGCCCGCGCGGCTACGCTGATCGCACAGGCGGCCTCGCGTGGAGCGAAACTGGTCGGCCTGCCGGAGAACTTCGCGTTCATCGCGCGCGAGGGCGACGAGCAGGCGAAGCTGGCGCTGGCCGAGAGCCTGGACGGACCGCCGGGCCGCATCCTGGCCGCGATGGCGGACGCGGCCGGTAAGAACGGCGTGTGGCTGATCCTCGGTGGCATGCCCGAGCGGTCCTCCGACGCCGGGCGCGTGCATAACACCTGTGTCCTCTTGCGCCCCGACGGGACGATCGCGGCGCGCTACCGGAAGATCCACCTCTTCGACGTGAAGCTCGCCGATGGGTCCGTGTTCCAGGAGTCGGCCACGGTGGCCGCCGGTTCGGAGGCCGTCGTGGCCGAGACACCCTGGGGCGGCCTCGGGCTCTCGGTCTGCTACGACTTGCGCTTCCCCGAACTCTACCGTGGCCTGATGTCGCGGGGCGCGCGCGTACTGGCGATACCGGCGGCGTTCACGCTCTTCACCGGCAAGGATCACTGGCACGTTCTGTTGCGCGCACGTGCGGTCGAGAATCTGGCCTGGGTCATCGCGCCGGCGCAGACCGGCCGCCACAACGAGCGGCGCCAGAGCTACGGCCACGCCTGCATCATCGATCCCTGGGGCTCGGTCTTGGCCGACGCCGGCGACCGCGAAGGCCTGGCCGTGGCCGACATCGATCTCGAAGCGCAGGATCGCATCCGCCGCGAACTCCCCGCGCTGGACCACCGCAAGCTGTGAGCCGAGCACCCAAGAAACCGAGAGTCGCGGTGGTCCTCGAACCGCCACTGTATCGGTGGCTCCGGCGCACGGCCCGCTCCGTCGGCGTGTCCGTCTCGCTCAGGCTTCGAGACCTGATGCGCGAGGCTTTCGAGCAGCACGAGGATCGGTTCTGGGCTCGCGAGGGCGAGCGGCGGCTGCGTAGCTTCCGGAAGGGCGAGGCGCTGAGCCAGGCGCAGGTCTGGGGCCGCCGGGGCGACCCTACAGGATGAAGACGGCGGCGGCGACGACGGTGGTCCAGTTGCCGTCCTTGTCGCCTTCGGCGCTCTGCACGATGTTGCGCGATTCGACGATCCGGCCGCTCATCCGGTAGATCTCGCGGCGCGAGTCGTAGTTCTCGCTCGGATCGAACTCGACGCCGAGCACCGTGGCGAGCATGGTCGCGGCCAGGTCCTCGGAGTACTCGCCCGCCTTCTTGGCGACCTCCCCGAAAGAGTGGTGTTCCGAGATGTAGCCGTGCTGCTCGGGATCGCGCGGGCGCGCAAGGCCGATCGCCGCGGCGATCAGCCGGCTCGGCTCGTTGGTCGAGTTCTCCGACATCACCACCGGCACGATCTGGCCCGGGCGCATCATGCGCACGCCCTGGTTACCGCTGATGATCTTGCAACCCGGCGCGAAGATCGACGAGACCTTCACAAGGTTGTACTTGGCGATGTTGGCGTCGCGGAGCGACATCTCGAAGGAATTGAGCTTCTCCTTGTGGATGCCTCGGCCCTTGGTGAAGAACGCGAAGCGCGGGACTCCCATCCCGACGGGAAGTGGGCTGGGTCGAAGTTCCATCATGACGCGAGCGGTTATCACGCACGCGCCGCGGACTGTCAAGCGTTCTGCGACAGCGTTTCGACAGCGTTCGGCGTGCGGCTACAAGGGATAGGCGAAGAGCTTCGACTCGTCCTGGTCGGTCAATCGCACCGTCTGCTCAAACACGAAGCCGAGCTTTTCCAGCAGCTTGATCGAGCGCTCGTTGTCCGGCGACGTGATGGCGACGATGCGCCGCAGGCCGCGCTCGTGGATGCCCCAGCGGAGCGTGGCCTGCGCGGCCTCGTGGGCATACCCTCTTCCCCAGTAGGCCGGCAGCAACGCAAAGCCAAGATCGACATCGGGCAGCGAATCCCGCTTGATCAGCCCGCAGATGCCAATCGGGACCTTGCCGTCGGTCAACTCGGTCAGGTGCAGCCCGAAGCCGTGTTGGCTAACCATGGCGACCGGCCCTTTTTCGATGTAGTCCCGCGCGTCCTGCAGCGTCCGTACCCCTTTGTCGCCTATGAATCGCAGCCAAGAAGGCTCATTCAACAGCTCCAGGACGAAGGCCGCA
>Ga0247727_10019498_pt1 | contig 10503 bp, 8 predicted proteins | sample WisWelCaveWW1625_FD_202498 | JGI IMG/M metagenome (GOLD analysis project Ga0247727, IMG submission 202498) | Biofilm microbial communities from Wishing Well Cave, Virginia, United States - WW16-25 | ecosystem: Environmental > Aquatic > Deep subsurface > Groundwater > Cave microbial mat | place...
CGAAACAACGATAACGCGCCCGCCGTGCAGAACTTGCTCGCTCAAACGGTGCAATTCTCCGACTAAAAGTCCGCGATTGCTCTCGTCCAGCGCGCCGAATCCTTCATCGATGATCAACGTATCGACGGTACGGCCACCGGCAATGGCTTGGCCGACAGCGATTGCCAAGCTGATAGCAACTCGGAACTTTTCTCCGCCACTGAGATATTCAAATGGACGCAGAGGAAGACCTTGCTGACTCAGGTCACGCGCTAAAATTTCCAACTCTTTGCCGTCGTTATGTTCCTCAAGCTCGATTTGCCACAGGCCATTGCTGAGGCGCCTCAGCGTTTCGTTAGCATAAATTTTGATGTCATGTTGCGCTTTCTGGATAATTCTCGCTTGCAAGCCGTTGCGGCCAAAGGCGTGTGCCAGCCGGTGATAATAGCCAAATTCCTTCTCAGCTTCAATTAACTCTGTCCGTCGTTCCTCATAAGTTTTCTTTTGGCTTTTCAATTCAGTCAATTGTTGCTGCGCTGTATTGAGCTGGCTTTCAGCGCGTTTCACCTCTTCAGCAGTTTCTTCTCTTTCAATTTCAACATTGCTTATCGGACGCCGATGCTCGGCGGGTAAGTTTTGAAGTTGACTATTAAGTTCATCAATCGCGCCGATCAGTTGGCTCATGCGCTTTTGCGCCTCATGTAATTCATTTTCTTTGTCCTCAGCGCTGGCTAATTTTATCGCCTCCTCTTCAAGTTGATGCAATGCTTTTTCATTTATACAAGTAGGATGATCGCTCCAATCAGGTGGCAAGGTTTGTTGTTGTCGCTCCAACTCGATTTCTGCCTGCTGTTTACGATGCTGCACGTCTTGCAATCGGTGCCGGTCTAAACTTATCTTATTCTCAAAGTCACGTTGCGCTTTTTCCAAGCCTTCACGTTTAACTTTGGTTTTTCGAGCTTCGCTTTCAACATTGCCTTTCGATTTTTCGTTTTCACTGACATTCTGAGCTATTTTGTTTTGATCAGCGCGAAGTTGCTGGCGTTCACTGGCAGACCAAGGTGGCAAGTCAATTAGTTGCGTTTGGCAAGCAGCGATGGTAGCACGAACTTCAGTTTCAACTTTTTGTGCGGCATCCAATTTCTGTTTTTGTTCGTGAATCTTGTTTAACTTAGCCAGATTTGCTTGCAAACTGGCCAACTTTTCAAGTTTTTCAACCCATTTACCAGCTTGTTTTGCAGAGCGATCAACTGTTTGTTGCTGTCGCACAACCGTGTTTTCGGCGCTTTTCAAATCGGTTTGTGCTTGAGCCAACGCAATTTCGGCTTTACGGTGTTCTTGTTCTGCTCGTTTCTGAACGGCTTCCGCTTCCAGTTTTTCATGTTCGTGCCGCTCCAATTCTTTCTTTAGCTTGTTCTCTTCATTTTCAAGTCGTGCAATTTCTGTTCGCCAATGAGCGCGTTCTTTTTCCAGGCGAGTTCGAGCATCTTCCGTGTCCAAACGACTGCCGCAAATCGGGCATTCTTCCGCGCCAGCAACTTGATCGCGATGACCGAGTTTATCGCGCAATACTTCGAGCTGTTTTTGAATTTGATTCAGATCATCCTGAACGCGTTTCACCTCTCGCGCTTTGTTTTCGACATCCTGGTGGGAAAGATCTTCTCTCGACTTGGTTTGTTCTACAAACTCCTGACAACTTGCAAGAAGATTTTTCTGCTCGGTGAGCTTTTCTTTGTCTTCAGAAAGTTGGGATTTGGCTTTCAGCAATGCCTGCATTAACGGTACTGCCTGGTTCAGTTCTTGATATTCAAAATAATCCTGCTCAATCTGGGTTGCTTGTTCCAATGTCGTTTTGTAAGGAGCGAGTTTCTTTTCCGCTTCACTTATTTGCGCTTCCAATCTTTCGAGGCGTTTCAGTTGCTCCAATTGTTGATTCAGCTCTCGTTGGCTTTCGATAGCCTGCTGAAGCTTCTTGTCGATCTGTTTTAGGTCTTCGTTCGTTTTTGTTTCTTCAGCAAGGGTTTTTCCAATTTGCTCAGACAGCGCGACAAGTTTTGGTTCTGTCTCGGCAATTCTCTGGGTCGTTTCCGTGATTGTTATCTCCTCATCAGCCAATCGCCGGCGAATACTCCATAAATTATCAAACAAGGGCAGAACACGTTGCAATTGCCGGTAACGGTTCGCGTTTATAGATATCTTTTCGGCTTCGGTGATGAGCGCTTCATCAGTGCGTTGTTGATTTTGCTTTTCGGAAATTTGGCCGATAAGCGAGGCGGCAGAGCGCGCGTTGCTCAATTCTTGTTCTTTATTCGTCAACAACTGCCGCGCCTTTTCCAACTCAGTCAATGCTCTTTCAATTTTTCCCTGCTGCGCTTGCAAATCCAATTCCGTTACCGGCGGCAAACCTTCCAGTTTCTGTTGGCATCTTTTCTGTTCATCGTTCCATTTTTTGCGATGGCCGTTGGCAGCTTCACTCAGTTTTCGATAAAACTCAAGATCGAGAAGCTCCAAAAGGCGATCCTTGCGCATCGCGGGTTTGGCTTTTAGAAAAGCGTCGACCTCGCCTTGACGCAGGAGCACTGCCGATACGAAAGTCTCATAGCTTATTCGAAGTTTCCTCCTTACCCACTCTTCAACTTCGTCCTCGGTATTGAGCACGGCTTTCCAGTCGTTGCCATTCCAGCTCTCAACAATGCCCCAGACCCTGGCGCTACGTTGGTGTCGTTTAATAGAGCGCCGGACACGATAACGTTGGTTGGCGATCTCAATTTCCAAGTTGATCTCAGCCATTTCGACAGCGTCGTGGATGAGATGATCGAAACTATGGCTTTTGCTGTCGCTGCCGCGATGTTTTTTGTAAAGCGCAAAAGTAATGGCATCAAAAAGAGTACTCTTGCCGGCACCGTTTGGGCCATAGATAAGCCAGAGCGGCGAAGTGCTAAAATCAATCTCAATAGGATCAACCTTGCCTGTGGCATTTTTATGGCCATAATGGCCGAGAAATCCTTTGAGCTCAATTCGTTGTATCAGCATCGCTAACCTCACATATCAAATCTTTGGCTCGTTTTTCCAACTCGATAAAATCCGACTCTTTGATGTAGGCTTGGCGCAAATAATCCAATGCCGTTGTCGTGTAATCTTTTGGGCGTTCCGGTAAATCCGCAGTTAACGAGGGCAAGTTTTCTCTCGATAACTGCAGGTCAATACAGCGCGGAAATGATTTGCGAATTTGGCGTTGTAAAACAACTGGATCATCTCCTGGTTCACATTCCAGATAAATTTTGAAGTAGGCGCGCTCTAAATCCGAAAAGCGATCATTCAAAGTGTTAAGCTCTGAAGATGAGAGGTGAATTTCATAGAAGGGGGTCGGCACAAGCGGCACTTCCGTAACTGAAGCAGGGCCATTTGGCGGAATATCGACTAACAGCACAAACTTCCCGTCTTCCCGTTCGCCGAAATTCATGCGATCAATACTGCCACTGTAGTAACAGGGCACGACATGATCAATCTTTTGACGTTGGTGAATGTGGCCCAATGCGATGTACGCCAAATTGGGGGCGTCTGGAAGATCGCGAGTGCCAAGGCGAATATCCTCGAAATAAGTCGATTCACGCCCACTGGAGGTTTTCACCCCTGCCACGTTAATGTGCGAAACAAAAACGGCAGGCATTGCCGGATCGAATTCATTGACTACAGCCTTAACCAATTCGGCATAGGCGCTACTCAAATTTTGATGGCGTTGCGCGGCCCCGATGTCATTGGAGTTGTATGGTGCGAGCAACTCCGAGATTGGGTATGGGATGACGCCGAATTGAACTCCAGCGATAGAGATGAGCATCCGCGTCTGGACAATGTGAACTCGCTCAATTTGGCCTTGTTCGATAGCAAGAAGAGCATGCATCATGCGAAAATGTTCGCGGTCATCGTGGTTTCCAGGAATCAAGATAACGTGCATGCCGCTACGCACGTAAGGCGAAAGCGCATTAGCCAAGCGTTTTGTTATTTCGGGAAGCCTGGAACGGCCTTCGAACACATCGCCAGCAACTAAAAGCACCTCAACATGATTTTGTTCCGCAATCTGGCACACTCGTTCCACCTGGTTAAAAAGCTCGTCGGTGCGATCGTGATTGAAGAGACTGTTTCCCAGATGCCAATCGGCAGTATGCAAAAGACGCATGGTTACACCTCCGGCGTTTGATCGAGTGGCGGTGGGGCAATATCTTCTCGTCGCATCGCCCACGCGGGGAATGGAATTTTCACAAACAGCGGATAACTAAAAGTCGGCTGCATGACAAGCTTCTCATCGACCTTGAGCATACTGGCCTGGCGGCGCACTGAGGCGTCCCAAGCTTGCCATACTCGATCTTGCAGCTCGCCAGGCCCAGTTCTTCCCAATACACGAATAGAAGCATTTTCAATAATTTTGGTTGAAACTTGTGAGGCCAATTGTTGCGCACCCAATAAGATGATACCTTGGCTGCGCATTTCCGAGGCAATGCGTTCAATCAGTTGGGTAATGGCGTCCGAGCTGTTTCGTGGCGCAAAACGATTCAACTCGTCGAGTATGAGTAAATAGCGTAGGCTAGGAACCGCAAGACGACCGGTACGCGCCGCAACGACTTGTTTCACAATGGCAGCAACAACAAAGCGCTGCAAAGAGGCGGACAAGTCGTGAATGTCGATCACCTGCGGCGGCGAAGTTTCGGATCGCGTGACCAGCAAAGGCCTTCCACTACGAGCCGCACGCGGGAAAATGCTTTCGCCCTCCTCCAGAATATCTCTCAGTCTGCGGTAAATCGCTCGCCACGTGCCAATCTGATGCAACTTGAAGTGGTGAGTATCTTCCTTTTCGCCAGCTTGTTTTCGTATCCAATCAAGCAGTTCATTCCAAGTCTGCGGCGATTCGGGTTTCAATTGTTTCTCCTCAGCATCCGTTAGAAAAGCAACAATATCGTACACCAGCGCCATCATCACCGGAGTGAAGGTATTGTCGCCGGCAAAAAGAAATGGGAAAAGCTGCTCTTGCAAAACATCCGATAACGACCAAGCATAAGCATTCGCGTTGCAACCATCGATAGTGGGCGCGCCATTGCTGCGCGGATCCATTGGAGAATAAAATTGCGCTTTTTTGAAAGGCGCCGGCTCGATTGCTGAAGCCGCCCAATTCTTTTTATGCTTCTCTTGAAACTCACGGTTAGGCCGGTCAATCCACATCAAGTCTTCGCCTTTGACATTGAAGATGATTGGCACGACATGCAGTCTATGCCGAGATTCTGCTTCGCTCAAAAGCATTTTAATAACTGTCAACAAGAAACTCGACTTGGCGCCGGCACCCGCCATACCTGTGACGTTCAAGTGTCCACCGTTATCGCCCAGCAGGTAAGCCAAATCAATCTTGGCCAAGCCGGCAAAATTGCTGCCGCCATTACACAACCGGCCAACGGCCATGGGATACTTCATCTCATCATATCCATAAGCTTTCCCAGCTTCCGTTTCTCCACCCAGATAAACTCTGCTTTGTTCAATTGGGGGAGTTAAAATTGCCGGCTCGGTGCGTAAAATATTGGCGCTCGCATAAGTCACGCCTTCGGCTTTAAATTCAGGTTCATACTCCACCTCACCGTCTGCTATATCGAACTCTTCGTGTATGTCGCTTTTACGGCTGCGCCGGCGCACCTCGCCCACCACGCCATAGAATTGGATTTTTTTTCCGTCAATAGAGCTTTCGGTGCAAACAATCTGGCTTTTCTCTACCAAACGCCCTCGCTGCACCCAAAAATAGAATTGCTCAGAAGTGCTTTCCAGCGGCGGCGGCGAGGCGACTCGACCGATGAGAAGATCACCACGTTGGGAATTTATTTCCTTCAAGCCAGTATCAGCGTGAATAATACTGTTCTTGTCAACCGTTTGTTGATTGTCCTTAGTCATTGATCAAATATCTCCGAATCGACTTGCTGAATTTTTTTATAAACCAGTGAGATGATAGAAACGATTGCTCAAAATACCGGTGTGGGTCATCAACGCGCCAAGACTCTCTTCTGCACGCACAATGGGGTGCAATGTCACCGGCGCACGCTCATAACTTCTCTCTCGTGAGCGATAAGCGTAGATGGTCTGCGACAAACGATCAATCCAATCCCAACTGTGCCCGCGTGCCTCAAACCACCTCTTTGAAACCTCCACCCGAATATATCCCCAATTCGGAAAAGAGGCGAAGTCACCAGCCAATCGAATGTACCATGAAAGCACAGAGAGCTTTTCCAGTTGGATGCCAAACACCGGTGTTCTTTGCCCAACCTCAAGCCCATACAACACCTGCATTCCTAGGGGATGCAAATAATTTCTATAATGCGTTTTGATGACCCCAAAGATCGGGGACTCAACGAGATCGAAACCTTCGCTGCGCGGCTCTAGGCGTCCATCGATAACGGTAGGTTCGAAAATACTCTGAGCAATGGCTGCTTCTTCCAACAGGCTCATCTCATCTTTTGATCTGTCCTGGGTGGCTCTACGCATTTTTTCAAAGTCATACGACAGCGTCCCATCTGGAGGATAGGCAGGCAAAAGACGGAAGTCGTGGGCTTGCAATGCGCTGGCAAAACTTTCTACCTCATACCAAGGAAACGGATCCACTACCATCGAGACGACGCGTTCAACGATTTGATATTCACGACGACATTCCCCATCTGCAATGCGCATGGTCACGCTGCCAATTTGCGAGAGGCGAATGGGCACCGGATAGCCTCCTGGCGCTCGCAACCAAGCAATCGTCTGACCTACGTCCTTGCCGTCAACAAAACGGATTGGTCGTTCCGGCCAATCTTCGGGTCGCCAATTTCCACGACTATTGCAATTGATTGCTTTCCAAGCATCTTGTTTTTGCTGGTAGTCAAGATCGATTCGCTCTTCTTTTATTTGCTCATTATTTGCTGGCGCATCCAGCAAAGTCGGCTGCGGATCGTATCTTTCGAGACGTCGGCCGGCGTACATTTGTAAGAAGTCTAGCCCCATGGTTGAGGTATTCCGTTTCTAAAATGGTTAATTCAAGTTTGTGAGTTTTCTTTGTAGCAATCCCAAATTTGTCAAACGCCATTTCATTGCTTCTTTACTGACGAGCAGTTCCGTCGCCAGTCTCCTGATTAACACAGAGGGGCGGTTGCCAAGTTGTCGATTATAATGCGTAAACAATGCCTGGCAAGACGCAGCCGGCATAAGAATTTCGGCGGCAAATTGATTGGCCTCGCGCTCCATTTGTTCAATAGCAGGCATTGATTCGCAGGGCTTGGAGCCACGTATAAAAGACAGATCACCCCATGGCAAGTCACTGGTTTTGCTATCGTCATCACCAAACGACAAGCCTTCTGCGAGTATAACAGGCTCAGATGAGTAACGATATTTCTCCCGTTCGAGACGCGGCAAAAAATGCAAAACATAATGGCCGAGTTCATGAGCTGCCGAGAAACGCCGGCGTTGTATCATGTCGTTTGCTTTCACCAAGATGCAGCCATAGAATTGCGTAGCGAATTCATAGACGTATAAGTAACCCGCCAGTGGTTTGTCTTTGCGCGCAGGTATTGGAATTCTCTGGCCAGTTTCAACCCGCAGAAAATCGGCGGCAATTTGATAAGTCAAATCCTTTAGTTCTGCGACACGTATCGGGTAGGCTCCTATCAGATCGTAAAGCGGGACGATCTCCGGCTTTGTTGCGCTCTGATCAAGGCCGGCTTCCTCATAAACGCGCCGTACTGCTGTGAGCATCTCCGCGATTGGCTCTTTCCAAAGTGTGGAAGTCATCATTTTTCCCCCGCTTACTCAGAGTCTGTAGTTGAGGCTTGGTCGATTTGACTACGTCCATCCCGATTCTTATGGCGTGCTTCTTGTTCTTCACGAGCAGCAGCCCATTGCGCTTGACTGTGGCTGCGCCCCATTCCCAACGTAATGGCGGTATCGCGAAAGACTCGCCAAAAATATTCACTGGCTTTTACGCCTAAATCAGCCGCCAGCTTTTTTACCGCATTGACACTCAAACTGGCCGGTAAAGGAATTGCATTGCCCAACAAACGTTGATTGGCTTCGCTATCGGCTGTCGGTACTCGACTGTCGGATTTTAGACGCGCTGCAACATCCCCCACAGTCAATGGCGCTTTGTTCGGCGTATCGTCAACGAATGCACTAACAAAATGCTTTCGGAGTAAATCGCGCACGAAAGTTGCATCAGCAGCGGTCGAGATTAACTGCTCTTCTTCTTGATAAGCCAGGTTTATCTCAGAAATCAACCGATCCAATTCGGGATCATTCACGGCAGCTTCAAGCACACTGGCTACCCCCTCCATATCCCCTTGATCGAGAGCCTGAATGTAACGATGGATCAATCTCTCCCGCAAGAGGATGGCTTTGTTATTATTCTGTTGTTGCATGTTATTTCACCTCCTCGTTTTGCTGCTGATTTTGTTCATAGACATGCCGCAAGCGCGCAATAGCTCGGCTTAAGCGCGTATATGCCGTTCCTTCGCTAATCCCGAGCTTCGCCGCTAATGCTTTGCCTCGCAAGTCATCAACAAAAGCCAGCTTTAGGATTTCTTGGTCTGCGTCTCTTGCTTGTTTCAGTAACTCATCAAAATTAAGTTGACTGTGGAGGTGATGTCGTTCGTCAGACTGATACAGAAGCCCAAACATCTCATCTTCTGACAACATTTCGCCATCTGATTGTTGAATCCATTTGCGAACCTGTGGTGTTTCATCAGGAGGTGTGAAGTATTTGTGCTCATATTGTTTTGTGCGTCGATACCGGCGCACTTCATTAAAAGCAATCCCACGCAGCCAAGGGCGTGCCGGCTTGCTGTCATCATATTTATCCAAACATTCAAAAGCTGTTACGACGGCATTATGAAAAATCTCTTCTGCCAATGCTTCCACCGTGGCATAATCTGTGGCCAATCCGAGCCTTTTCACATAAACCCGAACGCTGCCCATTAGATCTTGCGCATGCTTCTCGATGGCCTCTCTGAGCAAATGGCGTTTCCGAGCCGCATCAGCATCGTAGGTTTGATGATTTGTTGAGTCTTTGCTCGCGGTATTCAAAATAACCTCCTCAGAAAATGTCCTTACTATATAATTGCCATGAGAGCAGTCAAACCTTACACCTGAAATATGAAAAGTCGGAATAGCTCCCTCATTTCATCCGTTAGGAAATGCCGTAAAATTTTACTAACTCTTTTTGTTTACGCAGGCCGAAAAGGAAATATGGTGTTTTATCTCTTGCGCCTTTTCACTCCAAATCAAAAATCCTCTTCAGCGCCTGATCAATTTTTTGCATCGTTTCATCATCCAGCTTACCTCGAACTTTAACAAGCCAGTAGCGATGATCGATGGGGCGCTTTTGCAAGCAATCAGCCACAGACTTTCTCCCTATTCCATTTGAGCTTATTCATTCCGGCCACTCTGAAATAGCAGACTCGGTCAATTTCCGAAGCGCCTTATCCTCATCATATATTTTGGCATACAAATCCGCGCTCATTTTGAGCTTCTCATCCTTCAATTCCTTTTGCAGCCGATCCAGCGCTACTCTGACGATGGAGTTTTTGTCTTTAAAACCGTATTTTTTGTGCTGATTTAAAAAGCGAAAGTGCGCTTCCTCGATGGTGAATTTTGTCTGTATCATCGTTGCACGCCGATTTGTCACTAACTTATGATCCAGTTTTATATCTCAATATACGAACCAGAACACTAAGTAGCAAAAAAAATTATACGAGGTGAGCTATGATTACCGTGGCCGCTTAATCCCCAGCGCTTTCATCTGCGAAGCTAACGTGGACGGATTTATGTCGAGCAATTGCGCCGCGCCAGTTTCGCCGGCGACTTTCCAGCCGGTGACTTCCAGGGCCAGGATGATATTGTCGCGTTCCAATATAGCTTTGCTCTCACCTGATGGATTTTTTCCAAAAGCCACTATACTCGTTACGGTTTGGTTTTGGAGCTCCGCGCCTCGTAACTCAACATTTATGTTGAGAAGAAACAGGGCGCGCAACATGAATGTTGCGTTACAATCTTACCCCTTAACGAGTATATAAGGCCGGAGCTTGACTTTCGAAAGAATGCGGCATATATTTGTAAAGTAAAAGCAGCAAACCTTGGATGGGAATAGTAAAAGATAACAACCTGTAATGCCTCACGCACGGGTGGAAAACGTAGCGCCTCGTTCACGGAGCAGACAAGATGTCTGCGCTACCCGCCCGTCACTGAGGAAATACAACAGCCGCATTATAAAAGCCTGAAGTCAGATGAATTCATCACCCGGCATTTGCCTTTCTCTGCTCGGAAGATTTTGCCTTTATCTGGGAGAACGGGAAATACCCGAAGCTGCCTTCAAGAGCCGAAAAGCGTTGAGCCTGCTGAAGCTGCTCGCCATCAAGCCCAAGCATCAATTGCATCGCGATCAAGCGATTGACGCCCTTTGGCCGGAGCTGGATCCCACCGCGGCGGCGGCGCAGATGTACAAATCCATCCACTACATTCGAAAAGCTT
>Ga0247727_10019499_pt1 | contig 10503 bp, 6 predicted proteins | sample WisWelCaveWW1625_FD_202498 | JGI IMG/M metagenome (GOLD analysis project Ga0247727, IMG submission 202498) | Biofilm microbial communities from Wishing Well Cave, Virginia, United States - WW16-25 | ecosystem: Environmental > Aquatic > Deep subsurface > Groundwater > Cave microbial mat | place...
CATCTGGCGCAGGCGCTCGCGTGGGAGGCGGCCCGCGACCGGTTTGAAGCGAAACGGACGGCCCAACCGAAAGTAGGCACCGGGTTGTGTGGCGTTCCATGGAACCAGCAAGGTGGGATAGCCTTGGCTGTTTTCGATGGCAACGGGCACAATCGGCGCGCCGCTCTTGTGGGCAATGTAGGCGATGCCCTCTTTCGCCTGCCCCAGCGCTGGGTGACGGGTGGCCTCGGGCGCAATGAGAATCACTTCGCCCGCAGACAGCACATCCAGCGCCCGCTCCAGCGCGCGGCGGTCGAGTTCTTCTCGATGCACCGGAATCACATCCCACAATTTCGGGAAGATGCCCCAGATGGGCACCCGATAGACTTCGGCCTTGGCCAACGGCACAATGTTGCGCGGCAGATTGCCCAGCACCACAATCGGGTCAATAAAGGCGATATGGTTAATCATCAAAATAGCCGGGCCGGTGGCTGGCAAATTTTCCAGGCCAGAGATGCGGATTTGGTCAATCCGCGCAAACACGCGCCACGCGATGTTGGTAATCGCCCAGCGCAAAACCCGGCGTGTGGATTCGTGGCGGGCGTGATCGTAGGGGGTGGTTTTTGATGGTGGGTTGTTGAGGGTGATGGCCATTGGTAATTGGTAATTGAGAATTGAGAATTGAGAATTGGAGGATTAGAGGATTGGGTATTCAATCAAGATAGCGAATTGTTGACCGTCACGCTTGTCTAAATCGAGTGTGATGATGATAGCCGTCACCGGGCGGTCTGGCAAGCGCCCCGCTCCGCGTCCCCCACCCACACATCAATGCCATGCCCATCGCCCGAGGTGGTGCCGTCGAGATAGCCATCATCGAGCGGGTACACGATGTCGGGGTAGCGCGGGTGGGTTGACCCGGCGGGGCGGTCAATGACCACCGGGCACGTCTCGACCAATTCATCCAGACGGTGCCAGAAGTTCGTCGGCATACACACCTCGATAATCGGCGGGCAACAACACGGCGATATGGCGCATCATCAGGTCGGCGGCGGCGCGGCGTTTGATATTGGGCGGGAACGTAAACGGCGGGCCAAAGGTGAGCGTGAGGCGCGGGCGGCGCAAGCGTTTCCACTCCGGGAAAATCTGCTGCCACATCGTGCCGGTGATGGCCACCGGTGCCACCGGCACGCGCGCGTGCAGAGCCATAAACGCCGGGCCTTCTTTGGCGCGCTCCAATGTGCCGCTGGGACTCTCGCGGCCTTCGGGCGCGATGAGCAAGGCCTGGCCCGCGCGCAAAACGTCAATGCCCTTTTGCAATGTGACCCGATCCGGCTCGCCGCGCTTCACCGGAATCATGCCATAGGCGCGGGCGAGCGGGCCAAGCACCGGCCAGCCCAAAATTTCCGATTTGCCAATGATGGTCAGCGGGCGTGGGGCATAGGCCAGCGCCAATAGCGCGTCCGCATCGCCGATATGGTTCATCGCCAGCAACACGCCGTCGGTGAGCGGCACATTTTCAATTCCGCTGACGGTGACGCGCGCCAGCGCCCACAAGGTGAGGCGGGTGAGAGAGCGGAAGAAGTGATTCTTGGAAACGGGGCGCATGAAAAGTAAAAAATGACGAATACGTTTACTTCACGTTTTACTTTTTAGGAGTTGCTCAATCTCCGCCACCACCCCCTCCAAATCCAAATGGGTGGTGTCCAGCCGCACCGCATCGTCGGCGGCGCGCAGAGGGGCGGTGGCGCGGGTGGAGTCAATGTGGTCGCGCTCGCGCAGGTTGGCGAGGATGTCGTCGTAGGAACGCGACTCGCCGCGCGTATCGCGCCGCGCCTGGGCCTCGGCAAAGCGGCGCTGGGCGCGGGCCTCGACCGAGGCGGTGAGGTAAATTTTGAGTTGCGCTTCGGGCAGGATGACCGTGCCCACATCGCGGCCCACCATCACCACACGCCCGCGCAGTCCGGCCTTCCGCATTTGGGCGGTGAGGATGCGGCGCACCCGTGGCATGGCCGAAACAGGCGAGACATTCGCTTCCACCTCCGGGCGACGCAGGCCGAGGGTGATGTCTTCTAAATCCGCTGTCACCGTGCAATCGCGGCCATCGTTCACGGTGGGCGCCAGAATTTCAAAATGAGTTTGAAGCGCCAGCATGGAAACTTGATCGGCGTCGGCCAGCGAGCCAAACGCGCGGAGCGCCAGAAAAGTGGCGGCGCGATACAGCACGCCCGTATCATAAAAAAGATAATCGAGCCGCGCGGCCAGGCGTTTGCCCACCGCGCTCTTGCCGGAGGCGGCTGAGCCGTCAATGGCGATGATAGAAGGAAGGGGCATAAAATCGGGCTTGCAAAGCCCTCCCACGTTTGCCAACTGCGTAAGTCCTACTCAAGGAGTTTCGCCCACTGTTTGCAATTCCTGGATGTCCTGCCGCACCCAGAGAATCACGTTCTCGGACTCGACGGGCGCGCGGCGGAAGACCCACCAGCCGATCCACTCGGTCCAAGTTAGATCGAGGGTCGCTGTGTGGCGCAGGGCGAAGTCCTGGCCCACATAGGCCGAGCCCAGGGTGGGGTTTTCGACCGTGTCGGGGGCGATGACGACCGGGCTGGTAAAGCCGGGGTCCAATTGAGTCACAAAGCGCGCATAGGAGAAGCGCCGTAAGGCCCAGCCCAACGCGCCATTGGCGTCGGCTTGCACAGTCACTTCAATATCATGCTTGTCCCGGCCGGCGTAGTTGGAGGCGTTGCTGAGGGTCGTCATCAGCCAATGCACATCGTCGGCGGTGGGTGTGTCGGGCGCGGCCCACCACATTTCGATGGGTTGATTGGCGCGCAATTGCGTGAGGCCCCACGCGGCGCTAAAACTCACATTGAACAAGGCAAAGGCAAAGCCCACGGTAAGGCCCAGTTTTGCCGCGCGCGGCGACCAGCCCATCCCAAACAGATAGCCAATCACCAGCGTCAGCGCCGCGCCGACCGCCGCCACCGTCAGATAAAAATAGGGCGAGTTGGAGGTGATAAAATCCTGCCAGATGAGTTGCCCGGCTTTGACCGCGTCGTGGGTGCGCGACTGCTCGCCAAACGCGGCCAGATTGACGGAGGCGAACCACAACAGGCCCACCACGATCCCGGCTTGCGCGGCGGCGAGGGGCCATTCCTCCCTGGCCCACCAATCCTGGATTAGACCCACCAGCGCATAAGCGGCCAGGGCGGCCAATGGGGCGCTCACCCAAATCACATCCAGCATAGAGCGCCCGCCATAAATCAGGGTGAAGAGCAAACCGGCCAGCGCCAGCCACGTCAGCCATTGACCCAGGCGGTGTGCGCCGCGAAAGGCCCGCGCCGCGCCAAGCAATCCAAACACCACCACCAGCGGTTCATACGCTAACAAAAAGAAGACGAGGGAGAGCGGTGAACGCGCGTCGGCGCGCGGCGCGAACCCGGCTAACCAACCCGTCAGACTATCGGCCAGCGCGCCCAACCCGCGCAGATACACAACGGCGACCGTGGACACAACCAGCACGGTCAGGCCCAATGCGATAAAGAAGATGCGCCCATGAGTCGCGTCGCGCAGGCTGGCCCAAATATCGGCCAGGGCTTCGCGGTCTTCGGGGAAGGCCCATGTGACCACCAGCGTGGCGATGGCAAAGATGGTGAGGCCGGTGAGGAAAGGCGCGCCGCTGGCGAGGCCGATGCCCAAACAGATCGCGCTCATCACCAGCCAGCGCACGCCGCCCGCGTTCGCGTCCGCAAAGCGACGAAGCGCGCCCAGGCCAAATACCAAGCCAAAGAGCGCCAACAGCGCGCCATCGGCGGTGCGCGAGGCGGCCAGTAGTCCGGCGGAGAGAGTCAACAACGCGCTGGCCGTGAGCGCCCCACCCCGCCCCAGGGCTTCGCGGAAGAACAACGGCGCTAACACCAACGCCGCGCCAAACAGCGCGGGCGCGAGGCGCGCTACCGCATCACTTCCATCAAACAGCAGGAAGCCGAGATAGGTGAAGAAGAAATAGGCCGGGCTGTGCGGCAACATCCCGCTCTCGGACGGAAGGGCATTGACCAGCCGATAGGCCGTCAACGCTTCACGGGCCTCGGCATCGGTGAGCGGGTGCGCGCCCAGGCTATACAGCCGCAGGGCCAACGCCAGGGCGAAGAGGGCGAGATAGAGGGCATGTTCGAGGGTGAAGGTAAAACGATTAGAGTTCATTGGGTGATTGAGGGATTGGGTGATTGAGTCAATTTGACTCACTGGGCTTGACTTTCCAAGCGTTGATAAATGAGGGTGTCGCCCGATTGAAAGACGGCGCGCATGTTTTGGTCAAACTTGGTGAGCGAGATGGGTTTGTACTTGTTGCGCTCCAGCGGGCTGACGATGACGTATTCGATATTGTAGTTGCGAAGGATATTCTCGGCCGCGGCCCAATCGCGGGTTTGATAGAGGGCGCGGATTTCGCCTTCACGTTCATTAACGTTAACAAAGTAGCGCCCCCGCCATTGGTCTTCATGACTGGGCCAGCCGATGACGGTGGGCAAGCCGGTGGCCATGGAGATACGCGAGAAATGGCCCTCAGTCCAATACGCGCCGCCAATGCCCTCGGCCAGCACCGCATTTGGCGGGGCATTCTGGTTGAGCCATTGAATGGCGGCCCAATCATCGGCGTAAACCTGGGCAAACTCCACCATGCCATCCAGCGTCGGCGCGCCGCCATATTCGTTGGCGCGGCTCGACAACGCGGGCAAGGTATACATCAGCCCAGCCAATACACTAACGCTCATCAAGCCGATGGCGATTGAGCGCCCAACCACTTGCGCCCGGCGCAGAAGATACCAGAAGCCAAAGGCCGCCGCCAGCCCCCACAACACCCACACCTGGAAATAAAACTTAAAGAGTGTGTTCATCCGCGTCCCAAAGTTGTCGCGCAAATACACGTACTCCGGGCCAAGCAATAGCAATGCGCCGGTGAGCAACAGCGCCAGAGTCATCAGCAGGGCGGGTGAGCGTAAGGCCTCCGTTGAAACGGGCGCGGCGGGTTGGCGTTTTTTGCGCCAGGGGCGGTCGGTGGACTCGGGCGTCGCCGACTCGGCGATGGGGACCTGGCCCACGGGCAAGCGCAGAAGCCCGACGCCCAGCCCAACCACGACACCGATGATGGCCGCCGGAAAGAGGGTCGCCCAACTATCCACGAGGCGGCGGCCCCACATCAGGCCGGTGGCCTCCGCTCGAGTCAAGGGCGCGATGAGCGCGTCCACCGTTCCGGCCAGGGTGGGGTTGAACGACGCACCGAGGGTCAGCGCCACCGCCGCCAATATCAACACAACAATCATACCGCCGCCCGCCCACAAACCACTCGCTCGATCCCAGACCATGCGGCCCCGCCAAAAAAGCCAGGTCACAAACAGCGTTACGCCCACCAACACCGGCCCAAACATCACCACCGTTTGTTGAAACCGTGTGGGATATATCAGGTTGGGCAAGATGCCGCTGGCCTGAGTCTGAAAGGTGAAATAAAAGGGCAGATACACCGCCACACTTAGGACAGCCACGCTCACGGCCAATGTCACCCAAACCCGCCAGCGCGCCAACAAATCAGCCCAGCCCCAGGCCAGCCCCAAACCGCAGAGCGTCGCCACCACCATGAGGAACCAATACATGGGGAAGTCCCAGGTGTTGAGGAAGGCGAGGCCGCCGAGGAGGATGGCGGAGAGGAAGAGGCGGGGGAAGTAAGTGGTAATGAGTAATTGGTAATTGGTGATTGGGGTGGATTGGCTCGCTCCCCACATCAACCAACTGAGGGTCAGGCCGATGGCGAGAATGACGAAGGGCAGGGCCAACACATGTGGATGCAAATCGCCCAGGATGAACGAAAAGATCGGCATCTCATCAATGGCTTCCGTTTCCTGGCCCAACAGATTTTTGTCGTGCACCACCCGCGCGCCGGAGAACCACCACCACGCCTCCGGCTCCCAATTGAACGGCGTGCCGGGCGCGCGCGAGGTGGGAACAGTGTTGGCCCCTTTCAAGTCGAGCCAGGTCCAGACATTCACCAGCCCGGCGCGCACGCCAGGCGACGTTACGCCCGCTTCACCAAAATCATAGCGCATCACTGGCACTTGTGCGTCGGCGAACAGCACGTTGAGGTGGGCGATGCGCGCCACACCGTAGAAGTTGCCGACGACGAGGACGAGAACTGGAGCGAGCAAGGCCGGCCAGAACGAAGGAAGAAGGTTTAAGGAACGCTTCGCGGGAGGCAGGATTTCTTCCTTCTCGCCGCGAAGCGTTCCTTCTTCCTTCACAAGCGCAATCATATTCAACACCACCCCCAATGCGTTGATGGCGGCCAGGGCAAACACCAGCGCCAGCGCCAGATTAAACGCGGTGGCGGTGGGGACGGCGGTGAGGCGGGCGAGAGAGGCCACCAGCACATAGCCAAAATAATAGTAACTGATGGAGTGGCCCGATAGCCAGGCATCGGAGGGCGGGAAGGTTGGGCTACGATAAATGGAGTTGATGAACATGAAGTCCATCGGTTGTTCGGTGTGCCGGATGCCGGGGTTGTGGGCGCGCGCCCAGGCCATGAGCGCGAACGCGGCGAGGAACAAAACTTCAACGGCGATGACGGTGGCGCGTTGTTCACTGAGCCAGGCGTGCAATTCATTCAAGCCATCGCGCTTAAGCCACCAGACCCCCACGCCACCCACGAGTAACGTCGCCAGCACAATGCTCCCTGAATCATTCCGCAAAATACCCAGTGAGCCGAGCAGCCAAAACGCCCAGCCGATGACGAGCAAGCCCAACGAGCGCGCAAAGGTATAGCCCCGGTCGGGCAAATGCCGAAAGAACCGAAACGTGAGCGGCAAGGCCACTAGGCCCGCGAGGGTGACGGTGAGGTACCAGAGGAGGAAGGCGAGAAGGTCAGAGGACATGAGGTGGCAAGTGGCAGGTGGCAGGTGGCAAGGGTTTCATATCAACGTAGGAGCGGTTTGTAACCGCGATGCGCGAAGCGTCGGGCTTGCAAAGCCCTCCCACGCCAGTAAAGAAAGGCAGTCGGAGCATTTCAAAGAATAATCGCCCGCGAAACCTTCCCCGCCCGCTGATGTGAGGCGGTGAGGGTCAGTGTGCTTCCGGGCGAGGCCCGCACCACCCATTCCACTTTGGCGCGGTCGGTGGTGGGGTCACTGCCCCAATACACGGTGTTTTTGAGGGCGCGGCCCGAGAGGTGCCCGGCCTCCGTGCGGCGCTCACCGCTTACGAGCGTTGCGCCATCGGGCAGGGTCAATTCCACCTCCAGCGGGCGAATGAGTTTCTTTTCTTCGGCGCGTTTGGTGATGGTGGTGCCGAGCCAGCCGGTGTTTTGGACGAGGGCGCGGATGTGGTAGAGACGACCCGATGGGTCGTCTCCTTCGGGTCGGGCGTCTCCCTCGGCAGAACCGAGACGTTCCACCGGAACGTCTCTACCACCGTTCATGGGCGTCACTGTCACCTCGCGGAACTCCAATAGCGGCGAAATCAGGGCATGCCAGATGATGAAGTCGGCGTGTGGGGCGATTTCTTTTTCCAACAAATGTAGGGGCGGGTTGCGCCAGCAATAATCGTCGTGCCAGCCGCCCAGTTCCACCTCGCCTAATTGCGGGTGTTGCGCCTTGTACCAATTGATAAAGCCCTTACCCTCCAAGACCTCATCGTTCCACTTGAACATCTTCAAATCATCGTCCACCGGATGGTCGCGGAACCACTCGATAAATTGCCATTTGTTATCCTTCTTCATCTCAATCCCGGCCTGCGTCTGCGGGCTCCACAGTTCGCACGTCCAGGCATAAACGCCGAGGTGATCGTAGAGCCAATCATCGAAGACGCCCTTGATGGTCTCTTTGGGATGATATTTGAAATCGTGAAAGACCGAGACCGAAAACAATTCTGCGCCATCCGGGTTAAAGCGCGGCACGATGTAGAGCGCGCGGGTATCGAGCAGGCGCGTGATTTTTCCATCGTTGCCGTAGCCGTTCAAAATCTTGTGGATGGCATACAACGCGCACGCGCCGGGCGAGACCTCGGTGGCATGGATGTTGGCATCCACCCAGAAGGCGGGCTTGTCGCTGTCCGGGCCGGTGGCGGTGTTGGTGAGCGTCACGCACCAGAGGTCGCGGCCCTCGTAACTCTGGCCGATGGATTGAACCCGGCACAGCGCCGCGAATTGTTCGGCGAAGCCTTGCACGATGGCGGTTAAGTCGGCGTAGCGATAGTAGGTGTCGAAATGCAATTCAGGCATGGTCTCCTCGCAATGAGTTGGCCTTGAACCACGAAGGCCACGAAGAATTTCACAAAGGGCACAAAGGTTTTCTTGGAGTTCTTTGTGAATCTCTTTAGGACTTACGCAGTTGGTTGGCGTAAGAGGGCTTTGCAAGCCCGATTTTATCGCGGTTACAAACCGCTCTTACGTTCAAAGGCGTAACTCCTATCTCTTTGCGCTCTTTGTGGTTAAACTTACTTCACTGCCCGGTCAAGGTCGGGTTTACCTGATAGATGATGGTGCCGGGGTTTTCGTATACGGGCGTCAGCACGCCTTGTTGGCGGAGCAGATCGAATTTGGCGAGGCCCAGCGCCGGGTACACCGCGCGCTCATAAGCGCCCACGATGACGTAGCGCACATCGTATTTCTTTAGAAATTTGAGGATCCAGTTGTAATCAAGGCTGGCGTAATCCACCGGCAGTTGGCAGGGTTGGGGCAACACCGTCGGGTCGGCCGGGCCGGTCATGGGGGTGCAATAGAACTGCTGAATCTCATCCACCCGCCGTGTGACCATCTCGGACGAGACGATGCCGCGGTGTTGGCGGGTGTGATAGTTCCAGCCCACCACGCCGGGCAGGCCGGTGTAGATGGTGAAGCGATTGCCCCAGCGATATTCGGTGACGTTGGCTTCCACGATGGTGGGTGAACCAGCCACATTTTCCTGCATCCAATGAATCGCATCGGCGTCATAGGCCAGCGGCACAAAGTAGGTCGAGTCGCAATAGGCGCTCCAGGTCATAAAGTCCATGGCGTCGAGCGAGTGTGGTTGTGCGTCAACCGCCAGACTTTGGTTCACGACCTCGCCATTCACCACACTCACATAGTTAGACGGCAGAGGGACGCCCGGCAATTGCTGGCAACCCGGATTCGCGCTACCGTAGGGTTGGGCGGTGTTTTGTGGAAAGCGGTCGTGGAATTTGGCGCTGATGGCGGTGACGGTGTAGGTGGCGGCGGCAAAGGTCAGCACGGCCAGGCCGCCCGCCCAGACCCCGCTCCAGCGGGGGCTCCAGCGCGGCAGTTCGGCCCACAGCCAGGCCAGGGCCGCGCCGCCCACCACGCTGAGGAAGAGCCAGACTTGAATGTAAAACTTAAAGATGGTGTTCATCCGGTCCGCGCCGACCGAGAACAGTTCGACAAAGAGTGTGAGGGCGAGCGCCGTGCCAATCAGAAATAGGGCCGCTTGCTTTTCGGGCGGCATGGCTGTGGATGAGCGCAACAACAGCAATCCGGCCCAGGCCATGAGCGGCAGGGCAATCGCGCCAATTGCCACTTTGAGATACCACAAGGCGGCCACGCCCGTTATCACCCCGACCAACGCCAGGCCGAGCCACGGCAACCATTCGCCGGCCGTGGTCACCACCGTGGCCGGCGTCTCGGCCAGCCAGCGCCGCGTCTCCCACCACAGGAAGGTGGCGATGATAAACAGAAACAGGCCGTACATATAAAGATAACCGCTGAGGGTGACAAACGTATTCAGGTTGCGTTGGGCTTCGCTATACGCGGGCGCGAACCACTGGTCAAAGGGCAGGTACAAGCCAAAGGCCAAAATACCGAACATCGCCAAACGCCAGCCGAGTGAAAAGACATTGGCCCGCGTCAGACGGGCATCCTTTAAGAAATGCGCCGTCGTCACCGCAATCAGGCTAAGGGCCAGGAGAGCCGGAAAGTCCCACGAGTTGGTCGGGTTGGTCACGCCCACCACCAGGCCGCCCACTGCCCACACCGCCGCCGAGTCCATCCAATCCCGTTGGCGCTTATCGAAGAGATAACTCACCACCCAGGCCAGGGCCAACAACACCAGCGGCATATCAATCATGTGGGCGTGCATATCGGAATATAAAAAGGTGAAGAACGGGAACTCGGTGATGTCGGAGCTTTGGTTGAGGGAGGCCACGACGCGCGAAGCGGTCCAATACCAATCGCCGGTGCCGATGGGCAGGGGACTTTCGCCGGAGAAGAATTTGCGCGCGCCATCGAGCAGGGCGCTGATGTCGCCCGCGCCAATGGGTGTGCCCGCGTAAGCGTTGCGGTCGCCCAGGCGTTGCAGGCCGGTGGCGATGGTATACACCTGCCCCAGGTTGCCCAGCACGACGACGAGCAAGGCGGCGGTGAGGCCGGCGAGGTAGGGGTTGGGGAGGGAGGGGGTGTGGAGGTGTGGAGGTGTGGGAGTTTGAGTTGGAATTGGAGTTGGAGTTTGTGCCTCGGACTCGGGAGCGTTGGTGTCGGGCGATGGACTCTCAACC
>Ga0247727_10019500_pt1 | contig 10503 bp, 11 predicted proteins | sample WisWelCaveWW1625_FD_202498 | JGI IMG/M metagenome (GOLD analysis project Ga0247727, IMG submission 202498) | Biofilm microbial communities from Wishing Well Cave, Virginia, United States - WW16-25 | ecosystem: Environmental > Aquatic > Deep subsurface > Groundwater > Cave microbial mat | place...
GAGGCGGACGGACGCTTCAAGGACGCGAGTGGCGACACGGGACGTGGCGATGAAGCGTCGCGCGATCATCTTTGGATCACTGAGGCCGAGTGGAAATCGCTCGTCCCGGCTGCGCCGCGCGTCGGGGAAAAGTTCCCGCTGCCGGAACGCATCGCCGCGCGGCTTGCGCGCTTTCATCTCGTGGACCACACGCGCGGCGAGCCGAACTTCTGGTCCGCTGAGGACGTGCGAACGAGCAGGCTTTCGCTCGTCGTCGAGGAAGCCGGCGCGAAAACGATGAAGCTGCGACTTGAAGGAAACGTGCTCCTCTCGACCGACGCCGACACCGCGAAGGCGCAGCGCGGCTACGATGCGCGCGTGAGGGGCCTGCTTGAGTTTGACCGAGAGCGCAAGGCCTTCACGCGTTTCGACATCGTGGCGGTCGGCGACCACTGGGGGCGCGGCGTCCACACCGGTCCCGCGCGATCGGGGCGCACGCCGCTCGGGCTGGCCTTCGAGTTGACCGACGGCAAGTCGCCCGCCGACCGCGTGGCGCCGCAGGCGGCGCGGGATTCGAACGCATACTTCAATGCCACCGTGCGCAACTAACCTGCACGCGCTGTGTTGAACGACCAACCGCACCAGCCTGTCTCAACCGCAGCCGTCCCACATCCAACACCAAGGAACACCATGCAACTACGACCTCTGTCGCTCCGCCGCTTCGCCGTCGCCCTGCCGCTCGCGGCTGCGATGATGCTGTGCAGCGCGACCGCCGCCTTCGCGCAAGGCAAGCCCGCCGCCGGCAAGCCCGCGCCGGAAATCTCCGCGAAAGACCTGGACGGAAAGGACCTCACGCTCTCGGGCTTCAAGGGCAGGGTCGTGCTGCTGGATTTCTGGGGCGACTGGTGACCGCCGTGCCGCGCGATGTATGCCCATGAGCGGTCGCTCATGGAACGCATGAAGAACCGTCCGTTCACGATCGTTGGCGTCAACAGCGACAGTGGCACCAAAGGCCAGGAGGCCGTGAAGAAAAACAACCTCACGTGGCCGTCGTTCGTTGATGCCGCCCGTGGACGCAAGGCAATCTCCGACGACTGGAGCGTGCAAGCGTGGCCAACGCTTTACATCATTGATCACAAGGGCGTCATCCGCGAGAAGTGGGAAGGCTCTCCCGGCGACAAGACGCTCGATGCGAAGGTCGAGCAATACGTCAAGCAAGCCGAGGCGGATTCGAAGAAGTAGCCATCGCAACCCGCGTCGTGCCTCGTCATGAAACTTCTGCTCGCACTGTGCCTGGCTGCTGTCGCCTCGGTCATGCCTTCTGACGCCACGGAAGGAAGCATCGCCACCGTCCTCAAGAATGGCCGGCCGCACGTCTCCGCTTCCGCGCTCGCCGCGGACGCGGGCATCACCATCAAGACCCTGCCGGGGCAAACCGCGGTGGCCGCGTGCCTGCGCGACCGCTGCGCTCTCGTGAAGGAAACTGTCCGCGAAGAGGGCGAGGTCTTCGTGCCCGTGCAGTCGCTGGCCGACGCGCTCGGGTTGGTTGCGGTCGAGGATTCCGGGACGCGACGAGTGCGCTTCGAACCGGCGCGGAATCTCCCGTCAGCCGGCGCGCTGGGCACCGTCGGTTCGCTCGCGCCGAACTTCACACTGCGGCGTCTTGATGGCACGCCCGTGTCAGTGTCCGACTTCCGCGGCAAGCGCGTGCTCATCAATTCGTGGGCGAGATGGTGAGGTTGCCGCAACGATCTGCCGGTCTGGCAGAAGTTCTACGGGAAACATCGCGGCGCGGACTTCGAAATCCTCTCCATCGCCGTGGACGTGCAGGGGCCGTCCGTCGTGAAACCCTACACGGACAAGTTCAAGGTCGCGTTCCCCGTCGCCGTGGATTCGTCGGACGTGTTCGGCATGGCATTTGGATTGAAGCTCATCCCCGTGAGCTACCTCGTGGACGAAGTCGGCATCATCCGGCTCAAGGGCGGCGGGCCGTCCGCGGAATTCCTGAAGCAGATCGAGACGGTGCTCGCCGAGAAGCCAGTGAGCGCGCGCGCCCAAGCGCCGTCGCTCGCTGCCTCGCGACCCCGGTCCGATATTGAAAAGGCTGCCGCCGCCAGTCCGGCCGACTGGGAGTCACGCCTCGCGCTCGCGCGACTGCTGGAGGGCGAAAAGCGATTCCCAGAGGCGCTGAAGCTGCTGGAGTCTGCCGCAGGAATTCAGCCTCGCAACTCCGAGGTCCACTTCGCGTGGGGTCTCGTGCTGTTGAACTCCGGCGCCCGCGACGCCGGCCTCGCGCGTCTCAAGCATTCCCGCGACCTCGATCCGGAGAACTGGCGGATTCGGAAACAGATCTGGGCGCTCGAAAACCCGGACAAGTTCTACACAGGCGCCTCCCCGGACTACGCGTGGCAGAAGGAGGAGCTGGCGCGGGAGAAAGCCGCATCGCCACGGCGTTAGCGTGGACGACACGGTTCCCGACGGGAAAACCTTCGCCAGTTTCCATCCGCGGCCCGGCATTGCGCCGGGCGCGGAGTCATCTCGTCATCAGGGCGATAAAGAAGAAAACTCCGAAGAAAATGGCGACCCCGATTCCGATCAGGATCATGACTTTCAGGGTGGACTTCATCGGGTCAAATCCGGCCGGGCTGCCATGCACGGTCGGAGCCGCAACTAGGATACAGGCCGATTATTAGTAAATGGGGCGACCGAGGGCAAGAGCGATTGAGCCGGTGCGGCCTTCGGCCCAATGCGGCTGTCGTCAACGCCCCGGCGCACGTCGTTTTTCCTTCGTCAACGCCCGTCCCTTTGGACAAGATGCCCGCATCATGAAGCCGCCGCTCCGACTCTCCGCGCTCTCCATTCTCGCCGTCGCCACGCTCGCGTCCGCCGCGCCTTCGCCCGACTGGCCGCAATGGCGCGGGCCCGACCGCAACGGCGTGCTCCCGCTCAGCCCGCCCCTGATGGGCGTGTGGTCCGCCGACGGCCCGCCCGTGCTTTGGGACAGCGAAGCCATCCCGAGCGACGACGACGGCGGCCACAGCAGCGTCGTCACCGCGGGCCGGCGCGCCTACGTCTCCGTCGTGTGGCACCGCGAAGTCCCGAGCGAGACACGCACCATCCACGAACTCATCGTCCGCCAGCTCGGCCATCAGGGCACCGGCCCGCTAGGCAAGGAACTCGTCGCGAAGATGGAAGCCACGCGCGAGTCCATCCCGCCGACGCTGCGCGGCGCCAAGCTCGACGAGTTCATCAAGGAATGGATCGAAGCCAACCTCGACGTGAAGCAGCGCCAGCTTTACAGCGGCTTCATCGGCGGCCGCTTCAAGAAGGGCAAGCTCGCCATCCCGCTCCCGGACTACGACAAGATCGTCGCGAAACAGGACAAGCCGTTCGCCACGGACGCGGAGTTCAAGAAGTGGGTGGACGAACAGGGCTTCGCCGACCACGTGAAGGAAGCCGTGATTGCCGCGGTCCCGCCGACGAAGCGGATCGCCGAGGACACCATCGTTTGCCTCGACCTCGACACCGGCAAGACGCTTTGGAAAGCCGCGTCGCCCGGCGAACCCCGTGGCCGCGGATGTTCCAGCACGCCGTGCGTCGCGGGCGGACGCGTCTTCGCGATGGGCAGCACGCACCTCTATTGCGTGGACGCCAAGGACGGCAAACTCCTCTGGTCGCAGACGCTGCCCGCGAAAGCCCCCGGCTCCTCGCCGCTCGTTGTGGACGGCACAGTTGTCATTCAAGCCGGCCGCCTCGCCGCGTTCGAGGCCGACACCGGCAAGAAGCTCTGGGAACAGCCCAAAGTAGCCGGCAACAACTCATCGCCCGCCGCGTGGACGAAGGACGGCCGCACCGTGCTAGTCTGCAACTCGCGCAATGAAGTGGCCGGCGTGGACCTCAAGACCGGCGACGTGCTGTGGACCACGCCCGGCGGCGGCGACTCCACGCCCGCACTCGTCGGCGACCTGCTCGCGGTCTATTCGCGCAGCACGAACATCGGCCTCGCAGGCTTCAAGGTCTCCGTCACCGGCGTCGAGAAACTATGGAACATCCCGCTCGACCCGCTGCGCACGCAATCCTCGCCCATTCTCCACCAGGGCCACGTGTATCTCTTCGACGACGGCGACCACATCTGCGCGAACCTTGAGACCGGCAAGATTGCGTGGCGGCAGAAAGTCCCCTCCAACATCACCTCGCCCGTGCTCGCCGACGGCAAGATTTTCGTCCTCGCCAACAACGGCAACAACCTGCTGATGGTGAAAGCGACGCCCGACGAACGCGTGGAACTCGGCAAGGCCGCCGTGAAAGCGCTGTGGGTCCCCTCGCCCTGCATCGCCGACGGCAAAATCCTGCTCCGGATGAAGAACGGCGTGCGTTGCTTGAACCTGACGGCATCGGTGAAGTAGTTGCTCCATGACGAAATCCCAACAGTTGCTCGGTAAATGAGCAGATGCGAACGTGGCGCACATGAAAGACCACATCGTCGAAGAAATCCGCAAGGTGCGCGATGACTACGCCGCCAAGTTCAACCACGACGTGAAGGCGATGGTCGCCGACATGCAGAAGCGACAGGCCAAGTCCGGGCGCAAGGTCGTGTCGTTTGACACGCGCAAGCGCAAGGCAGCCTGAATCTCAGCTTCCTGAACCTGACGGCAGTGGTGAAGTGATCTGGGAAGACCGGTTTGAGAATGCCCACGGGCCCGCAACGCTCTCTCTGTGCGGTCCAGCTCATCGAACGGTCGTCGCATTGGAAGAACTCGACGCAATGGATCAACAAGTCAACCGAGATGAACTGGACGCTCGGCGACGAGCCCGCTTCATTGTGCTCCTGCACTGCACACTTGGCGCAGCCCTAGTCTATCTGCTCCTGTTCTACGTGGCACTCTCGGAAGGGCGTTTCAAGGATCTGCTTGGCTCTCCACCCAAGCCCTTCGTGGCAGTCGTTGGTGTGTCTGACTTCCTAAAGGACAACGTGTTGTTCCTGAGCCCCTTGTTGCCGGTGGTGGTGTGGGCCGACGCTCGGCTCTGCGCGTGGTTGGGTGTCCGCTACGGCGAAGCCGCGGTGTGGCGCTGGGGAGTCGCAGTTGCAGTTCTACTTTCAGCGACTTTGATTCTTTGCCTGTGGGGGCTTGGGTCTATTGACCGCGGAGCAGCCGAAATCGTTCCGTGGATTCGGTAAGGCTCTCGCCGAGGGTCGGCACGGACTCGATCTTCTCACGGTTTGCGCCAATTCGCGAAACTCGCGTCTCCACTAAATCCGTGTCCATCCGTGTCCATCCGTGGTTAACTCCGCCGCGAGATTGACCCGATGGCGCACGTCTCCGACTTCCTTTCACCCGCCGAGCTGCAGAAGATTTCCAACCTGCAGGTCGTCGCGCGGCTCGTAGTCGAGGGATTCTTCTCCGGCTTGCACAAGTCGCCGCACAAGGGCTTCAGCGTCGAGTTCGCCCAGCACCGCCAGTATGTGCAGGGCGACGAAATCCGCCGGCTCGACTGGAAGGTCTTCGGCAAGACCGACCGCTTCTACATCCGCGAGTTCGAGGAGGAGACGAACCTGCGCGCGACGCTGCTGCTCGACTTGAGCGGCTCGATGGCTTACGGCGGCGAACGTTCGCCAACCAAGCAGCAATACGCCACGCGCCTCGCCGCCGCGCTCGCGTATCTCATGCTGCAGCAGCGCGACAGCGTGGGCATGGTCACGTTCGACTCGAAGGTCCGCCGCTACATCCCGCAACGCTCTGGCGTCGGCCACCTGCGCGTGCTCATGGACGAACTCCAGTCCGCGCAGCCCGGCGGCGAGACCGCGCTCGCCGGTGTGTTCCGCGACCTCGTCCCGCGCATCCACCGTCGCGGGTTGCTCATCATTCTCTCGGACTGCTTCGGCGAGGTGAAGGACCTCATCACCGCGCTCGCGCAATTCCGCCACGCGCGCCACGAGATTCTGCTGTTCCAGGTGCTCGACCGCGATGAGCTCACGTTCCCCTTCAAGCGCTGGACGAAGTTCGACTCGCTCGAAGTGCCGGACGAATTCCGCCTGATTGAGCCGGCGCAATTCCGCGCGTCGTATCTGGCAAACCTCAAGAAGTTCCAAGACGAACTCACCGCCGGCTGCCACCGCCACCGCATTGACCTCGTGCAAATGATCACTGACCAGCCCTACGCCGAGGCGCTGGCGACGTATCTGACGAAGAGGCTCGCGCGAGGATGAACTCCAGTCCGCAAGAGCCGTCCCAGGACGTTGACAAGCCCGGAGCCCGCGAGCAGGGTTCGGCAGGCGATGAAACAGCAAACGCAAACCGTGATTCCCGCACCCGACTGGCTGGTTCAGCGGATGCAGGCCCTGCGGAAGATGCCGCCGCCCACCTCTGCCGAGGTCAAGCGCCAGATGCAGGCCTCCGCGGAGGCGCGGAGGAGATCGACCTCCAGGCAGGCCGCCTAGTCGAGTGGGCGCGCCTGAGGGGGCTCATTATCGGGGCAGACTTCTTTGCCGGGCTTCCAAAACATCCCGGCTTCACGGCCGAGCACGAGGTTTTTCATCGAGCCTCCGACAATCGAGCGATCAAGCGCACCTATCCCGGCACGTTTGGAGTGACGCCGGGGCTCAAGGGACAGCAGACTGCGGCGACGCCACTCTTCTACCTCCGACGCCTGATCGCCATGAACGACGTGTTCAACTCCGACATGCGCGTGGAGGGCGTCTCCTTCGGAGCGACTCTCCTCATCGGACGCCCCGGCCTATTCCCATCGCTCGTGATTTCACAGCCGTGGGTGCGTGCGGCCGACCCGGGGAATCCCCATCCGTCCGAACGGGAGATTCGCGAACTCATGCGGTCTCTCAACTTCGATCCGCTGCCGATGGCTTACTTCGGATGGCAGAGACACGCGGATGGGATGAGGCTTGTGGACGCCCGCCCGGACAACTTCATCAAGTCCGTCGAGGGCGTCGTGCCAATTGACCTTGTCATCGAACAGTGGCCCGCATCGGTTCACACGCCGACATGACCTTTCTCAACGCTTTGCTCCTCGGCGGGCTCGCGGCGGCGGCGTTGCCGGTGCTCATCCATCTGTTCAACAAGAACCGCTTTCGCGTAGTGCGCTGGGGTGCGATGCACCTCATCAACGCCGCGTTCGAGAAGAACCAGCGCCGGCTCAACCTCGAACACATCCTCCTGTTGCTCGTGCGCTGCGCCATTCCCACGGCGCTCGCGCTCTGCATGGCGCGGCCCGTCCTCACCGGCGCGGCGCGGTTGCTCGGTGATGACAAGGTCTCGCTCGTCGTGCTTCTCGACAACAGCTACTCGATGGACTCGGGCGTGGGCGCGGCGGCGAACTTCAACACCGCGCGCGAGATGGCCACGAAGATTCTCGAGGGCGCCGGCCGCGGCTCGGACTTCTCGGTGATGCTGATGGCCGGGGGCGCGAGGCCGTTGCTCGACGGCGCGGGCTTCGATGTCCCGCGGCTTGTGAAGGAACTCGGAAAGCTCGACGCCGGCTACGGCAAGGCGCAGGTCGGCGAGGCGCTCGAAGCCGCGGCAGCACAGATTGGCCGTATGCAGCAGCAGAACCGCGAGATCGTCGTGCTGACGGATTTCCAGAAGGTGAGCTGGTCGGACGAACAGGCCGCGGCGCGCGCGCGCGCGGTCGAACAGTTGAAGGCGCTTCCGCTGCCACCGCAAATCACCCTGCTCCACGTCGGCGCACCGGGCCGCGACAACGTCGCCGTCGAGTCGCTCGACTTCTCGCGCCTCGTGCTCGGCGTCGGCCAGACGCTTAACGTGCGCGCCTCGGTGCGGAACTTCGGCGAGCGCGACTATCCGGAGCTGCGCGTCTATTTCCGCGTGGACGGCCGCGAGCGTTCAGCCGCGCAAATCCAGCTTTCCGCGGGCGAGCAGCGGCAGGTGCTCTTTACCACGGCCTTCGACACTGCGGGCTCGCACTTCATCGAGGTCCACGCCGACGCCGACGCGCTCAAGGCCGACAACTCGCTCTCCGCGAGCGTCCCGGTGTGGAATGAAATCCCCGTGCTGCTCGTCAACGGCGACCCGAGCCCCGAGCCGCTCAAGGGCGAGACGGATTTTCTCGAAGTCGCGCTGCAGCCGTTCGGGCAGGCGAAGGCAGAACTCACGGACCTTATCAAGACACGCGTGATCACAACCGCTGAACTCGGCGCAGCGTCACTCGCCCAGCGCCGCGTGGTCGTGCTCGCCAATGTGCGCCAGCTCTCGGATCTTCAACTCGCCGCGCTGCGCGACTTCGTGAAGGACGGCGGCGGGCTGCTCATCTTTCCCGGCAGCCGCGCGAACACCGACTGGCACAACCTCATGTTCGCCGGACGGCAGGGCGTGGAAGGTTTGCTCCCGCTGCAACTCGCCGCGCTCGGTGGCTCCGCTGACGAGAACGCGCCGCGCGCGCGCATCGTCGCCGAGCATTACTCGCATCCCGCGCTCGAGATCTTCAACGACCCGCGCAACGGCTCGCTCGCCGACTCGGAGATCAAGCTCTGGTATAAGCTGCGCCGTCCGGCGGAGCCGGATCCAAACCTCGCTGTGCTCGCGAGCCTGAGCACGGGCGATCCGTTTCTCGTCGAGCGGCGCGTGGGCGAAGGCCGCGTGATGCTGTGCGCCACCGCGTGCGATGCGGACTGGAGCAACCTGCCGGTGAAGCCCTTCTACCTGCCGCTCATGCAACGGCTCGTGACGTATCTCGCCTCGACGGTGTTTCCGCCGCGCAACGTGGAGGTCGGCAAGACACTCGCGGCGTTTTTCCCGAAGACCGATGCCGGGCGCTTCGCGGTGTTCACGGATCCCGCCGGCTTGCGGAACGAGGTGCCGCTGACCGCGAAGGGCTCGCGCGCCGTGGCGGAGTTCACCGCGGCGCGGCAGCCGGGGCTCTACGTGATGAACGGGCCGGACGGCAGCACGGTGCATTTTGTCGCGAGCACGTCGCGCGAGGAGTCGGACCTGAAACCGCTCACGCCCGCCGAGCGCGAAGCCGTGGCGAAGTCCATGGGTGCCACGCTCGTGAACACGCTCAAGGAATACCAGGACCGCGAGCAGGGCCGACGCTTCGGGCGCGAGTTTTGGAAGCCGCTGCTCTGGGCCGCGCTCGCGCTGCTGCTGGGCGAACTGGTGCTACAGCAGTGGTTCGCGATGAGGAAATGAAAGTTCAAAGTTCCAAACTTCAAACTTCAAGGAAACTCCAATTTCCAAGCAACAAACGGCATCCGCAGATGTCGGCCAGGGCTGGCTTGAGAATTGGAGTTTGGAACTTGGAATTTGGAACTTCGCACTTGAAACCACCACAATGACCGACCTGCGCTTCATCGGCGACTGGCGGGTGTGGAGCGGGCTGCTGCTCGCCTTCGCGCTCGCGGCGGCGGCGTTCGCGCTGTATCGGCGCGAGACGCGCTCGCGGCGTGATGCGCTCGCGTGGCTGCTGCCGGTGCTGCGGTCGCTCGCGGTGTTTCTCGTCGTGCTGATGCTCACGGGGCCGGTGCTGCATCACCGCAAGCTGGTCGGGGAACTGGCGCACGTGCTGATGTTCGTGGACACCTCCGAGAGCATGCGGCTCACGGACGAGGCGATGGAGACGCCGCGCAAGCTGTTCATCGCGCAGCAACTCGGCTGGCTTCCGCCGGAGAAGTTCAACATCACGCTGCGCGGCGTCGCGGCACGGCTCGCGGCGGCGCAGGCGACCACGATGGCGCGGCCGGGTTCGTCCGCGGCGGACCTGCCCGCGGTGGTCGAGTCGTTCGTGAAGCACATCGAGACCGCGGGCGAGCAACTCGGGAAAGTCCCCGGCACCGTGTGGTCTGACATTTCGAACCAGTCCGCGAAGTTTCAACGCGAACTGCTCACGCCCGCGCGCAAGTTCGCCGCAGCCGGCTCCGCGCGCGACGCGCGCAAGTCCGGTCAGGAACTCGCGGCGCTCGTCACGCTCGCCGGCCGTTGGGAGAAGGATGTTCGCAAGGCATTCGACGAGCACGTGCAGCGCGTTGCCTCGTCGAACGACGCCTCAGTCGTTGCCGCGCTCAAGAAACTCGACGCGACCTCGCGCTGGCAGCGGCTCGAGTCGCTGCTCCTCAGCGGCGAGCAGAGCCTGCTCGCGAGGCTCGCGTCTGAGCACAACATCGAGCTTGTGGCGCTCGCTGGCGACAAGGCGGAGTCCGCGTGGCTCCCCGGCGCGGGACGGCTTGATCCGTCGCAGAAGGCGCCGCAGAAACTTCCGCTCGCGCCGACGAATGCGCCGACCAACCTCGGCGACCCCGTCCGCGAGCGCGTGATGGCGCTGCGCGAGGGCGCGAAGTCAGCGGTCGTCCTCTTCACCGACGGCCAGCACAACTCGGGCGCTTCGCCGGTCGAGGTCGCGAAGATGCTCGGCAACCGCGGCGCTCCGCTGTTCGTCGTGGGCGCGGGTTCGCAGAATCCGCCGCCGGACCTCGCCGTGCTCGACGTGAAGGGCCCCGAGACCATCGCGCCCGACGCGCGCGTGCAGGGCGAGGTGCAGCTCAAGGATGACATGCGC
>Ga0247727_10019501_pt1 | contig 10502 bp, 13 predicted proteins | sample WisWelCaveWW1625_FD_202498 | JGI IMG/M metagenome (GOLD analysis project Ga0247727, IMG submission 202498) | Biofilm microbial communities from Wishing Well Cave, Virginia, United States - WW16-25 | ecosystem: Environmental > Aquatic > Deep subsurface > Groundwater > Cave microbial mat | place...
GATCCCTCGCGCGAAAACTTTTGCTATTTTGAGATCCCCACTCCATGCGTGATGTCTCTCCCATATTGCCAGCTCCGGATCTTCCTGGCGCCAAGATCGTCTACCGGTTCCCAGATCTGCATCCTGGCCAAAGAGAGATTCTGCAAAAGGACGCCAGATTCAAGGTCCTCGCCTGCGGGCGCAGGTGGGGGAAGACTCGGCTCGGCTGTCTGATGACATTGGCATCAGCACTCGAGGGTGGGTCCTCTTGGTGGGTGGCACCGACCTACAAACAGGCCGAAATCGGATGGCGGATGCTGCGCTGGTTGCTCCGGCACGTCATTGGAGTCCAATGGCGGCATAGTGATCGGTTGGCCGAATTACCGAATGGTGGCTGGCTTCAGGTGCGCAGTGCGGACGATCCCGATTCGCTCCGCGGCGAGGGGTTGGATCGACTGGTAGTGGATGAATGCGCATTGGTCTCCGAGCGAGCATGGACAGAATGTCTGCGACCGACATTGACTGATCGGCGGGGTGGCGCACTTTTCATCTCCACGCCGCGAGGGCTGGACTGGTTCTGGAGACTCTGGGAACTGGGGCGAGCTGGAGACGATGCGGATTGGGCGAGCTGGAGATTCCCGAGTGCGGCGAACCCCTTTCTCGATGCAGAAGAGATCGAGAAAGCGCGGCAGATTCTGCCGGATCGCGTGTTCCGCCAGGAATACATGGCGGAGTTTCTGGAAGATGCCGGCGGGGTCTTCCTGGGGGTCCAGGCGGTGATCGATCAGGGTCGGTCGGAAAACGAGTCTCCAAAACTTGGAAGTAGGTACGTTGGCGGGGTGGATCTGGCTCGCGTGGCGGATTATCACGTGACCACGATTTTCGATACGTCCGGCCGGCAGGTGTACTGGCACAGAATCAATCAGGTATCCTGGGAGCGGCAGATCGGATCCATCATTGCAGCCTCGCGTGCGTACAATTGTGCTATGGTGGTCGATTCAACGGGGGTGGGAGATCCGATCGTCGAACAGCTACGCAGAGTTGGTGCTCCGATCGTTGGGTTCCCGATCAGCCATACGAGCAAGGAGCCGTTGATTGACCGGCTGGCGATGTCGATCGAGCAAGGACGTGTGCGGCTGATGGACATTCCCGAACAGACCCGGGAACTGCGGGCGTATCAGTACGCGATGACGGCGCGGCGCCATGTGACCATGTCGGCGCCGGATGGGATGTACGACGACTGCGTGATCGCTCTGGCCCTGGCGATCCATCAACTGCGTGGCCCATCCGGTCCCGTTCCCGCAGTTGGGCTCGGCATGGCACGGAGTGCAGTGGCGGTGGAACGGGCATGAGGTGGTTCGGGAGCCGCGCTCCGCCGGCGCCGATGATGCGTCCGGTGGCGGCGACGTCCCCCAGTGGCCGGCCGACCTATGCCGCTGGACTCGGGATCGTCTCGCAGCTTCCTCGTCCGATCTCGTACGAGATCCTTGCGCAATTCTGGCGAACGATTCCAGCATTTGGGAGAGCGGTGGAAATCCTGTCCGGATTCGCCGCGCTGCCGGATTTCGTTGTGGAAGGCAACGAGGCAGCGACTCGGGATCTGTCGGACTGGACGCGATATGTCCGCTATGGAGACGTCGGTTTCGGACTCGGGTCATGGCTACGGGACCACGTGGAGCAATCGCTGCAGTTCGGGTTCGCGGTGGGGGAGATGGTCGCGGATCCAGAGCGGTCGGAGATCGTGCAGCTCTGGGCGTACAAGACGCCGGCATTTTCATTCCGGTCGAGACCGGATGGAGAACTGGACGTGATCCAGTCCGGCCGCGGCGGGTTGGTGCCTCTCAATCCGGTCAGCGTCGTTATCACCAGCCACCGCCCCGAGGGGTGCGATCCGCATGGAAAGAGCCTGCTTTTTGCTTCGGGTACGTTCTGCCAGATCTGGCAGATCATTGCGTTCGCCTACCGGGAAACCTGGAAGCGGAACGGAACGCCGATTTTTCACGTGCACACCACGCTGGCTGAAAACCTGAATGACCCCGACGGGTCCATTGCGACCTCGTATAACAATGCGATCATGGACGCGTGGAATGCCGGGGTGAAGAGCCAATACATCGACGGGAGAGCGCAGGATTTCTTCACGGCCAATGTTGGTAATACTACCATTACTTCGATTGGCGCGGACGCCTCGGTCATGGATGTGCAGATGGCCAAACGGGCGATCGTTGAGGAGATCGTCGCGGCTACGGGTGTTCCAGCATGGCTGATGGGATATGTCTGGTCGTCATCCGAGCGCTTGTCCACACAGCAGGCGGATGTGCTTCTGGCACAGATCGGCTGTATTCGGGCAGAGGTCTCGCCGGCGCTTCTCAGAATCGTCACTACCAGGCAGATGCTCCGCGGCGTGCGAGGAAGGGTCGAGCTCCGCTGGCCGGACATTACATTGCAGGATCTCGTCCAGACCGCTGAGGCGGCGTATAATGACGCGCGTGCAGAGGAATTGCGAATGCGCGTGGGACGCCAGCTGTGGGCCGATGGGGTCTTCGATCAGACGCGATACGCGCAGCACGTGCTGCCAACGGAGAGCGAGATCACGATTGCGCGGCCAGTGGCGGAACCAGGTCCTCCCATCGCATCCGTTACCTCATCTTCGGATACCGCCACTGGCCGCGGGCCGGGAGGGCAGAACGCCCGGGGGATAGGAGACGCGGATGGTACGTCTGGTATGCAGGACGGATGGCAAGATGATTCTCCATTGCCTCGACTGCGGCTATCGCCGCTTCGCTGATCTGGAGTCGAAGCTCGTCTGTCCAAAGTGCGGACGAGTGGAAGAAATTGGTCCGGATCCGGAAGTCAAACCCGAGGCGCGGAAAGTGGTTCCGGAGAGGCGGCGGGCACATAAATGATGTGGTGGTGGCACCGTCGGAGACGATGGCATGTGGTCAGCGCCCGTGAGCGTGAGATCGTGGCCGCGGAACCGCTGGTGGAGCTGCCGCAGCTCATCCGGGTCTGTCATGATATGAGCCGACGGCATCGCAATCCGGATAGCGCCGCGGCGTACTCAGTGCGCGTCCATGCTGCGTGCGAGCGCCTGGATCGCTATTTCGAAACGCGCGGCCCCCTTGACTCGGCCGCGGAGAGGGTAGAGAGATGAACATCCGCTACCGTCCACTGATTGCCCGTCGTTCCGCATCGTCCATGCCGACGCTGTCTGATCTGGCGCTGATAAATGCTGAGCACGCCATGACGCCAGTCGGTGACGAGGACGTCCACGTTCGGCAGGCGCGGATCGCGCACAACCAGCACGACCGCTCGTACGAGCGATTCCCGAAAACGTACCTCGATCGGTTTGCGGAGACGTTGCCAGGAAAGAGCTTGCTGGCGGGTCACACCCGCGGCGCCTTGCCGCTCGGCCGCTGGTTTCGTGCGGATACCCGCGCGCGCGTCGAAGAGTTTCCGGTCCTGGTCACCTCTGGACTCACGCCGAGCACCGGGTATGACAATGCTGCCGTGATCGATGGCGTCGGAAAGCAGTCCGTGGTAGAGTTCATCCCAGGATTCACGGCCATGCGGGTGCGGGTGACGTGGCTGGACGCGGCGTTCTTTTTCGCCGCGGATGCGAGCACTGACGGAATCCGCAAGGCCATTGACGCAGGTGTCTACCAGGATGTATCGATTGGGTTTCGCTATGCCGATCTCGATTGTGATGTGTGCGCAAAATCATACTGGATGAGTGACTGTTCGCATTACCGCGGCCAGGTGCTCCCGGATGGCCGACTGGTGACTCTGACCTATTCGGGAGAGCCGGATAAGGTAGAGGCGCTCGAGACATCCATTGTGTACCTGGGAGCGCAGCAGCATGCGGAACTCATCAAGGATGTCCGCTGTGGCCGGATTACCCCGGAGTTAGCTGCGATCACACCATTTGGAGTTGACGGTGCCGCGCAAAAAGAGTATGAATACTTCGCTAGGACCCGCAAGGGTCAGCCGGCGAGCCTTCTCGTCGAGACACTTCCGGTGCCGCAGCCGCTCCCGTCCATTGACGGATCTCTGCTGACCGCGGCCATTGCCGCAGAGACGCCGAACATGACTGAGGAGGAATCGCGACTCGTCGCGATTGGACAGAGCGCGCTCGAGGACGTCCGTGCCCAGTACGTGAGCCACTGCGTGAAGCTGGGGCAGGATGAGACTGAGGCGATGGCGGTCGGCGAGCTATTCATTGCGCGCTCCGATTACGCCGGTCTCAAGGCGCTGGCTGATCGGAAATTCGCGGAGGTTTGCAAGCGATTCCCCGCAGTCCTCTCCGGGGAGCGCCAGATCGAGGAGCGATCCGCGCCCATTCACACAATCGAGTCTGTACGCGCTTCCGCGTACGGAGGATAGACCATGCCCATCCGCGGTCTCGGCACCGACGACATTCTGCCTCCAGGCGGATTGCTTTCGTGTCTCTGCAACTACACCCTGGCCAGCTATTCGGCAGCCGGCACCCGGACGCCAACGGCGGGGGACATCGTGGTATTCACGACCTCGAACCGTCGAGTGGTTCTGGCGCCGGATAACGACATCGGAAATACCGGTATCGGTCGGGTCGTTGGTGACGTCAACGCCTCCGATCTGACCGTCCAGGTCGAATGGCTCAACATCGTTGCGTTCGTGGAGCTGGATACCGACGATGCGGCCACGGTCACGCTCGGCAACTCGTGCATCAAAGACGGAAACACGACCGTAGTCAACAATTTTGACGGTGGGGCGGCTGCCGGGAATCTGGTGGCTGTCGCTCTCTCTGCCACCACCGGCGCCGCCAAAGTTCAGGCGGCGGTCGTGATTACCGGTAAGTAGGAGCCATCGCGATGAGCATCGGCATCATTCCAACCCTCGACGCCGGATTCTACCAGGCAGCGCGGCAGGCTGGCATCGGACCGCTTCAGTGGCTTTCGGAGCGTGTCACGGAACGGTACATCGAGACCGGTCAGGATTACCGCGGCCGGGATGTGGACCCGGAGACGGATGTGCAGAAGCACGTCGACCGACTGCTGCGCCGTTTCGGTGATCCGGCTCCGCACACGGTGCGTCATGCGCAGATCGTTCGCGCGGCCCTGGATACGTACGGCATCGAACGGGAGCTGGAAGCTCGCGGCATTCGTCGCGGTATCCATGACTGCACGAAGTTCTTCGGGCCGGGGGCCAGCGATAATAGCCCGCTTTTTCCGCCGACGCTGGCGAGTTCGTTCATCGTGGCCAAGATCAGCGCGGGGCTGGTGGACTTGATGGTGTTCGCGGACGTGCAGAGCGATCGGTTGACCGTGGATAAGGTGCGCCTCAACGAAGCTGCGGATGATCGGCAGATGCGGAACGTCGCGATTGGATCGCCGCTGCCGACAACTGAGCTGTCGCGGGTTGAGACGAACGTTCCGGTACGAAAATACGGCCGGCTGTTTGAGTATGCGCGGGAGATCCAGGAGGTGACCCCGCTGATGGTTGTGGAAGGATTCATCCGCCAGATCGCGCTCCAGCGGGCAGTCGATGAGACGGACGAGGTGTTGGAGATCCTGCATGCTGGAGATGGCGAAACCGGTTCGGCCGTCACCGACACCACTCCGGCCACCGATGGCACCCTCGCCTATGCGGATCTGATTACCCTTGAACTGGCATTCGCCAACGGCTATGTGGGACGGACCGGGTTGGTGACGGCGACGGCGTTCCAGACGATCCTTGGCATGTCGGAGTACAAAGATCCTCTTGCTCGCCGCGGCGTGGGGTTGGATCGTGATATGCCGAGTGTGCCCACGCCATCGGGCGCGGGGACACTTTACCGGTGGCAGTCCACTGGATCGACCTACATGGCTGAGGCGAGTGGGCGCATCCCGCTCGTGGATCCGTCGATGTCGTGTTACGTGGTGAGGAGTCCGTTGCTCGAGGAGATGGATGATGTCATTTCGTCTGGGCGCCGGCAGATCGCACTCTCGTACCGCATGGCCGTGGTGAAGGGCGATCCAAACTGCATCAAGAGTCTGGACATCCTGGCTTAGGAGTGCTCGATGCCAACCGCGCTTAAAAGCCACCCTCGGCTCGGCGATTCCGAAGTCGAAGTCCAAACCGCGGACATCAAAGCCGCGGCGGTGACCAGCGCGAAGCTGGATGAGAAGACCATCCAGTACGCCGCGGTCTCGCTCACGAACGCCCAGGTCCTAGCGGTTCGAGCGACGCCGGTGCAGCTCGTGGCGGCACCGGGCGCTGGGAAGGCGCTGGAATTCGTGAGCGCGCAGCTCATTTTCGATTACGTCGGGGCCTACACGGAGACCGTGGACAATCTCGCGATCCGCTACGTGGACGGTACCGGCACCATTGTCTCGCAGACCATCGAGACGACCGGTTTCGTCGATGCGACGGCGGATACCATGACCAACGCGCTGCCGAAGATCGATGCAATCGCGGCGAAAACCGCTTGCGAAAACAAGGCGTTGGTCCTGCACAACACCGGGGATGGGGAATTCGGCGGCGGGAACGCGGCGAATGCGCTGCGTGTGAAAGTCGCTTATCGCGTCCACACCACGGAGTGGTAGCCCATGCGGCTGCTGGGGATTGTTGATCTTCTTGCCGGCGCCGCCAGGACCCTCACCACCACGACGCTGGTCACGACGGCAGTTGCCGTGCCCGATGGTGGCAGCGGCCTGTGGCTATTCGATATCAATTATGAGGGCCTCGCGGGAGACGCCGCCGGAGTCGACACCTTCCATCCGATTCTGCAAACGAGCTACAACGGCGGCACCACCTGGCAGGATCTTGCGTCCACAGCGTCGATGAACGGTGGAGTTGTGGCAGCGGTTTCGGAGATCGTAGAGGCATTGGCCCCGAAGGCGAGTGCCCGGATCGCAGCGACTGATGGCACCACGGCGGCGAGCACCATTACCGGCACCGCCATCGGACCGAAGGTGCGGATCAAAGCGAAGATTACGGATGCAGACAATGATGGTCAATGGCGAGTCAATCGTGCCCGCCTGTTGCTCTACGACTGATGAGCACTTACGCGCGACCGACGGGGACATTCATACGGATGATGGCGCGCCTGTCCGGCGATATGTTCGAGGTCGCGGATCAGGTGCTGGACGGGGCGCTTGTCACCAAGATTCAGCAGGGCGAGGACGACGTCTTCAGCCGTGTCGGGGTCGGATACGAGACCGATACCGGATTAACGGATCGGCAGGTGCGCCATCTCCAGCGGGCGGTTGCCCATCGGACCGCCGCGATTTTTCTCTGGCAGCTTCTGGTAGATCGGACCACCGGGACTTTCGTCGAACTCCTGGTCGCGGATCCGGCGGCGGTGCAGGAGCTCTGGAAGGGAAACGAGGAACTCGCGGAGATGCAGGAATCGCTGCTGCTGGGCGGCGGGCAGGCGGTCGACAGCAAACCATTCTCTTTACCGGTTGCCGCATCAAGTACATTTACTGTGTCACCGACCGATCGCACGCCGAGCGCGCGGACGGAAGCGCTGGACGAGATGGACAATATCAGTCTCGCGGAGGCGGTGTCGTGATCACGAGCAATGCGGGTGATGTGGCGCGACGGATGGCGATGAGGGCGCGACGGGTGGGGAGTGCGCTCGAGTCGACCGCGGCGCGCATCGCCGTCCGGCTCGAAGAGGCATCGCGGGCGGCGCTGGATGCCGAGGTATACTCCGGGCCGATGCCGCCGGGTCGGCCGCGCAGCGGTCGACTGCGGAACTCCGAACGCGCCCGCCGTGTTGGAAGGGATGTTGTGCTGCGTAACGAGGCGCCCTACGCGGCTGCGCGTTATGCGCTCGGTAAGCCAGGTGGCCGCGCGATCCGGTCGCCCGGAATCCGGCCAGCGAACTGGCAGGAGAATGCGGTCAAACGGCAGCGACGGCACGTGCTCGAGGAACGGCACCGTGCGGTCCTCGATGGATTGAGGAGATAGCATGGCGCATCCTGTCACCGGGAAAGCGGGCGTCGTCACCATCGGCACCGTGGCTGCGAATTTCAAGCTGACCAGCTGGACTTATGAGGCGACCGCCAGACTCATCGATGGGTCCGCTGCGGGGGACACGTGGACGGATCGCGTGGCGATCCGTAACGACTACCGTGCCCAGATGGAGGGAGTTGCTCTCGATCAGGCGGCCTGGGATCTCGGGCAGGATCTGGTCGGCACCGAAGCGGCGTTCACGCTAAAGCGAAAATCGGCGGATGTCAATGCGTACGTGCTGGACACGGGAATCGTCGAGAGCTGCGCGGTCGAGCACCCGCACGATAATGCGACTACCGTGCGATTGGTAGTGCTGTCGAGTGATGGATCGGCCGGGCCGACCGTCGACACGACGCCGGCGACTTGATGATGACGAGCGCGGAGCTGTTGGCGATCAACACGCGCGTGGCGACCTATGGCATCGAGCCGGAGTTGCCATCGCCGCCGGCGGGCGGAGAGGAAGACCTGGACGTCTTCTCCGCCGCCGATCTGGCGGAAAATGAGCAGACTTGCGAAGTGTACCGGATGCCGGGCGGCAAACGGCTCTGGGTGCATCCGGTCTCCCTGGAAGAAGCGCTCTGGATCAACACCCAGGCCATGCGAGAAACGAATCAGGTCGACACTCGCGACCAGGCGGAGATCAATCTTCAGATTCGGGTCCGGGCTCAGGTCTGGCAGGCACAGGTCTGCTGCCGCGTCGGACCCGAGACGAACGCCCAGCGGATCTTCGCGCCCGAGGACGCCGTGCGGTTGCGGAAAAGCCCACGGTTCCTGACTGCCATCCAGGAGATCGCGGCCATCTCGGATCGGCTTTCCCAGGGCGCCAGCGAGGCCGAGGGGCTGCGCGAGGGCCTGCGCGGTTTTTTCGAGCGCGTCGCGAATCTGCTCGAGACGTTGCGTGGGCTGTCGAGCATCACCGAACCGACCTGCTCCCCGGAGGCCGCGATGGCCCTGGCGGACTGCGAAACCTCCGTCTCTTGCATGAGGCGGCTTCTGGAGTGCTCGCCGGAGAGTAGGTAATGCCGGCGGTCATAGCGGATACTCTCCAGACCCGCCTCGATCTCGTCGGACTCAGTGGTTACACTGCGGGTCTCGGGCAGGCGGCGGATGCCCTTGGGTTCCTCGATCGCGCCGGGTCCACTGTATCTCGCCGGCAGCTCGGATTGGGTGTTGCGGCTGCGGCCGCGGCCACCGCCGGATTTGTCTTCTTCGGCCGGGCGGCGGTGGCTGCTGGGGAGGATGCGGCCGCGTTCGGCCGTGCCGCGGCATCCTTCAAAGGCGCGTTCCCCGCGGAAGACGTTGCAAATTTCACCGGTCAGCTCCAGGAATTGACTGGTGTTGCCGATGAGTCCATTGCGGGTTTTCTGGGGCTGCTCGGCACTTTCCAGATTACCCGGCAGGAAGCCGAGCGTCTGTCGCTTCCCATTCTCAATGCCACCGAGGCGCTGAAGGCGCAGGGGGTCACCGCGGAACAGACCGCGGTCCAAGTGGGGAAAGCGATCGAGACGGGAAACGCCGCGGCGCTGCGGCGAACCGGAATCATCATCGATCCGCGCGCTTTCGAGGCTGCTGATCGAGCGGAACGGGTAAGACTGGTAATGGCGGCGCTGCAGGCGCAGGCGGGCGATGCGGCAATCGCATTCAAAAGTACATTACCCGGGGCGCTTCAGGCATTTCGCACGGAACTTGGCAGCGTCCAGGAAGCCCTTGGCGAGCCTTTGATCGGCCCCATGACAGCGGTTGCGGAAGCGGCCGGAAATCTCTCTCGCGGTTTTACCCAATTGCCCGCGCCGGTCCGCACGGCGGTCTCGGTGCTGGGCGTGACTCTGGCGGGTGCGCTGGCAGTATATGCGGTGGGCACTGCCCTGGCGATCCGGCGGACCGTGCTTCTCGCGCAGGCACATCTCGAGGCCGCGGCCGCGGCTCGCCTGCATGCCGCGGCCGAGACGCAGGCGGCCGGTGCGGTCGGGATCGGAGCAGCCGCTGCCGGCACGGGAGCCGCCGCCCAGACCGGCGCGGCCGCCGCTGGTTTCGGCAGTGCGGCAGGGGCGGCGGGAGCGGCGGGAGCGGCGGGCGTTGCCGGGCGAGCCGGCGCGTTGCGTGCCGCCGCCCGGATCGGCGCCAGGGCCATCCCCGTAGTCGGGGTCGTTGCCGGCGGCGCCGAACTGGTTACCGGCAAGGGGAGCCAGGAGAAAGTGGCTGGTCTCATGCACATCCTCAGCCAGGGAATTGCCGGGGCAACGGTTGGCGGGATCGGCGGCGCTGCGATTGGCGGAGTCGGCGCTATCCCGGGGGCCGCAGTCGGTGCGCTCGTCGGATCGGTTAAGGGACTCGTCGACAACCTGCGGGCGGCGCCGCCGAAACCCGCGGCGGTGGCAAAGACGCAGGTCGAGACGGTGGAATCCGAGCGGAACACCCTTCTTCGCCGGCAGGTTCAACTGCTCGAGCAAATCGCCAGGGGTGCATTCCCACTCTCGACCAGTTCGATCCCGGCAGCGCTCCAGTACGCGGCCATTGCGTCCGGTCAGGAACTGGTCTGATGGGAC
>Ga0247727_10019502_pt1 | contig 10502 bp, 8 predicted proteins | sample WisWelCaveWW1625_FD_202498 | JGI IMG/M metagenome (GOLD analysis project Ga0247727, IMG submission 202498) | Biofilm microbial communities from Wishing Well Cave, Virginia, United States - WW16-25 | ecosystem: Environmental > Aquatic > Deep subsurface > Groundwater > Cave microbial mat | place...
ATTTGTCGGAGCAGGAGGACCGGTCGTTGTCTGAACAGGGACGGTCGTCGTCACAATATTGCTGGAGTTGGACATGTTGCTGGCCGCATCGCCCGCACGCACCGTGTAATTGTAGGTAGAACCGGCCGTGGCATTGTGCAGGAATGTGGTCGACACGCTGGTGCCCAAAAGCTGACCATTGTTCAAAATTTCATACCCGACCACGCCTACATTGTCCGTGGAAGCATTCCAGGAGAGAGAGACCTGCGTGTTCGAAACGGAAGCTGTCAATCCCGTAGGGGCGGTCGGAGCCGCCGTATCTGAGACGACTCCGACCGTGAGCGTTACGGTGTTGCTGGGGGAAGACTGGTTGTTGGCCGCGTCCAATGCCCTCACAGATAGAGTTAGGGCCTGCCCGGCGACCGCGTTCTGTATCGTGTAGCCGGTGCTGGGGCTGGTACCCAAAAGCGTCGCGCTGTTGAACGTCTGATAGCTCGTCACACCGACATTGTCGGTAGACGCGGTCCATGAAAGATTGATCTGACTGCCAGACTGAACGGCAGCCAGATTTGTCGGAGCGCTGGGGGATTGCGTGTCCGACGGAGGTGGTGGTGGAGGCGAACCTGTTAAAGGATAGTGGAACCCAAGATCGTTGTAGGGAACATCCGCAGCCCCATCCGCGCGGGTCGTACCCGAGAACGGGATCGTGACAGCTGGGAACGCGGCCGTATTGGCGATATTGATGGCGGGTGAGTTGGACAGAAGCCGGCCGTCGAAACCGGTTATAAGAGCATTCGTTAAAAGCGGGTTTGACGTCATCACCGCCTTGGATAACGCGGCGTCCTGCTGAAGATTGGCCGCCGCTCCCAGATTCCGGAATTGGTCGATGGTCAAGTTGGAGATGTAATCGTAGGAAAAGAACCCGCCAGAACTGTATCCCCCGTTCGTGTTGAAGTCGCCGGAGGGGCTATAGTACATGTTGTTGTCGAAATCCATTCCGGTTTTGCCAGCGTTATAAAGGCTGATGCTGCCGAAGATAGGCGCACGGACCGTGTTCATCGCCAGGACGATGTTGTTCTTGAAGACGAACCCGCCGGAAAGACTCCAGAAGCTGACCACCCGTTGGCCTACGTCCGCGATGGTCTGGTCGTAGTAACCTCTGACATCCTCGTCCCCGCGGTCACGCTGGAAGGTGTTCCCAATCACCTGCACATTCGAGATCAGGTTGATAGTGCTCTGGTAGCCGTTGATGGCGCCGACTTGGAGGGCCGGCCCGCCGTTGCCGTAGGAAAGCGTATTCAGCACTTTGATGTTGGTCGGATGCTTGCCGGTATTCTCCACGTCGATGCTGATACCGGGATTCGGACGGAAGCGCGTCTTCACGCCGCGCGGGTCGACGCCGGCGCCCCAGACCTGGCAATTCTGTATCGTGATATTACTGCCGCCGTCGATGTAGATGTTGGGATCGAAGGTCGCCTGCGATACCGGTTGGATACCATTGTGGTAGACCTTGCTGTTGACGATACCGCCGCCATCCGTCTTGGTATCGGTCGCATAATCGAGGAAGTCCACGCCCGCCCACGCGTTCTCATAGCTCTCGGAATCATAGATCCACACATTCTCGGCTTCAATGGTGACGCCCTGGCCGACACCGCTGCCCTGCCCCAGGTTGTTGCGACGCGAGACGCAATTCCTCATCTCGCCGTCCTTGGCGCCGGGAAGGGGTGACCCGAAACGGCGCCGATCGAATAGAAAACCTTCTGTCCCATTCAACTCCGACAAACAATTGATAAATTTGGTATTGGGATAACTTGTTGAAAATCCATGGTAGGCGGACATTTTGGCGTGCAGGTCCTGGAATACATAGTATCCGCCGGCGAATTTAGGATCCGTGCTGGTGCCTGCCCACCCTCTGTATACTTTGATGAGGCGGTTCGTCCCGTCCCAGGGCGCCACGCCGATGTAGATGTCACGGCCCGCGGCATGATCCGGTCTCTGGTTATCGGTGCGCCACACATACAACCGCTGAGTCGTGTAATCCTGAAAGTAAGTGCCCCGGACCATAGATTGATTGGAGTTCCATCCGTTGGCGTTGGTCGTGCCCTGTAGCGACCAAGCGCCGTAAAGCTGGGGTCCTTCGACGGAGCCGGTGTCTTCCTGCGCGGCCATATTCGGCCACCAATCGATACCCGTGGTGTACCAGATAGAGGTGCCGGGGACCTGGGTCCAGCTATCCTTACCTAATTCGAACGCAGTCATAGCGCCACGAAATACAGGCCTGGGAAGACCCGCATCGCCATAGGCTCCAAAGGTGATGGGATTACCGGCGGTGCCCGTCGCATTGATATTCCACATGGCATCCTTACCGATCCATTCATCACCTCGTTTGAAGAAAAGCTGGTCACCCGGATTAACAAGTAACTGCCCCATTGAGATCTTGCTTTCCCCGGTCGTACAACCCGCTCCTGACCAGGGTCCGCAGAGACTATAAAAGGGAGCAGCCAAAGAACCATTGCCTGAGGTGTTGTTCCCGGAGGTGCTGAAATAATAGGTGGCGGCGAAGGCGTCGGAGCCGGCGACCAGAAAGACCCCCCCGATCAGAGCCAACATCGTTTTTTTGAGTGGAACCATCTCTATTTCCTCTTCCCTAAAATAAGAAAGCCCTTTTCTGCGAAATCAAGAAAAGGGCAAACCGTAACAAGCTACTTTCGATTTATCGGCGGCCCAGCTGTCCTCTCATTTAGGAGTAGGATCTGTGGCTTTGCGTCTCGCCCTTACGGACGATTTGCCCATGGCCCAAAAGGGCCACCCCAGGCGCTATACCCAGGTTCGAATCTATCTACCAAAGAGCGATATTCGAATTCATTATGACTAATTGAAAGTATACAATAAGATGAGGTTTTTTACAATAATATTAATTTATATGTAATAAATAGTATAAAACTGCTTTAGTTATTAAAAATGACTAAAAATAACTACTTATAACTGTTTTTAACAGGCCGGAACTATCTTTTCTTGGTAAGCTCTTTGATCTTGGCTAAAAGGACATCCGGTTCAAAAGGTTTCGTAAAGAAATCATCGGCACCTACTTTTTTTCCAAGGTCGGTATCGAATTTTTGGTCTACTGCTGAAACCAGGATGATGGGGATTCGGCGGCATTCAGGGTCCTGCTTGAGCATACGGCAGAGTTCGTACCCGTCTATTGTAGGAAGCATGATGTCCAAGATAATGAGGTCCGGCTTCTCAGCTCGCACCCGGTCCAACCCCGTCTGCCCGTCATAGGCGACGAGGACCTCGTATCCATAGGCTTCCAGCCGCATCGTCTCAACCTGGGCCATTTCTTTCTCATCATCGATGATGAGGATCTTTTTTTTGGTCATGGCAATGTGACCCGAAAAGTGGAGCCCTGGCCGGGCTGGCTTTCGGCACGGATAGAGCCTCCATGAAGGTCTATGATGCCTTTCGCCACAGCCAGACCGATACCCATCCCCTTTTCTCCGCCTCCGGGAACCCAGCCGAATTGCTCGAATTTTTTGAAGAGGCGCGGCATATTTTCGGGGGCGATGCCGATACCGGTGTCGCGCACGGCGCATTCAACACCGCTGGAGGTCTTCTGCAAACGGACCTCGACCGAGCCTTTTTCCGTGAATTTGATCGCATTTCCCACCAGCTGGGAAAGGACATTCGCGAGGCGCGTTTTATCGGCCACGACAGGGATGGTTTCGGAGAAAGAAACCACTTTGAACTGGAGACCCGCCGCATCCGCCAGCGGCTGGAAGAAGCCTGTGATCTGCCGGATCACGGTCATCAGGTCGAACGGCAGTTTCTGCAGTTCCATACGATCCGCGTCGAGTTTGAAAAGGTCGACGACGTTCATGATGATGCGGTCAATACGGTCAACATTGCGCCGCGCGGTCAGCAGGACTTTTTGCTGCTTTTCGTTGGTCTTCCCGAGGATCTTATCGACGACAAGCGAGATACTTTCTTTGACGATGCCCAGGGGGGCCCGGATCTCGTGAGCGATGAGAAGCATGAGGTCCAGTTCGGAGACCGGTGTCTGCTGACTGCCGGACTCTCGCGTCGATTTTGACGGGCTCATGCGGACAGTCTACCACGAAATCTTGGCTGACGCGTTCCAGACGAAATCAAGCTCTTGGTGGACCCCGCCCAAGTTCTGGTAGGCCGGAAGTAAGAAATTCCCCAGGAGGACCACCTGGTCGTTCAACTGGATCTTGAGCGAAGGACCCATCAGAACGGTCGCGCCTCCACTGTCCTCTATCTGGGCCCCTTCTTCTTTCTGTTTATCCTCGATCTGCCAGTTGAGGTCCGCGCCCAAAGTCACGCGGATGCCCTTGGCGTCCGGGTTGATGAGCCAGTCTAATGAGGTGTAGGACGAAAACAAGTCCCCGAATTCGAAATCATGGTCCCCTTCGCTCTTGAACGTATAAACGACATTCCCGTGCACGACCCAAGGCTCCAGAGCGAGCTGGAACACGCTGCCGACGGATGCATCCGTTGAGCCGCTGCCTGGCTGGAGCTCGGGCTCGAAGAGAGTCCCCTGGGAATTTTCTTCTTCAGTCGAGCCGGTCGGCAGCTTCACACCTCCCAACAGTCCGAGAAAGTTCCCGTGGCCGCGCCAAAAACGCCAGATCCCGCTCAGCTTCATATCTCCCAGCCCTTTGGACGTTTCTTTCTCGCCCAACCGGTCATGTTCCTCGATCTCGATCGAGTCGCGTACTATATAGGCAAGCTCTCCAAACAGAGTGACCTCCTCCGTCGGATGGACACCCAGATTGAAATGATAGAACTCCTCGTGCGTCTTGTTATGCACATGATGTCCTTCCTCATGCAGTTCATGAACATCCTCCGCGGGACGCGTGTTCCAGTTCTGCCCCTCGAACGTCACATCGAAGAAAGCCCGGTCAGACTGATAGATAGGGTCCGCTCCGGCGCGCGCCAACGCGCAGCTGCAGCTTTCGCAGGCCGACGCCGGCCGCGAGGTTGAGAAGCCTAGAATTAAAATAAGAAAGAAAAACAGAACTTTTCTGAACATGAAAGTCTCCTTTTGACCTTGAAACTGCTTTTAAAAAATCAGCGGATTAAAAGGTGGCTTTTGGAGGGGGGCTGGGAGGTCTCTGGAAGGACTGCAATAAAAAGGAAAATTCGGATCCGGACAAAAACTGACTTCGCAATGCCAAGGAAAGAAGAACCTCGATAGGCAATAGATCATTACCGGAAGATGCCGAGGACTTGGCTGTTTTCTCGACCGAAGAGGCGCTCGTGAAAGAGACCTTGCCGGAGACAGGCGTCTTGGCCTTGCCGCCCATCATCGAGCACATGTGGAAAGCACGGTTCCCGCCGCAGGCGGTCGCCTCCTGAGAAGGCTTGATGAACGAGCCCAGCGGCAGGACCCAACAAAACATCGCCAGGATTGTAACGGATGATACCAGTTTGAACATGAGAGTATCCTATCAAAACTCAGTTCCATAAACCACGATATATGGTGTAGCCGGGGTTTAAACCCCGGCTACAACAAATAGTAGATTTGGGGATGTTAAGAGTGTGGTAGAAATAACCTGGATTTAGTGAGTCGGGGCAGGTCGTTCGACGTGTGGGGGGCTTGTGCTTTTTTTGAAAAGTTTCGCCACGAATCGCCACATCATCCGCAAAAACAGGAAGGAGAGCACGATCAGCGTCACGATCAGAAGCGCGGCCCAGACCGGGTGTTTAATGAAGAACCAGAACATGAAGAACACCAGCGCGTTCTCGCTGAAGCTGGCAGCGATATTCGAGAAAGGTTCCGGCGACGTGTTGATAGCCAGACGCGTGGAAGCCTTTACCGCGTGGGTATTGAGTGCAAGCGTGCCTGTGAGCACTGCGAATAACGTCTGAACCGCTGGACCCTGTTCGGTGCCGGCCATGGTACCGATAGCCGCCGCTCCAAGCGGACGGATGAAGGTATGCACCGAATCCCATGCGGAATCCACGTAGGGAACTTTGTCCGCCAGGAACTCGATCGCGAACACCGCCAGCGCGGCGGCGATGATGAGCAGGTGGGTAAGCGCCTGCATCTCGCCGGGCAGTTCGATCCAGCCCATGCGGCCCGAGATGCCCAAAAGCGCGGCGGTCAGGTAGATACTGATCCCCGAGCACCAGCCGGTCAGTAAAAGAACCAGTGGCCCGGCCAGCGCGGGACTTAGATTCAAGTTGTCTTCTTTACTTGTTCAGCATACGCACTTCCCTCCGCGGGAAGGGCATGGTGATGTTGGCTTGCTTCAGCGCCTGATAGATGGCCATGTTCACCGCGTACTTGGAATTGTAATACACTTTGGTCGGTACCCAGTAACGCAGGCCGATCTGGATAGCAGACTCGCCGAAGGAATCGATGCCGATCTGCGGCTGGGGAGTTTTTTGCACGCGCTCTTCCTTTTCAAGCGCGCGGCGGATGACCTCGATGGCCTTGGAGGGGTCATCGCCATAACTGACACCGACCGTGATCTCGACGACTTTGTTGGCGGCCGAATTCAGGAGGATCTCACCAACCACCTCTTTATTCGGGATCGAGACCTTCTCACCGTCCTCAGTGATCAGCACGGTGGCGGGAAGCTTCACTTCTTCGACAATGCCGCCGACACCTTTCAATTGGATGGTATCCCCGACCACAAAAGGACGGGTCAGGATGACCATAAGACCCGCGGCATAATTCGAGAGCGGCGCCTGCAAGGCGAAGCTTGTCCCGAAGATCAGGGCGCTGGCCGCCGCGACCATGGGCGCGATAGTCACACCGAACTTCTCGATGGCCATCAAGATGACAAAGACCATGACGACGGCGCGGATGATGCCGGCGATGAATTTTGTCAGCGTGATGTCAAAATGCTTCTTCTGCCCGAATTTGACGAAAAGATGGGCGGCCCAGTTGGCGATCTTCCACCCGATGACCAGGATGACGATGCCGCCAAGCACCTGGAATCCGTATTTGATGAGATATTCGATGACTGTTTCGTAAAGATTTTGAGCCATGGCGATCCCTTCCTGTAGGGTCTGGGCGCCTTGGGTCACAGTGTTGTTAACGGCATCGTTCATTGATTTTGGTTCCCCGTACCGGAACCGGCCGTTTGGGTCGGATCCTGCATCAATGCGCCCAAGAGCCCGGCGACCGAGTTTTGGACACCAGATTCTCCTGCAGCCACTGGTTTGTCAAGCAAATTGCGGGCTTGGAGCACCGTCCCTTGGGGATTTTCGATGAATCCCTTGATCATTTTTTGAGCGGCTTCCGAGCTCAAAAGCTTTTGCGCGATATAGTCGCCGTCCGGGACAAATACGACGTGGGGAAGCACCCCTTGGAGCTGGCCCGGTATCTCGATCTCGCCCTGAGCATTGGTCACCATCTGCACCTGCGGGACCAACGAGACGATGGTCTGCGAAAGCTGCTGGTGGAGACGCACGCGGGTCTTCATCGACACCCGTTTGTCGAATCCCACCTGCCCGGCACCATGAACGATGATGAAGTCCGTGACCAGATCGATCTGGCTGAAATAGATCTGACCGTTCTGTACCACGAACGGCACCTGGATCGGCTGGAGAAGGGTGCTTGGTTCGTTCATCTTCGCTCTATAGATGTTGGGAAGGTTGTTTCGCAGGACCTCCTCCGCGCCCGGGACCATCGAAAGTTTTTGGACCACCGTGCGGAGCAGATTGTAGTTCAACAGGACGCCATCCTTCAGAGTCACCTGGCCCTGACCCGAAAGGGTCTGCGAGATCTGCGGCCATGCCGTGCCTGCAGCCTGGCCCTCCAAGTCCGTGGACAAACGGCCGGATAAGCGGGGCCCGCCGCTGCCCGTCTCCGGCATCATTTGATCGATGGCCAGGTCGCTGGAATGCCAGCTGAAGCCGGAAAGCGCCTGCGAGCGGAACTGCTTCACGACGCCTTTGGCTTTAAGCCGGCCTCCCGCATAGTCCGCCGTGAACTGGTCTATCCGGAGGTCCTCCCCATCCAAGACCGCTTTGAGCTGAAGCTTATCCAAAGCACTCTTCGAGGACGTAAGCTTCACACGGCCGTCTTGAAGAGACAGGGCGGCCTTCGCCCGACCGGCTCCTCCCAATTCAAACCTCTCGAGCTTCGTTTCAAGCACGCCTTTTATTTCCTGGATACCCGCCGAGGCGGCAGACGGGAACGTGCGGCCCAGTTCGGCGAGATTCAATTGCGAAAGGTCGGTCTTGAAAGCGGCGTTCTCCACGGACCCCGCGCCGTCGCCCTGCGGCAGCGTCACCGTCCCCTCGGCCTGCACGTTCTGTGCTGCGCTGAAAAGGGACGCGCGGGCGACGAATGTGAAAGGCTCGGTGAGCGAGAACTTTTTGACATCGACATCCATATTCTTGATCTGCACACTCAGGGGGGGCGCAGAGGAGGGATCCTCGAACCAAACGAAACCGTTGCGGACCTGAAAAAGATTGATCGAAAATGACACGGGTAAAGCTGCAGCCGCAGGACTCTTTGCGGAATCCTGGGAAGCGGCAGCAGGAGTGGGAAGCTTAACCCCCACCAGACCGACAGACCCATCGGGAGTCCTGGCCAGATGCACCTGGGGGTCGATAAGCACGATCGAGGAGATCTGAAGTTCCTTATTGAGAAGAGGCATCAGCTTGACAGTGGCGCTGATCTCTTTGAGTTTGGCGGCCGCTGAGCTTTTTGAGGGATTGGAGTAAACGACCAGGTCGCGCAGTCGGACAGCCACTCCATTCCTCCACCCCAGAGAGAGGCTGCCCATGTCCACAGGCGCTCCCAGCGCTTCACTGGCCTTCTGGATGATGAGGGGGCGGTAACGGTTCGGATTGAAGGTGGCGATAAAGACAACAATGCCCACGACAAGAGCGAGAAAAAGGACAAAAAAAACCAGAAGAACTTTTTTCACGGAAGACTCCGCAGGTTAGGATAAAACAAATGGGAACCGGACGGATCACGCCCGGTTCCCATCCTAGAAAAGAATTACCTTACTTCAATCACCGCTTCCGGCTTGGTGTTCACGTTCGCAACGAAAGAATCGCTGGACATGCCGCAATCGCTGCCGGAATCATCTTTCACCGTCAGGACAACGCGGTAGTTGCCGCTCTTCTCGTACACGTGCGAGGCCGATTTCTCATCGGATGCCTCTCCGTCGCCGAAATCCCAGTGATACGAGAGCGTGTCGCCGTCGGGGTCGCTGGAATCTGAACCGTCGAAACTGGTCGACTGTCCGACACAGCAGGCCACGTTCTCGCCGGCATCGGCAATCGGCGTGCTGTTGACCTTGATGTTCAAGCTGTCCGAAGCCATCGAACAAGAAAAGCCCTTTCCGTTGTCAGCGGTGACGGACACCCTGTAGTCGCCGCCCTTTTGGTAAGAGTGGCTGGCGCTTGAACCGCCCTCGGAGGTCGTGCCGTCGCCGAAATCCCAGCGGTACTTGGAAGCACCGCTGCCGTTGGCGCGGAACGAAACCGTGCGGCCCGTGCAGGTCGCGCTGGGTCCCTCAAGCGCCACCGTCACACGCTCAGCCACGGTCACCGTGGTGCCGCAGGATGCGGTCGAACATTGGGTGCCTTTACCGTCGTCGATCCACAGACGAACGCGGTAAGTGCCCGCTTTCTCATAGGCGTGGGTGCCTTGCGCGCCTTCCGCGAGGGAACCGTCGCCGAAATCCCATTTGTAGGTCGCCGGACCCGAGGCCGAAGAACCGGAGGCATCGAACGCCACGGTCTCGCCCAGGCAGGCGCTCTTGTCATCCCCTGCCAAGCAGGTCGGGGGGAAATTCACCGAGACCTTCGTCGAGGTCGCGTTGGTGTCGCACTGCATTCCGGAGCTGTCTTTGACCGTCAGGTTCACATCGTAATCGCCGGCCTTTTCGTAGGTCTTCGTCACCACGGCCTGGTCACTGGTCGTCCCGTCGCCGAAATCCCACAGGACGGAGAGTTTCTGGCGGTCGACGTCATAGGATTTCGTGGCGTCAAAAGTATACTGGTTGCACTTGCCGGCAGGCGCAGGGGCGGGAGCCCTCTCGACCGTGGCTTGCGGGGCGTAATCGAATGGCCCGGTGAACGACTTCTGGTTGGGGCGCTTGTAGATGTTCAATTCGCCCGGGTCATGCACGCTTTTGTCCGTCCACTCACCTGCAAGCGCCGGAATAGAGCCGGCCATCACGATGAAGGAGAAGAAAGCGATCGCTCTGTGGTTCAACTTCATATAGGGCTCCTTGTTTATTTTTAAAAAAGGTCTTTTTACTAAGACGGGGATTATACCAAACGAACCTGTCGATTTGCATTAATTTTTGAAGATTTCCTTGGTCCGCACACGTGTTTGCCTCATTGTTATTTTTTGTTTTATACGGCTTATTGAAAAGTAAGCATTATGGATCAAAACTTTCATTTCGGCGAAGGTTGACAGGGTGTCGACTCGGCTTTAATCTAGCCTCATGCATAGCGTCCAATCCACAGAACTCCTGATCGTGCTATTGGTAGCGATCGCCATCGCTCTCCTCTTCGAGCGCCTT
>Ga0247727_10019503_pt1 | contig 10501 bp, 14 predicted proteins | sample WisWelCaveWW1625_FD_202498 | JGI IMG/M metagenome (GOLD analysis project Ga0247727, IMG submission 202498) | Biofilm microbial communities from Wishing Well Cave, Virginia, United States - WW16-25 | ecosystem: Environmental > Aquatic > Deep subsurface > Groundwater > Cave microbial mat | place...
ATTAAATTTTCCAATAAAACTTGTGCCTCGCGTATCCCGGCCTCATCCTCCGCTCCGCCGCCGAGCTCGAAGATGTCGTACCAGGCGCGCATGCGCATGCCCATGTTGATGGTGACGGGCCGCTGCGGCGCGTTCGGGAAAATGAAGCGCAACGGCTTGGAAGCGGGCAGGCCGAGCTCGGGCACGATCGGCTCGAAGTCGTGCCCGTCGGCGCCCAGGCCGTGCAGCCAGATCACCGCCGCGCCCGGCTTTGCGCCGGTTTCGACTTCGATGGTTTCCAGGTTTACGGCTTGCCCTTCAGTGCGGATTTCGGCCTGAAGGCCTTGACCAGGGCCGCGTCAGTTTCGATGTAAGGGCCGCCGACGAGGTCGATGCAGTAGGGCACCGCGGCGAACACGCCGTCCAGCGTTTCCTTGATCGCCTTGGGCTGGCCCGGCAGGTTGATGATCAAGGCCCGCTTTCTGATCACTGCCACCTGCCGCGAAAGAATCGCGGTCGGCACGTACTTCAAGCTGACCGCCCGCATCTGCTCGCCGAATCCTGGCATCTCCCTGTCGGCGACCGCGAGCGTGGCTTCGGGCGTGACGTCGCGCGGCGCCGGGCCGGTGCCGCCGGTGGTGAGCACGAGGTGGCAGCCTTTCTCGTCAACCAGTTCCTTAAGGGTTTTCTCTATGGATTCTTTTTCATCAGGTATGAGTCTTTCCTCGAAGTGAAGGGAAGGCGAAGAAACCACCTTGCCAAGCCATTCCTTGAGTGCAGGGATGCCTTCGTCCTTGTAGACGCCGCCCGAGGCGCGGTCGCTGATGGAAACGATGCCTACCTTCAGGGTGCTCATTTGACCTCGTAGAAATCCAGTTCCACTGCTGCGGCGCGTCGCGCGCCGGTAGCGACGCAGATCGTGCGGTTGAGCCAGGCGTAGGCGGGCGCCGAGGTCTCAAACCAGGGCGTGGCGCGCATGTAGTAGAGCGCGGGATCCACGTCCTCGCCACGCGCCAGGCGCTCGATGACGTCCTGCGGTCCGTGCCGGTAACCCTTGTTGTTGACGTAGATAAGCGCGCCGTCCGCCGTCTCCAGCGCATAGCGCGCATCGAGGCAGGCGACGCCGTCGCTGCGGATCAGCTGCCAGTCGGCGCCGCCGGGCAGGACCCGCCCCCGCAGGCGCGGTCCGGAAAACGTTCCCCCGGTAATGCCGATGATGCGACGCCGGCCGAGCGGCGTATCGCCGAGGTCGCGCGCCGGTTCCAGGGTGACTTGGACCTTGCAGAGGAATTCCGTTCTTATCATTCCGGTTCGCTGATTTCGCGAATCAAGCGAAACAATTCCCTTTGCGCTCTGGGCGGCTTGCCCGCAGCGATTTCCTTGCGCGCATTGCGGATCAACGCGCGCAGCGCCTGCAGGTCGGCGCCCGGATGCTCGCTCGCGAATGTCGTGAGCGCCTGGTCGTCGCCGATCAGGCGCTCGCGCCAGCGTTCCAGCCGCTTCTGCAGCGCGCGCGAGGCGGCGGATTGCCCGGCGACGGCGGCGAGCGCGGCACGCACCGGTTCGGGGTCGACGCTGCGCATGATCTTGCCGATGTACTGCATTTGCCGGCGGCGCGCCTCGTGGCTGCTGATGCGCTGCGCCTCGCGCACCGCGGCGAGCAGCGGCGCCGGCAGGGCGAGCGCATCGAGCTGCACGGCGCCCAGCTCGACCAGCGCGGCGCCCAGCTTCTGCAGCTCTTCCACCGCCTGCTTTTTCCTGGTGCGGCTGACGAATGCGGCTTCCATCGCTTGTATGATAGCGCGCCATGTCGAAAGGCCATCGCTTCACGCCGAAGGCGCACGCCTTCACGTGCCGGCCGGCGCAACTCGAGGAGTTCGCGCAGACGGTGCTCGCCGCGGCGAAGCGCGTGGGCGCGTCGGCCTGCGAATGCGAGGTCTCGGAAGGCTACGGGCTGTCGGTGACGGTGCGCAAGGACGAGCCCGAGACGATCGAGCACAACCGCGACAAGGGCATCGGCATCACAGTGTATTTCGGCGAGCGGCCGCGCGCGCGACGCGGCCACGCCAGCAGTTCGGATTTTTCCGCCGCGGCGCTGACGAGCGCCGTCGCGGCCGCCGCCGCGATCGCGCGCAAGACCGCGGTGGACGATTGCGCCGGTCCGCCCGAGCCGGGCGAACTGGCCCGCGCGCCGCGCGACCTGGACCTGTTCCACCCCTGGGACCTCGGCACCGAGGAGGCGATCCGCATCGCGCGGCGCGCCGAGCGTGCCGCCTTCGCGCTGTCGCCGAAAATCAGCAATTCGGAGGGCGCGAGCATATCGGCGCAGCACTCGCAATTCGTGTTCGCCAACAGCCTGGGCTTCATGCACGGCTTCCCGACCTCGCGCCACACACTGTCGCTCTCGGTGATTGCCGAGGAGCGCGGCCTGATGCAACGCGACGACTGGTACAGCGTCGCGCGCGTGCCGGGCGGCGTCGCCGATGCCGGGGCGCTCGGCCGCTACGCCGGGCGCCGCGCGCTGGCGCGCCTGGGCGCGCGCAAGATCGCCACCTGTCAGGCACCGGTACTGTTCGAGGCGCCGGCTGCCGCAGGGCTGATCGGTTCGTTCGTGTCGGCCGCGAGTGGCGGCAACCTGTATCGCAAGTCCTCGTTCCTTGCCGATGCGCTCGGCAAGCAGGTATTCGCGAGAGGCGTCACCATCGAGGAGCGCCCGCACGAGCCACGCGCGCTCGCCAGTTCGTCCTTCGACGACGAGGGCGTGGCGACGCGTTCCCGGGCGGTGGTGCGCGGCGGCGTGCTCGAGGGCTATTTCCTCGGCAGCTATTCGGCGAGGAAGCTCGGCATGAAAAGCACCGGCAGCGCGGGCGGCAACCACAACCTGGTGGTCAAGGCCGACGGGCCGGGCCTGCCGGGCATGCTGAAAAAGCTGCGGCGCGGGCTTTTCGTCACCGACATGCTCGGCCACGGCGTCAACCTGCTGACCGGCGATTACTCGCGCGGCGCGGCCGGCTACTGGGTTGAGAACGGCGAAATCGCCTTTCCGGTGGAGGAGGTTACGGTCGCTGGCAATCTCAAGGACATGTACCGAGGCATTGCCGCCGTGGGCAGCGACGTGGTGGTGCGCGGCGCCTACCGCTGCGGCTCGATTCTCGTGGACAATATGACCATTGCCGGCGATTGAGGCGGAGGCTCCGATGGTCCGCACGCTGCTGCTTCTGACCGCGCTGTTGGCGGCCGCGCCGGCGGCCGCGCAGGGCTGGACGCCCGATGTGATCTACGTGCCGACGCCGCATGACGTGGTGGACGACATGCTGCGGCTCGCCGACGTGAAGAAGGGTGACATACTCTACGACCTGGGCTCCGGCGACGGGCGCATCCCGATCGCCGCGGCGAAGAAATACGGCATTCGCGCAACCGGCATCGACATCGACGCCGAGCGCATCGCGGAAGCGAATCAGAACGCGAGGGGCGAGGGCGTGACGAAGCTGGTCGAGTTCCGCCAGGAAGACCTGTTCAAGGCCAATTTCAGGGACGCCACAATAGTGACGCTGTACCTGCTTCCCGAGCTGAATCTCCGGCTGCGGCCGCGGCTGTGGGCGGAGCTCAAGCCCGGCACGCGCATCGTCTCGCACCAGTTCGACATGGGCGACTGGCAGCCGGAGAAGAAGCTGGAGAGCAACGGCAGGACGGTCTACTTCTGGACCGTGCCCGACCCCAAGAAGCAGCGCTGAGTATTCGCCCTGGCCAAACCCTTGCTGATTGAAATTGCCTCCGACGTGATCTGCCCCTGGTGCTACATCGGCAAGCGCCGGCTGGAAAAAGCGCTCGAGTCCCTGCAAGGGGAGGTCGACGCCCGCATCGAGTGGCTGCCGTTTCAACTCAACCCGGACATGCCTGCGGAGGGCGTCGTGCGCGCCGACTACCGGCGCGCCAAGTTCGGTTCGGCGGAAAAGGGCCGCGCGCTGGACGCGCGCGTGGCCCAGGAAGGCGCGGGCGAAGGCATCGAGTTCGCCTTCGACCGCATGCAGCGCACGCCCAACACCGTCGCCGCGCACCAGCTGGTCGACCTCGCGCAAAGGCAGGACCGGGCAAGCCCGGTGGGGTCGGGCAAGGCGAATGCGGTCGTGGACGCGCTGTTCCGCGCCTACTTCGAGGAAGCGAGCGATATCGGTGATGCGAAAATCCTGAAGGCGATTGCCGACCGCCTGGGGGTGGCAGGCTGGCCTGAAGCGATAGACCAGGCGATGGTCATGCAACAGGAGGAACGGGTGCGCGAACTCGGCATCAGCGGCGTGCCGACCTTCATTTTCAACCGCACGAGCGGCATCTCCGGCGCCTATCCGCCCGATCTGCTCGCGCAGGCGATCAGAGAAGCTGCAACTAAGTGAAATCGAGCCGTCCGGCGACCAGCACGCCGTAGATCCGGATCGGCGCGCGGCGCGGCAGCTCGAGCTGCGGCAGGGGTTCGGCGTCCAGGTCTAGGTTTTCCACCGACAGCGCGCCCATCACCGCTTCCGACATCACGAACTCGCCGGCGCGGGCGCGGCCGACCATGTGTTGCGCCAGGCTGACGCTGTCGCCGAACGCGACGCGGCGCTCCAGCCCGCGCGGGCCGGCGACGCCGAGCACGGCTTCGCCCAGGTGCAGTCCCTGCGCGACCGCGGTGCGCAGGCCGTAAGTGGCGCGCCATTTCTCGGCGAGGGCGGGATAATCCGCCTGGATGCGCTGCGCCGCGCGCACCGCCTGCTGCGAGGTCTGCAGCGGACTGCCGCGCGTGAAGACCGACAGCAGTAATTCATGCTGCGAGGTCACCGCCTCGCCGCCGTGCCCGGCGACGATGTCGGCGGCGAAGGCGAAAAATTCGTTGGCGAGGAAAATCACCAGACTCGGGTCGAGCGCCTCGGACATGCGCGCCAGGCCACGCAACTCGGTGCCGAGCAGCACCGCCTGGCGGCGGTCGGTCGTCGGCGAGAAGCCGACCGTGGTCTGCTGGTGCGAGGGAACTGCGCCCATTCCGTCTCTCCCGAAGGCTGATGAGGCCCCGAGGGTACGGTTTGCAAGAAACTGTCAGGGAGGAACTATTGCCTATTTGTCCTGCCACGGGATGGGCGGCGGGCTGCCGCAGACCGGCGGCAACGTGAACTGGTTCTCAGATCATGGTGAGCAGGGCCACCACGAACACCACCAGCGCGCCGGCGGCGAAGAACGACAGCGAGGCCTCCGACACCTGCGGCAGGTCGGGGTCGCGCGGCACGGCTTCGGGATGGTGCTCGCCGTGGTCTGCCGCGGCGAGGTGTGCCTGCGGCGCGCCGACCTTCTCGTTGAAGGCCGTGAAGAAGTCGTTGGCCACCTTGTTGGCCGCGGCGTCCACCAGGCGCGAGCCGATCTGCGCGAGCTTGCCGCCCACGTTCGCTTTCACCTTGTAGGCGAGGCGCGTGTCGTGGCCTTCGGCCGCGAGGCTGACGTCGGCGCCGCCTTTGGCGAACCCGGCCACGCCGCCCTGGCCTTCGAAGGTGATCGAGTAGGAATCGGGCGCCTTGACGTTGGAGAGCGTCATCTTGCCCTTGAACTTCGCGCTCACCGGGCCGACGCGCGCGGTCATCCGCACCACGTAATCGTTCTCGTCGGTCCGCTCGATCGACTCGCAGCCCGGAATGCAGGCCTTGAGGATCCCGGAATCGTTGAGCGCAGCCCAGGTGTCGGCCTGCGAGGCGTGAATCAGCTGCTCGCCCGTCATTTCCATGCGCGTTTCTCCAGTGCGATGCGCGGCGCCTCGTCCGACAGCGCGTGCGCGAGGTCTACCAGGCTCTTCAGATTATGCACCGGCAGGAAGCGGTCCACGTGCGGCAGCATCGCGCGCACGCCCGCGGGTCGCGCCTCGAACTTTTCGTAGCGCAGCAGGGGATTGAGCCAGATCAACTGCTTGCAGGACTTGTGCAGGCGCTGCATCTCCTCCCCCAGGCCTTCGCCCGCCTCGCGGTCGAGGCCGTCGGAGACCAGCAGCAGGCAGGCGTTCTGGCCGAGCAGGCGCCGGGCCCAGCGCCAGTTGAACTCGCGCAGCGACCAGCCGATGCGCGTGCCGCCCGACCAGTCCTTGATCGCGTCGGCGACCCGCGCCATGGCGACGTCCACGTCGCGGTGGCGCAGCTGGCGCGTGATATTGGTCAGCCGCGTGCCGAACACGAACACCGAGACGCGGTCGCGGTCGTTGGTGATGGCGTGCAGGAAATGCAGGAACATGCGCGCATAGGGGTTCATCGAGCCGGAGATGTCGCACAGCACCACCAGCGGCGGGTGGATCCGCAGCGGCGCTTCGCGCACCAGCGGGATCACGTCGCCGCCCTCGCGCAGGGATTCGCGCAGCGTGGCGCGAAGATTTATTTTCTTTCCATACATGGCCAATACATTTCGCCTGGTGCGGATCAACGGCAGCGGCAGGCGCAGCGCGCGCAGCATCTTCTTGGCTTCGGCCAGCTCGGCCGCCGACATGGTGTCGAAGTCCATGCGCTGCAGCACTTCGCGCGAGGAGAAGGTGAGCCGCGCATCCAGCTCGATCCTCTGCTCCTTCAGCTCCTGCTCGGCCTTCTTCTGGTTGAAGAGCGCGTCCGAGAGGCGCTGGCTCTGCTCCTGCTCGGGCTTGCCGGCGCGGCCGTAGGTCTTGGGCAGCAGCGCGCTCATCATCTTCTCGGCGAGCTTGGGATCGCGCCAGAAAATGCGGAACGCCTGGTCGAAGATCGGCCGCTGCTCCTCCTTGGAGAGGAACACCGCCGACATGGTCCAGTACCAGTCCTCGCGCCGGTTGCAGCCGGACAGTTCCAAGGCCTTGACGCAGTCCACCACGCGGTCGGGCCCCAGGCGCAGCCCGGCGCCGCGCAGCAGGCGCGCGAAGTGCATCACGTTCTCGGCCAGCTTATGCCCCGGACCGGCGGCGTCGATGGAAGGAAACACTTACGCAGCGGCCGCGGCCGCCTTCGACTCGCTGACCAGGCGCGTCGCTTCCTCGCCCGCGATGCGCTCGATGTCGTCCTGGTACTTGAGCAGCACACCAAGAGTGTTGTTGACTGTTTCGGGGTCGAGCGCAATGCGGTCGAGCGCGACGAGGCAGTTGGCCCAGTCGATGGTCTCGGCGACGCCGGGCAGCTTGAACAGGTCCACGCCGCGCAGGCGCTGCACGAAGGCCACCACTTCCTTGGACAGGGCACTGGCCGCCTTGGGCGCCTTGCGGCGCAGGATCTCCAATTCGCGCGCCGCGTCGGGGTAATCCACCCAATGGTAGAAGCAGCGGCGCTTCACCGCGTCGTGGATCTCGCGCGTGCGATTGGAGGTGATCACCACCACCGGCGGCTCGGTGGCCTTGAGCGTGCCAATTTCGGGGATCGTGATCTGCCAGTCGGAGAGCACTTCCAGCAGGTAAGCTTCGAAGGGCTCGTCGGTGCGGTCCAGCTCGTCGATCAGCAGTACCGGCGCCGCGCCTTTCCTGCCTTCGAGGGCGCGCGCGAGCGCGCGCTTGACCAGGAACTTCTCGGAAAAAATATCCTGCGAAATCTTTTCCTTCGATTTCTCGCCGGAGGCTTCGGCGAGGCGGATCTCGATCATCTGGCGCGAGTAGTTCCACTCATACGCGGCCTGCGCGATGTCGAGACCCTCGTAGCACTGGAGGCGAATCAACTCGCGCCCGAGCGAAGCGGCGATGACCTTGGCGATCTCTGTCTTGCCGACGCCCGCTTCGCCCTCAAGGAACAACGGCCGCTGCATCGCGAGCGACAGGTAGAGCGCGGTGGCCAGGCTGCGGTCGGCCACGTAGTCAGCTTCACCAAGCAGCTTGTGCGTCTCGTCGATGGATATTGGCAGTGCGCGGGTCATGGGGGGTCGTGTCGCAGTGCGGAAAGCCAGCATTTTCCGGCATTTGGCGCCTTACCGCCACCGGCGGCTCGCAATGTGAATAATCCGCAGCCGCAGGGGCCGAATGAGCCTCAGAATCGCGCTGCAACTAACGCAGGCACTGGGAGGGGGATGGACCGCCGCGGATTCGTCGCACTGGTGGGGGGCGCGCTCGCTGCGCCGCTCGCGCATGCCCAGTTGCCTGCGGGGAGACGGACTCTTGGAATCCTGAATCCTCATCCCGCGCCGACCGGGTGATCGAATGAACGATCGCCGCGCAAGTATGCTAGGGCTTGAGCCAGTTCTGGACGGAAAGCCCGGGCACGCGCCTGAATTCCCTCCCGTTGTTGGTGACGAGGGTCGCGCGGATGTGGCGCGCGTGAGCGGCAATCATGAGATCGTAGGGGCCGATGCGCCGGCCGGCGCGCTCCAGCGCCGCGCGGATTTCGCCGTAGTCCTGCGCCGCCGCAGCCGGGTAGTCCTCGACATGAAACAACCCGATCAGCTCGGTCAGCGCTTCGCGCCGCTCGAGGCTCACCTCGCTGCGCGCGAGGCCGTAATGGACCTCGGACAGCGTTACCGCCGACAGCCGCACCTCCCCGGGGGAGCGGCCCGAAAGCCGGCGGCGGATGCGCTCCGAGCCGGGCGAGCGATTGATCAGGTAGGCGAGGGTGTCGGTGTCCAGCAGCCAGATCATCGCCAGCGCCGCGGCGGCTGCATGCGCGGCTGGCGCCGCACGAATCTGCCGCGGAACGCGCCGAGAATCGAGTCGAGCTGCTCCAGCGTGATCCGCTTGGGCAGCAGCAGCACGCCGCCGGAGGCGCGCCTGACCACGACCTCGTCGGTCTGGAAGCGAAACTCCTTCGGCAGCCGCACGGCCTGGCTGTTGCCGTGCCGGAACACCTTGGCGGTCTTCATGGCAGCCTCACGATGTAAGGTAGATACATGAAGTATACACTTCTGGACCGGCGTAGATTCGTCGCAATGATCGGTGGCGCACCCGCGGCGCCGCTCCTGCGCGCCGACCGGGTGATCGAATGAGGCGGCGCGAGGCGATTGCGGTGCTGCTCGCGTTGGGTGCTGGTGCGCCGCTCGGGTTGCGCGCGCAGCAGCCAGTCCGGCGCTACCGTGTCGGAGTGCTGCTGCCGCTCGCGGAGGGTGCAGCACTGCGCCTGTCGGCAATCCGTGAACATCTGGCGGCGCAGGGGTTCGTCGAGGGCCGCAACCTTGCGCTCGATGTCCGGTACGCGAGGACCGATGTCGATGCTGCGCGCGACCTCGTGGCGCTCAAGCCGGACGCAATTCTCGCGGTCGCGGCCGCTGCCGCGCAGGCGGCGCAGGTGGAGACGAAGTCGGTGCCGATCGTCTTCGCCTGGGTCCCCGACCCCGTGCTCTCGGGCTTGGTGAAGGATTACGCCCGCCCCGGCGGCAACATCACCGGCGTCACCAACAGGTACTACGAGCTCGCAGTGAAGCGTCTCGAGCTTTTGCGCGACCTGTTGCCGGCGGCAAAGCGCGTCGCAGTGGCCGGTGGCTTATTCGACCCTGCGTCCCAGACTGCGCTCCGGTTTGCGCGACAGGCGGCACAGCGCCTGGGATTCGAGCTCATCGTCCGGTCGAGAACCGACTGGGACTGGATGAACGACGTTCAGGCGGCGGCGGCGGCCGGCGCACAGGCGATGTTTGTGCTCAACAGCTATGCGATCCGGGGAGACCGCTTCGAAGCCGCAAATGGGATCCGCGCCGCGGCGCAGGCCCGCATGCCGGCCGTGTTCGCCGATACCGAAACCGTGGAGATGGGCGCATTGATGTCGTATGCAACCAATCTGAACGACGACCTGAAGCGCGCCATTGACCTCATGGTGCAAGTCCTGAAAGGCCGGCGGCCCAGTGAGATTCCCGTCGAGCAGGCTTCACGCTTCGAACTGGCGGTCAACCTGAAGACCGCGAAGGCCCTCGGCCTAAAGATTCCGCAGTCGATCCTGCTGCGCGCCGACCGGGTGATCGAATGAACTGTATTTGTTTGTAGACGCAGTACTGACAAGAGGAGAGCATCATGGCAACGTTTATCGTGCTGGGAAGTTTCACCGACCAGGGCATCCGTACCATCAAGGAGTCGCCCAAGCGCGCCGATGCGTTCAAGGCGATGGCGGGGAAGGCCGGCGTGAAAGTGAAGGACATCTACTGGACGCTGGGACATTACGACATCGTGACTATCGTCGAGGCGCCCGATGCGGCCACCGCGACCTCGCTCGGCCTCGCGATCGCGTCGCTCGGCAATATCCGCACCGAGACGCTGACCGCATTCTCGGCGGAGGAGTTCGGCAAGATCCTCGGCAAGATGCCATAGCGCGCAAAAAAAGCCCGCCGTTTCGGCGGGCTTCCCTTCCCTCCACCCCCTCGGAAATCGTTACTTCAGGGCGGCTTCCACCGCCCGGCGGGCCATCACCGTCACAAGATGCGCGCGGTACTCGGCGCTCGCGTGCATGTCGCTGTTCAGGCTGTCCTGCTTGACCTTGATGTTCGCCACGGATTCGGGTGCGAACTTCGCGGCGAGCGCCTTTTCCATCTCCGCCTGGCGAAACACGCCCGGGCCGGCGCCGGTGACCGCGACGCGCGCCGAGCTGCCGAAATCGGC
>Ga0247727_10019504_pt1 | contig 10501 bp, 10 predicted proteins | sample WisWelCaveWW1625_FD_202498 | JGI IMG/M metagenome (GOLD analysis project Ga0247727, IMG submission 202498) | Biofilm microbial communities from Wishing Well Cave, Virginia, United States - WW16-25 | ecosystem: Environmental > Aquatic > Deep subsurface > Groundwater > Cave microbial mat | place...
CCATCGAGGAGACCGAGCTGCATGAGGTATGGCTCGTAGATTTCTTCGATGGCGTCTTCTTCTTCGCTGAGGGAGGCGGCGATGGTGTTCAGCCCGACAGGGCCGCCGGAATATTTCTGGATGATGGTGAGCATGAGGTTGCGGTCAATGTCGTCGAGGCCGTATTCGTCCACGCCGAGCATGGCGAGAGCTTCGCGGGCGACGTCGAGGGTGATGCGGCCGGCGGCACGAACTTCGGCGAAGTCGCGGACGCGTCGCAGCAGGCGGTTGCCGACGCGCGGCGTGCCGCGGGCGCGGCGGGCGATTTCCTGAGCGCCGTCGTCGTCCATCGAGATGCCCAGAATTTTTGCGGAACGGTGAACGATCTGGAGGAGATCGTCGGGCGTATAGAAGTCGAGGCGGTGGACGATGCCGAAGCGCGAACGGAGCGGCGCGGTGAGGAGTCCGGCGCGGGTGGTGGCGCCGATCAGCGTGAAATGGTTCAACATGAAGGGATGGATGCGCGCGCCCGGACCCTGCCCGATGATGAGGTCGAGGCGAAAATCTTCCATCGCGGGGTAGAGAATTTCTTCGACGGCGGGAATGAGGCGATGGACCTCGTCGAGGAAGAACACTTCGCGGGCGTCGAGCGAGGTGAGGATGGCGGTGAGGTCGCCTTTGCGTTCGAGCAGCGGGCCGCTGGAAGTTTTGATGGCGACGGCGAGCTCAGTAGAAAGGATTTGGGCGAGCGTGGTTTTGCCGAGGCCGGGAGGGCCGTAGAGAAGGACGTGGTCGAGAGCATCGTTGCGCGAGCGGGCGGCCTGTACGGCGATGGAGAGGTTTTCCTTCACGCGGAACTGGCCGATGAAGTCGGCAAGACGCTTGGGGCGGATGCTGGCGTCGAGACGGGCGTCTTCGTCAAAGGCCTGGCCGGAGACGATGCGCGGGGCGCGAATCACCGGATTAGCCACAGAGGCACCGAGGCACAGAGGAAGACTGAATTAAAAGACGCAGGAACATGAGAGGGAATGATACAGGAAAGTTGATGGAAATGGGCAGGCGAGAGGAGCGAAGGCGAGAGAGCTTCCGGGGCGGCAGGAGGGAATTGGGTCATTGAGTCATTGGGGGATTGGGTCATTGAGGATTGAAGAGCGCGGGCTGGAAAATTCAGATTGCAAAGAGAGGGAGAAAGGGGAACGCCAAGATTCTTCGTCGCCCCTCGGCAGCGTTCGGGGCTCCTCGGAATGACGGCGGGGGGCCGGAAAGGCGAAGAGAGAGCAGGGGAGGTGGAACGCGCAGACGCGGGGCTCTGCCCCGCACCCCGGCCGGCTAGCAGCCGGCGCTACAAGGAAAGGCCTCACGTCAGTTCCGGCAGAAGCAGCCGGAACGGGACGTGAGCTACAACGAGTGAAATTGAATTTGGCCATTGAGCCATTGACGATTGCAGATTGAAGAGCGGAGATTTCAGATTGAAAGTTTGAGATGGAAGGAGGAGAAGAAAGAGAAGCGCCAAGATTCCTCTCTCGCTGCGCTCGCTCGGAATGACGGCGGGGGAAAGGCTGGCGCGAGGGTGTATGCCTGTACAGGAAGAGGAGTCGAGGTCATTGCGTTGCACAGGCAAGAGTGCCTGTGCCACCGAAGAGCCGGCGAGACGCCGGCGGTACCAAAGAGGGATTCTTCGCTGCGCTCAGAATGACAGAGGGAAAACGCGGCAGCGAAAGGCGACGTCAGCGAGAAGCGGCGCGGGAGGCGGGTTTAGCAAGCTGCTGAAGCGTGGCGCGGAGAAGAGATTCGAAGGAGCCGGGAGCGCCGTCGTGGCGCGTGGACTCGAGAGCGCGTTCGGCGGCGCGGCGGTCGTAGCCGAGATTGACGAGAGCGGAGACGACGTCGGCTTCGAGGCCGGTGGAGGGTTCGGGTGCGGTTACGTGAGCTTCCGTGGCGGCGAGTTTGTCGCGCAGCTCGACGACCATGCGTTCGGCGGTCTTGCGGCCAACCCCGGGAATGCGTGTGAGTTGGCCGAGGTCGCCGCGACGAATGGCAGGGACAAGCTCTTCGACGCTCATGCCGCTCAGAATCTTGGTGGCCAGAGTGGGGCCCACTCCAGAAGCGGAGATGAGCAGCTCGAAAAGATGCTTTTCGCGGGCGGTGAGAAAGCCGTAGAGCGAGAGCTGGTCTTCGCGGACGTGCGTGTAGATGAGCAGAGTGACTTCGGAGTGCAGATCGCTGAGGGAATAAAACGTCGAGAGCGGAATGTGGACCAGATAGCCGACGCCGGCGACGTCAATGAGGACTTGGTTGGGGCGCTTGTCAATGAGCGTGCCGCGGAGTTGAGCAATCACAACAACAATTTAACCACAGATCGCTCGACTTCGCTCGGGACAAGTTCGCACAGAGGAATATGGCAGGACGAAAATGGAAATTGGAAAATTGAAATTGAAAACTGGAAAGGCGAAAAGGGATCAACACAGAGGACACCGAGGGCGGAAGAGGGCACAGAGAAGAAAACGAGCCGCCTGAGTAAAAGAACCCCACAGTTTACCATGGTTCAAATTTTCAGTGAGGCTTACGTCGTGCAGCTTTCCTTTGCGTTGGGGCGGAGGAGGGCCGGCGATTGCGTGACGGCGATTTCAGAGAGCGTATTGCATCCTCAGCGCTTGTAAACGTTTCGAAGCGGCCAGCAGCCAAATCCTTGTCAGCTTCGGCCTCCTTTGCCTGCCATTCGGGTGTCCAGAACCAGCGCTGGTCTTTAGGAATGTTTTTGGGCGGGCGGCGTCTCATGGATCACCTTCCTTGCGTGACTGGACTGACCAGAGCGGGGGCGATGCGGCGGACGAACTGGTAGACGGCGTCTTCTTTTTGGGCGAGGGGGCCGGGGCGATAGCCGCGCGAGGAGACGCCGCGCTGGACGGATTCGAGCGCGCGCCAGTCCTGGAGATTGGTGAGGTCCCAGAACTGGACGGCGTAGTCGGGGGAGAAGCCGGACTTCTCGAGGGCTTCGGGCGGGAAGAGCCAGTGACATTCGATGAGCGTGCGGTCGGGTGCGAGCGGCTCGAGGCGATGGGTGAGGACGTAGTCGGGATGAAGAGAGAGAAAGAGATTGGGGATGAGGCCGTAGTAGTCCACGTGGCGAAGCTGGTCGGGGGAGAGACGCCGCAGCGGGACGCCGCGGGACCCGCCGTCGAGGGACATGGTGGCGGCGTGAGGCATGAGGTCCATGCGTCCGCCGATCCAAGCGCCGGTGCGGGACATGTTTTTGCCGCTTTCGTGCGGAGAAACTTTGCAGAGCTCGGGGTGGATGTTGGGGCAGTGGTAGCACTCGTGGTAGTTCTCGTGGACCAGCTTCCAGTTGGCGGCGACTTCGTAGGATTTGCTGGCGGCGCTGCGGAGGCGCTCAGGCTCGTAGGGACGGACGAGGTCGTCGAGCTCGCCGACCCATTCGGAAAAGAGTGGAGCGTCGGCGGAGGCGTTGACGAAAACCCAGCCGTGCCATTCGGCGAGGCGCGCGGCAGAGAGCGAATGATCGGCCGGGTCGAAACCGGGAAGATCGCCGGTGCGCGGAGCGAGGCGAAGACGGCCGTCGAGCTCGTAGGTCCAACCGTGATAGGGGCAACGAATTGCGCGGGCATGCGCGCAGGCGCCGGGAGCGAGCAGCTCGTGGGCGCGATGGCGGCAGACGTTGTAAAAGCCGCGAAGAGCGCCGGCTTCGTCGCGGACCAGTAGGATGCCGTCGCCGCCGATGCGGAGGGCTGTCTGATCGCCGGGTCGAGAGAGCGCTTCGCTGCGGCCAACGCAAACCCAGGCGGCTTCCCAGAGATGAGCGAGCTCCCAGTCGAGAAGTGCGCGGGAGACGTAGGCGTCCTGGGGGAGATTGCGGCTGCGGCCGTGCGGGGCAAGAGCCAGTTCGAGAGCGGCAGGGTCGAGAGGGGCGGGCTGCGCGTTGCGATGCGCCATGTGGGGAATGATACAGGAGGAAGAGGTCATGAGGTGAGGAGGGCATGAAGTTGCGATGTTGACCAGCGAAAGGAGCAGAAAACGGGATTGAGAACCAGAGAAAAAAGACCAGAGTAAGATTTAACGCAGAGGTCACAGAGGCACAGAGAGCACAGAGAGGAAGTGCAAGGGTGGGCCTTCGACCCGGCGCTACAGGGCAGCGTTACGGTTTGCGTTCGGGGCCGAAGAGGGAGAGGAGGTGGCCGTCGGGGTCGGAGAAATTGGCGCCCCACATGGGGCCGGTGACGACGCGAGGCTCGTTCGTGAATTGAATGCCCCGGGCGCGGAGCGCGTCATAGGCTTCGCGGACTCCTTCGACGCTGAAGACGACTTCGGTGGCGCCGGGGCCGCGGCCGGTGTGTTTGGTGTGCGGCACTCTGAGAGCCAGGGTGACGCTGCCGGCGTTGAAGAAGGCAAACTCGCCGGGGACTTCGGATTGAAGAGGGAGACCGAGCGTGTCGCGATAGAAGGCGACCGAGCGGGCGAGGTCGGTGACGCCGAGCATGAACACGGCAATGCGGGAGAGAGCGAAGTCGGGCATGAGAACTCCTCGAAGCAGTTCGTGAGCGCTGAGGCATTCTACGCGGTAGGCTGAGGAAAAGTATCGCGAGAGAAGGCCACAGCGAAAATTGAACGGCAAGCAATGCGAACAGTGGAAAGAACTGCGGGGCTCTGCCCCGAACCCCGGCCGGCAAGCTGCCGGCGCTACGCGGCAGGGCTATCTTTGGTAACGGCCGATGTGTTCGTTCTGGGAAACGCCAAGATTCCTCGTCGCCCCTCAACTGCGCTCAGGGCTCCTCGGAATGACAGAGGCTCGTCAAGGTGTGAATCCTACTTTTGTATGTCAGCGGGGAGGTCGATGGAGTCGATGACGCCGATGACGGCGGTGTCTATGGGTGAGTTGGGGCGGCCGACGGCAGTCATGGCGGAAAAGCCTTCGGTGACGATGAGGACGCGGTCACCGATGCCGGCATCCACAGCGTCAAGAGCAAGAACGGGCTCGCCGCGATCGGAGCCGTCGAGATGTAATGGCTGAACGACAAGGATCTTCCTGCCCTGATGGGAGGGAGACTTTTGGGTGGCGACGACGTCGCCGATGACTTTGCCAATGAGCATGGGGGAAAGTTTACAGTCGACAGTCTACAGTTAACAGTTATGGGAGAAAAGCCGAAAGTCAAAAGGCGAGAGACGAAGAGGGATGCTTCGCTGCGCTCAGCATGACAGCGGCGGGGGAATCGCGGCAAGGCGGGGAATGGCCACTCGGAGGCGACGGCTAAACTTTGTCTTCGCCGGGGATGTGGATGGAGTCGACGATGCCGACGATAGTGGCTTCGGTGGGAACGTCGTTGGGGAGGAAAGGGAAACTGGCTTCGCGGCCGCGGCACCAGTAGATGGTTTCTCCGGCGCCGGCGCCGACCGAGTCCACGGCAACGAAGGGTTTGCCTTTGTCGCGGCCGTGGCGGTCAATCGGTTGGACGAGGAGCAGGCGATGGCCTTCGAGCGAGGCGTTTTTCATGGTGCAGACGACGTTGCCGATGATGCGGCCGAGTTGCATAAAGACGTGACTCGTTACTCGTAATTCGTTACTCGAGAAAGCCCTAAGCTTCAAATACTGTGGCGGGCACAAAGCCGGCCGCTACAAAACAGCCGGTGAGCTGCCGGCGCTACCGTGTTTCTTCAGGCTGGCCAGATAGCCTTCGATGGCGTCGCGGATGTTGGTCAGTGCTGCTTCGCGGGTGTCGCCCTGAGAAACGCAGCCGGGCAGACTGGGGCAGTGAACGACGTAGCCGCCTGCTTCGAGATCGGGCTCGAGAATGACGCGGTATTTCATGAATCCATTATCGCTCAAAGGGGGCTCCCAGAGAGAGATTCGAAACGATTTCCGCTCATGCTTACACTACTTCTTTTTCGCGGCGGCGAGCTCGGCTTCGTGGACGGAGTCGAGATTAACGGAATCGACAATGCCGACGATGGCCGCGTCCACGGGGCGGTCTTTGCACTCGGCGGCCATGCGGGCGGAGCTGCCGGAGACAACGAGCACGGTTTCGCGGAAGCCGGCGGCAACGGTGTCCACGGCGATGAGGTAGCCGGATTCATCGGTGCCCTGCGGGGAGATGGGCTTGACGATGAGGAGTTTCTTGCCCTCGAGGCGAGGGTCTTTGCGCGTGGAAACGACGGTGCCGACGATGCGGGCCAGCAGCATGAAGACCTAATCCGTGAATCTTAGTGCGTGAAGCGAAACTAGAAAATAGAAACTAGAAATTCGAAACTAGAAAATTGAAAAAACCCTGCGTCCAAGGACGCGGGATGAACTTCAAAACCAGCGGCGAGGCACATTCGACTGCGCTTCCCCGGCCTTCGCTCGGGACAGGCAGGGCAGGCACCGCCAGCCGCTACAAAATCAGGATCACCGGCGCTCCGCAGAGGGAGTACGCCTGCAGGGTCGAGCGGCGACCATCGGGCGAGCCCGACGGGCGCATAGGCAAGCGTGCCTCGGCGTTGCGCGGGACAAGTTGCCTGTGCCAGCTAGCGCGAAGAGGCAGCCATCGCGGTCTTGCCGATGGGCAACACGTCTTCAAGCGAGCCGTGCGGACGCGGGATCACATGGACGGCGATCAGCTCGCCCACACGACGCGCCGCCGCGGCGCCAGCGTCAGTAGCCGCTTTGACCGCGGCCACATCGCCGCGGACCAGCGCGGTAACGTAGCCGGAGCCAATTTTTTCCCAGCCGACCAGAGTAACCTTGGCGGCCTTGACCATGGCGTCGGAGGCCTCGATCATCGCCACCAGGCCGCGCGTCTCGATCATACCGAGTGCTTCACCCATTCGTCCTCCCCTCGACAGCAGGAAATGCGGAAACCGAAAACCGTAACTCGTTATCCGTTACTCGTAAACCGGAACTCGCAATCCCCGAGAATACCAACAACGGTTGCCACGCGTTCCGCTGAGATCCCTCGGCCATCCTCATCGGATGCCCTCGGGATGACAGCACGTTTCTCTTGTCCGCGCGTTCGCGGAAAAGCAAAGCTGCCGGCTGGCAGCCGGCGCTCCAAGACCAGTCCGAAGCGGGATTCTTCGGGCCGACAGAGTCGGCGCTCAGAATGACAACCCACGCCGAAACAGCGGCAAGGCATCGCACTCCAAAAGCTAGCGGTGGGAGCGAGCGTTGCGCACCGCCTCGTCAATCAGCGATTCCAATTCTTCGCGCGTGACCGAAATGCGGTCGGCGCCTGAGCTTGCGACAGCCGATTCTGCCGTTACGGGACAGTCCGGGCCAAGCTGCGCCGCGGTGGTCGCGCCGTAACGGGCGCGCGCCGCGAGCAATTTTTCCACATCGCCGCCAGAAAGCAAGACTTGTTTACCGAGCAGCTCGGTGACGAGCGAAACGTGTGCGAAGTGCTCGGTAGTCTCCATGCGGAAGAAAGCGGACAGAAGGTCGGGGCCGTAGGTGACCACGCCGTGATTGGCCATCAGAATGGCGTCGAAATTCTGGACGAGCGGTTCGAGAGCTTCGCTCAGCTCGGGCGTGCCGGGCGTGCCGTAGCGGGCAACGGGGATGCAGCCGAGAGCGAGGACGACTTCGCTGATGAGGGCTTTGTTGAGCGGGAGGCCGGCGGCGGCGTAGCCGGTGGCAGTGGGCGGATGGGCGTGGCAGACGGCGTGGACGTCGGGGCGGCGGCGGTAAATGAGCAGGTGCATGGCAAGCTCGGTGGAGGCGTTGCGGCGGCCGGAGATTTTCGTGCCGTCAAGGTCGGTGATGACCAGGTCGTCGGGCGCCATCATGCCCTTGCTGATGGCCGTGGGCGAGGTGAGGATGCGGCGCGGGTCGAGACGTACGGAAATGTTGCCGTCGGTGGCGGCGACGAAGTTGCGCTGGTGGATCCAGCGGCCAACCGAGCAAATGTCGCGGCGATGCTCGTCTTCGCTCTTGAGATGGCCGGGGGAGATGGAGTCGAGAACCATGCGGAAACGGGATTCTAGAACAAAAGAAAGGGAGAAGATAGCCACAGAGGCACAGAGGGATAGCGAAGGGACGGATGAGCCGAGGGTGGGAGGCAAGATCAGATGGCCGAGATCCTTCGGGCATCCTCATCGGATGCCCTCAGGATGACAGACAAGGGAGCCGGCGAGCCGCCGGCGGTACCGACTAAGCGTAGATGCCGCGGAGCCGGAGGGCAAAGGCGACGCGATCAATGGCCAGCATGTAGGCGGCGATGCGGTTATTGACGCGGTGATTTTCGGCGTAACGGACAACCTCGTCGAAGCTTTGCTCCATGATGTCCTGGAGGCGCTCGTTGACTTCCGATTCGCGCCAGAAGAAGCCCTGGCGGTCCTGCACCCACTCGAAGTAGCTGACGGTGACGCCGCCGGCGTTGGCGAGAATGTCGGGGATGACGAAGACGCCTTTCTTTTCGAGGATTTCGTCGGCGTGGGCGGTGGTGGGGCCGTTGGCACCTTCGCAGAGGATGCGAGCCTGGAGGCGATGAGCGTTCTGGCTGGTGAGCTGGTTTTCGATGGCGGCGGGGAGAAGGATATCGCAGGGCTGGAAGAGAATTTCCTGCGGGGAGATTTTCTGGCCGCCGTGCGGAAGCTCGGCAAGGGGCTTGCGCTGGCCATGGACCCAGTCGAGCAGAGCGGGAATGTCGAAACCCTTCTCGTTATAGAGAGCGCCGTGAATATCGGCGACGCCGACAATATTGTAGCCGGCCTGGTGCAGGAGCATGGCGGCCATGGAACCCACGTTGCCAAAGCCCTGGATGATGACGCGGCAGCCCTCGCGTTTCATGCCGAGCTTGGTGACGGCTTTGTCGCAGACGATGAGGCAGCCGCGGCCCGTGGCTTCTTTGCGGCCACGCGAGCCGCCAAGCTCGAGAGGTTTGCCGGTGACGACGGCGGTGGTGGCATGGCGAACGTGCATGGAGTAGGTGTCCATGACCCAGGCCATCACCTGCTCGTTGGAGCCAACGTCGGGGGCGGGGACATCGCGCTCGGGACCGAGCCATTCGCTGAGCTCGGCGGTGTAACGGCGGGTGATGCGCTCGAGCTCGCCGCGGGAAAGTTTCGTAGGGTCGCAGATGATGCCGCCCTTGGCGCCGCCGAAGGGGATGTTGACGACAGCGCATTTCCAGGTCATCCAGGCGGCGAGGGCCCGGATTTCATCAATGGTGACGTTCTTGTCGAAGCGGATGCCACCCTTGCCCGGGCCGCGCACGGTGGAGTGAAGGACGCGGTAGCCGATGAAGACTTCGAGCTTGCCGTTGTCCATGCCGACGGGGATGTACAGGGTGATTTCTTTGCTGGGGTACTTAAGGTAGCGGTAGAGACCTTCCTCGAGACCGAGTTTGTGGGCAGCCACCTCGAAGCGAGCTTCGGCGGATTCGTAAACATTTAATTCGTTGTGAGCAAACGTGGTGGCCATGGCGACTTCTCCCGATGGGACGAGCGCGGCTGCGCATTGTGAAAACCGATGGGCGGCGGGTACCCGCAGCCCCGCTCAAACCCCTGCGGGGAGACAGGGGCAAAGCAGAGGGGGAGTATACGAGGGGGAATGACCGGAGGCAAGGAGAGGAGGTCAAGCAGGAACGGGTGGGCAGGAGTTGGGAAGTGAGGGCTTTGCTGAATGGGAAGGAAGCAGCGTCAAGGGCGGGCGACCTGGGAGGAGGAGGGGGCGACACGATCGAGGGGGCGGCGGGGGCGGGCGACAAACTCTTCGAGCAGAAGGCGAGTGAGTCCCCCTGGACTATGGCGAACAACGCCGTGCTCTTCGAGGAGGGTGTCAAAAATGCAGCGAAGTCCCAGGCGCTGGAGAGCGTCGAGGTCGGCGGACATGGGTTCGGCGCCAAGAAGTCGATAGCGGCGAGCCACGCCGGGAGAGACCGGCTGGTTATTGATCACCACCCAGTCGAGAAGCTTGCGTCCGGCGTGGGCATAGATGGCGCGGACACAGTCGGCGACGGTATGGCCGCTGGTTTCACCGGGCTGGGTCATGAGGTTGGCGATGTAGATGCGGGAGGCGGAGGATTTTTCGATGGCCTGGGCAACGCCGGCGACCAAAAGGTTGGGGATGATGCTGGTGTAGAGCGAGCCCGGGCCGAGGACAATCAAGTCCGCGCGGGCAATGGCGTCGAGCACGTCCGGCAAAGGGCGGACTCGGCGAGGAACTAGACGAACGCGGCGGATGCGCTGGCGGGATTTGGCGATGCGCGTTTCGCCGGGAACGATGGTGCCATCGGCCATGACGGCTTCCAGCGAGACGTTTTGATTCGCCGAGGGGAAGATGCGACCGCGGGTGGCCAAGACCTGGCTGGAGAGCCGGACGGCGCGGTTGAAGTCGCCAGTAACGTGGCTCAAGGCAGTGAGGAAGAGGTTGCCAAAACTGTGTCCGCGCAGACCGCGCCCGGCGTGGAAGCGATACTGGAAGAGGCGGCTGAGGAGGGCTTCGTCCTGGGAGAGGGCGACCATGCAGTTGCGGATGTCGCCGGGAGAAAGGACGCGGTAGTCACGGCGCAGGCGGCCGGAACTGCCGCCATCA
>Ga0247727_10019505_pt1 | contig 10501 bp, 12 predicted proteins | sample WisWelCaveWW1625_FD_202498 | JGI IMG/M metagenome (GOLD analysis project Ga0247727, IMG submission 202498) | Biofilm microbial communities from Wishing Well Cave, Virginia, United States - WW16-25 | ecosystem: Environmental > Aquatic > Deep subsurface > Groundwater > Cave microbial mat | place...
GTTCAGCCTGTGTGAAAACGTCATTGCGAGCGAAGCGAAGCAATCCCGGCGCTCGTAGAAATTGGAGTTGGAGATTGCTTCGCCTTGCTCGCAATGACGATTCACGTGTTTTCATACAGGCTGGTTCTTCCAGAATGATAGGTCTGAGTGTGAGGCTTCAAAAACAATTCTATCGTCACTAACAAAATCACCATGTCTCTCGAACTCCTCGTCCTCGGCTCCGGCACGCGCGTACTGCTCAAAGACCGCGGCATGTCCGGCTATGCCGTTATTACGCCCGAAAACTTTCTGCTCTTGGATTGCGGCGACGGCGTAATTCGGCGCGGCCTCGAAGCGGGTTTGCCGATGCTGCGCGTTGATGCCATTCTCATTTCACATTTGCACCTCGATCACGTCGCGGATTTGCCGCCTCTGCTCTGGGCTTTGCACGGCGAAGGCAGACAGCGCGCCGAGCGCCCGCTGCATCTTTTTGGCCCGCCCGGCTTCCGGAATTTTTTCGAAGGCTTGATCGGTTTATACGGCGATTGGATTCGCCGCATTCCGTGCGAGGTCATTGTGCGCGAAGTTATGCGCGAGCGTTTTAGCATAGGGCCGTGGCACATTCAAGCGTATTCCATGGAACACGGCATCGTCGCAAACGGCTATCGTTTGGAAGCGGAGAACAAAGTGCTCGCCTACACCGGCGACACCGGCCCGTGCGAGGAAGCCATCACATTGGCGTGCCACGCGGATGTGCTCATCACCGAATGCTCTTTCCCGAATGGACAAGAGTCGGCGACGCACTTGACCGCCGGCGAAGTTGGCCGCATCGCGGTGCAAGCGCGGTGCAAACGTGTTCTGCTCTCGCACCTTTATCCCGAGGCCCTGCAAGCCGACATCGTAAGCCAGTGCCGCGAACATTTTTCCGGCGAGATCGAACTATCGCACGATCTCAAGCGTCTTATGCTTTAACGCCGCGCCGCAGCAACTCAAAGCATTTCAAATTTTAAATTGAATTTTTGCAATTTTAAATTTGAGCTGGGAGTTTCGTGACCTCGTTATTCTTCTAGAGTCAAATTTGTGATCACCAGCCTCAAAAAATATCCCTTTCACTGGGCGCTGCTCGCGTCGTTGCTGCTCCATGTCTTTTTTTATTTCTTCACGGGCATGGGACTCACGTTCTTGCGCTTGTTGCAGCTATTGCCCGCGACCGTTGTTGCCCAACCCGAAGAACAACCCAAGCCCCCCCTCGTTTTCGAAGTCGTCGAAACGCCCAAGTCTGCCCAACGAGAACAAACGCCGGATAATCCCCAATACGCTTCAGACAAAAATGCCGCCGCGCAAAACCCCGAAGCGCCGCAAGACTTGCCTCTTGGCGCAGCTTATTCCAAAGGCGAGCTTGCCAACGCGGACGCAACCATGAGGGCTTCTTCTTCTTCGGCTCAATCGGAAACGCCGGCCGAGCGCAATGAGCAACGCTCCGAGCCCTCTCAGAGTTACAAATTCAGCAGCCAGGCTTTTCGCCGAGAGTATTTGACCGGGCAACAAACGCCTTCAGCGCAGTCGGCGGCAACGCAATTGGCATTGCGCGATCAACGCAACTCGCGCGCACCGCAACTCGGAAGCTTTTCGCTCGACACCTATGAATGGAACTTCGCGCCGTACATGCTCTGGCTGAAGAAAAGAGTGCAGAGCAATATCTATCCGCCGCCGGCATTCACACACATGGGTTTGATCAGCGGCCAAACTTTTTTGCGTTTCAAAATTTATCGCGACGGCAGCTTGCGCGACCTCGAGTTGATCGATTATCGCGGCCACAAAACTCTGATGCAAACCAGCATGCGCGCGATCGAGCTATCCGTGCCTCTGCAAAAACTCCCGCCGGATTTTCCGAAAGATTATTTGGAAATCACGGCGCAATTCGATTACACGCTCCTCAATTCTCACGGAACTGAAGATTAACTCATGGACGCAATTTGGCAATTCCTAGTTAAAGGCGGCATCACCATGATCCCGCTCGGCCTCTGTTCCATCGTCGGGCTGGCAGTGGTAATTGAAAAACTTTTTTCGTTGCGCACGAAGCGCATTCTCATTCCCGAAGTCATGGCCGTGGCGGAGAATCTTTCTTCGCCGAAAGATGCCACGCTCGTGCTCGCGGTGTGCGAGAAGCACAGCGGGCCGCTACCCAACATCATTCGCACGGCATTGGTGCATCGCAATTTGCCGCGCGAGGAAATGAAAGAACTTATCGTTGATCAAGGCCGGCAGGAAGTGCGCGTGCTCGAACGCGGCCTCATCACGCTCGAGACCGTGGCCGCGATCTCTCCGCTGCTGGGATTATTCGGAACCGTGCTCGGAATTTTCAAGCTGTTTGAAGTCATCGGAAGAATCGGAGTGGGACACGTGACCGAGGTTTCGGGCGGCATTGCGGAGGCCATCATCACCACGATTGCCGGCCTGGCGATTGGCATTCCGGCATTGGTGGCGTTCAACTATTTCACGAGCCGCGCGGAGAATTTGGTGTTGGACATTGAAAGGTGCACCTCCGAGTTGCTGCTCAAGCTCAAACATTTCGAGGCGGACCGTGCAATTTCATGAGACCGGCATTTCTTTCGGCGGCAGCACCCGCGCGCGCGCGCGACGCCGAGTATTCCTCAACGTCACTTCTTTGGTCGATGTGTTGTTCATGATGCTGACCTTCTTTGTCGTGAGCACGACTTTTTTGGAGCAGCCCGGCATGAAACTCGATCTGCCCAATGCGCAAAGCGCGGAGGCCGCCAAGGTTGATGCGTACGTTTTGTATCTCTATCAGGACGGCGCGATGCAACTGAACGGGCACGCGATTACGATTGAAAATCTAACCGAGACCCTGAAGGCAGGATTGCCGCAAATGAAAGAAAGCTCGTTGAGTCTGTTTGCGGATAAAAACGCAACGCACGGCAAAGTCGTGGAGGTGATGGACATTGCGCGGCAGGTGGGCATCAAAAAATTGGTGGTGGCAACGTTGACGGAAAAATAAAGCTTGGAGCGGTGGATCGTTGGAGTAATGGAGTGGCTGCAGCATTTAACTTTTTAAGTCTGCGAACATAGCATCCAAATTATCGTGTTCGACTAGATTCCTGCCCGCATCAGTGTCTCGAAAAGTTTTCAACGTAGTTTCGTTTGGAATTTTTGCTTCTCTGGGAATCTTAATATCAAAGGGCAAGTCTCGGTGAAGCTTGACTTGATGGAAGAACAACACAATCGCTTCAGTCGTGGAAAGCCCCAATTGCTTTAATACGTCTTCGACTTTCGTTTTCAAGTCCGGCATGACAGGCGTTTTAAGAATTACTTCTTTGTGCATGGCATTTGACCTCGCCTATTTTTATCCTTGATTCCATTACTCGTAAGAGTTTAGCCGTCTGAACCGGAGTGTCATGCTTTAGCATGACATTGAGTTCGCGATCGTCGGCGAGCAGCAAAACTGAAGTTTTGCGCTCCGCGCTTCATTTCGCTAAATTTTTACCATTACTCCAAAACTCCATCAACCCAACTTCACCGCGCCCCACACCGCTTCGCGGGTTTCTTTCCAAAAACAATCGACTTCTTGAAAACCGGCTTCGCGCAGCAATTGCAAATCATGTTCGAGCCGCAAAGGCTGATCGCCGTCTGCTTGTTCGAGTTGGGCCAACTCTGCGGCGATGGCTTCCAACGTTCTCTCTTCCCCGAGTTGCCGGCGCGCGCGTTGTTGAATACCCAAGTTGCGCAATTGTTGATAACGTTCTTCGATCTTCGTAATCGGCAGCGTGACAATATCGGCGTTTATCAGCCAGCCGCCGGTGCGAATCTTTCCAAACAGCGCACAATAGAGTTCGAGCTTTTGTTCGGCGGAAAGATGGTGCAATGCAAAACAAGACACGACGGCATCGAGAGTGAGTAGAGCAGAAGCGGTTTTGGCCAACTCTTGAAACGCGCAAATCTTCCACGTGAGGGCTTGTGCTTTCTCGTGCAGACGCGCCTGCGCTTGTTGCAGCATCGCCGCCGCGCCATCGACGGCAATGATACTGGCTCGCGGAAAAGCTTGCAGTAGATACGCAGTCAAGAATCCCGTGCCCGTGCCGAGATCGAGTATCGTCACGGCTTCGCGAGAATCGAACGGCAGCATCGCACAAACGATTTCCGCCATCTTCGCGCGATTTGGGTGCATGAGGTTCATCTTAGCATCGTATTGCGCCGCGCGCGCGGTGTCATCGTAAGCCGCGGCGCTGCGTGCTGTAGGGATAGCATCATTCATATAAAACCTTCATAGAAAAAGCTTTGCTAGTTGAGATAAAATCCTTAAGTTTGGCGTAGGGATTATTTCGCCTCGGCGCATACCAGAAGCGACAACTAGAATGTATACGATTTTATTTTCTCCGGAAAGCCGTTTATATCTCAAGAAGTTTTCAAAACGCGAGCAAGTAATCATTTTAGATGAGATTGCCGGCCAGCTTGTTGAACACCCGGACCTTGAGACACGCCACAGAAAACATTTGCGCCCGAACCCGCTCGCGCCTTGGGAACTACGCATCGGTGATTTCCGCGTGTTCTATGATGTCGAGGAGAAAGACTCCCGCGTCATTATCGTTGCGGTAGGCCAAAAACACCATGACCGACTCGTTATTGGCAACGAAGAGGTGATATTATGAGAACGATTGCTCTAGAAAACCATGATTCAGCTTTGCGAGAAATCATCAATCTGATTTCACAAGAACCCCTTGTCGTAACGGAAAAGGGCAAACCGCTTGCAGCCATTGTCGGCATTGATCAAGATACGATAGAGGCTCTTGCCCTCGGCAATAATCCTGATTTTTTGGCGATTATTGCGCGCTCGCGTGAAAGTTATCGCCGGCACGGCGGCATCTCACTGGATGAAATTCGGCGTGAGCTGGAGGAGTCCTAGAGCAAGTCTCGTTTGAAAATCGCTTTGCTGCTCGCCTTTATCATTGGATGCGTTATTGCTTTCCTTCTGCTGTCTCGCCTTGTTCATCTCAAAGGTGCCTCAATTCTTGCTCGCCTCATTCTTATACACCACCCCTTCTTTCATCACGAACGTCACGCTCTGCAGCGCGCGAATGTCTTTGACCGGATCGGCGTCGACAGCGATCACGTCTGCAATCTTTCCGGTTTCGAGCGTGCCGAGTTGTTCGAGTTTGCCCAGCAGTTTCGCGGTGTGATACGTTGCCGCTTTGATTGCAGCCACTGCGGGCATGCCGGCTTCGACCATGTATTGAAACTCCATCGCATTGCGGCCGTGGCGAAACACGCCGGCATCCGTGCCGAACGCGATGAGCACGCCGGTTTTGTAACCCTTTGCAAAAGTCGCTTGAATCACCGGACCGACCGCGAGCGCTTTGGGCACGACCAGCTCGTGATAATATCCCGGAATCTTCGCGGAATCCGCCACCGATTTTCCCGCGGTAATCGTGGGCACCCAATAAGTGCCGTGTTGCTTCATCAACTCAAAAGCCTCGTCGTCGAGATAGGTGCCGTGCTCGATCGAGGCCACACCCGCGCGAATCGCGCGCTTCGCGCCTTCGGCGCCGTGCGCGTGCGCCGCCACTTTCTTGCCGAAGTCCGCCGCGGTTTGCACGATCACGCGAATCTCTTCTTCGGTGAACTGCGGATTCTGCGCGTTGCCGGAGAGCGAGAGCACGCCCGCGGACGCCGTGATCTTGATCCAATCCGCGCCGCGCTTGATCGCGAGCAACGTTGCGCGTCTCGCGCTTTCCACGCCATTGACGATGCCCTCTTCCGCGCCGGGCACTTCGAAAATATCTTCGCGAAAACTGTTGGTGCCGTCGCCGTGCCCGCCCAACACCGCGAGACTCTTGCCGGCCACGAGCATGCGCGGCCCGATCACGTCGCCGCGGTTCACGGCATTGCGCAACGCGAAGTCCACGAAATCACCCGCGCCGAGATCACGCACGGTGGTGAAGCCGTTCAGCAAAGTCGCTTTCAAAAAAGGCGTTGCCGCCAAAGCCGCGTCCGGCGGATACATTTGGAAACGTTTGAGGTATCCGGCCTTTTCGGTTTGGCCGGAAAGGTGCGTGTGCATGTCCATCAAGCCGGGCAAAACGAATTTCTTTTTGAGATCGAGGACGTTATCGCCCGACTTGGCATTCGTGAAGCCCGTCTCAATGGCGGTGATCTTGCCTTTCTCAATAATCAAAGTCACGTTGCCGCGCGGCGCCTCGGCTACGCCGTCGATCAGCGCGCCCGCGTGAATGAGCGTGCGCTGCGCAAAAGTCGGTATGGCAACGAGCAAACAACTGATGAAGCACAAGCATTTCAAACGCAAAGCATACGTCATGGCACTCTTCCTTACTTTAGAGTGAGCGGCTTCCATAAAACAAGGCGCGAGTTTATACCCATGAAAGCGAAGCCCCCGAAAACCTTTTCGTGTATTTCGCGTGGTTCGTGGGCGGCAAAAATCTCTTCGAGGAGGTCAATCTACTGCGCGAAAATCTTTTTAAAGAACTTCTGCAAATCGGCCCAGGATTTTTCATCCGCGGCTTTGTTGTAGGCCAGCGGCAATTCGAACTTCTTGCCGTTCTCGTCCGCCTCGGGATTGGTGAAGCTGTGCTTGGCGCCTTCATAAGAGAGGAATTGAAAATCGACGCCAGCGTTTTGCATTTCTTTTTTCAAGCCTTCGACTTGCTCGGCGGTGACGAAGGGATCCGCCGCGCCGTGACACACGAGCACCGCGGCTTTGACCTTGCCCTTCTCCGCCGGCGTTTGCGTCGCGTAGCTGCCGTGAAAGCTCGCCACGCCTTTTAAGTTAACGCCGAAACGCGCCATGTGCAACACCACGCCGCCGCCGAAACAATAGCCGATGGCAGCGAGGCGCGCGCCGTCAACCGTGCGATGTTTTTTGAGCAGGTCCAGCGCCGCATTGAAACGCGCTTTCGCGCTCTCGATATTCTGCATCACTTCGCCGGCAAATTTGCCCGCATCGTTGGGATGATTCGCCTGTTTGCCGTCGCCGTACATGTCAACCGCGAGCGCGGTGTAGCCCGACTCCGCCAGCATGTGCGCGCGTTTGCGGGCATATTCATTGTGGCCCCACCATTCGTGTACGACCAACACGCCCGGGCGTTTGCTTTTGATGGCGTCATCATAAGCGAGATAGCCTTTCATATTCACGCCGCCGGCGGCATACGTGACTTCTTCGGTTTTGATCGCCGCGTGGGCCGCAGCAAATAGAACGAAGGACAAGAGCAAAGCCTGCAAACTTTTTTTCACGGCAGTCTCCTTTGCGGTTTCAGTGAAAAACTTTTATAATGAGCTTTAGAATGACTTCTATACTGCTTCAGGGTTCATTTGTAATGCTTTTCTTTGAATTGTCATTCTGCCCCGAAAACGGGGCCTCGCACTGGGCACATCTTTAAGAATTAGAGCTGATCCGAGCGCGAGGGAAGGTTCTTCCAGAATGACAGCTCAAGGGGAGTTAGAAACCAATCCGCAACGAGTGTAGTTTTGGGAGGGTTGCTGGAAGCGGCGCAGCGCCATTATTTCATGTCGCAGACTTCTTGCGCGGCGCAGAGGGGAGACTTTTGCGCGCGGGCGGAGAGGGCGCTCGCGTAAAACGCTGCTCTTGCTTCTGTTTTCGGCGCAGCATTTCTGCCACGTGCTTTTGACGATTATTATGGTCTCGCATCTTCCTCTCCACAACCCGGACAAGCCGGAATCAAACAGGCAGGATAGTTTTTCGGCAGAATGATTACACAACTATTCTGCCGAAAAATCATTCTGCCACTTAATAAAAATCGTTTCGTCGCCTCACGCGAGCGCAGGCTGCGGCTTGGTCAAAACCGAGGACTCTTCCGCCGGACGCCGCGGGCGGCGCAGCAACGCCAATTTGATGACGTCCTCCATCTCGCTCACAAAGCTAAACTCCATCGCGTCGCGCACGTGCTGCGGAATCTCTTCGAGGTCTTTGCGATTCTTTTCCGGCAAGATGACTTTGTTGATGCCCGCGCGTTTGGCGGCGAGCACTTTTTCCTTGATGCCGCCCACGGGCAACACCAGCCCGCGCAAAGTAATCTCGCCGGTCATCGCAACGTCGTGCATCACGAGGCGGTCAGTGAGCAACGACACCAGCGCGGCAAATATGGTCACGCCCGCGCTCGGCCCGTCTTTCGGAATCGCGCCCGCGGGCACGTGGATGTGAATATCGATCTTATCAAAAATTTCTTCGTCAATATCGAGCAGCTTGGCCTTGCTGCGAATGAACGACAACGCGGCGTGCGCGGATTCTTTCATCACCTCGCCCAATTGTCCGGTCAGCATCAACCCGCCTTTGCCGCGCATCTTCGTGGCTTCGATAAAAAGAATGTCGCCGCCCACCGGCGTCCACGCCAAGCCCGTAGCCACGCCGTTGCGGCTCACGCGCTCCTTCACATCCGAGAAGTATTTAATCACGCCGAGGTATTTTGTGACCTCCTCTTTCGTGATGCTTTTCTTTTCTAGGCCATTAGCCGAAGGCTGAGTATTCTGTGTGCGCCTCTCGACGATCTCGCGCGCGACGCCGCGACAGATATTCGCCACCTCGCGTTCAAGATTGCGCACGCCCGCTTCGCGGGTATAAGCCGAGATCACGTGTGTGAGCGCTTCCGCTTCGAAGTGCAAATTTTCGGGCTTCAAGCCATGCGCGTCGAGTTGCTTGGGCACGAGAAAACGCTCGGCGATGCGCATCTTGTCTTCCGCGGTGTAGCCCGGAATTTCGATGATCTCCAAACGATCTTTCAGCGCGGGGTGAATCGGGTCTTCGAGATTCCCGGTGGCGATGAACATGACTTTGGAAAGATCGAACGGCACTTCGAGGTAATGATCGCTGAAAGAAAAATTTTGTTCGGGATCCAACACTTCCAACAATGCCGAAGAAGGATCGCCGCGATGATCCGCGCCGACTTTGTCGATTTCATCCAGCATGAAAATGGGATTGTTCACGCCCGCGCGCTTCAAGCCTTGAATGATGCGGCCCGGCAGCGAGCCGATGTACGTGCGGCGATGTCCGCGAATCTCGGCCTCGTCGTGTACGCCGCCGAGCGAGATACGCACGAACTTGCGCCCGAGCGCGCGCGCAATCGAGCGGCCCAACGAAGTTTTGCCCACGCCCGGAGGGCCGACGAAACACAGGATCGGCCCTTTCATATCCGGCTTCAATTGGCGCACGGCAAGATATTCCAAAATACGCTTCTTGACCTTCTCGAGGTTGTAGTGATCTTCGTCGAGCACTTTGCGGCCATAGCTCACGTCGAGGTTGTCTTCGGTGTGTTTGTTCCACGGCAACTCGATCAACCAATCCAGGTAAGTGCGCGATACGGTATATTCCGCGGCGGCCGGAGGAATTTTTGAGAGCCGCTCCAATTCTTTCTCCGCGACCTTCTTTGCTTCTTCGGGCAGTTGTGCTTCTTCCAAACGTTTACGCAACTCGCTCGCTTCGCTGGAGCGTTCGTCTTCGTCTTCACCCAGCTCGCGCTTGATCGCCTTTAATTGCTCGCGCAAATAATAATCGCGCTGATTCTTCGAAATCTCGCCCTGCACTTCGTTTTGAATTTTGCTGCCGAGCTCGAGAATCTGCAATTCTTTGCTGAGCAGAAAGGTGACGCGCTCCAAACGTTTGCGCACGTCCGTCAATTCCAGGAGGCCCTGCTTCTCTTCCATCTGCAAATTGAGATTCCAAACGATGATGTCGGCCAAGCGCCCCGGAATGTCGGTGTTCATCACGAGCATCGCGTGCTCGGTGGTCAAGTACGGCGCAAGCTCCACGGCTTTTTGAAACTGCGAGCGCAGGTTCATCACCATCGCGTCGATGTCCATGCCTTCGACCGGCTCGTCGGGATAGGGCTGCACCGCAACGACGAGATAAGGCTCGTGCTGCAGATAATCCAAAATGCGCGCGCGCGCCACGCCCTGCACCATCGCGCTTTGCGTGCCGTCGGGCATTTTGAAAATTTTCATCACTTGCGTTATCGTGCCCCAACGATAAACGTCTTCCTGCCCCGGCTCTTCGGTGCCGCCGTCTTTCTGCGCCACCACTAAAATCAAACGCTCGCCGCGAATGACGTTTTCAATCAAGCGCACGGAGCGCTCGCGACCAATAGAGAGCGGCAAAATTTGATGGGGATAGATAACGGTATTGCGCAACGGCAACAGCGGCATGATTTTCGGAATCTTCAATTCATTGCTTTCGTGCATATGTTCGCGGTCTGCGCTCATCTCACATTCCTTTTTATGAGGATCAAAAATTGAAAACTAGATATGAGGCTCTTCTATTCACAAACCATATGCCACCTCACGGGAGCATGTGCTGGGGTATAAATTCAATGAAGGCGGCGAAGCTCTATGTACACCTCGCGCCGCAGGTTGTCACATATCGGGCAGCTTTGACAGCGGCAAAGCAACGTGGCAGAGCTTGCAGCAATCTGGCGTGTTCGCAAATTCAGAGACACGAAGTTTTAAAGAAGCAACACAGCAGTTGGTTGTTAGTTGCTGGTTG
>Ga0247727_10019506_pt1 | contig 10500 bp, 9 predicted proteins | sample WisWelCaveWW1625_FD_202498 | JGI IMG/M metagenome (GOLD analysis project Ga0247727, IMG submission 202498) | Biofilm microbial communities from Wishing Well Cave, Virginia, United States - WW16-25 | ecosystem: Environmental > Aquatic > Deep subsurface > Groundwater > Cave microbial mat | place...
GTTTTATTTTGGGACTCAATAAGGAGCTTGGTTCCCTCTTCCCAGCCCCATTGTTCGAGAATGGTATTGGGTAAGGCAAATCCCTTGGCGGTAACTTCTTCAACGATTTTGCTCATGGTAAGTCTCCTTCTCATGTTATAAAATGTCTGGATAACTCCACTCAAAAATCTTCCGGCAAATTATTGCTCAAATACTGGCTCAACACCGTATACATGAGTTGTTTGCCGCTTTTCATCCCCTGTTTTTTGGCCAAATAGTCAAATCCTTCGACTGTAAGTTGATGCAGATTGAGCGCAACCGGAATTCGCCTTTTAAGACGAGGATCAACATCTGCCTGTTCGCGTGGAAGTGTATCAAGCCATGCACGCATGGCTTCTTCATAGGAAAGAGGAGAACTTTTAAAGTCGAACTCCTTAAAAGGTTTATTCGCGCGTGACTTGGATTTGGTTTTCGTTTTAGTTTTTCCAGTCATGTCTAAATCTCCCTTATGGAAAAAATGCGTACAATTGTTCCTCGTTTGATGTTGAAGAGAACGATGATGCGCCCGTGTTGAGCGCCAAAAATTCTACGGCCAAAACGATCGTGTCCATAATTTAAGTACGATTTGGCATGAGTTACGACATCTTCCAGAAATTCGAGATCAAATTCAGGATGAGCCTGTGCAAGGTGTCCGGTATTGTATTCGTCCCATTCAAAACGGGATATTCTAACAGACATATTTAACCCCGACGCAATAAAGTTCAATTAAGTTTTGAGGTTTTTACCGTCTATCTGGTTGTCTTGCCTCTTTCGCAATATAACCGAAAAACCGAAAATAGTCAAGCAGAGAGTAGCTTCTCACTCAATTCTATCCGGAATCTTCGGCTGGCTCAGTTCATAATGTTTCTCGCAGAGCCACAGATAATCGCCGGTGTAGGTCGGGATGCGTTTCAACCCCAATTTTTCATGATGCGGATCGACTTCGCGCAGGAATGCGTGCAGCGCCAGCACGCCCGAGCGCTCGGCTTCGCTCAGCACATGCTGCCGCAGCCGCGAGGGATCGGAAATTTTGAGGTCTTTGAGCAGTTTGCCGGTTCCCTCTTTCATGAGATTTATTTCATCTTGCAAGCCTAATTTTTCAATCGTCTTCTCGCCCCAAAAAGTGTTCACTGCCGGCGCGACCATCGGCAACAGAGTTTTCAGCACACCCGCAACAAAATTGGCATACGGCGCAATCTTCTTGATCCACTCGCAGGTGTCTTTGAATTCATAAACGCCTTTGCCTTCTTCAAGAACCGGATGCGAACAGCCTTCAGCCTCGCACCACAGATGCAGGCGAAAACGTTCGGCATACCAGTTCCCTTCCGTCGCGATGATATTGAACAGTCGCGGGCCGTCTTTGGATTCGCTGGCGATGGCGTGCAAAATCGTCATCACGTAATTGGCCAGACGGCTTTCCAGGCCTTTCAAGTCTCGCTGCACTTCGTCAAAGCCGCGGTCGAGTTTCGTCTCGATGCGGACCAGTTGCTCGCGCGAGTCTTCTTCTTCGAAACCAAACAGCAATTCCACAATATCTTGACGCTTGCGACAGGTTTGGCAGCGGATCGTCTTGTCGCCTTCCTCCAGAAATTGGCGCAAGGAATCAATATTAAAACGACCGTTGCAAAGTTTGCCGTCCGACTGCTCGCGGCAGGGAACGGCAAAGTAATAGCGGTCTTTCAAACCGGGCCAATTATCGGTGATGAGCTTTTGCAGCGTCTGCCGGAGCACATTCATAAAATATTCGGGCCACACCGCCTCGGCATAAATATGAAACTCGCGCTCGCGCAACTCCAACATGGCTTCGCCGTGACTCTTGTTGCGCAGAAACATGCCCTTTTGCCAATGCAGCCGATGCGGTTTGCCCTCGGCGCGGCGATCTTCATAAACATAATCATGCGTGCGCACGATCATCCACGGCACCAAGCCGGGCGGCGATTCCTCCATCACGCAGACCATCGCAATGCGGCGGCGGTCAGGTTGATGCGCCTCTTCCGGCTGCCACGGCAGTGCGGGGCGAATCTGCGGCACGTGCTGGGCGACCAGCGAGGCCTCGCCGCTTTCGAGGCGGTAGGAGACGTCGTACTTTTCCATCAGGCGCAGGAAGAAGGGATACAACTCCATCGGGTACTTTGGCTCGTTCTTAAAAGGATGATCGAACAAAACTTCGCGCAGGCGATTGTCGGGCAGGATGCCGTCCATCTCCTGCGTCTTGCGATCTTCGAGCACGAAGCCGATGGCTTTGGTGAGCCACTCGGGCTGGAGCACGACATCGTTGCGCAGGCGCTCGTCTTTGCTGTGGTAGACGATGTAGCCGAGATCGTGCATGATCCCCGCCAGCGTGCGCGCGCCGATGAATTCCAAACCATGCTTTTCACACACGGCAGCAAATTTCGCATAAGCAACGTGCGGCTGAGTTTTCCCCAACTCAATCAACTCGTCGCGAGCTTCCTTCCAAGTTTTGCCGAAGTCCATGCCCATGTGCTCGAGTTTTTGGGCGGCATGGGCAATCAGTTGCTTGAGGGCGGCGAGGCCGAATTTCTCATTTTTATTTTTGGGATCCGGCTCGAGGCTATCCACTTCAATGAAGTCGACGATCATCGAGCCGAAGTCGCGCATGAACACCGGCTGGTCGATGCGGGCGATGCGCTCGCCGGTTTTAGCATGGGTGGAGACGATGATGACTTTGGCGTCATCGCCGACGCGCAGGCGAATCAGCTTGAGCCAGTCTTCCACTTGACATTGCTGCACGCCCATGCGCGGCTCCCAAACCAGCAGGTAGACCGAGCGCTTGCTGAAGAAGAATTGGTGCGTGACGCGATAAACCTCCTGCCCGCCAAAATCCCACGCGTTGAACTGGATATTGACGCCGTTCTTTTCGGGATGGGGCAGGTGCATGGAATGGATGTCAATGCTCACGCCGTGAGTGGTCGGCTCGTTCTGCTTTGGCTCTTTGCCGGTGAGCGCCTTGAGCAAAGTGGTCTTGCCTACTCCGCCTTCGCCGACCAGCACCAGCTTGGTCTCGTAAAGTGGTTCGGCCTGCTCGAGGCTGCGCAAGTAAGCCATGAGTGCGGGCAAGCCTTGAGCGTAGGCACTCTTGAGGACGGGGTTGAGATGATTGTCTTTGAGATCAAGTTCTTTGAGTTTCTCCAGCCGTGCTAAGGATGGAGGAATAGATGTAAGCGGATTTTTAACTGATCTTAAACTTCTTAAGTTGGTAAGCTTGTTTATGTCATTGGGCAATAAAGTTAAACTATTATGACCAATTATCAGTGCCTCGATATTGGTCATGTCGAGGAGAAAATCTGGAAGCGAACGAATAGTAAGTCCTTGTAGTTCAAGTACTCTAATTTTAGTCAATGACTTGATTCTTTCTGGAATATTGATGAAATTGTTGTCTCCAAGCCACAAAACTTCGATATTTTTTAGACGACAAATGGACTTCGGTAAGTCTGTCAGTTCATTGTAGAACAGCCTAAGGCTCTGCAGGCTGAAGAGTTGACCGATGGACTCTGGTAAAGCGGTCAGTTCGTTGAAGCTCAAGTCAAGCGTCTGTAGGCTGGTGAGCTGGCCAATTTCGTCAGGAAGTTTGGTTAACTTGTTTAGAAGTTCATAAGGTTTATCAAAATCTCTTCCCAAATCCAGCCTTTTTAGATTTTTCAATTGCCCAATTTCCGGCGGCAGCTCGGTAATGCCCTTGTTGCGCAGGTTAAGCTCTTCCCAGTTTTCGCGCCGGGCCTGCTCGATGATGGCGAGCAGCTCTGCGCGGGTCATCGGTTTTTGTTCATCTTTGGGCATAGAGCTTCCTTGTTGGCAACTCACTTCTGCGTAAAAAACTCATCCCCTAAATCCCCTTCTCTTAAAAAGAGAAGGGGACTTTCAGAGCTTGGAAGCAATTTCTATTCGGTAGACCGGACTACACCGCACTGGTTTCTGCTGTCTCGTCCTGCAATTGCGATTTTTCATAAACGATGGCGCCGATGTCGTAGCCGGTATCGATGAAAATATCGTGAGCCCGTTGACTGACGAGTTCATCAATCTGCTCTTCAAGTTCGTCCGGAACGTAAATTTCCAGCCAGGCATGCTGACCGTCGTAACCGGGAGTATGAAAATGGGTTTCCACATCGGGTGTGACGGCTTTGGCGAGCGCAATCAATTCATCGAGGTACTTTTGCAATTGCTTTTGAGAGATTTTTTTGGGGGCGTTCATTTGCTGATCTCCTCTTCAATTTTTTGAATAAACTCGCGCGCATGCTTGATCATGCGACGCACATCTTTTACTTTGGGAGCAAGAAAATTGTATTGCGCCGAGTTCCGTAAAACAAAAGCTTTGGAGAGCCAACTACCGAAGTTTGGTGGATAGCGCTCGGTATTTTTGATGAGCTTCTCTGTAAACCGCGAACGCAATTCGCTATGTTCCCACGTTGGTTGATCAAAACCCTCGTATGCTAAAGCCGCCCGTGCGGCCCAGAAAAGCGCTGCATACGAACAAACCGCGCCAACGTTAAAAGAATCATTTTGTACTGCGTATTCTGCGCCTTGCAGAAACTCTTTTGCACGTGCCAAAATCTCCGTTGGTTTTAAATGAGCCATTTTTTCTCTTCCTCCGGGTGAAGTGATCTTTTTACCTGTGCTACGAATATAACCGAAAAACTGAAATTAGTCAAGCCGGGAGTAGTCCCTCACTCAATTCTATCTGGAATCTTCGGCTGGCTGAGATCATAATGTTTCTGACAGAACCACAGATAATCGCCGATGTAAGTTGGAATGCGTTTTAATTGCCCAATTTCCGGCGGCAGTTCGGTGATGCCTTTGTTGCTGAGGTCAAGCTCTTCCCAGTTTTCGCGCCGGGCCTGCTCGATGATGGCGAGCAGTTCTTCGCGGGTCATCGGTTTTTGTTCATCTTTGGCCATAGGGCTTCCTTGTTGGCAATTTACTTCTGCGTAAAAAACTCATCCCCTAAATCCCCCTGCGGGCGTAGCCTTCTCTTAAAAAGAGAAGGGGACTTTCAGAGCTTGGAGGCAATTTCTATTCGGTAGACCGGACTACGCCGCACTGGTTTCTGCTGTCTCGTCTTGCAATTCCGATTTTTCAAAAACGATGGCGCCGATGTCGTAACCTTGGTCTATGAAAATGTTATGAGCGCGTTCACTAACAAGATCACCAATTCGATCGACAAGCTCATCCGGAGCGTAAAGCTCCAGCCATGCATGTTGGCCTTCATCTCCAGGGATATGAATGGCGGTTTCCACATCCGAGGTTATGGTCTTAGCAAGTGCAATCAATTCGTTGAGATATTTTTGCAACTGCCGTTTCGAGATAACTGTTTTTGTCTTCATTTGTTGATCACCTCTTCGACTTTTTGAATGAACTCCTTTGTGTGATAGACCATGCGTCGAACTTTTTTCGCTTTCGGAGGGACGAAATGGTATTGAGCATTATTCCGTAAGAGAAAAGCGTCGCCGAGCCACGTATTAAAATTGGATGGATAACGACTACGATTTTTAATGAGTTCTTCCTTGAATTTTGAGCGCAATTCGCTATGCTTCCACATTGGCTGATCCAAACCCTCGTATGCCAAAGCCGCTCGTGCCGCCCAAAAGAGTGCTGCGTATGAACAGATTGTACAAACATTCCACCAATCATTTTTTATCGCAAGATCAGCGCCTTGCAGAAACTCCTTTGCTCGTGCCAAAATCTCCAGCGGTTTTAAATGAGCCATCATTCCTCCAGCCGGTTGAAATAGAACCTTTCGGGTTTACAGCCTGACCCCGATCTTCCTTAATAGTATTTAAAGGAAACTCGGGGTGCTACGAATATAGCCGAAAAACCGAAAAGAGTCAAGCGTGGAAATCGTGAATGCCGAAAGCACGACGATTGCCGCAGAAAAACCACCGTTGATTTTTAGAGGTGCAAAAGTAAAAAAAAAATGCGGATACTCAAAAAATATTTTTAAAAAATAAAGGCGAGAATTTCAACAGAGGTGAAAACAACCCAAGCCGTTTACACGATCCACTCGTTGTGGCTGCTCAAGCTTTCGACGACGGCGATGAGCTTTTCCGAAAATTGCGCGAAAGCTTCGAGCTTGCCGTGGTCTTGATTCAAGCGCAAGGCGGTGGTGAGCGAATCAATCGCGGTGGTATAATCTTCGTTCAACAAAGCGATATAGGTCAACGCCAAAAGCGCGTGCACGCAGCGCGCATCGGTTTGCAAAGCCAGCACATATTCATGCTGGGCTTTTGCCGCGGCTTTTAACGACAGATGCAGGTTGCCGAAGAAACAGTGCATGGAGGCCGAACTGCGCATCGTCGGACGCAGACGCGTAAATTCTTCCAACGCCTGTTCGTAATCTCCGTTATCATACGCGCGCATCGCTTGCGCCATCTCGGTGGAGTTGCCGCGAAACTCGTAGCGCTTTTCCAGCAGTTGGCGAACCGGGAAAGCGATCAGGAGATCGGCATGCAATTGTTTGCGAGAAGGCTTCGCCGGTGCGGTCGTGTTCCCGGGAGCGGCTTCAGGAGGCCGCGTTGGCGTTTTCGTTTTGCCGTGGCGTTCCCAGGGCTTCAGCCAAGGTCCCAATTGCGCCAAATGCGCTTCGATCAGTTCGCGGCGCAGATAAGCATAGTCGCCTTTGGCCAGGCGGCTCAACATATCGGCGACGGCAATATCGGGCTGCTCGCGTAAAATCTCCAGCAAGGCTTGTTCTTCATTCGTCGTCATGAAGCGATTGTCCAGCTCGCAACCGACGGCTTCGGGATGCGCTTTTTCCAAATCGCGCAAGATATTTTTGACGGCGATCACGGTGACGTCATCCGCGACCGCGTGTTCGCCGGCAAATCTTTCGAGCCCGTGTTTTAATTCGAGAAGAAATTCCGTTGGATTCAGCTCGCCGAAGGTGCGCACAAAGTCGACCAAGCGTTGGCGGCCCCAAACTTCGCCGTGCGCATTGCGTGCGGCTAAGAGGCCGTCACTGTATAAAACCAGCAAATCATTTTGGTGCAAAGCAACGCGCTCGCTCTTTAAGAGCCCCGCGCCGTTGGGCAAATGGTTCGAGGTTAAATCATCCGCAGCGAGGCGCGCGCCCTCGCTGGTTTCCGCGCCAAACGGCAAGCCCGCGGTGTTGAGCAAATAAACTTTGCCATTGGCCGGGCGATAAACCAACATCGGCAAGTGGCCGGCGCTGGCAAAATGCAAGAGGCGTTTGTTTTGATCGAAGATCGCGTAAAAGGCGGTGATCGCGCAGCCGTTGGTGCAGATTTCGGAAAAACGCTGATCGAGATAACGCAGCGTTGCCGCGGTCGAGAGGCCGGCGCTATTCGAGCGCAACGCGGTTTTGATAATCGGCAAAGTTTCTTGATCGATTTTGCCGGCCACGTCGGCAAGCAAGACCCCGACCCGATTCTCACCAAGAATGAAGAAATCAACCTGGTCGCCGGCCGCATCCGGCGCGGGAATATAAAGATAGTCGATCAGCAGGCCGTTGCGTTCCTGGCGTTTGCGCGGGATGTAGGGAAAAACCGCCGTGCCCTCTTCGGCGCTATTCGGAGTGAAACGCGGGGTTCTTAATTCGTTTGGCAAAGACGAGACCTGGCCGTTGCCATTTTCGGAGGGGACAAAAGCGGGGGTCACGCCATTTCCATTTACCGAATTGGCGCGATCATAATGTCGCCACTCTTCCGTATGGCCATTCTGCTCCTGACGCAGAAAAATGGGCGGCAGAATTTCCGAGAAATTTTTATCACCCTGGACGCGCATAACTACCCGAAGGGACAACCTCGATAACTTTGAAACAAATTTATAACGTCTTCAAACTCGGCGGATGTAAAAAATAAATTCGGCGTTTACACGCGCGCGAGTGTTGATGATTCGTGTTGATTAAGAAGTCAAGACGTATGGCTTGACGACAAGCTGGATGTTCTTATGATAGAAGAGGCGTGGAGTCTTGATTGGCCTAATTCCGGAAAGCACTCCTAAAGTCCATTCGCTTGCCATCATCCTGAGCAAACCCGCAGGGGTTGGACGCTGTCTTCCGTCGATCATTGACCAATTACGGCATGAAATTATGCCCTTTCCTGTTCCGGTTGTGAGTGCGAGATGAAATGGTCAAACAGTGACAAAGAATATAGCACCATCCTGGCACTTTGTCAAGTAAAATTTCGCGCGCTGAAGGGGGCTATATCTTAACGAACTTGCCGTTTAAACATAGGTAATTTTACGGCGAAAAGCAAACAAAGATTTTATTCCACCAGCCCGGAAATTTTCACGAGCGTAAAATTTTTTCCCCGCAGGCCGCTGATGAGACGCGGCAATACCGTATAAAAATGATCGCCGTCTTGACGATGGCTGCCGAGGTGCGTTAAAATAATGCCGCCGTTGAGGCCGGGCGCGGCTTCCTCCGCCATTTTCAATAAATGCGCCAAAATTTCTTCGGCAGGATGATACGCTTTTGAGGTGGTGTCCGCCACCCAATCCATCGTGTCCATGCTTTCCTGCCAGTTGCGGCCTTTCGTCCAGCCGACGTGGCGATATCCGAGCTCGGCGGCCCACTGGCGAATTTCGGCGTTGTGCTCGCCATAAGGCGCGCGCCAATACGGCGCCATTTTCTCTCCGGTCACTTCTGCAAAAATCTGCGCCGTGCGGGTGAGCTGATCTTGCAAAAATTCGCGCGTCACCGTGGGCAGCGTGAGGTTGCGTTTATCCGCGGCGAAACTGGTGAGATGCGGATGGTTCCACGTATGATTGCCGATCTCGTGGCCTTCTTGCACGAGGCGTTTGGTGATCTCCGGAAACTTTTGCACAAAACCGCCGGTGAGAAAAACCGTCACCGTTAAATTATTTTCTTTGAGAATGCCGAGAATCTGCGTCGCCGCATTATCCGTGGAGCCGCCGTCAAACGTGAGCGCCACTTGCTGGCGTTCGGCGCTGCCGCGGCTGAAGTCATTCGCCAGATAATTCGCGGTGGGCGGGCCGGAGTCGATCATGATATTTTGTAACGCCGCGGCTTTGCCGTCGCTTCCCAACGCTTGCACGATAAATTGATTTCGCCCCGGTTGCAATTTCACCGGCGGCAATGTAAAGCGTCCCTCTTTCGGCAGCGTCACCGCATGCACCCAATCGCCTTGCCCTAAACTGATGATGTGCCCGTCCGGCGCCTCGCCTTCAATCGTCATTTGATTCTTCGTGACCATGGCCGCCGCGGGTTTTGTCACTTTCAAAATATCGGCGTGTCCGTTCGCGGCGCGGTTTATCGGGTTAGGTGAAGATGACGCCGTGGTATTCCAAGTCTGCTCGAGCTGCGCGAGACGTCTGTTCAATTCGCGATTCTCGCGCCACAGCCACGCCACGCCGATCAGCGGCGCCGCGAGCAATAAAATCGCCACGACGCTCATCACGAGATCGAAGTATTTGAGCGCTTGCCGCAAGCCGCGCGGTTTGCGCCAGCCGGCTTTTTCAATGAGCCACGGCAGCATCCAGCGCCAAACGGGTTGCAGCGTTTCGCCCAGCGGTTTAAAAAAAGCCGTCAGGCTTTCGCGCCAAAGAAAGCGGCGATGGCAGCGTTCGCTGCAGAAAAAATGGCGGCGGCGCAGAAGCTGGCAGGGTTGACAAATGAAAGAGGCGCAGAAATAACAACGCCGATGAACGGAGAGCTCGGGGTGATTTTTGCAGGGTCCTGTTGCCATAATCCTGTTGTCGTTTCGTCCTAAAAACCGTTTCTATCATTTTAAAGTTATTTTGAGACAAAAACAAGAGGAAAAATGGCGCGAAGGTCATGGCTCGATTACAGGTGGGTAGCGCCCCGTCGCGGCGGGGCGGCCAGGATGGCCAATGTCACTAACTCTTAAGAAAGCAAAATATTGAAAGGCAAAACCATTTTGGGCAAAACAATTTCTCTGTCTTTGCTTTCGATCAAGCTAATTTAACATTGTCAAGCTAGGATCGACTTGATTTTTTGAAATCCTGTAATCCCGTCAAAAAACAACTTTTGAGAATTGCACCCACCCAACATCCGGTTGCAACCTCGCTCCAATTTGAAAAGCAAAAGGCAAAAAACAAACGACAAGTTCTGATTTACTCAAGTTCTGATTTACCCAACGTGCTGCTGCAGCCCCGCGCCAAGCTTTTGCCTTTTGCTCTTTTCTTTTTGCTCTTTGCTCTTCAACAAATCCCACCGCAAACATCAGGTCTTTTGGAAAAGCAAACGGCAAAAGGCAAAAAGCAAACGGCAAGTTCGGGTTTACACAACTTACTGTTGCAACCTCGGCTCCAAGCTTTTTGCCTTTTGCTTTTTGCTCTTTGCTTCTTGCTCTTCAAAGAATCCCACCTTTCTGAAAGGCAAACGGCAAAAGGCAAAAAGCAAACGGCAAGTTCGGGTTTACACCAGGGCTGTTCAGTTCTCGGACAGCCTTGGGGTTGACCATTATCCCTGCTCAACCCTTGGGCCTGTAATCGATGGTAACTTTTGCTTCCAGAAAATTTCATGTC
>Ga0247727_10019507_pt1 | contig 10500 bp, 9 predicted proteins | sample WisWelCaveWW1625_FD_202498 | JGI IMG/M metagenome (GOLD analysis project Ga0247727, IMG submission 202498) | Biofilm microbial communities from Wishing Well Cave, Virginia, United States - WW16-25 | ecosystem: Environmental > Aquatic > Deep subsurface > Groundwater > Cave microbial mat | place...
CTTTCTTCTTCGCCTTTTTCGGCGCGGCGGCCTTCTTGACCTTCCTCTTCGGCGCAGCCTTCTTCTTGGCGGTCTTCGGCGCCGGCGCGGGCCCCGTCTTCGCCTGGGCCTTCACGTTGCGGGCTTCAAGGAGATTCGTTGCGGGCTTCGCGGACACCAGGCCCATCGTGCGGCTCGGCGGACCGTGCTCGAGCTCACCGATCGCCTGCAGCACGGCGTCTGCGTGGCCGTCGACCTTCACGCTCGGGAAGACGCGCGCGATGCGCCCGTCTTTCACGATGAAGGTCGTGCGCAGCACGCCCTCGATCTTCTTGCCGTACATGACCTTCGTACCCCAAGCGCCGTACGCCTTGTGCACCTTCAGGTCCGGATCGGAGAGGAGCGAGATGCCGAGCGCGTACTTGTCGCGGAACGTGCAGTGGCTCTTCACCGAGTCGCGCGAGACGCCGACGATGGAGGCCCCCGCCATCTCGAGCGCGGCGTTCACGGCGGTGAAGGTCTGCGCCTCGCGCGTACACCCTGGCGTGCTGTCGCGCGGGTAGAAGTAGAGGACGAGCGTGCGATCGGCGAAGTCGATCAGCGAGACACGCTTGCCGGAGTCACTCTCGAGGGAAAACGAAGGAGCCTTGTCGCCTGCTTTGAGCACGCGGCCATGATACCCTCGATCGCGGTCGTGCAGCTCAACTTCGCCGCCAGGGAGGTCGCGATCAAGCTCGTTTACTACGGGCCTGCGTTGAGCGGAAAAACGACGAACCTCAAGTCGCTGCACGAGCTGACGCGCGAGGGTAGCCGCGGGCGCCTGATGACGCTCGAGACGAAGGACGACCGCACGCTGTTCTTCGACATGTTGCCGATCGTCTTCAAGGTGGAGAGCGAAGGCAGCGGCATGAGCCTCCGCGTGAAGGTGTTCACCGTGCCCGGACAGGTCGTCCATGCATCGACGCGCCGCCTCGTCCTCCAAGGGGCGGACGGCGTCGCGTTCGTGGCGGACAGTCAGGTGAACGAGACGCAGAACAACGCCGACTCGTTCCTCGACCTCCGCGACAACCTGAAGGAGCTCGGTCGTTCGATCAGAGAGGTCCCGCTCGTCATCCAGTTCAACAAGCGCGATCTCCCGGGCGTCCGGAGCGACGCGGAGATCGATGATCTCGCAAGACGAGGGAAGGAGCCCGTGTACAAGGCGTCGGCGGTGCACGGGCAAGGCGTGCTCGAGTGTTTCTTCGGCCTGCTCGATCGATCGTGGCGCCGCCTCGAGGCCGAGCACGATCTCTGCGTGAAGCTCGGCATCGCGCCCGACGACTTCCTCGCGAAGGCGGCAAAGGCCCTCGGGTACGAAGGGAGGGGTCGCGCCCTCGGCGAAGCGTGCGTCAAAGGAGGCCGCGCGTGAAGAACCTCACGACCACCCCTTCGGGTACCACGCAGCACGGCGCGCCCGATCCCACCGCCGCGGTCGTCGGCGACCTGCCGATCGCACTCGAGGACGTCGTCGCCCGCGACGAGCTCGACGAGCTGTGCAGGAGCACGCACGTGCTCTTCGGCATCGGCGTGCGCATCTATTCCTCGGATGGCGCCCTCCTCGCAAACGCCGCGAGCGAGCTCGAGATCTGCCGCTTCGTGAACCAGCTCTCCGGCGGACGCACGGCGTGCGGCAACACGGTGAGCGCCGCGAAGAGCGTCGACCCCGGCGAAGAGGGCGACGTCACGCATCCGTGCTTCACGGGCCTCGCCTATCGCATCGTGGCCCTGGAGAACGACGGCCGTCGCGTCGGACGCATCGTGCTCGGGCCCTTCGCTCCCGCCGGCCTTCGCGAGCCGCCAGAATCGCTCGCGCAGACCGAGAAGCGCCTCGACATGGTGCAGGCGAGCGAGCTCCTCGCGACGGTGCCGCGGGTGAAGCCCGAAGCTCTCGGGCGCATCGCGAAGCACCTCAAGGTGACTCTCGAGCTCATCATCTTCTCGAGCCACAAGGCGTGGGTGACGAGCAAGCTGCACCTTTTCAGCGTTCGCGAGAGCTACAAACAGCTGGAAGACAAGACGCACCGTCTCGAGCAAGCGCTCGCGAAGCTGAAGGAGCTGGATCGCCTCAAGACGAACTTCCTCGCGACGATCAGCCACGAGCTCCGCACGCCGCTCACCTCGATCATCGGCTACAGCGAGATGCTCGGCGAAGGCATCGCCGGCGAGCTCACCGCCGAGCAGGGCGAATACGTGCGCACGATCCACGCGAAGGGCGAGCAGCTCCTCCGGCTCATCACCGGTCTTCTCGATCTGACGAAGCTCGAGAGCGGCACGATGACGCTCCGGCGGGCGCCCACGCAGATCGATGCAGTCCTCGGCGACGTCATCTCCACGCTCACGCCCGTCGCGCGCAAGAAAGAGGTCGAGCTCGTGTTCGAGACCGAGAAGGTCGCGTGCGAGCTCACCGCCGACGCCGAGCGTCTTCGCCAGGTCTTCATCAACCTCGTCGACAACGCCGTGAAGTTCACGCCGAAGGGCGGACGCGTCACCGTGCGCTCGAAGGTCATCGAGGGCGAGGGCGAGGACGCCGCGGGCGGCGCGCTCCTTTCGCCCATCCTACGGTGCGTGCAAGTGACCGTGGCCGACACCGGGATCGGCATCCCCGCATCGGAGCGCGCGAAGGTGTTCGATGCGTTCTACCAAGTCGACTCGTCGTCGACGCGCGAGTACGGCGGCACGGGCCTCGGGCTCAGCATCGTGAAGCGCATCGTGGAGGCGCACGGCGGCACGGTGCGTATCGACGCAAACGATCCCGAGGGCACGATGTTCGTCGTCACGTTGCCGGCTTCCGAGGGACGGCGCGCGCTCCCTTCGCGCGTCCCGCCCGTCCCGAGCGGTTGAATGTCCGCGGAGAAGCAGAGGGACGAGCTCGCGCGCATCGCGCTCCTCCGCGCGCATTTCGGTGCCTCGCCGCTTGCGTCGTTCGTCCGGGCGGGCATCGGAGACGACGCGGCGGTCCTCGATCTCGGCGCCGCGCAGCTCGTCTGGACGATCGATGCGCAGGTCGACGGCACGCACTTCCGGAGCCCGTGGGCGTCGTGGGAAGACGTCGGTTGGCGGAGCTTCATGGCGGCGGCGAGCGATCTCGCCGCGATGGGGGCGACGCCCGTTGCCGCGCTCTCCGCGCTCGCCCTCGCGCCGGCGGTCGACGACGAAGCGCTCGAAGCGATCGCGCGCGGTCAGGCACTCGCTGCGAAGGAAGTGGGCGCGCCGATCGTCGGCGGCAATCTCGCGCGGGCGGAGCAGACGAGCGTGACGACGACGCTCCTCGGGCGCGCGAGCGCGCCGGTCTTGCGAAGTGGCGCGAAGCCCGGCGATCACGTCCTTCTTGCGGGCCTCCTGGGCTTCGCAGCGGCGGGCCTCCAAGCGCTCTCCAAAAACATGCAAGATGCACACTTCGCCGCGTGTTGCTCGGCCTGGCGCCGCCCGCATGCGCGCATCTCGGACGGCCTGGCGCTCGTGGGTGTTGCGAGCGCGGCGATCGACGTCTCCGATGGCCTCGCGCGCGATGTCGCGCACGTCGCGGAGGCGAGCGGCGTGCGCGCCGTGCTCGACGAGGCGGCGCTTCGTGCGCACGTCGCCGATCTCGATCTCGCGGCGGCGGCGCTCGGACGCGATACGCTCGACTTCGCGCTGTACGGGGGCGAGGACTACGCGTTGGTCGCGACGAGCCGCACGCCGATCGCGGGGTTCGTGTCGATCGGGCTAGTGGAGGAAGGCTCGGGCGTGTGGCTGCGAGACGCGATGGGCAAGGTGGAGGCCCTCGCGGCGCGCGGGTTCGATCACTTCGCGCAAGACGCGACGAAGTGACCACTCCCATGAGCTCATCGACGCGCTTCGATCGATCGGCGGGTGCCGTGAGCTTCGCGAGGTCTTTCTCGAACGCGTCCCAGAGCGAGACGGGCGCCGTCTTCGCCTGCTCCGCGCGGCCGCACTTCGCAGGTCCCGGCTGCGGGGTTCGTCAGGTTGCCACCCGGATCGGGTCCATTTGGCGCGGTGCCCACGGGCCCGGGCGCAGGATCCGCCGAGCCATCGCTCGTCCCGCACGCAAAAAGGACGACGCCGAGCGCGAGCCAGAGCACCCCCTTCGAGAGGCCGCCGTGTCTCACGGCCGAGTAGCTGTCTCCATTCGTGCCCTAGGTTCAGGAAAATCCGCTCGGCCGTCACTCAAATGTGAGTTACGTGCACCTTCCGCTAGTATCGCGAGCCCCGAAACCATGTCCGAGGCGATCGAAGAAGCACGCGAAGCGTCGAAGGGCGGAGAGAGCTCGGCGCCGGAAGAGACGCCGGTGCCCGAGGTGCCGCACGCGCCCGCACGTCTGCGATGTTCAGCGCGCGGCATCAAGAAGGCGTTCGGCACGACACCGATCTTGAAAGGTGTCGACCTCGAGATCCCGGAGGGAAGCTTCGCGGTGCTCGTCGGTCCGAGCGGCTGCGGAAAGTCGACGCTCCTCCGTCTCGTCGCGGGCCTCGAAGAAGCCGACCAGGGAACGATCACGCTCGCCGCTCGCGACGTGACGCATCTTCAGCCGCGCGATCGCGACGTGGCGATGGTGTTCCAGAGTTATGCGCTCTATCCGCACCTCACCGTCCGCGACAACCTCTCCTTCGGGTTGAAGCTGCGCGGTGCGGACGCGAAAGAGATCGCGACACGCATCGAGGAGGCGAGCGCCATGCTCGGGCTCGAGAAGCTGCTCGATCGCCTACCGCGACAGCTCTCGGGTGGGCAACGCCAGCGCGTCGCGATGGGACGCGCGATCGTGCGACGTCCCACGATCTTCCTCTTCGACGAGCCGCTCTCGAACCTCGACGCCGCCCTCCGCGCGGAGGTGCGCGTACAGATCAGGCGCCTGCACGATCGACTGAAGGCGACGACGCTCTACGTCACGCACGATCAAGTCGAGGCGATGACGCTCGCCGACACGTTGTGGGTGCTCAACGGCGGGCTCGTCGAGCAGAAGGGCGCGCCGCTCGAAGTCTACGAACGCCCGCGCACGAAGTTCGTCGCGAGCTTCCTCGGCTCGCCGCAGATGAATTTCCTCGACGGCAAGCTGGTGAAGGAGAGCGGTTGCTGGCTCGCGGACGGCATCGGCGTGAAAGCGCTCGTCGACGACGAGCGGTTCGGGAAAGCGCTCGAAGAGGGGCGCGAGGTGACGATCGGGATCCGCCCGCACGACCTCGTACTCGCGAAGGACGGCGGCTCATCCATCGGCGAGCTGAAGGTCGAGATCGTTGAGGCGCTCGGCTTCGAGGCGTTCGCGCACGGGTGGCTGCGCGCGGCCGGACCCACCGTCGTCGCGCGGCTCGATGCCGACGACGCGCGCACCGTGAAGGCCGGCAAGGCGATCCCGATCGCGGCGGAGCCCGCGCGCGTTCATCTCTTCGATCCGAAGACGGGTCGTTCGCTTGCGGATTAGAGCGCTCCGCTTCCTCGTCGCGTGTGTCATCTGCCTCGTGCTCGCGCCCGGGTGTAGCGAGCCGCCCCACGGCATCGTGGTGTGGCACTCGTATCGCGGGGCGGAGCAGGCGGCGCTGAAGAAGGTGGTGGAGCGCTTCGAGAAGGAGAAGAGCACCATCGTCACGCTCCTTTTCGTTCCGTACGACGCCTACCTCGCGAAGCTCGAGGCGGCCATCCCGCGCGGCAATGGCCCCGACGTCTTCCTCGGCCCGCACAACCGGCTCGGCGAATATCTCCTCAACATCCTCGTCGCGCCCGTCGGCGATGCATTGCCGGAGGAAGACGTCGCGCTCTACGAGCCACAGGCCGTCGAAGCGATCACGTACGAAGGCAAACGCTATGCGGTCCCGCTCGCGAGCAAGTGCGTCGCGCTCTACGTCAACACGAAGCTCCTACCGCAGACGCCCGCGACCCTCGACGAGATCGCGAAGAAGAAGAGCGAGCTCCCCGGCAGCGTGCGCCCGCTCGCCTACGAGTGGCACAGCGCGTACTACCACGCCGCGCTCCTCCACGCGTACGGCGGTCGGTTCTTCGACAACGGCTTCGCGATGACGGGCAAAGAAGCGGAGGCCGCGGCGGCGAAGCTGAAGGAGCTCGTCGACGCCGAGGTGGTGCCGCGCGACGTCGACGGCGATCGCGTGACGAAGCTGTTTGCGTCGGGAAAAGCCGCGACGGTCATCAGCGGGCCGTGGCTCGCAGCCGAGCTCAAGGGCGACCTCACGTATCTCATCGCGCCGCTTCCTCGCGTCGAGGGCGCCGGGAAGATGCGCGCGTTCCTCGGGGTCGACGGCGCGTTCCTCACGCCCGAAGGCGCGAAGCGCGATGCCGCGCGCGCGTTCGCGCGCTATCTCGGAAGCGAGGCGTCGGCGAAAGAGCGCGCGGAGACCGGCAAGCAGGTCGTCGCGACGAAGGCGTATTGGAGCACCCCTTCGGGTACTACGAAGCGCAGCAAGCCTGACGCCGGCGACGACGTGCTCCGGGCGTTCCACGACGCGAGCGCGGACGCGGTGCCGATGCCCGCCTCGATGAAGGCGAACCCGGCGTGGGTGCCGGCCGAGCAGGCGCTCCGCAAGATCGTCCGTTCTGACACGACGCCGAAAGCGGCGCTCGACGAAGCGAAGGCACGGTACGACGACGCGCTTCGCGAGCCGCCCGCAGCGCCGACTTCGAAGCCGGTGTTCGTCGCTTTCGGGATCGCGATCCTCGTCATCGCGATCATGACGACGCGACGCGTGACGGCGCCTGGCTTCCGGCAAACGCTCCGCAAATCGTTCTCCGTGTATCGCTACATCGCGCACGCCGCGATCACGATCTTCGTTCTCGTGGTGCTCCCTCTTCTCGCCGGCGCCGCGACGTCGTTCTTCGCCGGGACGCGCGATGCGCCACGCTTCGTCGGCCTCGCGAACTACGTCGAGATCCTCACCGCGCGCGGGCAAGGACTCCTCAGCCACGGGTCGTTCTACCTCACGCTCCTCGTCACCGTCGTGTGGACGGTCGGGAACGTCGCGTTCCACGTGTCGCTCGGCCTCCTGCTCGGCGTCGCGCTCGCGCGTCCGTACCTGAAGCTCCGCGCGATCTATCGCGTCCTTCTCATCGTGCCTTGGGCGGTGCCGTCCTACGTCACCGGCCTCGCGTGGAAGGGGATGTTCAACTTCGAATACGGCGCGGTGAACGCGATCCTCACGCGCGTCGGCGCGGCGCCGGTGTCGTGGTTCGGCAAGTTCTCCACCGCGTTCGCGGCGAACGTGTCGACGAACGTGTGGCTCGGCTTCCCGTTCATGATGGTCGTCGTGATGGGCGCGCTCACCTCGATCCCGAAGGACGTACTCGAAGCCGCGGAGGTCGACGGCGCGACGCGGTGGCAGACGTTCCGCCTCGTCACCCTGCCGCTGCTAAGGCCCACACTGCTCCCGGCGGTCGTCCTCGGCACGATCTGGACGTTCAACCAGTTCAACGTCGTCTTCCTCGTGTCGGGCGGCGAGCCCGACGGCACCACGGACATCCTCATTAGCGAGGCCTATCGCTGGGCCTTTGCGAAGAATGCGCAGTTCGGCTACGCGGCGGCGTACGCGGTGATCATCTTCGGACTCCTCGTCCTCATGTCGCGGGTGCTCGGGCGCATCGGCGGGGAGGCCAAGGGATGAGCATCCCTTCGGGTACGACGAAGCGCAGCAGCGCCGACGCAGCTTCGCGCTCCGTGAGCATGCTCGAACGCGTGCTCGTGAACCTGCTGCTCGTCGCCGCGGTGGGCTTCGCGCTGTATCCCGTGCTCTGGGTCGTCGCGCTCGCGATCACGCCGGCGGGCGCGGGCGATGCCAAGGTGCTGCCGATCCCGCGCCATGCGAGCGACGTCACGTTCGACAACTTCCGCATCGTGCTCGGCTGGGGCAACCCGGAGAAGAGCTGGCTCTTCGGCCGGCAGCTCTTCAACTCGGTCGTCGTGTCGCTCGTCACCGCCGGCGTCGCCGTCGCGATCGCGACACCTGCCGCGTATGCGCTCGCGCGATTCGACTTCGTCGGCAAGCGCTCGGGCATGCGCACGCTGCTGATGACACAGATGTTCCCGGGCGTCGCGAGCGCGGTGCCTCTCTATCTGATCCTCGATGCGCTGCACCTCCTCGATACGCGCTCGGGTCTCGTCCTCGTGTATGCAGCGACCGCTGTGCCCTTTGCGATCTTCCAGCTACGCGGCGCGTTCCTCGCGATCCCGGTCGATCTCGAAGAGGCGGCGATGGTCGACGGCGCGACGCGCACGCAAGCGTTTCTCAAGGTCGCAGTGCCCGCCGCGCGGCCCGCGCTCGCCGTGACGTTCCTCTTCGCGTTCATGAGTGCGTGGAACGAGTTCATCCTCGCGGCGACGCTCCTCGGACGCGAGAGCAGCTTCACCCTTCCCGTGGTGCTCCAGAGCTACGTCGGCGAGCACGATGCGCAGTGGGGCGCGTTCGCGGCCGGCGCGATCATCGTGAGCGTTCCGGTGATGATCCTCTTTTACATCGCACAACGGCAGCTCGTGAGCGGGCTCACATCGGGCGGCGTGAAGGGCTAACCCACCGTCACCGGCGCGGCGCAATGATCGTGAGAGGGTGACGCCGGGAGGGCCTCCGGGCATCCCCCTGAATCGCGCGCGCGGCATCGACGTGCAGTTCGGCACCAGCTGCGCCGTCACCGAGTCCGGCTCCGTCTACTGCTGGGGCTCGAATGTTTACGGAAAGGTGCGAATGCGGGGAACAGGACGCTATCGGGATGACCTCGCCGTTCGTGTGGATCTCCCGGACCGGGAACGCCAGGCAATGGGCGCTGGTGACGAGAACGTGCTCCGAGACCAGGACCGCCGAGCACGGCCCGAGCTGGACCACGCGCTGGAGGATCGACGCGTCGGCCGCGCGTCCGCCTACCATGTTCACTCCGGCACGTCGAAGTCGCCCGCGTCGGACACCTCGGTGGGCAGACCGCCTTGCCACTCCGAGAACCTATCTCGCCATTGCGCGATGACGCCATCGGGGCCCGCCGCATCAGGCTGGAGCTCGGCGGCGAGGTCCACCTCCCGGACCAGCGCCGCGACGGTCACCTGGTCGGTCTCGCGTTGGGCCGCGCGCGCCTCTTCGACGAGACTCTCCGGCAGGCGGCCACGGCAGGCTTCTCGGCTCGCCCAGCACGTCCGGGTCACTCGTCGATCACCGAACCCGCGAACCCCGCGCTGAATCAGGCATTCCTGCAGGAGCCCGACGTGGCACGTTCCCCGACCGGGATCGCGCGCGTGCGCCACGCAGTCCTCGCGACTCCGTGGAAAGCCGCCGCAATCACCCCCGTCCTCGCAGACGCGGCACCTCTCCACCCCCGCGTCGGTCAACGCGCAGGCGTGGTTGTAGCCGTTGGTCTTGACGCACGCTTCCCAGTCGCAGAGCGCGCGGAGATCCGCGTCGGATAGGTCGGCAAGGCGTGCGCTCTCGCGCAAGGCGACGCTCTCCTTCCCGTAGCGGCGTACGTTGGCGAAGTAGCTGCCACGCAGTTGGGGAACGAGGAGGACGCCGACGCAGTCGAGCACGGTATCTGGGGCATCCCCCACCACCTCGGCGTCCGATTCGCTCCCTGAGCGTGGCGCCGTCGCCGAGCCTCCACCCGTACAGGTCAAGGCTCCCAGCCCGGCGACCCCGATCCCAGCTGCAAGGGCGATGGCGCGAAGACGAAGCATGGCGGTCATTGAATCGGGCACTCGCGTTTGCTCTGCTCGCAGCTCGGGTGATAGCTTGAGGCGAGCACCCTCACTGCCCCTTCGCGAACGCAGTCCTCCCAGGCCCCGACGTGGCAACGCCCGAAGTAGCGGCGATAGATGTCGATGCAGTCTTGGCGCGTGCCCCAGGCCCTCTCGGCATTGCTATCGCGCGGCAGGTCCAGATTCGGAAAGCACGTGAACATGCCCTTGGCCACGAGGGGTACGGCTTCTCGTCGGTACCTCGTGTCGCCCGGATTGTTCGAGTAGCCGTAGCACTTCCGCAAGTAGCCGTCGACGCGCAGGCAGACATCAAAGTCACAGAGACGCGCGAGCTCGGTGTCGTCCAGCATCGCGATGGTCTTCTCGCGATCGAGTCCAGAGCGTGGAACTTCGGAGAAGGGGGTCTGAACCAGGGTTCCGGGAAGCGCGCTGAGCACCGCGACGCAATCGACCGGGGTGGGAGGCCGGACCTCCCCCACGGGGGGGACGAGCGGCCAGTCAGGAGCGCACGCCGCCAGCACCCCGGCCAACATCGCGACCGCGCTCCCGATGTGTCCCGCGCCCATGATCTAGGGGCGCAACTTGCTTGTATGCGTGTAGTTGAAGAACGCGTGGTTCTCGCTGCAGTCGCCGGCACCCCAGCACGAGAACCCGGTGAACAGCCCGGAGGACGGCGCAGGATTGGATTCCGTTGGCGGGCTGAGAGTGACCGTCCACGAGGCCGTGTTATTGCGCGATTCGGCGTTCGTTCCGCATCCCTTGTCGAGACGCGCATCGTTCAGGACGGTAAAGAATCCGTTCGTGGGATCCT
>Ga0247727_10019508_pt1 | contig 10499 bp, 9 predicted proteins | sample WisWelCaveWW1625_FD_202498 | JGI IMG/M metagenome (GOLD analysis project Ga0247727, IMG submission 202498) | Biofilm microbial communities from Wishing Well Cave, Virginia, United States - WW16-25 | ecosystem: Environmental > Aquatic > Deep subsurface > Groundwater > Cave microbial mat | place...
ATTGCTTTACGACACTCATTGTTTCCTCCGACGCCACCAAGTCGGAAAGGTCACCCGGCCATGCGGTCGGCAGGTGTTGCGGTAACCAGTGTCTCGGTTCAAGTGGGTCATCTGCTCGTTTGAATCGCTCGGGGTCTACTGATAAGAAGTCGTCTCCGATAACGAAGGGAACGTTACGGTGCTCCCTCTGACCTCTGGTGCGAGCACGGTTCACGAGGATCCGGAATATCCACGTTTTTAGAGACGATCGTTCCTCGAACCGACCGATCCCTTTGATGACCCCGATCCAGGTGTCCTGTACGACCTCTTCTGCAATGGCCACGCTCGGAACGAAGCCGGAGGCCACCCGCACCATCATCGAGTGGTAGTTCATGACCAGCTCCCGGAAGGCGTCTCTGTTTCCGTGACGCAACGCCATCACCAGCTCGTGCTCGGTCATGAGGGCGCCAAGTTACACAGGCCGGTCGACCGTGTAACGAAGTGGTCGAAGTGCGAGACCTAACTGCACGATCATGAAGATCTCGACCACAGAGCTGCCTCGACTGGTAACGCTCGGACTCGCGACTGCGACTGTTGGGGCCTGTCGTGGAAGCCCACCTCAACGTCTAGTGGCCGACCGGCGGCGGCTGCCACCTTGCTCACTGCGGCAATGGCCCATTTGGAAGACGCCGGCATGGGCAGCGAGATCGCCGAAGGCGACCCTCCCTTCCACCCCCGTGGTGCGATCGCCCAAGCCTGGAGCGTGGGTGAGGTCCTGCGGGCCTACTTTCTGATCAAGGAGCACAGATGAACACTGCGGAACATCGACGGTTGGCCGAAGGTGGCGCCTGGAAGAAGTGGGGTCCCTACTTGGCGGAACGAGCCTGGGGGACGGTGCGCGAGGATTACAGCTCTTACGGGTCGGCTTGGGACTATTTCTCTCACGACCAGGCCCGCAGCCGGGTCTACCGCTGGAACGAAGACGGGTTAGCCGGGATCAGCGACCAGCGCCAGTTCCTCTGCTTCGCAATGGCCCTTTGGAATGAACAAGACCCCATCCTCAAGGAGCGCTTGTTCGGGCTGACCGGACCCGAGGGGAACCACGGAGAGGACGTCAAGGAGCAGTACTTCTACCTCGACTCAACCCCGACCCACTCCTACATGAAGATGCTCTACAAGTACCCCCAGCAGGCCTTCCCTTACCGGGAGCTGGTGGAGGAGAACTCACGCCGGGGCAGGCTCGATCCCGAGTTCGAACTGATCGATACAGGCGCATTCGACGAGGACCGCTACTTCGATACCCAGGTCGAATACGCCAAGGCGGGAGCCGACGACGTCCTGGTGCGTATCACGGTCACCAACCGTGGACCGGAGGCAGCCGTCTGCCACATCCTTCCGACCTTGTGGTCTCGCAACACCTGGAGTTGGGGCTATGCGTCTGGACCGATGGAAAAGGTCATGGGACGGCCGGTCTTCTCCCAGGAACGTCGTGTGGGGCGGTCTGCGGTTGTCAAGGCCAGCCATCCGGCAGCCGGCGACTACCACCTCTACGCCGAGGCCGCCGACGACCTTCTCTTTACCGACAATGAGACGAACGCCGAGCGCCTCTGGGGCTCTCCCAACTCGAATCGATACACCAAAGATGCCTTTCACAGGTTCTTGGTCGAACACGACGACGAGGCGGTCAACCCCGACGGTACCGGCACCAAGGCGGCGGCCTGGTACCAGCTGTTCCTGGCGGCCAGCGAGTCCGAGACGCTCCGGTTGCGACTCTCAGCCGCCCCTCAGAAGGCTCCGTTCAAGGACTTCGACGACGTCGTGGCGGTTCGCCTCGCCGAGGCCGACGAGTTTTACAACTCGCTCCATCCCGACGCCGCCTCACCCGAGGAGCGGTCGGTGCAACGGCAGGCGCTGGCCGGGATGATGTGGACCAAGCAGCTCTACTACTACGACGTCGAGCAATGGCTAAACGGTGACCCAGGCACACCTCCCCCTCCCCCGGAACGGGCGGCAGGACGTAATCGCGACTGGCGCCACCTCAACAACTTCGACGTGATCTCGGTCTGCGACAAGTGGGAGTACCCCTGGTACGCGGCTTGGGACCTGGCTTTCCACTCCCTCCCCCTCGCTCGGCTCGACGCCGAGTTCGCCAAGGGCCAGCTCGACGTCATGACTCGCGAGTGGTACATGCATCCCAACGGTCAGTTGCCCGCCTACGAGTGGGCCTTGTCGGACGTCAATCCTCCGGTTCACGCCTGGGCGGTGCGTCGTGTCTACGAACTCGACCACGAGCAGACCGGTGTCAAGGACACCGCCTTCCTCGAACGGTTGTTCCACAAGCTGTTGCTCAATTTCACGTGGTGGGTGAACCGCAAAGATGCCGCCGGCAACAACGTCTTCCAGGGCGGGTTCCTGGGTCTCGACAACATCTCAGTGTTCGACCGCTCGGCGATGCTGCCGGCGGGAGGACGTCTCGATCAGTCGGACGGCACTGCCTGGATGGGTTTCTACACGTTGGAGATGCTGGCCATTGCCTTGGAGCTCTCCAAGACCAATCCTGTCTATCAGGATCTGGCGACCAAGTTCTTTGAGCACTTCCTTTCGATTGCAGCAGCCATGACCGCCCCCGACCATTGCCTTTGGGATGAGAACGACGGCTTCTTCTACGACGTATTGCGCTTGCCGGATGGGACCAGCCATCCGTTGATGGTGAGGTCGATGGTCGGCCTCATGCCGTTGTTGGCAGTGACGGTGATCGACGAGGACACCCTTGCCTCTCAACAGGGCTTCGTCGACCGGCTCCACTGGTTCCTACGGTTCCGACCCCATATCGCCGGTGGCATCGCCGAGATCGATCCGATGGGTCACGCTCCGATGCACCTTGTTTCGATCCTCTCCAGGGAGCGGCTACAGAGCGTGCTCCGTTACATGCTGGACGAGTCGGAGTTCTTGTCTCCCCACGGCATCCGCTCGGTCTCCAAGGCACATGGTGACAATCCCTACTCCGTCGAGGTCGGGGGCCAGACCTTCTCGATCAACTATCAACCGGCCGAGTCGGAGAGCGGGCTCTTCGGTGGCAACTCCAACTGGCGGGGACCGGTGTGGTTTCCCATCAACTACCTCTTGATCGAGGCGCTTGAGCGGTTTCACAGCTACTACCAAGACGACTTCTCGGTCGAATGTCCTACCGGTTCGGGCGTTTTCATGAACCTGCACGAGGTGGCCGAGGAGCTGTCGCAGCGAATGATTCGCCTGTTCCTCCCCGATCGAAATGGACGCCGCCCCAGCCACGGGGATGACGCCGTCTTTGCCGCCGATCCCAACTGGTCCGACCTGGTTTTGTTCTACGAATACTTCAACGGAGACAACGGCGCCGGGCTGGGCGCCAGCCATCAAACAGGCTGGACCGGCCTTGTCGCCGAGCTGATTAACCGCTGCCCGATCGGGGTGGCGGTTGGCGGAGTCGTGAAAGGAAGATCATGAAGGGGATCACAGGAAAGAATGTTCTCGTCACCGGCGGTTCGTCTGGTATCGGTCAGGCGATCGCCATCCGGTTGGGGCAAGAGGGCGCCAACGTCGCCATCAACTATGTGGGCCGCCCGGAGGGCGCCGAGGCCACCAAGGACGCCATCGAGGAGGCACTGCACAAATGCATGCTCTCGGTAGAAGAGTCGGGTCAGCAAGCGCTGATCGTCGACGCCGATGTCTCCGACGCCGATCAGGTGGCATCGATGTTCGAACGCGTCATCGAGCACCTCGGCGGTGTCGACATTCTCATCAACAACGCCGGCATCCAGTTCGGCGAAGACTCCGACAAGGTGGCGATCGACACCTTCGACCGGGTGATCGGTGTCAACTTGCGTGGTTCCTTCCTGTGCGCCCAGCAGGCGATCCGCCACTTTCTGGAAAAGGACAAACCCGGCGTGGTGATCAACGTCTCCTCGGTTCACCAGCAGATTCCCAAACCCCGTTTTGTGAGTTACTCGTTGTCTAAGGGTGGCATGCAAAACCTGACCAAGACGCTGGCCTTGGAATACGCCAAGTACGGAATCAGGGTCAACGCCATCGGTCCGGGGGCGACGATCACCCCGATCAACCGGGCCTGGGCCGACGACCCCGAGAAGCGTCGTCTGGTCGAAGCTCACATTCCGATGGGGCGCGCCGCCGACTCCGAAGAGATGGCGGCGGTCACCGCTTTCCTCTGTTCCGACGAGGCGGCCTACATCACCGGGCAGACGATTTTCGTCGATGGTGGGCTCACCCTTTACGCCGATTTCGAGACGGCCTGGTCCTCGGAGTAAGTCCGTAACGGAGGCGCCGGCCTCGGGGACAACGCAAGATGAACTGGTGGCCATCCAAGTACGGGGCCGACGACCAGGCGGGCAGCTTGAACGAGATCGAGACCGCCACCATGGTGGAGGCCGCCGGTCTGGTCAAGGAAGGCCGGGTGTATGACCTCTCCCACACGCTCCATCAGGACGTACCGGTCTTTCCCGGGCGCACCTTTCGCTCCTATCTGACGACACCCGCCCACCAGATCAACCGGCGCCGGGGAGAAGGCGACGGTCTTGGTCGCAATCATGTGAATTGGATCCTTGAGGTGGTGACCGCCACCTCCCAGATGGGGACCCATGTCGATGCTCTCAATCATTTGCAACAGGGCGATCGCATGTACAACGGGCACACGCTCGACGACGTGGTCGAAGAATGGGGCACCAACCGCCTGGGGATCGACACGCTTCCCCAAGTGTTCACCCGCGGAGTGCTGGTGAATATTGCCGGTCACCTGGAGGTGGAGCGGCTTGAACCGGGCCACGTGATCACCGTGCAACAAGTGGAGGCTGCGCTGGGGTCAGTTGAGGTTGGTCGAGGTGACGCCCTCCTCTTCCACACCGGTTGGGGCAACCAGTGGAACGACCCCGACCGCTATCTAGTCGGCGAACCGGGCCCCGGCATGGCCGTGGCGGAGTGGATGGTGGGCCACGGTGTTGCTCTTGCCGGGTGCGACACCTGGAGTTTTGGACCCGTCCCCCCCGAAGACCCCGACCGGCCCTTCTTGGTTCCCCAGACCCTCAATACCAGGCACGGAATGGTCATTGTCGAGAACCTGTTCCTCAGCGAGCTGGCTGTCGCCGGAGTAGTCCAGTTCCTGTTCATCCTCGCTCACCCCAAGGTCAAAGGCGCCACCGGTGCGTGGGTTGCGCCGCTAGCCGTCGTCTGAAAGGAGTCACAAATGGATCACTATGACGTCATTGTCATCGGTTCGGGAGCAGGCGGCGGCACACTGACCTATGCACTTGCCTCGACCGGCAAACGGATCTTGCTGCTCGAGCGGGGGGACTTCCTTCCCCGGGAGAAGGACAACTGGGACTCCGCCAAGGTGTGGGGCGATCTCAAGTATCGAAACGCCGGCCGCTGGCTCGACCAAGCCGGCAAGGACTTCACCCCCGGCCAGCATTACTACGTCGGCGGCAACACCAAGTTCTACGGTGCGGTGCTCGCTCGGTTCCGCAGAGAGGACTTTGGGGAGATCGTTCACGTCGATGGCAAGTCGCCCGCCTGGCCCTTGACATACGACGTTTTCGAACCCTGGTACTCAAAGGCGGAAGTGCTTTACCTGGTCCACGGCTCGCGGGGCATCGACCCGACCGAGCCGCCGGCGTCCGGTCCTTATCCCTATCCGGCGATGAGCCACGAGCCCCGCATCCAGATGCTGGCAGACGATTTGATGGCGATTGGGCTGCATCCTTATCCCCTGCCGATGGGGATCATGATCAACGAGGCGAATCCTCATCTTTCGCCGTGCATTCGGTGCGAGACCTGCGATGGCTTTCCCTGCTTGGTCAACGCCAAGGCCGACGCCCATGTGATCGCCATCGAACCAGCCCTCCGCCAACCCAATGTGACGCTGCGCACCAACTCGCGGGTAATGAGGTTGGAAACCGACCCGTCGGGCCGCACGGTCAGCAAGGTGATCGTCGATCGACTGGGTGAACGCGAAGAGTTCTCAGCCGACGTCGTAGTGGTGTCGGCCGGTGCCATCAACTCGGCCGCCATCCTCCTGTCGTCGGCCAACGATGCTCATCCCGACGGCCTGGGCAACAGTTCGGGAGTCGTGGGACGTCACCTGATGCTCCACAACAACTCCTCGCTGATTGCCTTTTCCAAGATTCCCAACGAGACCCGATTTCAGAAGACCTTGGGGGTCAACGACTGGTACTTCGGAAGTGACGATTGGGGCTATCCGTTGGGGCATTTGCAGATGCTCGGCAAGAGCGACACCGACACGATCAAGGCCAACAAACCGGACGCCGAGAATCCCGAGGAGCTGGCTAGGCACTCGCTCGATTTCTGGATGACCACCGAGGACCTGCCAATGTGGGACAACCGGGTGCAGGTCGACGACGACGGACGTATCGGTCTCACTTACGAAATCAGCAACGGCGAGGCCCATGCCCGCTTGCGGGCAAAGTTCCAAGGCATGTTGGAGTCGATGCGCTGCGAATCCGAGGTAATGGAGGCGCCGCTCTACCTGGGCTCACGGAAGTCGATTGCCGGTGTCTCCCACCAAAACGGCACCGTCCGGTTCGGCGCCGACGCGGCCAGCAGCGCACTGGATCCCAACTGCAAGATGTGGGACCTGGACAACCTCTACGTCGTCGACTCCAGTTTCTTTGTCTCGAGCAGTTCGGTCAACCCCACCCTGACGATCATCGCCAATGCTTTGCGGGTGGCCGACCACCTCAAGACAGTTCTCCGGTGATCACGATCGAAGTCGAGGACGGCGGCGAGCAGACATCTTCGCCGCCACCACCTGCGGAGGCGGAACCGGCGCCCGGTTCATTCTTTGGGTAACCACCGGCGATAATCGCCGGCCATGGCACGAGTTCTGGTTCTGGGAGGCGGCTTCGGCGGAATCGCTACGGCAGTGACCCTCGCTCAACTAGCCGGCGAGCGTCACGAAGTGATCCTCGTCGACGCCGGTTCCGACTTCGTGATGGGTCTCCGCAAGAACTGGCATGTGGTTGGGGTTTCGACCCTCGAAGAAGGCACACGCCGTCTGCACCGCCTGACCGAGCACGGAGTCAAGTTCCGGCAAGGGACCATTGAGGAGCTTGATCCGGTCAGTCGGGTGGCTCGGGTCGACGGCGAGCCAATATCGGCCGACTACATGGTTGTGGCACTCGGGGCGCGGCCTGTAGCAGAAGCTGTGCCCGGATTGGCCGAACACGGCATCAATGTCTGGAGTCGTGACCACAGCGAACGCGCACGCCGGGCTCTGGCCGCCTTGGAGGGCGGAGTCGTGACGGTGGGGATCTTCGGTACTCCCTACTCGTGTCCCCCGGGGCCTTACGAGCTGGCTCTCCTGTTGCACGATCACATCACCGCAGCGGTCGAGGTGTTCACACCAACTCCGATCACGTTGCCCGTTGTCGGCCAGGTCGGTTCCAACAAGCTTCTGAGGCGTCTGGTCGAGAATGAAATCAAAGTGTCGACTGGAAAGAAAGCCGTGCGAGTCGACCCGGGGGTCGTGCGTTTCGAAGACGGCACCGAGCAACCGTTCAACATCCTGTTGGCGGTTCCGCCTCACCGGGTGCCTGCTGTGCTGGCCGAGGGCGGCTTAGCCGAGGCAGGGAGCTGGGTGAAGGTATTCCCAAAGACATTGGAGACAGATTTTCCGGGCGTGTTTGCCATCGGTGATTGCGTCAACATCCCCCTCGCCAATGGCGCCGCCCTCCCCAAAGCGGGTGCCTTCGCCCAGGCCCAGGGTGAGGTGGTGGCAAGCCGGATCGCCGCCTTGCTGGACGGCAGGGATCCGGAGGCGACCTTCGCAGGTGAAGGTGTCTGTTACATCGAGTTTGGATCCGGCGAGGCGGCGAGGATCACTGGTCATTTTCTGGCCGACCCACCCGCCGTCTCGCTAAGTGACCCATCGACCGAACAGATGGTCGACAAGGTTCGGTTCGAGTCGGATCGGCTGACGGCCTGGTTCGGCGGCTGAAGCACTCCCGACCTGAAATTGGTGGCCGGTTCGGGCGTTCCTATTCTGCTGCCCCGGCAATGCGGCACCACCTTCTTTGATGGACGGCATCGACATCCTCATCGTGGTCGGGCGGGTCGTCGCAACGTTCGTACTGCTGTTGCTCGTCACGATCATCAACGTCTGGCTGGAACGCAAGGTCGTGGCCGACATGCAGAACCGAATAGGCCCCCTCCGGGCCGGACCATGGGGAATCCTGCAAACGGTGGCCGACGGTCTCAAGCTGTTCTTCAAAGAGCAGGTGATGCCCCGCAAAGCCGAGATGGGTATGTTCGTGCTGGCCCCCTTCCTGGCCGTGATTCCGGCCTTCCTCATCTTCACCAACGTGCCGTGGGGAAGACCGTTCAGCATCGGCGGCCGTGAGGTGATCCTGCAGGGGGCCGACCTCAACGTCGGTTTGTTGGCAATCCTGGCCTTGTCGTCGATGGCCGTCTACGCAGTGGTTCTGGCCGGATGGTCTTCGGGTTCCAAATACCCGCTGCTGGGCGGGGTGCGGGCCGCCGCCCAGGCGATCTCGTACGAAGCGGCGATGGGGCTTTCGATGGTGGCTGTTGTGATGTTCTCAGCCACCACCGGCGAGGCAGGGGGAACGCTTTCGTTGGCCGAGTTGGTGGCTCGGCAGAACGGCACATTTGGTGACGTCTTTCCTGCGATGGATGCGGTACTCCGTTTCGTCCCGAGGTGGAACCTGATACCGCAATTCGTGGCATTTGGCGTCTTCTTCATTGCCATCATCGCTGAGACGAATCGGGCGCCATTCGATCTCGTCGAAGCCGAACAGGAACTGGTAGGTGGTTTTCACACCGAGTACTCAGGCATGAGGTTCGCTATGTTCTTCCTGGCCGAGTACGTGAACATCTTTTCGATGTGCGCCCTGGCCGCCACGTTGTTTCTGGGTGGCTGGAACGGACCAACTTTTGAGGGCGCAGTCCCCGCCTTGGTGTCGGCAGTGCTTCCCACCGTCTGGCTGCTCGTTAAAACGTACGTCCTGATATTCGCCTTCTTCTGGATACGGGCGACTCTGCCCCGGCTCCGCTACGACCAGCTGATGAACCTTGGTTGGAAAAGGCTGATCCCGGTCTCGCTGGCATGGCTGGTTGTTTCGATGGTGGCACTCGGTTATCGGTCTTGGGGGTTGCCGTGGGCGTGATCGCCGAGATTTGGAAGGGTCTCAAGGTGACCGGGCGGCAGATGGTCCGCACCGTCGCCGGCAGCGGCTTGGTAACGATCAAATATCCGGACGAGTTCAGGGAAAAACCCCAGCGGTTTCACGGCAGACACGTTCTCAACCGCTACCCGGACGGCATGGAGAAGTGCATCGGTTGCGAACTCTGTGCCGGCGCTTGCCCGGCCCGTTGCATCTACGTACGGGGGGCGGACAACCCCCCCGGTGAGCCCCGCAGCCCGGGTGAGCGTTTCGGGTACGTCTACGAGATCAACATGCTTCGCTGCATTTTCTGCGGTCTGTGTGTGGAGGCCTGTCCCACCGAGGCCATCACGATGACCCAACTCTTTGAAATGTCGACCACCACTCGGGACGACGCCATCTACACCAAGACCGAGCTTCTGATGGACCCGGATGGGTCGGTACCCCACATGTTCCCGAGCGATCCCCTGGCCAGGATGGAAGAGCTGGCGACCGCCGACGGTTGGCTGCGGGCTACCGCCCCGAGCGGGGTGGCCGCCTATGAAGGTGTTGCCGCTTGGCAGGGGACTCCGGCTGCTGCCGACTGGGCCCCCGAACCCGGCCAAGAACATGCCGATGGCTGAACTGGTCGTCTTCGTGTTAATGGGTGTTGCCGCCCTGGCCGGTGCCGCCGTTGTCTTGATGGCCCGCAACCCGGTCAACGCTGCCATGGGATTGCTGGCGACCCTGTTCTCGATGGGTGTGCTCTACGTTGTCCAGCTTGCCCATTTGGTGGCAGCCGTCCAGATCATCGTCTATGCCGGAGCGGTGATGACGCTCTTCCTCTTCGTCATCATGCTGATCGGCGTCGACAAGTCGGAAGACGCCAAAGAGATCCTGCCTTACCAAAGACGTCGAGCCGCCGTGATCGGACTGGCGGTGGTCTTGGTCGGTGGCGGGCTGGCGGTCGGGGGTCGGTTCGCCTGGGTGCCCTCGGCCAGCCCCGACACTCCCAAACCCAACGGAAGCATCCAGAATGTGGCTGCCGAGTTGTTCGCCAACTGGGTCCTTCCCTTCGAAGTCACAGCTCTCTTGTTGACCATCGCGGCCGCCGGTGCGATCGCCCTGGCCTACTACCGCCGTCACCGAGTCGGCGAGGAAGTCGAGGGCTGATGGTCACCCCCGGCATGTACATGACGCTGGCCGCAGTCCTCTTCGTGATGGGTGCGGTCGGCATCCTGATCAGGCGGAACGCCCTGATCATGTTCATGTGCATCGAGCTGATGCTCAACGCCGTGAACCTCACATTCATCTCAGCCGGAGCGGCGCTGGGAGACGTTCGTGGCCAGGTGG
>Ga0247727_10019509_pt1 | contig 10499 bp, 5 predicted proteins | sample WisWelCaveWW1625_FD_202498 | JGI IMG/M metagenome (GOLD analysis project Ga0247727, IMG submission 202498) | Biofilm microbial communities from Wishing Well Cave, Virginia, United States - WW16-25 | ecosystem: Environmental > Aquatic > Deep subsurface > Groundwater > Cave microbial mat | place...
CTGCCCCCTCACCCCAGCCCTCTCCCCCGATGGGGGAGAGGGAGAAGAAGCGGCGGTGCGAAGGCCGCGCTCGGTGAGCATTCTCAGCGCGTGGACGCGCACGGCTTCGTCGCGGTCTGTCAGGACTTTGAGGAGGATGTCGTCGGCAAGCTGGCCGGCACGGTGAAGCTGCCAGAGGCAGGAGGTCATCAGCCCTTCGCGGTCGTCCGCCTGGCGGAAGTGCCAGAGGCCTTGCGCGGCCTGCGTGATGAGGCCGTGTTCGTTGGCGTTGGGAAGCAGCGCGAGTTCCTCGCGGGCCAGCGCGCGGCGCGTGGGGTTCGACGAGAGGAATTCATTGAGCAGGGCGTCGCGTGAAGCGGTCACTTGCTCGGGAGCCGAGCCGGGTTTGCCGGAAATCAATTTGAGCCTCTTCACGTCGGCTCCTCCGGGCGGAACGATGCGCCAGATGCGGCCGCGCTCGCGGTCGCGGCCGGGGTGCAGGAGCGGGACTTCGTAGTGGCCGATGATGCGGTTGTAGAAATCGGCCACGTAGAGCGCGCCGTCGGGGCCGAACTGCAAATCCACCGGGCGGAACCACGGGTCGGTCGTGCTGAGGAAGTCGGGCTGCTCGACGCCCGTCGAGGTCGAGCCGATGAAGTTGATCTTGTCGCGGTTGATGCGGCTGGTCATCACGTTGCCGATGAAAATGTTGTCCTGAAATTCCCACGGCCAGCTCAGGTCGCTGATGTTCGCGTCGCTGATGTAGGTGATGCCGCAGATGGCCGTGCTGCCGTGGCTGTGCTGGATGGTCACGGGCGCGAAGCCGAGTCCGTCGTGCGGCGCGCCGAAGCTCGGATACCACGCGCCGCGCAGGAGCTGGTAGATCGGCGAGCTGTGGCAGTCGGCAGAGTAGAGATTGCCGAGCGGGTCGAAGGCGAGGCCGAAGGGGTTCACCTGTCCGTGGGTCCAGTGCTCGATGCGCGAGCCGTCGAGGCGCATGCGGTAGGTGTTGCCGGAGTTCATCGTGATCTCGTGGCCGTCCTTGCCCGCGACCTTGGAGCGGTTGTTGTAGCCGTGCGTGGCGTAAAGCCAGCCGTCGAAGCCGCGGCGGAAGCTGGCCTGGTTGCCGTGCGTGTCGCGCGTGTGGTCGAACGGGCCGTAGAGGATTTCCTTCCTGTCCGCGACGCCGTCGCCATCGGTGTCCTCGAAGAGCCAGATGTTCGGGATGGACCAGGCGATGCATTTCCAAGTTATTGCGGATTGCGGATTGCGGATTGCGGATTGGGGGAGCGAAGACGGCGACCGGAATGGGTAAAGGCCAATCGGGATGTTCAGGTTCGTCGCGAAGGTGGTGACTTTGCGAGCGCGGCCGTTGGTGTCGAAGTCCGAGAAGATGCGGATGGTGTCGCGCGCGGCCGCGGCATTCGTCGCGGCGAAGGGATACTCGCGCGACTCGGTGATCCACAGGCGGCCCGCGGAGTCGAACGCCATGTTCATCGGCTTGCGCAGGTCCGGCTCGGCGGCGACGAGCTGAATCACAAAGCCGGGCGGGAGCTTGAAGGTCTTCTGTTGCTCGGCGGGCGTGAGCGGTTCGGTGGTGCGCACGCCCACGGCGAATGGATCCCCGGGCGCGGCGATGGCCACAACCTGTCCCGCGACGAGGAGGAGCAACAGGACGAGTGCGCCGTCCAACGCGCGTGTCTTCTTCATGTGATGGGCGCGTTATGCCGCAAACCGCCGCAGGTCGGAAGAAAAACTTGCGCGCGCGCCGCTTCACCCACCCGCACGAACCGAGGCACAATCAGGTGAATCCCGTTGCCTATTGGCTCCGTCCATATAGCCTGAACGCCGAAACCACCGGGCGGAGCGCCACTCAACGGTTCGCTCGTTGCCCGGGAACTGCCCTATGAAGCTCAAATCCCTGCTCCTCGCCGCCACCGTCGCCACTCTCGCGCTGACGTCGCGCGCCGCCGTGAACGACACGCCGGCCAAGCCGCCGGCCAACGACCGGTTGCTCCAACAGGAGTTGCGCCAGGAGCAGATCAAGACTTCCACCACGCGCGTCGGCGCGCAGCTCGACCGCTTCATCGAGGAATACGAGCGCAACGGCCTCGTCGGCGATGATGTCACGATCCTCAAGGCCATCCGCTCCGTGCTCGGCAGCCTCACGGACAAGGAAATGGGCCGCGTGATCGAGTTGCTCCAGCAGGCGCGCACCGCCGGCAAGCCCAGTTCGCCCGCCGCGCTCGAGGCGTTCGCGGGACAGAAGGGAATCGTCATCCAGCTCCGGCAGTTGCTTCTCGAATTCCAGCGCCAGCAATTGTTGCAACATCTCTCGATGCGCTTCTCCGCGCTCTCGCACCGGCAGGGCGAGAACCTCAAGGAAACCGTCGGCCTCGTGCAGCTCGCGCGCGGCCGCGAGACGCTCGGCTTCGACGAGTCGCAGCGCATCTCGCTCCGCATCCAGGATACCGAGCAAAGCACCATCGGCACCGAAGCCGGCCTCCTGCTCAAGAAGCTCGCCGACTTGCTCAAGGACCTCGACGGCCCGACCGCCGAGCGCCCAAACGCCGCGCAGAAGAAAGCGCAGGACGGCCAGCTCGTCGCCACGCTCGACTCCGCGACCGCGGACCTCAAGGCCGCCAAGCTCCTCAGCGCCGCCGGCAGCGAGCGCAAGGCCCGCGACCTCATGCAGGAAATCGCAAAGCTCCTCCTCCCCAACCGGGACACGATCGAGATTCTCAAGCAGGCCATCCGCGACCTCGAGAAGACCATCGCCGAGCAGAAGGTCGTGAAAGAAGAAACGCAGAAGCTCGAAGGCCGCAAGCCCGACACCGCCGAGGTCGAGAAGCGCCAGGCCGAGGTTGTGGACAAGACCGCGAGCGTCCGCGACGACGTGAAGGATGTCGCGCCAAAGGCCGCCGACCAGCTCAAGGCCAGCGAGCAAAAGATGCAGGAAGCCCGCGCCACACTGACCGACAACTTCAAGACCGGCGACCAGATGCGTCAAGCCGCGCCCGAGCAGCAACAGCAGGCCGTCGCCAAGCTAGAGGAAGCCAAGAAGACCCTCGAAGAACAACTCGCCAAGGCCGAGGCGCAGCTCACCAAGCCGCAGGACAAGCTAGCCGCCGCGAAGGAGCTTCTGGAAAAGGTGAAGGAACTCAAGAAGCAGGAGGAAGCCCTCAAGACCGAGGCCGCCGCTTCCGCCGAGCAGAAGAAACCCGAGCAACTCGCGCAGCAGGCACCCAAGCAGGAGGCTCTCAAGGAGGAAACGCAGAAGACGCAGGAACAGGCCGCGCCCACTTCACCCGAGGCCGCCGAGTCCATCGCCGAGGCCGCGAAGCAAATGCAAAAGGCCGCACAACAGCTCGCCCAGCAAAAGCCCGACGCCCAGATGCCGCAGCAGGCCGCCGTGGACGCGCTCGCCAAGGCCGAGCAGCAGCTTGAGCAAAAGGTCGCTTCGCTGGAAAAGGCAGCGGAGGACAAGGCCAAGCTCGAAGCCCTCAGCAAAAAGGTCGGCGAAATCATGAAGGAGCAGGCCAAGGTCCAGCTCGACACCGCCAAGGCCGCCGAGAAGACCGAGGCGCCTTCCGCCAAGACCGCCGACAAGCAGGGCGACCTCGCGAAGGAAACGGGCGAAGCCAAGAGCGAAGCCGCCCCGCTCGCGCCGAAGGCCGAGAAGCCCCTCGCCTCCGCCGAGAAGAACATGGCCGAGTCCAAGAGCCAGCTCGGCAAGCCGGACGCGCAGGCCGCCCGTCCGCCGCAGAAGGAAGCCATGGCCGACCTCGCCGCCGCGAAGAAGGCGATTGACGACAAGATCGGCCAGCTCGCGAACGAACTGGGCCAGCAGCCCAACAGCAACCCGGCGCAAGCCGCCGAGGCCGTCGCGAAGGCGCAGGAAAGCGTGAACCAGGCGCTCGCACAGCTTGAACAGCCCGCGGGCCTCGGCGAGATGCTCAAGCAAGCCCAGAAGGAGATCGCGCAGGAACTCGCGAAGAAGGCCGAGGGCAAACCGGCGGCCGCGCCCGTGAACGAGGCGAAGCAAGCCGCGCAAAACGCCGCCCAGAAACTTGACCAGAACGATCTCAAGGGCGCCATCGGTGAAATGGCGAAAGCTCAGAAGGGCATCGAGAAGGCCGCCGAAGCCGGCGAGCCGAAGGGCGAAGGCCAACCGAAAGGCGAAGGCCAACCGAAAGGCGAGGGTCAACCGAAAGGCGAGGGTCAACCGAAGGGCGAGGGTAAGCCCGCAGGCAAGGGCCAACCGGGAGAAGGTAAGCCGGGCGAAGGCAAACCCGGCGAAGGACAACCCGCCACCGGCCAACCCGATCCTTCACTCCCGCAGCTCGCGCAGAAGCAGGCAGACGTGAAGAAGCTCGCCGAGTTGCTCAACGACATGAAGGCCACGCCTGCCGCGCAGCCGCTCGAATCCGCGGCAGCCCAGATTTCACCGCTCGCCGCGGGCGAGGCGGGACAGCTTCCGCCCGGCGCGCAGATGTCCTTGCAGCAGGCGCTTCAAGCCTTGCTCGATGCCGCGGCACAGGCCGAGGCGAACAAGGCGATGCCCGCACAGGCCAACGCGCAGGCCGCGCAGCAGGCGCTGGCACAGGCCGCGGCCTCGCTCGCACTCGCACAGGCCGGCGTCGGAACTCCGCAGCCCGGTCAAGGCCAGCAGCCCGGACAGGGACAACAGCCCGGCAAAGGAAAAGGTCAGCAACCCGGCAATGGCAAGGGCCAGCCGCAGCAACCCGGCCAGCAGGCGGGCAAGGGCGACGGCAAGCAGGGCAACTGGCTCGGAGCTGGCGGCGCGGACGGCGCGAAGCGCGACCTCACCGGCGGCAGCGGCTTCATCGGGCTTCCCGCACGCGACCGCGCCGCGATCAAGCAGTCCGTCGGCGAGAAATATCCCGAGGAGTTCGGCAACGCGGTCGAGCAGTATCTGAAGAACCTCTCCGACACGACGAGCCGGCCGAAGGGCAAGAAATAATGCGAGCGCCCGTGTCGTCTTCCTTGGCCGCAGGCCTGCGCATTCGTTGGAGCATTCTCCTCGCCGCGCTCCTTCCAGCTCTCTGCCTCTGCGCCTCAGCCGCCGACCCGCTTCGACCCGCTTCAACGCGCGCAAAAACGGATCCCGTCAAGGTGGATGCCGAGACCGAGAAGATCATCAAGGGCTCGCTCAAGTATCTCGCGAGCAAGCAGACCGCGACAGGCGCGTGGGGCGCTTACGGCGAGGAAAAGCAGCGCCAGCTCGCAATGACCGGCTACGTGCTCATCTGCTATCAGGCATCGGGCCACCTGCCCGGCGAGGGCGAATACGGGAAGAACGTCACCGCCGGGATGCAATACCTCCTCGATATCGTCGGCCCCGACGGCGTCATGGGCAACCGCAGCGACGGCCAGTATATGTATGGCCACGGCATCGCCTCCATCGCGCTCGCCGAGCTTTACGGGCAGACCAAGAACCCGGCGATGCGCGCCAAACTCGACCGCGTCATCAAGCTCATCATCTCCGCACAGAACACCGAGGGCGGCTGGCGTTACCGTCCGGTCTCCTACGACGCCGACATCTCCGTGACCGTGCTGCAGGTGGTCGCTTTGCGCGCGGCGAAGAACGGTGGCATCGAAGTCCCGCAGAAGACGATTGATGACGCGGTGAAATACGTGAAGGCCTGCTTCGACGAACGGACGGGCGGCTTCTGCTACCAGCCGTATCGCGACCCCGGCTTCGCGCGGACCGCCGCGGCAATCTACTCGCTGCAGGTCTGCGGCCTTTACGACGACAAGATGGTGGGGCGCGGCTCGAAGTATCTCTTCGACAACTACCGCGAGGACCATGAGTGGTTCGCCTACGGAAATTTCTACGCCGCGCCCGCCCAATACATGATCGGGGGCGAGACGTGGTCGAAGTGGTATGCCACCGTGAAGGACACGCTGCTCAAGACCGTCCGCACCGACGGCGACCTCGTGTGGTGGGAGGCGCGCGGCCGCGGCGGCGTCGGCCCCAACTGGTCCACCGCCGTTTACGCGACCATGCTCGCGATGCCGTATCACTACATCCCGCTCTATCAGCGCTGAGCCTGACCGACTCTGGGTTTGCGCCGTGGGCTCGGCATTGTATCCTTCCACCAACGACCGATCGCGACCATGAACGCCGTGACCTTGCGCGCCCACTTTGACGGGAAGTCCATCTGCCTCGACGAACCCTACGAACTCGCGCCGGACGCACAGCTCGTGGTCACGGTTCTGGCCAGCGACAACGCAACGCTTTCCGCCGAGCGTGACGCTTGGGCAACCCTTGCGACGAAGGGCATCGCTGCGGCCTACGGACCCGACGAGCCTGAATACACCGTGGACATGCTGAAGGAACGCAATCCGGCGTATGAAGGAAGGTGACGTCGTCCTGGCGCCGCTGCCGCAGGGGGACGGCGAGACAAAACCCCGGCCAGTGCTCGTCCTCCGGATCATGCCGCCGTTTGGCGACCTCCTCGTCTGCGGGATCAGCACTCAGCTTCACCAGGCCGTTGCGAACTTTGACGAGTTGATCCGGCCCACAGACACCGACTTCGCATCCAGCGGACTCGTCTCAACATCGCTCTTCAGGCTGGGGTTTCTCGCCGCGCTTCCGACGAGACGCGTTCTAGGCCGGCTGGGCTCCGTCTCTACGGCCCGGCAAGCCCGGCTTCTGCGCAGGCTCGCCGACTATCTGGTGAAGGACCTCGGCCCGGTTCCGTCAAAAACCTGACTCAGAATGCGAGCCGCAATCCAAATCGTTGTCCTGCTTTCGGCCGTGCTCCTCGCCCACGCCGGCACGATTCGCACCCGCGACGGCAAATCCTACGAGGGCGACGTGCAACTCGATGCCGCGGGCTTCGCAGTCACGCTCGCGGGCGGACAGACCGTGAAAGTCGCGCTCGCCGACGTCGAGCGCGCCACCTTCGAACCCTTCGCGACCGACCCCGCGCTCGCCGGTGCCACGAATGGATTTCTCGGCACTTATTTTCCCCAACCCGATTTCGCCGGGCAGGCCGTGCGGCGCGTGGACCCGTCGCTCGACTTCACGTGGACCGACACGCCGCCGGTGCCGAACTTCCCGCGCGAGAACTTCTCCGTCCGCTGGACCGCGCAGCTCCGCCCCGCCGACACCGACCTCTACACGTTTCACGCGACCGTGGACGACGGTGTGCGGCTCTGGCTCAACGAGCGCCTGCTCATTGACGAGTGGCGCGAGCAATCCCTCGCCACCGCCACGTCGCCCGTGTCGCTCCGCGCCGGCGAGACTTACAACCTGACCGTCGAATATTTCCAGTCCATCGGCACCGCGCGGATGAAGCTCTTCTGGAGCAGCCCGACCCAGCCGAAGGCCATCGTGCCCGCGACCGTGCTCGCGCCCGGCAAGGTGCTCGCGCTGCCCTCGCTCGCCGCCAGCGCGAACACCGGCAAGGGCGTGCTCACATGGAACGGCTCCTTCATCGGCGCGCCCGTCGCCCGCGCGGACGACACCGCCATCACCTTCAGCGACCCGCACAAGGGCTTCACGCTCTCGACCGTCAACGCCGCGCGCATCTACTTCCGCGGCCTCTCCGCGGCGCGCACGGCAAAGCTCGAGCCGAAGCGCCCCGGCGTCCTGCTCATCAACGGCGACTTCATTGACGGCGAATTCAAGGGCATCACCGACGGCCGCGTGCATCTCAACTCCGTGCTCTTCGGCCTCAAGAGCTACGACATCAGCTTCGAGGCGCTCGCCGTGTGCCTGCGCGACCCTTCGCCCTCGCCGTCGAAGTTCCTCGTCAAGTCGCGCTCCGGCGGCGCGTTGCTCGCGCAGTCCGTCACCGTGAAGGACGGCGCGATCGAGGTCGGCGGCGCTCCCGTCTCCGGCCTGCGAATTGCCGGCGAGCAGCTCGAGGAATTCAAGGCCGGCGCCGGCACCGCGCTCTACGAGGAGGTCACGGGCAAGAGCCTCGTCCGCGATTCCGCGAACGACCGGCAGACCTACACCGACATCGCAAACGCCCGCCGCACCCGCGAGGAGTCCGAGCGCATGGCCCGCGCCATCGCCGAGTTCCGCGTCAACGCCGAGGACCGCGCCCGCACCGAGACCGACCTGCTCGCCCGCGGCAGGACCGAGCTTGAGAAGAAGAAACTTCTCGTCCTCGCCGCAAAGGCCACGTCCGACCTCGCGAACGAGGAGAAGGTCCGCCTCGAAAAGATTTCGAACGAGGCCAGGGCTGCCGCCGACCGCGCCGGCAACGAATACAGCGAGAAACACCGCCTCTCCACCAGCGCAAAGCTCGACTCCGAACGCGCCCGCAACGACCTCGAAGGCAAACAGCGCTCCGCCCGCGAGGCGCGCGCCTCGTTCGATCGCCTCAACTCCGTCATCAATACCGGACGCAACGCCCTCGACACGCGCCTCGCAACCGAGAAGGCCGTTGCCACCAAGAGCGCGGAGACCGCCGCCGCCGCGGCCCGGAAGACGGCAGACGACCGCGCGGCTGCCGAGAAAGCGCTCGCGAAAGCCACGGCGGACAAGGAGGCGACTGAGAAATCCACCGCCGCCACGAAGGCGAACGCCGACAAGCCCGCAACCGAAACCGCCGCGCGTGTGAAGGTTCTGACCGAATCGAAGTCCCACACCGACGCGACCGTGGCAAAGCTCACCGCCGCCGCCGCGAAACTCGCCGCCGAGAAGGGCGCGAACAGTCCCGACGCGCAGAAGGCTGCGGCCGAGCGCGACCGCGCCGCAGCCGACGCCGCCACCCTCGCGCGTTCACTCACCGACGCGAAGAACGCCGCGGCCGCCGCCACCCAGGCAAAGACCTCGGCCGATTCCAAAGCCTCGGCCGAACTCACCAACACGAAGCTCTTGCTTTCCCGCGCCCAGCAGGAGTTCACGTCACGCTCGCGCGCAGCCGACGAAGCAAAGGTGGCTGCCGAGAAGGCGGGTTCGGCGCTCGCCGCCCTGCTCGCGAAGAACAAGGCCGACAAGGATGTGTTCGAGGCCAAAGCCGCCGCGAGCAAGATGGAATCGGAGAAGAAACTCGCCGACGCCGACGCCGCTGTGAAGACGGCGACCGACGCGAAGGCCACCGCGGAGAAGCGCTACCTCGAAGCACTGGGCATCGCGGAAAAGGCGCTGCGTGAGCGGAGCGCCGCGAACCTCGCCGCATCGCAGGCGCGGTCCGCCGTGGACGCCGCTTCGAACACGGCCGTTTCCAAGAACCGCTTCACCGCCGCCGCCGAGGCGGAGAAGGCCGCGGCCGAGGCCTACATCAATGCGAGGACGGAGGCTTTGAAGAAAGCGCAGGCGGACTTGAAGTAGATTTTTCTACTCCGCGAGCCGCGTCAGCAGTTCCTCAATCTGCGCGCCCGTCCGCTCGATGCTGTATTTCTCCACGATGGTCTGCCGGGCCACATCGAGCATTCCGCGCACGCGTCCGCTCGCAAACGTCTCTTGCACCTGCTCGCGCCAGCCCGGCGCGTCCACGGAGGGCACGAGGATGCAGTTCTCGCCGCCACGGATGTAGTCCGCGTATTCGGCGAGAGGCTTCACGAGGAGCAGGCTGCGCGACAGCATCGCCTCGCAGTTCGTCAGGCAGAACGTCTCGTAGTCGGACATGTTCACCGTCACGTCCGAGCGCGAGAGCCATTCGAGCACCTGCGGGTTCTTGAGGTCCTTGTGCAGCGTGAAGCGCCCTGCGAACCGCCGCTCGATGTGCGCGAGCAGCGGCCCGGTGCCGAAGTAATGGATTTCGAGCCCCGGCCACAACTCGCGCAGCCGTTCCGCGACGCGGAGGCTCTCGTCAATCCGCTTCCAGCTCACCGCGCGCCCGATGATGGTCGCGATGCGCGGTGTTGCTCGCGGCTTGGCTTCCATCTCCGACGTGAGCGGAGGCGGCACGAGCACGCAGCCGATGCTCGCGACACGACGCGCGTGCGGCGCGATGCGCGCGTGGTCGGCGGGGTTGAGCGTGATGACGCACGCGAGCCGGCGGAACATGAACCGTTGCAGCGCATAAAGCCCCGTGTCGAAAAACCAGTCCACGAGGCCGAGTTCGCCGAGCTTCCCGCGCAGCACGCGGTCGTAAGGCACGATGGAGTCCGTGCGCTTGATGTTGAGAAACTCGAACGTGAGGTCCGCGCCGTAAGTGCCGGCGGCGCGCGTGCCGGGCGCGAGCGAGAGGCTCAGCGGGCCGAGGTTGAACTCCGGCGTGAAGAAGACGTCGAAGTCCGCGCGCCGCCGCAGGATGGCGCGGCGGAACTCGCGCAGGATGGCCAGCCGCGCGAGCGTGCCGTCGTAGGAGGTGAGGAAGCGATTGTGGACGCGGTTGACGAGGATGCCGTCCTCATTGAACTGCCCGCCCTTCGTGATGTCGGGACAGAACACCTCGACGTGGTGCCCGCGCGCGGTGAGGAACTTGTGCAGCAGCAACGTCTGCGTCACCGCGCCGCCGAGCCGCGGCAGGTAGCTGACGGTGACGATGCCGATGCGGAGCCTGCGCCGCGGCGGAGTGCCTTCGGCCGGA
>Ga0247727_10019510_pt1 | contig 10499 bp, 6 predicted proteins | sample WisWelCaveWW1625_FD_202498 | JGI IMG/M metagenome (GOLD analysis project Ga0247727, IMG submission 202498) | Biofilm microbial communities from Wishing Well Cave, Virginia, United States - WW16-25 | ecosystem: Environmental > Aquatic > Deep subsurface > Groundwater > Cave microbial mat | place...
GGTCTGGCCCAACGCGGCGGACTCCCGTTCGAGGCCGCGCTGGAGGCCGTGACGCTCGCACCCGCGCGCATGGTCGGCGTGGAGGAGCGCGTCGGCTCGCTCGAGGCGGGCAAGGATGCGGACCTCGTCCTGTGGAGCGGAAAACCCTTCGAGCCGAGCGCCCGCGTCATCGGAGTCCTGCTCGAGGGCGAGCTCGTCCTCGATCCACGCGCGCGCTGAATCGATCGATCCACATGAAGTCACTCCGAGTCTCGCTCGTCCACCCGGTTCTCCTGTGCGCAGCGCTCGCCGCCCTGGATGCTCCTGCCCGCGCTCAATCCGAGGCCAAGCTCGTGATCGAGGCCGGCCGCATCGTCACCCAGGCGGGCCCCGACATCGAGAACGGCCGCATCGTGATCGCGGGCGGCCGCATCGTCGCCGTGGGCAAGGCCGAGGAGGTCGAGAAGCCCTGGGACGCGACCGTTCTCGGCGGTCCGGACTTCGTGGCCTTCCCCGGCTTCGTCGAGGCGCACACCTCGCAGGGCATGGACCGGCCGAACGAGAACATCGACGTCGCGCCGTTCCTCGACATCCGCGACTCGATCGATCCGGTCGCCTACTTCTTCGAGGACTGCCTGCGCTACGGTCTGACCACCGTGAACGTGCAGCAGGGCGCCAACTGCGTGATCGGTGGACGCGGCATGATCGTGCGGCCCGTCGGCATGACGGTCGAGCAGATGACCGTGCGCCCGCTCTTCGGCATGAAGCTCTCGACGCGGCCCAAGAGCGGCAAGTCGCGCGCGACGCAGATGCAGGCCCTGCGCTTCGCCTTCCAGGACCTGAAGTACTACCTCGACGACCTGGTCGAGAAGGAGAAGGACTCCCAGGGCCTCGCCAAGCGCGAGGCGCTCTTCCAGGGGCGCGACCTCGAGGCCGAGAAGGCCCAGGGGCGGCCGATGAACACGACCGGCTGGAAGATCGCGGATCTCGAGCTGATCCCGCGCGGCGCGCTCGAGGAGCGCTACGCCCCGCTGCTCGAGCTCCTGGAAGGCCGCTACACGGCCTTCTTCCAGTGCGGCGACCCGCTCGACGTCGCGCACGCGCTCGAGGTCGCGCGCGCCAACGGGATCCTGGCCAAGACCGTGCTGGTGATCGAGGAGGACTGCTGGAAGGCGGCCGATCTGATCGCCGAGGCGGGCGTCCCGGTGGTGCTGGAGGGCATGCTGGTCGACGTGCAGCGCGATCCGATCACGGGCGAGGAGATCGAGACCTTCACGCCCGGCGTCCTGCACGAGAAGGGCGTGCGCTTCGCGCTGTCTTCCGAGGACCCCAACACGCGCGCGCCGGCCTTCCAGGCGGCGCTCGCCATCGGTCGCGGGCTCGAGCGTGCGGTCGCGCTCGACGCCGTGACGAGAGTGCCCGCCGAGATCCTGGGGCTCGGCAACGAGATCGGCTCGCTCGAGAAGGGCAAGCTCGGCAACGTCGTCCTGTTCTCCGGAGATCCGCTCTCGATCACCTCGTGGGTCGAGCACGTCGTGATCGAGGGCAAGCCGGTCTACGAGCGTTCCAAGGACGTGCGCAACAAGCACCTGCTTGAGGGAGTGCAGCCCCCCGGTACGGCGCCCCCCAGCGCCGCCGAGCCCGCCAAGGACCCCGAGCACGAGGGCGAGAAGGCCGGCGAGTCCGGTGCCGGAGAGAAGGACGAGAAGGACGAGAAGGCAGAGAAGAAGAAGGACGAGGGACGATGAACGGGCGCGCTCTGGCCCTCTCGTTCTCCCTCGCACCGCTCGCGCTCTCCGCTCGCGAGCCCGGGGGAGCCCAGGAGGAAGCACAGGAGGAGGCACAGGCGCGTGGCTTCCTCGCCGTGCGGGCCGGCACCATCCACCTGGTCGAGGAGGGACGCGTCCTGCACGACGGCACGATCCTGATCAAGGACGGGAGGATCCAGGCGCTGGGCAGCGAGCTCGACGTCCCGCCCAGTGCTTCGCTGGTCGACTACGGGCCGGACGCGGTCATCGTTCCGGGCCTGGTGGCCGCATTCAGTCCCTACGCGCTGGGTTTCCCGGGCGAACGCACCGCAGATCCCGCGCTGTCGGCCCTCGACGCCTTCGACACCTATCGCGTGTACGCCGACGCGCTCTCGGGCGGCGTCACGAGCGCCTACCTCACGCCGGCCGAGAACCGCCTGATCGCCGGCACCGGCGCGATGGTGAAACTGGCCGGAAAGCGCGAGGCCGGGCGCGTGCTCAACGCGACGGCCGCGCTCCATGGTGCGATCGACGCGAGTGCACGCGCGACCCCGGGCTACTGGGAGCCGCCCATCCCGGTCATGGTGGACGTCCCCCTCGGCTACGCCAGGCCGCAGCTCCCACGCACGACCATGGGCGCGATCGTCGCACTTTCCGAGCTCCTCGACGCCGCCGAAAGGCCCGACGACCCGGACCTGGCGGCGGAGTACGGCCGGCGCGCGGGCCCCGAGTTCGCGCGCGCGCTGGCCGCGAAGGTGCCGCTGCGCATCAGCGCCGTGGACGGTCCGGAGATCCGTGCGCTCCTCGAGTTCGCGGCCGAGCGCCACGTGCCGTTGATCCTGGATCGCGCCGATGCCGCCGGCGAGCTCGCAGCCGAGATCGCCGCCGCCGGCGTGCCGGTCATCTATCGCCTCCCGTACTGGCCCAACACCCCGTCGCTCGACCGCGGCAAGGAGGAGGGCGAGCGCTGGCTTGTTCTGGACGTGCCCGCCAAGCTGGCCAAGGCCGGCGCGCGCGTGGCCATCACGGGGAGTGCGCCGCGCGAGCTCCTCTTCGCTGCGCGCCTGGCCTCGCGCGGCGGGCTCGACCCTGCCATCGCGCTGCGCGCGATCACGCTCACGCCGGCCGAGATCCTGGGCGTGGCGGCGCGCGTCGGCAGCCTGCGCGAGGGCAAGGATGCCGATCTGTGCGTCCTGAACGGCGAGCCTCTCGCGTCAGGGACGGTCGTGCTCGCCACGTGGGTCGAGGGCGAGGTCGTGTGGCGGGCCACCGAGCGGGACCTCGAGAAGAACGGCAAGACCGGAAGAGGCAAGAGCGGGAACGGCAAGGACGAGAACGGCGAGGACGAGAACAGCGAGCGCGCCACGGTGATCGTGGTGGGCGAGCTCCACGTGGGCGATGGACGCATCCTGCGACCCGGAGAGTTGCTGATGCACGGCGGCCGCATCCGCGAGGTCGGACAGAACGTCTCCCATCCGCTCGGCGCCACGGTCGTGCGCGGTCAGAGCTGCATGCCGGGCATGATCGACGCCTTCGGGCACCTCGGTCTCGAGGGTTCGCGCAAGGTTCCGGGCACGGACTACTCCCTGACGGCGATCGTCGAGCCGGGCGACGAGGTCGATCGCCGCGTGGCGCTCGAGGGCATCACCACGGTGGTGCTCACGCCGCGCGGAGCGAGCGACAGCGGCGCCCCCGTCATGGCCTACAAGCCGGCCGCCACCGAGCTCGAGCGCCAGGTCGTCGGCGATCCAGTGGCCTTGCGTCTGCGCTGGGAGGACCCCAATCGCCTGAAGTCGGGCCAGAACGTGCGCGCGCTCCTCACCAAGGCCAAGGAGTACCGCGCCAAGTGGATCGAGTACGAGCAGGCGCTCTCCAGGTGGACGCCGCCCGCCGAGGAGCCGTCGGCCGAGGAGAAGAAGGAAGGCGAGCAAGAGTCGTCGGAGGGCAAGGAGGGCGAGAAGGCGGACGAGAAGAAGGGCGAGGACAAGAAGGAGGAGAAGGCCGAGGAGAAGAAGGACGAGAAGGTCGAGAAGGCAGCGACGGACAAGGACAGCGAGGAGAAGAAGGCCGAGGGTGACAAGAAGGAAGACTCCAAGTCGAAGAAGAAGAAGAAGGACAAGCCCGAGGAGCTCGAGCCCGATCCGATCACGGGTCTGTGGCAGAGCGAGGGCGCGCCCTCCGACTCCTCTCCCACGCCGCTCAAGTTGCGCGCCAAGCTCGCGAAGCCCGGCGAGAGCGCCGCGGTCGAGGGCAACCTGCGCTGCGACGCGGCCTCCAGCACGCTGGTCGAGATCGAGGGCTGGTTCGACCGCGAAAAGCGCACGCTGCAGGTCTCCGGGCTCGGCAGCCAGGGCTGGATCGAGCTCACGACCGAGCTGAAGGAGGCAAGGCTCGAGGGCAAGCTGAAGGTGGGAGGCAAGGAACTGGAGGTGAAGCTCGTGCGCGCCTCGAAGGAATACGCCGTCGCCAAGCGGCCGGAACGCAAGCCCAAGAAGGAGGAGCCGGCCAAGGAACCGAAGGGCAAGCCCAGGGAGCCCAAGCGCGACGACAAGCTCGAGCCGCTGCGCCGTGCCATGGACGGCAAGGCCGCACTGGTGATCGAGGTCGAGCGCGCGATCGACATCGTGCCCTGCGTGGAGGCCTGCGCCGAGGTCGGCATCCGACCGATCCTCCACGGCGCGGCCGAAGCCCACCTGGTGCTGGAGGAGATCGTCGGCAAGGTCGCGGGCATCCTCCTGTCGCCCGCCGTGGTCGTGGGCTCGAAGAAGGAGGGCACCAACTACCGCACACCCTACGCCGACCTGCAGCGCGCCGGCATCCGCGTGGCCTTCCTGTCCGAGGCCGAAGAGGGTGCGATCGACCTACCGCTGCGCGCCGCCTTCGCGATCGCGAACGGGATGAGCGCCGCGGGCGCGCTGCGCGCCCTGACCGCCGACGCGGCCGCGATGATGGCCATCGACGAGCGCGTCGGGATGCTCGCGGCCGGCCTCGATGCCGACGTGCTCCTGCTCGACGGACCGCCGCTCGAGCCCGGCACGAGCGTCCTGCGCGCGTGGGTCAACGGAGAGGAAGTGGAGAAGCCATGATCTCGGCCGCGCTCGTTCTCGCGCTCGCACGTGTCGGCGACCCCACCGACGACGGGGGCGAACCGGGTGCGAAGGGCGGCTCCGGCCTCGCGCTCTTCGCGGCCAAGGTCCTGGCCTGTCCGTACGAGGGCCCGCAGGCGATCGACCATGCCGTCGTGCTGATCGAGGACGGCAAGATCCGCGCGCTCGGCGAGCGCGGCGAGCTGGAGGTTCCCGCCGGCTACGAGGTGCTCGACCTCGGCGACGCCTGGCTCACGCCGGGGTTCATCGATCTGCACTGTCACGCAGCCGGGGCGAGCCTGTTCTCGGGGGTCAACGACCTCAACGACATGGTGTACCTCGTCAATCCAGGCCTGCGCGCTTCCTCGGCGGTCGAGCCCTGGGTGTGGGACATGCGCCAGGCGATCGCCGGCGGCGTCACGACCGTGCTGTACATCCCCGGCTCGGGCACGAACATCGGCGGCCAGGGCGTGCTCGTGAAGACGGCCTTCAACTCCTACGAAGAGAACCTGGTGCGCGATCCGGGCTCCATGAAGCTCGCGCAGTGGGGCAACCCCGAGGGTTGGGGCCCGGGCGTTGCCATGTCGTTCGAGAACTGGAACACGCGCACGACGCTGAAGCGCGGCGTCGCCTACGCCAAACGCTGGCTGGACTACGAGCGGGACAAGGGCCCGCAGCCGCGCCGCAACATCGAGTTCGACGTGTTCCGGGACCTCGTGGACGGGCAGATCGCGATCTCGGTGCACACGCAGGTCTACCAGGTGGTGCTGATGACCATCACCATGATCGCCGGGGAGTTCCACCTGCCGGTCTTCACCGACCACTCCGAGATCGGCGGCTGGCTGGCGGCGCCCGAGGCCGTCAAACACGGTGTGCCTGCGATCATCGGGCCACGCACGACCGACCACAACTACAACCGTGGCTTCATCGCCTGGGCGCGGAACAAGCACGAGGGCGTGCGCGGGCTCGCGGCCGGCTGGCAGGAGCTCGGGCAGAAGGAGATCGGCTTCAACACCGACTCGCCCTTCGTGCCCGAGGAGGAGCTGCCGGTCCAGGCCACGATGGGCGTGCGCTACGGGCTCGACGATTCGGGCCTGGCGGCGTTGCGCGGGCTGACGATCGTCCCGGCGCGCGCGGCCAAGATCGACGCCGAGGTCGGCTCGCTCGAGCCCGGCAAGGACGCCGACATCCTGGTGTGCGACGGCTATCCGGTCGATCCGCGCACGACCGTGCGCATGGTCTTCGTCGACGGCCGCCGGGCCTACGACGCCGAGCGCGAAGGGCGGCGCTGGTAGGAATGGAGCGCAGGCCCGATCTCGCCGTTCCGCTGGTCTTGTTGCTCGCGGGTTGCCGCGCGAGCGGAGTTGCTGCGCGCGCGCCGGCCGAGCCGCTCGCGGGGCTGGCCCCCGGTGAGCACGGCCTCGCGCTCATCGTGGGCAAGCTCCTGACGATGGACGGCGACGACCACGTCTTCGATCCGGGCCTCGTGCTCGTGCGCGGCGACAAGATCGCCTATGCCGGTCCGCTCGTCGGCGTGCCCGTGGGCTACGAAGAGCTCGACGCACGAGACCTCTGGGCCTGGCCCGGGATGGTCGACCTGCACACGCACATCCACTGCCACGGCTGGGACGACCTGAACGACATGGTGCGCCCGCTCAACCCCGAGCTGCGCGCGCGCCCGGCCATCGATCCGACCGAACCCCTGCTCGCGCACGCGCGCGCGGCCGGCGTGACCACGCTCTTCGGCATCCCCGGCAGCGGCACGAGCAACAGCGGCTTCGGCACGCTCTACAAGCCCGAGCGCGACGCCGGCTACGAGCACGTCGTGCTGCGCGATCCGGGCGGCATGAAGATCGCCCTGAACTTCAACCCGCAGCGCGGCGCGGGCGACGTGGGCTCGACCTGGTGCGGGCTCGCCTTCAACCTCGAGTACCTGAACGATCGCGCGGGCGCGCTGGCTGCCAGCGGGCGCGCGGATTGGGAGCTCGAGAGCCTGATGAAGGTGCATCGCCGCGAGCTGCCCGTGCTGATCCACTGTGCCAGCGCCGAGGGCGTGGCCGACGCGATCCGCATGTGGAAGCTGCGCTACGGAACGGACGCGGTCGTCTCGCACGGCTGCTGGGACGGCTGGCACGCGGCCGCGTTCGCGGCCGAGACGGGAACGCCGGTCAACGTCGGGCCACGGGTCGAGAACCTGCTGGCGATGCACCGCGAGGACCGTTTCGTCGGCATCGCGGCCGAGTACGTAAAGGCCGGCGTACAGCGCGTGTCGCTCAACACCGACTCCCCGGTCGTACCCGAGGAGGAGCTCTTCCTGCAGGGCACGATGTCGGCGCGCCGCGGAGCCGATCCGTATCGGATGCTGCGCGCGCTGACGGCCGACCCGGCGCTCTCGTTCCAGATCGGCGCGCGCGTGGGCTCGCTCGAGCGCGGCAAGGATGCCGACCTCGTGCTCTCGAGCGGCGATCCGCTCGATCCGCGTTCGCACGTCGAGCTCGTGCTGATCGACGGCCGCGTGCAGTACTCGCGCAGGGCGGAAGGTGCGACACTCTGAGGCTCTGAAGATGACGCTCGCGCTGCTGTTCACGTTGCTGCTCCAGACTCCGGCGAAGGCCGGCGGCGACCTGCTCGCGATCCGCGTCAAACGCGCCGAGACGGTCGCCCAGGGACCGATCGAGCACGCCCTGATCCTGGTCGCGGACGGCAAGATCGTGGAAATCGGCGAGGACCTGCCGGTGGAGCGCGGAATCCCCGTGCTCGATCGCCCCGAGTGGGTCGCCACGCCCGGGCTGGTCAATGCGCACACGCGCGCCGGCGGCGAGCGCGGGAGCGGACGCGCGTTCGAGCCCCATGCGCTCGCGACGCTCGAGATCGATCCAAGGAACGAACTGTGGGAGGAACTGCTCGAGCTGGGCGTGACCACGCTCGCCCTCTATCCCGACGGTCAGGGCATCCCGGGCCAGGCCATCGCGCTCCAGCCCCATGGCAAGAGCGTGCAGGACATGCTCGTGGCTGCGCCGGCCTACCTGCAGGTCTACCTGCAGGCCAGCGCCTCCTCCAAGAAAGCGCTGCGCGACGCCTTCCAGAAGGTCGACGAGTACGAGGACAAGGTCGCGAAGGAGCGCGAGAAGTGGGAGAAGGAACAGGAGAAGAAGAAGAAGGCCTCCAAGACGAGCGGCAAGAAGGAAGACGAGAAGAAGGAAGAGAAGAAGGAGGAACCCAAGGCCGAGGACAAGAAGGGCGGCGCGTTCCCCCAGGAGGACGAGAAGAAGGACGAGAAAAAAGAGGAGAAGAAGGACGAGAAGAAAACCGAGGCGTTCGTCCCGCCGGCGCCGGACGAGAAGGTCAAGCCATTCCTCGACCTGCGCAAGAAGTCGCTCACGGCGATGATGTCGATCCGCAAGGCGGCCGACTACCTGCACCTGCTCGACGTCGTGGAGAAGGAGAAGGACGTTCAGTGGTTCCTGCAGTTCCCGCTGGGCGACGACGGTGATCTCTACGAGGTCGCCCAGAAGATCGGCGAGAAGAAGCTGCTGGTCGTGACCGCGCCCGAGATCACGCTGCAGACGAACAGCCTGCGCGAGCGCAACATCCCGGCCGAGCTCGTGCGCGCCGGCGCCAAGCTCGCGCTCACGCCGCGCTCCGACACGCTCCAGGGCCACCGCGACTGGCTGCCCGACGTTGGGCGCCTGATCGGCCAGGGCTTGCCGCGCGAGGCCGCCCTGGCGGCGGTCACGCTGGAAGCCGCGCGCGCTCTCGGCCTCGGGGAAGAGCTCGGCAGCCTCGAGAAGGAGAAGGCCGCCAACATCGTCTTCTGGAGCGGCGACCCCTTCGAGCCCTCCGCGCGCGTCCAAGCGGTCATGCTGGGCGGCAAGTTCGTGGTGGAAGTGGGGAAGGAAGAGTAGATGCGCCGCGCACTCTCGGGCTTCTTCGCTCTGCTCGCGCTGTCCTTCCCCGGGCGGGTCGCTGCGCAACAGGAGGGCGGCGAGGGCGGCAGTCCGCCCGCCGGTCAGGAGAGCGAGGGAGAAGAGCGCAAGAAAGACGACGAGAAGGACGCCAAGTACTTCGCCATCGTCGGCGGCGACGTGTACACGGGCTCCGGTGCCATCTTGCGCGGCGCGACTCTGCTCGCGCGCAACGGCAAGATCGCGGAGATCGGGTACGACGTCGTCGTGCCCGAAGGCACCGAGAAGCTCGACGCTCGCGGGCTGCGGGTGTACCCGGGCTTGATCGCGCTCGGCGCCACGTCACGCATGAGCACGGGCGCCACTGCTGTCGAGGGTCCGGATGCCAGCGAGGGAACCGGAGACGAGGCACCGCCCGAGCCCGAGATCGAGATCCGCTGGGACGGGCTCCTGCCCGTGCCGGTGCCGCGGGCCGGGCAATCAGGCGCGACCGGCACCGAGCCCCCCGACGAGCAGTTCCAGGCCGAGGAAGAGGGCGAGGAGAAGAAGAGCGAGATCGAGGACACGTTCGATCCGTTCAATTCCTTCCTGGTCCTCGCCCTGGCCACGGGCATCACCACGGCCCAGCAGTCCAGCGCGGTGGTCAAGCTCAAGCGCTACGAGATCGACGGCGTGCTCCTCGGGGAACGGCACCTGGCCTCGATCCCATGGGACCTCGGCAATCCGAGCGGGATCAAGTCCACGCGCGACAAGTTCGCCAAGGCGGCCGAGTACCAGCGCGCGCTGCGCGCGTGGCGCGAGCGCAACGACAAGAACCTGAAGGAGCCCTCGAAGAAGGGCGTCGACACCACGGCCAATCGCGTGCTCGCGGGCGAGGCCCTGGCGCACTTCCGCGCCAGCCAGCGCGAGGAGCTGCTCGGCATCGCGCGCTTCGCGCAAGAGTACGGCATCCGCCCGGTGGTCGAGGGCTGCGAGGAGGGCTGGACGGTGGCCGACGAGCTCGGTCGCGCCGGCGCCTACGCCATCCTGACCCCGCGCCACCGCATGCCGAAGGACGAGCGCTTCGTACGCCCCGGCGGGGCCTCGATCGAGAACGCGGCCCTGCTCCACCTTGCGGGGGTGCAGGTCGCCGTGCGTCCAGAAAGCACGACCATCGACTTCATCGGCACGGCCGGACGCGACTTGCTCGCGCTGCCGGTCGAAGCCGGCTTCGCGGTGCGCGGCGGACTGCCGGAAGAGGCCGCGCTGGCCGCAATGACGATCGTCCCGGCGCGCGTGCTGGGAGTCGACCACCGCGTCGGCAGCCTCGCCCCGGGCAAGGACTGCGACGCCATCGTGACCGACGGCGACATCCTGCACTACCAGACCTTCGTCCAGTACGCGGTCGTGGACGGCAAGCTCGTCTACGACAAGGAGAAGGAGCTCTACTTCGCGCACATCCGTCCACGCCCGAAGGAGCCCGCGCCCGCCGCCGCGGAGGAACCGAAGGCCGAGGTGGAGAGCGGAGAGAAGGAAGAAGCGAAAGAAGAAGCGCAAGAAGAGCAGGACGACGAGTCGTCGGGTGAGGACGAGAAGCAGTCCGACGGCGGCAAGGACGAATGACGAGAGCCGCGTCAGCGGCCGCCCGCTGCGTCTGGGAACACGTGGCGTCGGAGGAAGTCGGCCATGAACCGGTTCCCGCGCACCGAGAGGTGGCCGTCCTTGACGTAGAAGTCCGCGTCCCAGCCCGGGACGCGCATGAGCTCCTCGCGCGGATCGAGATAGCGCGCGCCCGCGGCCTC
>Ga0247727_10019511_pt1 | contig 10499 bp, 9 predicted proteins | sample WisWelCaveWW1625_FD_202498 | JGI IMG/M metagenome (GOLD analysis project Ga0247727, IMG submission 202498) | Biofilm microbial communities from Wishing Well Cave, Virginia, United States - WW16-25 | ecosystem: Environmental > Aquatic > Deep subsurface > Groundwater > Cave microbial mat | place...
TCCCACCGCGTGGCTGGTTTAAAGCCGTCCGGGATCCGAAAGTTTTTTGACATTGTTGCCACGATGAAGGATGTGATCTCGCTTGGGATTGGCGAGCCGGATTTTGTGACCCCGGAGCCGATCTTGAACGCGGGCATCCAGTCGCTCAAAGCCGGGCGCACCCATTACACGTCCAACGCGGGGGTTTTTGGACTGCGCCGGGCGATTTGCACGCACCTGGAAAACCTGTATGGGGTGGCCTACGATCCGGGCAGCGAAATCGTGATTACGGTCGGTGTGTCCGAAGCCTTATATTTAACGATGACGGCGATTTTGGAACAGAGTGACGAGGTCATTATTCCAACCCCGTGTTTTGTCGCGTACCAGGCCGAGGTGATCCTGGCTGGGGGCGTGGCGGTAGAAATCCCCAGTCGGGTGGAAAACCACTTCATGCCCGATCCGGTGGAAATCGAGGCGGCGATCACCCCGCGCACGAAAGCGATCTTCATCGGCTACCCGAACAATCCGACCGGGGCGGTGGCCTCGCGCGATGTGTTGATCGCGATTGGGCGGATTGCGGAGAAACACGATCTGGTGATGATCTCGGATGAGATTTACGACCGGCTGGTGTACGGAACCCCGCACATCTGCTTCCCCGCCTTGCCGGGGATGCGCGAACGGACGATTTTGCTCGGCGGCTTCTCGAAAGATTACGCGATGACCGGTTGGCGGATCGGGTATGCCTGCGCCCCGGCGGAATTGTTGCGGGGGCTGTTGCGCGTCCACCAATATACGATCATGTCCGCGCCCACTCCGGCGCAGGATGCGGCCCTGGTTGCGATCGAGGAGGGCGAGGCGTTCGTCGCCGAGATGGCCGCGGAATACGACCGTCGCCGGAAACTGATCGTTGGCGGGCTGAACGAGTTGGGGCTGGCGACATTTGAGCCGCACGGCGCGTTTTACGCCTTCCCCAGCATCGCCGCGTCCGGGATGGACGATGAAACGTTTTCGGAGTTGTTGTTGCAGGAAGAAAAGGTGGCAGTGGTGCCTGGTTCCGCGTTTGGTGTGGGAGGGGAGGGGTTTGTGCGCTGTTCATACGCGACAGAGTATGAGAAGATTGAGGAGGCGTTGGTGCGGATGGAGAGGTTTATGAGGAGGCATGGGTAGCGAGTCGGCGATTCAACGATTCAGCAAATCAGCAGTAAAATATGGACATGAAATTCCAATGGGACGCAAATAAAAATCGTGCAAATTTGCTGAAACATGGAATTGCTTTTGAAAGCGTTACTGTGCTATTTGAACGTGATCTTCCTTTACTGGTTGAATATGACGATAAAGAAGAATATGGCGAAGATCGCTGGATCGGAATAGGGCTTTTGCGAAATCATCTGATTGTCATTGTGTTTACTGAACCATTTCCTGATATTACCCGAATTATTTCTGCAAGAAAGGCAGACCAAAATGAACAACAAAGATACTTCAACACCTTTAGAAACTGATTGGGATCGTCTTGATAAGATGACAGACGATGAGATTGATTATTCGGATATCCCGCGTTTGGATGACAAATTTTTTGCCAATGCCAGAGTTTATGTTCCGCCTTCTAAGCGGGAAAATTTTATTCAACTGGATGAAGGAGTTTTATCCTGGTATAAATCGCAGAGTAAAGAATATCAAGGCCTCATCAATGAGGTCTTAAGAAAATATATTGAAACGCAAGGAACGCAGCATCTAAAAGTTGCGGAGGCGGTTGCCGAGTATCACATTGAGAAAGCATTGATGGCAAACCAATTCGCTGCGGAAGGAGAGCTTGAAATGGCTACAATGGAAATGGCGGTGGATAAAGTTCACCATCCTTATATCGAGCGTAAGGAAGGTGTATGCAGAGGTAAACCTAAGATTGTTGGGACCCGGATCAAAGTATCAAATATTGTGATGGCATACGAGCGCATGGGGTGGACTCCTGACCAAATTGTTGATCAGTATCCTCATCTTCGATTAGAGCAGGTGCATGACGCTTTGTCTTATTATTATGAAAACCAGACTGAAATTGATGCGGAAATTTTAGATGATGAACGATTCGTGGAAGAAATGAAGAAGAAGTATCCGTCAAAGTTGCGGGCTCGTTTGCAGAACAAATATGCGGATTAAAATTTACACAGACGAAAGTGTTCCAGTTGCAATTGCAACTGGCCTTAAACGGCGAAATGTAGATGCTACTTCCGCCCATGAAGTTGGAAATCTGGGTCTTTCTGATCAGGAACAGCTTGAGTATGCAACTCAGCATGGAGCCATTCTATTCACCCATGATACAGATTTTCTCTGGTTAGGCGATCAATGGGTGCAACACAACAAGAGCCATTGGGGAATTACTTATGTGCATCAAGATAAATTGGGGATGGGAGAATGTATTCGGCGCTTGAAAGAAAGCGCCGATGTATTTTCAACAGAAGAATTCAAAAATTATCTTGTGTATTTATAGGGAGACGGTATTTACTCACGGGTAGCCCCGCAAAAAAAGGCATGTGAAGGGGTGTCCACCCCCTCACATACCTTTTTTTGCGATGAATTTCTACTCTTGGTGAGTAGATACAGTTTTGTAGTGACGACTTCAGTCGTTGGGGCAGACAAGCGACTGAAGTCGCCACTACAAGCCCAATCTGTGATCTACTGAATCTGGTAAAATCCGTCCCCATGACCGCCTACGAACCCATCATCGGCTTGGAAACCCACGCCGAGCTGCTAACCCAATCCAAAATGTTCTGCGCCTGCCCGGTCGTGGATGGGACCTCCGCGCCGCCGAACAGCGCGGTCTGCCCGGTGTGCGCAGGGATGCCGGGGACGCTGCCAGTCATCAACCGCCGCGCGGTCGAATACGCCCTGCGCGTCGCGCTTGCGCTGGAGTGCGAGATTTACCCCACCAGCATCTTTGCCCGAAAAAACTACTTTTACCCCGATCTGCCCAAAGGCTACCAAATCTCCCAATACGAAGAACCCCTCGCCCGCAACGGCAAACTGACCATCCGCACCCGCGCGGGGGAGAAAGTCGTTCGGATTCGCCGCGTGCATTTGGAGGAGGATACGGGGAAGTCTACGCATGTGAGCGAGTCAACGAGTCAACGAGTCGGCGAGTCAACGAGTCAACGAGTCGGCGAGTCAGCGAGTCAACGAGTCGGCGAGTCAGCGAGTCAACGAGTCAACGAGTCGGCGAGTCAGCGAGTCAACGAGTCGGTGAGTCAGCGAGTCAATGAGTCAGCGAGTCAGCGAGTCAACGAGTCAGCGAGTCAGCGAGTCAACGAGTCAGCGAGTCAGCGAGTCGGCGAGTCACCCAATCACCCAATCACCCAATCACCCAATCAACAATTAACAATTAACAATCAACAATCAACCATTAACAATTACTCCCTCATTGACCTCAACCGCTCCGGCGTCCCGCTGCTCGAAATTGTCACCGAACCTGACCTGCACTCGCCCGAAGAAGTGAGCGCGTATGCCCGCGCGTTGCGCGACATCCTGGTTTATGTCGGCGTGAACTCTGGGGATTTGCAGAAAGGCGTTCTCCGCGTCGAGCCGAACATCTCCGTCCGGCCCGTGGGGACGGAGACGCTGGGGACGCGCACGGAAGTTAAAAACCTGAACAGTTTCCGCGCCCTGGAACGCGCCGTCGAATACGAAATCAATCGGCAAATTGCGATTCTGGAAGCGGGTGCCAAAATCGTACAGGAAACTGTCGGGTGGGATGAAGCCCGGCAAATGACCTTTTCCCAACGCAGCAAAGAAGAAGCCCACGATTACCGCTACTTCCCCGAACCGGACTTGCCCCCGCTGGTTCTCGAAGAAAGCTGGATCGAGACCGTCCGCGCCAGCCTGCCCGAACTGCCCTATCCCCGTTTTCTCCGTTTTATCGCGCAATATGGTCTGAGCGAGTACGATGCCGATGTGCTGACGACTGAACGCGCTACCGCCGATTATTACGAGCAAACCATCGCGGTTACCCCGGACATATCACCGAAAACCATCGCGAACTGGATCACCGGCGACTTGTTCGGATTATTGAACGAGACAGGGAAAACGATTGGGGAGGCCCCCACCCCCACCGGTTTGGGCGAACTGCTCCATCTGTTGAACGCTGGCTCGATCAATCAAACCACGGCCAAACGCGTTTTAACCAAGATGTTCGCCACCGGGCAAGCGGCGGGTGAGATGGTCAGCGCGCAGGGCTTGGGCCAAATTTCGGATACGGAATTCATCGTGGGCCTGGTCAACGAAGTGTTGGCCGCAAACCCCGATCAGGTGGAAAGGTACCGCGCGGGGAAGCAGACGGTGTTCAACTGGCTTTTTGGTCAGATCATGCGTCGCGCGGGGGGGAAGGCCAACCCACAAGTGGTGCAAACCCTTCTACGGGAACACCTGACCAGGGATTCTGCAGCAATTCTCAATATGGACGAACGCCGTTCCTTTTTAGGATGAATAGTTCTCCAAAATGGTCGTTTAAGGAACGGCGTTCGTCCTTGCGCTCTCAAACTGAGAATTGCTGGGGATTCAGGGGAACTCTAGGATGTCCCCTCTCATAAGCGTTATAATGCGGCCATCGAAGGCTGTTGTTTTGACGCATCCCATTGTTTTGGAGGTTTCTATGCTCCGCCAACCCGTTTTTAAGGGGTTCTTGATTTGCCTGATCTTAATGGCCCTTTCCCTTGCGTTTGTCGCTTGTGGACAGGAACCAACCCCGGAACCTACCCCGACTCTCCCCCCTTCCCCTACGCAAACCCTCACCCCAAGCCCTACCTCTACCCAGACTCCATCCCCGACGACTACCTCTACGCCTACCGCGACCCCAACCCAAACGCCTACCGCAACGTTAGCGGCTTATGGCCCAACCGGGTTCCCCTCTTTTGTCAACCCGCTGACAGGCAGGCCGGTCAGTACCCCACGCCTTTTGCAAAGGCTGCCGGTGATGGTCAAGGTTTCTAACTTCCCGCGCAGCTTGCGCCCTCACGCCGGATTGTCCTTTGCCGATCTGGTCTTTGAATATTACATTGGCGCAGGAGCAACACGCTTTACAGCCATCTTTTACGGGCAGGATACCAAGCAAGCTGGCCCCGTGCGCTCTGCCCGTCTGATTGACATCTCGCTGGGCAATGCGTATCAAGGAATTCTCGCTTTTGCCAGTGCGGATCCATTTGTGTATACGCGTATCGTCACCGCATTGGAAGATCGAGCCATAACAGAAAGTATCAATACGTGCCCGGGCTTGTGTCGCACGGGGACAGGGGATGTCAATAGTGTGTTTGTGGATACTGCTAAATTAACGGTCTATGCGGTTGAGGAACGCGAAGTCTCGACTGTGGCTCCCAATTTAGAAGGGATGCGTTTCGATCCTGTTGTCCCGGAAGGAGATGGAGAAGGGGAGCGCTTGCAGGTGCGTTTTTCGCTCGCAGCGATCGGGGAGTGGCGATACGACGTGGCCTCTGGCACTTACTTGCGTTGGAGCGAGGCGGTGGACGCGACAAACAACGTCTCTTTGATTCCGCTGACTGACCGCCTGACGGATAAGCAACTTGCCTTTTCAAACGTGGTGGTGCTTTTCGCCGCTTACACCGAACTGAAACCGACGCTGCACGACATCGAAATTCTGGCAAACACGTTCGGCCGCCGGGCGATTTTGTTCCGCGACGGGCAAATGATCGAGTTGGTTTGGAAGGCGGTTGGCAACAAGCCCCTTCAGTTTTTCCTGACCGATGGCGTTACCCCCGCCCCGTTCAAACCAGGGAATACGTGGTTTGAAGTGGTGGGGGTAAATTCCACTGTCGAGGAAGTTGTTCCTGGGGAATGGGAAGTGGAATTTCGGATTCCGTGATTCAGTAAAAAGACTCCCGAAAAAAAGGGGTGTGGCGGGGGGTGGCCACCCCCCGCCACACCCCTTTTTTTCGGAAACCTTTCTTAAATTTCTTTCAGCTAATCACTTATGATCGTCCATTTGACAACAAAAACTGACTGGAAAGCCGCGCAAGAAGTTGGAACCTATCGGGCTGAATCCCTTGAAACTCAAGGGTTTATCCATTGTTCGACGTCAGAGCAAATTCTTGGCGTAGCGAATAGTTTCTACAGAGGGATTCCAGCGTTAGTCTTGTTATGGATTGATCCAGGCCGGGTGCTTGCCGAGGTGCGCTGGGAGGCTCCCATTCACCCTGCCGCGCGCACACTGGATTCTACGCGTGGTGAACGGCCCCCGGACAAGAACGCTGAACTGTTCCCCCACATTTACGGGCCGATTAATCTGGAGGCAGTCATCGGGGTGGTGGATTTTCTGCCCGATGCAGAGGGTGTTTTTCAGGAGGTTCCAATCCAGAGCGGTTGAAACCGCCACTACATAAATTAACGCCAATTCGGGATAATCTCTCATTGAATTTTTTGGACACGGACAACACGGATAACACAGAAAAAACATAGAAAAAATCCGTGTTATCCGTGTTCCATAAAAGGTTATCCTGAACTCAGGTTAAATTTAAATAAAAGAGAAGCCTGGCATCCCAGGCTTCTCTTTTTGATTCGCGGATACATTTCGCGCGAACAGGGGGAGCGCTTTGGAGGTATTACGGGTCGGTTGAGTTCGCGTTCGTATTCCGAACGCCCGAAACCAGTTAACTGGAGGCTGCGCGCAAACGGCGGGCGAAGAAGATCAGGACGATGGCCAGCACGGCCAGCCCCATTAACCCTAAGAGACCAAAACCGCCGCTGCCTATCTCATCAAAAAACCCGGTATCTGGGAGCGTGGTGGGCAGGGCTGTCGAGGTGTTGACCGGGGTGGACTGTGCCGCCAGGGTGAGCAAAGCTTCAACAGTTTGTGTCAGCTCGTTGGCAGCTCCCCCAGGAGTGTCCGTTGCCTGGACGACCACGTTCGTCGGAGTGGAGGTGTTTGTGGGGGGTGGTGTAATCGTCGGTGTCGCAGTCCAGGCAGCAGCTTCCGATGTTAAGGCGACAGCTTCTGCCTGTTGGGTTTGTTGTGCGCGGGCGTCTGCAGCCGCAGTTAGATCTGCGCTCCGGCCACCACCATCGCTATTTCTGGAGATAAAGAAAAACGCCACAAGACAGATTAAAGTGAGCAGAATCACGATGCCTAAAACGGTAACCGCAATCCAGAAACTTCGGTTACTGGATTCTTCCGCGGGTTCTTCATCAACGCCCTCATCCCTTTCGTTTGCGTCGTCGAAGTCGAAATCTTGGTTGTCGTCAAATTGGTTAGCCATATAACACTCCTTAGAATAATAGTAACGCCGAATGGTAGTTCGGACACTCAGCCCAGAAAACTCCGAATTCTCCGTATGCTAAGCAGTTGCGAATAATATTTCCAGGTTCGCGAGAGGTACCAGGGCCTCTGCAACCTGGGCTGGATCGTCTTTTTCGAAACGTATCCGGGCCGCGGGGGTACGTAATCCGTTCGGAAAAACAGTAACCCCGGGCAGGATCGCTTCAAGCCGGACGATCTTGCCCTGATAGGGCGCACGGTTAATGCGTACGCGCTGGCCTGGGGCTAACAAACTGGCTTCGGGGGGCAGCTCCGCGTCGGCCAGCTCGGCCGCTTCGACCGCGATAAAGATTTCGGGCCGGGTATCTTTTGCCCGATCATAAGGTTCAGCGTTTACGGTCACATTACGCTTTTGATTAGAAGCGAGCAGCTTATGGGCCACTGGATTGAACGGGAGACTGCCTAGTCCTTCTGTGACCAGAATGGGGTAAGGCGCGGCAGAGGCCATCGGCAGGAGCTCTGGGGCGAGGCTGGATAAGATCAGGCCGCGCAAGCGAGCTTCGGCTCCCGCTTTGAGGGCATCGGGTTGTTTACAATGTCCAGCCAGAACTACGGCCCCTTTTACGCTCTCGTTGAGTTCGCCAGGGGCCAGTTCATGGATCGGGGTGGTTGCCAGGACGGTCAAGGGGCCGATGTTAATCTTGCCGTTGCCCCATATTCCTTGTATCAAGGCACCGGTCGCACTAATGATCACGCCGCGTTCGTGAATCAAATCAGCCACGACCCCCTGAAATCCGGCTTTCAGTTCAAAAGGTTCTGTATTCACCCGGATCAGCACCTGCCCTCCCGCGACAAAAACGATGGTGCCATCTACAGGCGCACGCACGATCCGTTTGCCTATCCGGCCGCGCGAAGCAATGATGTCACCCTCGTGGACATCGTTTCCCAGAAACCGTTCAACGTGTTGCTCGGTTTGTTCATCCGAGATGCCCAGTCCGCGTGCGACGTTGAGCAGGTAGTGGCGGGGGGAAATTTGGGCTGTCGCGACCACTTCGGTGGGGCGCACAGGCTGGCCTTTTCGCACGGTCACTTCACCAGGAATGGGCAGCAGTCTGGTCCGCCGGATGGTTGTAAGGGGTGTAATAAAAGAAACCGGGGCCAGCATCGTATGAGATGTACTCATCTACTAATTCTCCAAAACCTTCAGCCATTGGGCGAGCAATTCTTGCCGCTGGGAGGCATCGGTAGGCAAATGTAAGGGACGGCCGCGGGCATCAATCACGATGCCCAGTTCTCCGCCTTTTACCTTTAGGCCGCCCCCCAACCCAACACGACCCATGCCAATATTGGCCCGGTTCAAGGGCTGCAAGGATAATTTCACTTCCTCACCGGGGTGAAGCGAAATTTTTTCCAGAGTGCCAGCGTTGATTTCTAATTTTTTCTCGTCTCCTGACTCGTATGTCACCCGAACTCTCAGGATCGGTGTGCCTGCCCGCGCGTGGAAAACGGGAACAATGACGGCTGCTAAATTGACCAGCGCCTCGCTGTCCATCACTTGCACGGCCAAAAGCGGGTTCAGTTCCGATGCTGCCCCGAGGGCAGGCACTAAATTAAACTGATCCAGCACGACGGTCGTAATCCCGGTCAATTCCAACCCGTCCAGCAGCATCAACAGACTGTGGGCGCGGGAGGGTGTGTTCGTGAGCACACTGCCCGAGGCGATGATCGGTTCAAACCAGGGAAGCAGGTTTGAGCCAGGGCGGGCAGCACTGTTTGGAAAACGCGCTTTACTGGCCCGCATGGCCGCACGCATGATTTCCCGCGCCAGGGCTTGTTCGATGTCCATCTCTTGAGCGGTGACAGGCAGGCTGGCGGGATAGGCGGTTTTATACTGGATATACGCCTGTATTTCACTTGTCGAAACACTGCTGCGCGTCCAACGGGCAATGTCTCCCAGGGTTGTATATTCCAATAAGGCAGGTAATACCGTCCCCAACCCTAAATCGGGATACACACGATGGTCAAGCTGTCCGCCAAAGGCTGCTGCGATGGTGGTAGAAGCAGCCCCTAGATCAATCCCCAACACGCCTTTGGTAGAAGGATAATATTTGCTAAAAAACCGAATGATCCGCGCAAATCCCTGGGTGGCAGGCATCATACGCCCACTGCTCCAATTGCTCAACTCCATAAAGGGTACATGTTCGCGCGCCCGAATGAGGCGGTACATTTCCCGCAAGTGGTTTTGGGCTGGGGCAAGCTGTTCGCCTTCCAGGTCGGGGCGCACGTTGGGGGCGATGTTTACCGGGGCAATCCCGGCGAAATCGTTTTGGACTTCGGTTGCTACTTCGCTGTTCCCTACGAAAAGGATTTGAGGCCGTTGGGTATCCGGGAGCAAGTAACATGCCAGGCCAATGGACTCGATCAATTTGCTGACTGATTTTGAAGCGCCCCCTTCGGTTCCGCCTGCGATGACAATTAAGTCTGGGCGTGCCTTGAGGACTTCGTCAATCCGCGCCTCCATTTTTCGCCGGTCGTTCATCCCAATCGTTCCCAAAACTTTTGAGTAGGTGGTGGCAAGCAAATTTTGTGCGCTTTCCAAAGAAATGTCTTCGAGCAACCCTACGGCCATGGCCCGGAGCGGCTCTCCGGCAGACAGGGTAACGACGACCGCGTCCACACCATTGCCTTCTTTGTCCGTGGGGGTGATCACGCCCGAGTCGGCATGGGCAAGGATGCGCCCGGTGGTTTCAGTTAGTTGGTCCAGTGCCAGCTGCACCCCTGCGCTGGCATCCCGAAAAGGAGGCGCAAGCGTCGTGGGCGCAATGCCGAGAGCGACAAGACGATACCCTCCTTCCACAGCATCAAATAAAAAGGCGCGCGTACTGACACTCCCTACGTCAATCGCCATCAAAGAGGTTGCGTCAATAATTGGTTCCATAAGTAGTTTGAAAAAGACTCCCAAAAAAAAGGGGTGTGGTGGGGGTGGCCACCCCCACCACACCCCTTTTTTTTGGGAACCTCTTTTAAGAGAAACCCAAAGTGCCTAGAATAGAAATCATGTATTCAATGAGTGCGTTCAAGCGTTCAATGAAGGCAGTCAACGCGGCGGTATAAACGCCAGCGAACACCACGCCAAAAGTTACTGCGATGAAAACCCGGCCCACACTGGCAATTCCTTCAAGCCAGGCACTTCGCTGTGCATTTGTTCCACTTTCGCGGGTGCTGAAATGAAAGTAGAGGAGGGTCGCGAGGGTGCCGGTAATGGAAATAA
>Ga0247727_10019512_pt1 | contig 10498 bp, 9 predicted proteins | sample WisWelCaveWW1625_FD_202498 | JGI IMG/M metagenome (GOLD analysis project Ga0247727, IMG submission 202498) | Biofilm microbial communities from Wishing Well Cave, Virginia, United States - WW16-25 | ecosystem: Environmental > Aquatic > Deep subsurface > Groundwater > Cave microbial mat | place...
AAATTGTTTGCGGAGAGGGGCAATAACGCCTTTCCACAAATCCGCGGAATCCGGATTGCCGTGCAAAAATAAAATCGGCGGTCCGGAGCCTTCGTCAACGAGATGGACTTTAACATTTTGGACGGTGAGAGCCATGACGCTCATCCTTTGCTGGCTTGGGGTTCCTGCGCGATGACGAAGGCGGCGGTGTCTTCGTACATGCGCACTTTGGCGATCTTGCCGTCACGCACGACGAAGAGGCACGCCCACTCGTTGTCAAAAAACTGGTTGGTGGATTTCATGCGATCATAATTGTGGCCAAACGCGACGACTTTATCGCCTGCCGCCACATAATCCCGCGGCTCGAATTTGAGGAATTCAATCGTCGCATCGAGCGTGATGAAAAATTGCATGACTTGTTCGCGGCCATGTCGCGCGCCGGAAAACGCCACGCGCTCCGGCGGCCCGGGAATAAACCAATCGACGTCATCGGTCAACGCATTCAGAATCGCCGGAATATCGCCGCGCACGAAGGCGGCCAAAAGTTCCTGGATAAGTTTTAAATTTTCTGTCGTCGTCATAAGAGATTTCCCTTTTAATTTTAGTCCGTTAAAAGTCAAAAAAATTAAGCACGATGATTGTGGCAAAATGATATAGAAGCTTTTAAATTATTTTGCCACAATCATCTTGCAAAAATATCTTTGCGTCTCGTGCACTTTTGTTTTTCTTGTTTGGTTGTGGCATGTCAACGTTGTGTTGTTGTCAAAAAATTATTTCGAATTTGCCGACCATTGCAAAATCTGCGCTTCCATCTCTTCCATCGAAGCAAAGCGCGACGGTTCATAGCAGCCCAATGGCTGCACGGCCGTGCGCGTGCAACAGCGGCTGCAAAAGGTGCAGGGATTCTCCGGCAGATTCAGGCCCTGCTGAAATATTTTCAGCAAATCGGGATTGGCCAGCAACGGACGCGCAATCGCAATCAAGTCGCATTTTTGCTCGCGCAACGTGGCGTCGATGAGATCGCGCTGCTGAAAGCCGCCATTGGCGATGATGGGAATTTTAACGGCTTGTTTGAATTGTTGCGCAAACCCGGCATTAACGCCGGGTTCGAATTTCCAGCCCATGCCGAAAATCGCGCGCGCCATGAAGAGCGGCAAGAAATTAAAAATAGTCGCGCGCAGGTTGGCCTTGAAACTCAGATGCCGGGTGGCATTGGCGAAGAGCTTGTATCCATCCACGGGATAGGTGCCGGTATTGCCTTTGGGATTGGGAAAGCCAAAACCGCTGTCAATGTGCAGATAATCGACGCCCAATTTCTCCAGCTCTTTGCCGTATTGCAGCGTTTGCGCCAAATCATTGCCAATGAAATAATGCCGCAGTGGAAAGACGAGCGGCCATCTGACATTGAAGGGGAGATAGTTGAAATCTTTCGCGGATAAACGCACGCCCAAAAGAAAATCGTCGCCGATTTTTTTGCGCACGGCTGTAATGATGTCCCGCAAAAAACGAAAGCGCTTGTCTGCCGATCCTCCGTAAGCGTCTTTTCGTCTATTGGTGGCGGGATTTAAGAATTGTTGGATGATGTAACCTTTCGACGCCGTAATTTCCAAGCCGTCACAACCAGCCTCGCGAACGCGTCTTGCAGCCTCCACAAAATTTTGCACTTCCTGCTCAATCTCGTCAACCGACATCGGTATGATGCGATTGCGATAACCGTAAACCAAATCAATGCCGGAGGAGGCAGACTTCGCATCCTCAGCCTCGGAAAACAAGCTCATGTGCGTATGCCCGCCGGGATCGCCGATTTGCATGATGTAGCAGCAGCCGAGCTTTTGCACTTCGCGGATGCCGTCGCGCAACGGTTTGATATATTTGTCATCGCTGATGGCGGGATATTCCAGCGGCGATAAGCGGCGTTTGTTGATGCCGATGGTGGCGGAAATAATTCCGGCCACGCCGCCTTCGGCAAAACGTTTCTCGAAATTCTTCCAAGCCGGCGAGACGGTGCCGTCGTAATACGACGTTCTTCCGCCGATTGAAGATCTGAGAACGCGATTTTTAAACGTCACGTTCTTTATCGTGAAAGGCTCAAACAACATCGGCGGCTCCTTTGACGCGAACAAAGATAAAAAGCAAAATAGACAAAAAGAAATTCCAATTTCAGAAACGCTGAAAACCGAAGCGCGCGGAGATCAGGTTTGCGGTTGCAATTGCAAAATCTCCTGCTCCGAAAGCCGCGCGTACAACTTGATTTTTTCAAGCGGTTCGCCTTTCGCGAGCATGGCGCGTGCCGTCTCGACGCGTTCCTCGATTTTTGCGCTTTCAAGCATGCCCCTTTCGCTAGCCTTGTTCATCATGAAGCGCTCGAAGGCGCGGCGCTCGGCTTCCGGCATTTTCATTAAGTCGAGCTTTTCCTGCGCGAGCTGAATGTTTTTCGCTTTGAACTCTTTTTTGATTTCCGAGTTCTTGAAAAAATAAATCCACTCGTCGAGATCGCTTTTGATGAGATTTTTAAATTTTTCCACCTCGATCAAATAATACTCGGGAAACACGTTGCTCTTCAGCTTGCTCACCCCGTCGAAGATGGCCTGCTTTTGCGCCGGCTTCAGCGCCAGCCGGCTATGGTTATTAAGGCCATAAAATTCCGTGGCGCCGTGATACACGTAATCAGTCTCGCCCTCGCCCAATAAAAAATACAAAATGCTGACAGAGATCACTTTTTTAACCTTGTCATAGCTGTCGCCCAGTTTCAGGTGATCGACGATCAGCTTTGCCGAGCCATAAAGTAAGCGCTCCAGATAGTGCACTTCGCGGCTGTTTTGAATCTCGACGACGATCAAGTCATTGTTTTGATCTTCAACGACGAGATCGACCCGATTGAATTTGTCGGTTTCGTCGTCGCGATTACTCTCACTTTCCAACAGCGAAACGATTTTGATTTCCTGCTTCAGCAGGGTGGAGAGGAAGCCTTCGAGAATATCGAAATTGGCTTTGTCGCGCAAAATCTTTTTGGCGGCCCAGTCAAAACTGACGAGGGTTCTTGTGACTGAATTATTCATATGCTTTTTCCAAAATTTGCGCCTCAGTTCGGCTCGAAGTGTCTTGCAAAATCCATGGCGTCGTGCAGCACTTTCAAGATTTCGATTCCATCCTGCGAAGATGCTGGACGATAGAAAATGACATGCCGACCGATATGAGAATTCCACGGGAAACCGGCAATGTCATAGCATCGGCGGCCCGATAATTTTCCGTTAGGAGCGCGCATACCCTTCTTCTTCATCAAGCTCGGCGTTGATTTGATCAAGATCGAGGTCGAATAATTCGCCTCGATCCGCCTGTTCAATGCCAATCGCAATGGCTTCGTTAAGACGCTGACGTTTGAGGTGATCCCTTTCGACCGCGCGTAAAATAGCTTCGCGGACAAACTCATTAGCATTGGGGTACATGCCAGATGCCACTTTGTCCTTCACGATTTGTTCCAACTCGGGCGAAAGTTGTATTTCCATAGCGAGTTCCTTTCATATAATTGAATTAAATAAAATTAGCAAAATCGCGGGATATAATCAACCAGTAATTTTGCACATCCGCATCGTCACACTTCAGCTTCCACCAATTCTTCTCGCCGCCGTATCGGCGTGATGCTCGCGTGCGGCTGGTGAAACTCTTTTGAGAAATACGAATAAATTGCCGGAATCACATACAATGTCAAGCCGCTGGCGAAGATCATTCCGCCCACGACGGCGATACCCATTGACACGCGGCTTTCGGCGCCGGTGCCCAAGCCTAAAGCAATCGGCAGAATGCCGAGAATCGTGGACAAGCTCGTCATGAGAATCGGCCGGAACCGCGCGGCGGCGGCGCTTTGCACGGCTTCCATCACCGAGAGTCCGGTCTCTTTGCGCTGATTGGCAAACTCCACGATCAAGATACCGTTCTTCGTCACCAGGCCGATGAGCATGATCATGCCGATCTGGCTGAAGATGTTGATAGTTTGATTGAAATACCACAGCGACAAGAACGCGCCAGCGACGGCGAGGGGCACCGTGAACATGATGATCAACGGATCGCGAAAGCTTTCGAATTGCGCGGCGAGAATCAAATAGGTGAGCGCCAACGCCAAAATGAAAACGAAAATCAAGCTCGAGGAGCTCTCGGCGAAATCGCGCGCCGCGCCGGAAAGCGTGGTGCTGAAAGATTCATCCAAAACTTTTGCCGCGATTTCATCCATGGCTTTGATGCCGTCGCCCAAAGTATAACCGGGCGCGAGTCCGGCGGAAACCGTCGCCGCAATATAACGATTGAAACGATAAAGCTGCGGCGGATTGGATTGCTCGGAAGTCTTGATGACGTTGTCGAGCTGAATCAATTCGCCGCTGCGATTGCGCACAAAGATCGAGGTGAGATCCAACGGCTCGTCGCGATTCGCGCGCGTGAGCTGGCCGAGAACTTGATATTGCTTGCCGTCTTTGATGAAATAGCCATAGCGCGAGCCGCTCAAAGTTAGTTGCAAAGTCTGCGCGATGTCGCTCACCGATACGCCCAGCGAGCGGGCGCGCTCGCGGTCGATCTCGATCACCAATTCCGGTTTGTTGAATTTCAAATTCAAATCAGCCGCGCTGAAAACCGGGTGATTGTTGGCTTCGTCCATAAATTTCGGCAACACTTCTTTGAGCTTCGCGAAATTCGGCGCTTGAATCACGTATTGCACCGGCAAGCCGAAACGCGAGCTGCCGCCGCCGACGCTGATGGTTTGCTCCTGCGTGACGATGGTGCGCGCGTCGTTCAAATTTCTCACGGAGCGCGACAGCGCCTCGGCGATTTCCTGCTGGGTGCGATTGCGCTGCTCCGGCGGAACCAAAACCACTGTGGTATTGCCGGCATTGGCGCCGCCCGCAAAGCCGGAGGTGTTGGCGGTCACGCTTTCCGCTTCCGGAACTTCATTTCTCACGAGATCGATCAAGCTGTCCATATATTGATCCATGCGCTCGAACGAGGTGCCTTCCGGCGCCGTGGAGGCCAGACGAAAACGGCTGCGATCTTCCATCGGCGAAAGCTCTTGTGGCAGCACGGCGAGAAAGAGCCACATCAGTCCCGCGGAAAACAGAATGGCGACGAAACCAAGCCAGCGCACGCGCATGAACGCGGCGAGAGAGTTTTCGTAACCGCTGATCAATTTTATGAAGAACGGCTCGGTCTTGCGATAAAACCAACTATGCTGCGCGTGGGCTTTGATCATGCGGCTGCTCAACATCGGCGTGAGCGTGAGCGCGATCAAAGCCGAGATCGCCACCGAGCCGCCGATGACGACGCCAAACTCTTTGAAGAGCCGGCCGGTGAGGCCCTGCAAAAAGACAATGGGCATGAACACCGCGACGAGCGCGATTGTGGTCGAGATGACGGCAAAATAAACTTCTTTGGAGCCTTTGAGCGCAGCATCGATTGGGCTCATGCCGTCTTCGATCTTCGCGTAAATATTTTCCAGCACCACGATGGCGTCATCGACCACGATGCCGATGGCCAGCACCAATCCCAGCAGCGTGAGCACGTTGATGGTGAAGCCGGCGAGATACATGATGAAGAACGTACCGATGAGCGAGATCGGAATAGCGAACACGGGAATGAGCGTGGTGCGCCAGTCCCGCAAAAAGAGAAAGATGATGAGCACGACGAGGCCGAAAGCAGTGAGAATAGTTTCCTGCACTTCGGAGATGGATTTGCGAATGTATTGCGTGGTGTCCCAGCCGATGCTGAGAACGACGTCGTCGCCCAAATCTTTTTTAATCTCGTCGAGGCGGCGAAAGAACTCCTCGGAAATCGCAATGTGATTGGAACCGGGTTGCGGCACGACGGCAATCGCAACGCGCGGCCCGGCCAGGCCTTTTGAGACTTGCCGCAAATTTTCCGGCGCCAGCTCAGCATAGCCGATGTCGCTGAAGCGCACCAAACGGCCGTCCTGCTCGCGAATGATGAGGTTGTTAAATTCCGCCGCTTTTTCCAGACGGCTCAAGGTGCGCACGGTCAATTCGACGTCGTTGCCTTCGATGCGGCCGGAGGGCAGCTCGAGGTTCTCGGCGTTGAGCGCGCTGCGCACGTCGAGTGGCGTAACTTGATACGCAGCGAGCTTGTTCGGATCCATCCACAAGCGCATCGAGTAACGCTTCTCACCGAAGATGCGCACCTCGGCCACGCCGGGAATAGTTTGCAAGCGCTCTTTAAAAGTTTTGTCAGCCAGATCGGTCAATTGCAACAAGTCGCGTGTGTTGCTGCTGACGTTGATCACGACAATGGGGAAGGCGTCGGCGTCGGCTTTGGAAACCACCGGCGGATCGGCGTCTGGCGGCAGGCTTCCGACGGCGCCGGCAACTTTGTCGCGCACGTCGTTGGCCGCGGTTTCCAAATCAACGCTCAGATCAAATTCAATCGTGATGCTGCTGCGGCCTTCGCGGCTGGTGGAGTTGATGGTGCGAATGCCGGGCACCGCGCTGATGTCTTCCTCGAGAAATCGCGGTGATTTGCGATTCGATGACGTCGGCGTTCGCGCCGGGATACGACGTATCGACAGAGATAACGGCAGGATCGACGTTCGGATACTCACGCACGCCGAGGTACGTGAAGCCGATGACGCCGAACAGAATGATGATAATCGACAGCACCCAAGTCAAAACCGGGCGCTGGATGCAGGTTGCGGAAAGGCTCATGGGGTTCCTTTGGTTATATACTTTCAGTATTCGACAAAGATTCCTTTACTAAAACCATTTCTTCGGACAGTTTATTCTGCGATAGCAGTTGTGGCGTGTCTTGTTCATTCAGGCCTACTAAATCGACTTGTCCGCAACCAAGTGCAAATGCCGTTCGAATGTTCCTACCGTATCCTAAAGCTTGGTAGAACGCAGACGCGAACTGAATGGCAGCAGCATCGCCAATGGCTTTGGACATGCCGATCACGCATGGTACGTGCTTCGCGATTTCCTCGGCCTGTGGTTTGGTATAACAGGCATTGAGAATCACACAGCGAATATTGTCGCGGAGCAGCTCAAATAACCTGCTCAAAGCGCGAAGCGAGGCCGTTTGACTCTCGCCGGCCACGCCATCTTCGAGCACGATCTCACCTTTTGGGCTGCCGTGGCCGCTGAAATGCACGACATCCGGTTCGTGGCGCAGCAGCAAGCCTTGCAATTCCGCAACGCGCACTGCCCCATGCTGTGCGATATCAAATTTATCACGGAACTTGGCTTGTCGCAATGCATGATCGATCTCGCGTATTTCTTCATCCAAACGCAGCCGGTCGGTGTCTTTGGGATTGGCCGCGAGAAAAAGAATTTTGACCGGCTTCTGCGCCAACTTTGCGCTTAACGTCGTCTGCGCCAGCGTGTGGACAATAAGATCCATGCGCGCGTTTTGTTCACGATAAACCGCAATCACTTCATTTTTTGCCTGCAATTGGGCTTGGTATTTGGCTTCGAGGAAAGCCAGTTTGTTTTCATATTCTTCGACAAATTCGCGCTGCAGCGCGGCTTTATCCATCTCGACCGGTGCTTTGACTTTGACCACAAAGGTGCCGTCGCTCTTGCGTTCGATGGCTTGCACCGCAATTTCCTGGCCTTGCTCACCGTAAGAAATTTGCAACTGGCCGAACACCTGCATGAAAGCCTGCCAGTCGATGCCTTTTTTGTCGAAGATGAGATTGACCGTATCGAATACTTTTTCGAACAAAGCGCTGAATTGGCCTTCGCCAAATTCGCCATAACTCGGTTGACGCTCGCGTTGGCCGTTGAGCATGTACACGTAGCGGCAAACCACACCCTCAAGCTGTGTGGTATGATCGATGTTCCAATCTTCAATGCACGCGCCGGTGAGATCCGCGCCTTGAAAGAGCGTGCCAATGGCATGGACTTTCGTGAGATTGGCATTCGTGAGTTTTGCCCCGCGCAAATCAGCCTCGCTCAAATCTGCTTCGGTGAAATCCACGCCAGAAAGATCGAATCCCGCGAGATATGCGCCTTTGAGATTTTTGCCTGCCAGTAATTTATTCGTAAGCGTGCCGCTTTCCAACAATGCGCGCACGGTGTAATCTTCTAATGCTGTCCCATTCCGGCGAGCGAGCAGCAATTTCTTCGCACCGGTCCAACGCGTGCGAGTGAGTTGTACCCCACGCAAATCTGCGTTCTGCAGAGTGGCTCCTCTGAAATTGGTTTCAGTGAGATTGCCGTTGCGAAAACGCGTGCCGCCCCATCTGGTCAACGCTAAGCTGGCTTTGAGAATGAAGGCTTGCTTTTCATCACCTCGCAAGGCCCGCAAGTGAAGATAAACATTCGCTAGCGTACATAAGCCCACAAACACACTGTTTGATATAAACTCTATGGTTGTAAGTAAGCTTGCGAATACGAATACGCCTGCGCCTTCGCGTGCAAATGCTAATGCGCCTGTGAGTGCGAATGCAACTGCTAATGCGCCTGCGACTGTGCCTGCTAATGCACCTGCGACTGCGAATGCAACTGCTAATGCGCCTGCAACTGCACCTAGGCCTACGGATGAGACTACGCCTGCGCCTCTGCCTAGGTCTGTACCTGAGACTGTGACTGTGGTTGCGTCTGCGGCTACGACCATGACTGCGACTGTAAATGTAATCAATGCAAATCTTAGTCCCGCCTCGAGTCCCTTACGAAAGTTAATTACATAGAAGGCAATAAAAAGCATAACGAATATTAGAGTTGCCAATTTATCCTCTGTTTTACCATCCCATCTTTTAAGAAAAAAGGCAACAATATCCATATTCAAGAAAGATATTACTGCGGATAAGATGAATGCCAACAACAGATACGTCACCCTCGCGGTCCGTCGCAACCCCGTACGCGCACGGCTAAAGTCCGCACCGCTTAAATTCGCGCCGGTAAAATCAGCGCCGCGGATATCCGCGCCAATAAATTTCGCGCCGGCTAGGTTTTGGCCTTTGAAGGAGCGGCCACGCAAATCTTGGCCGGAAAAGTCTTTGGCAGAAGTCAGCGTTACGCCATCATTTTGGAAATCAGATTGCATTTTTAAAACGAGACGATGAAGAAGTTAGGCTTGAATTGTTCCGGAAACAGTATAATAAATTTCGGTTCATGCTTTTGCTCACCATTGGAGTTTCGGTGACGACTCTTTATTATTTTACTTGTCAGACTCCGCCGCCTTTCGCAAGACGAGAAAAGCTTCTTTCAGAGGTTGACTAACCGAACTATCCGGCTCTGCCAAAACAAGGCTTTGATAGATGTCTAAGAATTTGGTACGGAAGCGGTGGAAAAAGTGAAGGAAATGCCTGACAAAACCGATGCAGTCCAAAATAGCAATCTCAACGCTTGATTTGTCGTAGACATTCTTGGCAAACTGATTGACTGCGTCCTCAATGACATCTGTTGTAATGAAAATGTAGTTGTCGACTCGGTGCTCGAGTGTTGCAGTTTTCTTGATGGCGTTTTCAATGTCAATGATCGTTACACGTTTGTCTTTCATTTCATAGCAGGTGATGATCCGGTCGTCATTGATCAATGTGATCTCGACATCACCGATTGATCCGGTTTGACGATCAGCCGCGCTGTGTGATTGAAGCGGCAGGGCAGTTTCACCAATACGATCTTTGACGGCGAGATAGGCAGCAGCAACCATTAAAACAGGGAGCCTGCTTGAATTTTTGCTGCTGAGGTGTTGCTGAAGCAGATTTACGATTTGTTCGGAAGACAATGGCAGTGTGTCTTCAGTGTGTTTCAACTCGCGGAGAAGTTGTTTCATCCGACCTTCATTTTCGTTTTTGATGATAAGCAGAAAGCGGATGATTTCCTTGAGAGCGTCTGCCGAGCCGATCTTTGCACGTTGCACAAGATCGAGCAACTCAAGAACATTGTCATAAACTCGGCGTGGCCTGCCGACAAGAACCAAATCAGTCGTCAGTTTACGGTCGATATTCCTGAACGCCGGAGTTAAAAAAGCTGTGGTCGAGTTAGTGGGGGAGCTTGTGTTTGATGGCAAAAGGTTCGACAAATTGCTCGTCATAAGCGCGTCCAGAAAAAGTGCCTTTACCGCCAATTTCCGTATAGGGTTTTCTGATATCCACTTTTGGGTTATCAAGTTTACCCAGCAGGCAAGCCATCAGGAAACGGATCGGAGCCTTGTTTGTAAGGCAACGACAAACGAACTCAATCTTAGCACGAAGATCATCGTGGCCAATAAGACTCTTGTCCGGATTGGCTCGTACCTCTTGGTAGAATTTTTCCAAAATCGCTGCGGGGTTCATCAGTCAAAAAGAGAATAGGCGTTCTTCAACTTGTGAATATCATAATTAACCCAAAGAACTTCTTGTCGCTTGTCTTTGGTTGAATGGATGGTCTTGAGTGGACTGAGATGTTTCTTCCATCGCGATGAAGGGTAAAGTTCTTCCATGAGATCACACTGATAATTGGAGATGGCCACACGACCCTTTATGGAATTCAAAACTTTGGCGAGTTGACGATGTTCCTCATCGGTCATTTCATAGCCATAAGAT
>Ga0247727_10019513_pt1 | contig 10498 bp, 4 predicted proteins | sample WisWelCaveWW1625_FD_202498 | JGI IMG/M metagenome (GOLD analysis project Ga0247727, IMG submission 202498) | Biofilm microbial communities from Wishing Well Cave, Virginia, United States - WW16-25 | ecosystem: Environmental > Aquatic > Deep subsurface > Groundwater > Cave microbial mat | place...
CCATGCGATGGTTGCGGTAGTAGAAGGAGAACGCCTTCTTGCAGCCGAGCGCCTTGGCCACTTCCTGGTAGTCGATTTCGTTCTGGACCACGCCATATCCGAGGGTGCGGCCGGCCGCCTCGTCGTTGGAGACGCGGATGAGGTAACCGGTGTACCCCTCCTCGATCAGCTTGGCGACCGTGCCGCCGGCGAACAGCGGAATGTCGTCCGAGTGCGCCTGGACGGCGGCGAGCACCTTTCCCTGGTGGGGCTTGCCCGGACGGTTGGGTTCGATGACCAGGTCGTCGGCGTAGGTATAGTAGTCGGGCGTGGCGAACGGGTTGTAGCCGGAGCTGCGGTTGGCGTAGGCCGTCGGGGTCACGTTGGCGGGGAGATCGGAGCGCCGCTGGCCGGCTGCCTGCGGCGGCGGCAACGGACTCAGCGCCGGGGCGGCTCCCAGAACGATCCCTCCCGCGATCGATCTGCCGAGAAACTTTCGCCTTCTCATACCGCTTCCTCCCGACGGACGCACGTAGTATAGCCACGCGGCTCCCTGCTCGCAACAGGCGATGGGGGTGAGGGTGCGCGGCACGCGGATGGCAGCGGTCCCGCACCATTGTCATCCCGAGCGTAGCCGGCGTGTGGGCGTGCTATGATCGCTGCGGCAGGGTCACAAAGTGGAAGCCATCAGCCGCGCGCGGGTGACTCTTCTGCTGGTCCCGGTGCTGGCCCACGTCCCGCTGCCCGCGCAGTCACCCAGGAACTTCCTACAGCGCGCCTTTGGGGCCGCTTCCCCTTCCGAGCAGCCTCTGTTGAGCCCGCTCGCGCCAGGATTCAATATGATCGTCGCGAGCCGGGAGCTCGACGTGCAGGGGGCCGGCCAGCCGAACGTCGCGCGCCTGACGGTCCCCGGCATCCCGCTCCGTTTCGAGCTGCGCTACGAGCGCCAGGCGGGCATCGATCTCTACCGCCTCCGCCACGCGCCGGACTCGGAGCTTCGCGCCGAGCAGGTCCGCTTCGACTGGAGGTTTCCGGAAGTCTACAACGAATCGATGACCTTCGATGCCGGAGCGCTGCAAGGCCAGCCGCTCTACCTGCCCGACGGAAAGATCCCCGACAATCACTTCACCAACTGGGGATCCCTGTTCTACAACCGCGAGGCCAACCTGGCGGTGGGCGCAGAATTGGACGGCGCGGAACCGTCCCGGCACGCGCGGCGCGGCCACTCCCGTTTTGCAAAGTCCTCCACCCTGCAACTGATGACGACCACGGGCAATCCCAGGATGGAGATCACGCTGTTTGCGTATCGCCCGAAAGACCGGCGGTTTTGGTGGGCCGAGTGGTATCAGTTGCGGAGCCGCAGCGATCCGGATATCCCGGCCAACTTCTTCCCGATCCTCGCCCCCTACGACCTGAGCTGGCAGCCGGGAGAACAACAAGTGGTCGCGGTGATTCCAGGGCCGCACGACCAGGGCCGGAAAATGGAGCTGGTCCTGATCGACGACCTGGGGCAGAAGCTTGTGTCGCGCGTGCCCTTTCCCTACGAGCTGCCTGTGACCAACGTGGCCGTAAAGGTCGGCGAGTGGCGATCGAGCCTGTACCGTCTGATCGTTGTACCGGCCGGCGAAAAGGTGGATCCGGCGGTGAACGACCTCAACCGGAAGCTCAGCAACGTGATCGTCCGCCCCAGCCGCGCCCGGGCTGCGGTGCTGTTCGTGGCGCCGACCGACGCCTGGTGGGCCTACTCGACCAACGGGGGTCACGACTACCACGGCTGGAGAACCGGCTATGACGGCAGCGTGGGGTACGCGCCCACCGTGATGAGCAGCCGCCAGCGCCGGCTGAACAACTTCTTCTACAGCATGTATGAGCGCTACAATGATATCCACCATCTGCGTTATCTCGACGAGCTGTCGCGGCAGGACGGTTTCGCCATCGAGTATGCGACGCAGCACGACGTGGCGCGCGGCCGGGTTCGCCTCGACGACTACCGGCTGGCGCTCATCGGCAACCATTGCGAATTCACCACGCAGGAAAGCTACCGACGCTTCGCGGAATACCTGGGGAGGGGCGGCGGGGTGCTGATTCACGGCGGAGACTCGTTTGCCGTCCGGGTGGAGTATCTTCCCAGTCTCGAGGAGCCGCGTTACCTCTGGCAGCGGGGCCATATCTGGACCCACTGGAGCGATCAACCGGGCGATTTCCGGGGTCCTCTGCTACTCCCGCCGGAGGCGCGCCCGGACGCGCCGATCCTGAATGCCACCGCCGGAGACGCGACCGACTACCTGAACGTGTTTCACAGCAGCGTTGGGTATTGGATCCCGGGCAGCAAGGCGGTCATCGCGAATACCGCCCATGCCATCGTCCGCGGCCTCCGTCTCAAGCTCGGGGATGAAGTACCCGGACCGTGGGGCGGTGAAGTGGACTTCGCTTACCAGCCGCAGGCTTGGGACATCCTCATCCGCTCGGATCGCGCCGCGCCAGAGGAGCGGGAGTTCGGAATCGACGCCTACGATCCCACGCCCCTGCATCGGGTGGGACTCGCCGTGCACAAGAATGAGCGCCTGGGTATGGTCTGCGGTGAGAATTTTCCGAACATCCTCGCAGACCGCCGGAATACGCTGTTCCGCGAGTTGTACCGGCGCACGCTGCATTATCTGCTCGACGGCGCCAGGGCCATCGAAGGCGAAGCGAACCTCGTTCCTCCCGAGCAGCGGGATTCCTCCCTCATCGAGTGGGACCGGCCGGCGCGGATCGGCGCTCTGCGGTACGAGCTGCCCGCCTTCATCAATTTCCAGGACCCGCAATGGCATCGCAAGCCGGCGCCGTATGCGCACTACCTCATCGAGGGGTCCACGGACCGGGAACACTGGTTCCCGCTGGCGGACCGGCGGCACGGCCCCTGGCGCGGCACGAAGACCGACGCCTTTTCTCCCATCGCCGTAAGATATCTTCGGTTCCAGGGAACGTTTTCCGACGGCCAGCCGTTTCGTGTCCGAAACGTACAAGCGTTGCCGGCCAGGTAGGCTGGCAGGCGTTCAGGCCATGTCCAGTCCGGTGCCCAGCAGCCACTTCACAACGTCACATTGCTGGCCGACGCGACTCTCCACGGTGTGATCATCGACCCGCCGCACGTTGGGCCGTTCAGCGGCCTTGGCGGCTGCCTCCATGGTTGCCATGCGAACCCGGACGGTCATGGGCAGTGTGGGTTTGAACGGACTCGCCTTGCCCGCTCGCAGCACCCCGATCGCTTCCGCAGCCCTGCGCGCCGTCTCGCGGTGTGCCGCCTCCGGGTCCAGACCGGCCGCCGCCTCAAACCCCGTCGCGCGCTTGACGGCGGCTGTGACGACTCCAGGGAACTGCTGTCGCGTCTCATCGCAGGCCGCCTCGTCGCCTTGCACAAGAATCAGGGGAATGTCCCAATGACCGGCGTAGCAGGTCTCGATGCCGATCTCACCGGCGCTCTGCCCATTGATAATGAAGTCCGCCCATTGCAGCGTCCAGGTGTGCGGCAAGAACGCCCCCGCCGTTCCCACCTTGGCATGATGACCCGGCAACATTAGCGCGTGGACGGTCTGATCCAGACCGGGCATCCAGCGGCGTTTGCCATCCTGCATCCCGACGCTTCGGTAGTGGTAGGTAATGCGGGGATCGGTCAGCAGCTTGTCCGGCAAGAAGTTGCCCCCGCCATGGTGGGTGTCGCAGACGATCAGCTCGGTGACACCCGCCCCCAGCGCCGCGGCGGAGAGCGAGTTGACCTGGGACGTAAGAAGCTGACGAGCTTCGGCCGCCACGCGCTCCCGGACACCCGGCTCCCAGTACCAGGCCTGTTCCCGCGTGAAGATGCCGTTGGCGCCGTCCATGTCCCAGTGGATGTAGATCTTCAGGCCGGGTCGTTGAGCGCTGGCCTGACCGCGGGCCGCGTTTGCCAGCGCCGTTAGGGCGCTGGCGCGGCCGAGAAACGTTCGACGCGAGAGCTTGCGGGAAGAACTCATTGAGGGGACTCCTTGACTATGTGGCCGACCGACCGCAGTCTATCACGGCTTGGAATTCCGAGAGCCTTGTCGAGGGCCCGACCACGGCTCTCGGCGCGCCGGTCTTCAGCCAGGCCCGAGTGCGGGAAGGACCCAAAAACCTTCGGCGATTCACTTGTGTGGCCGAAGGGGCCGTGTTACTATCGCCCCGAGAGCACTCCGATGGACCGGGATCAAAGTGGGAGGTAAGTAGTATGTCTTTTATGTACCGAATTATGTTGTGCCTCAGCGCCGTGGCGCTGGCCTTCGCCCAGACCGACCGGGGGGTCATCACCGGAACGGTAACGGATTCGACGGGCGCCACTGTGCCGGACTCACGGGTGGTGGCCACCAACACTGCCACCAACGTCGTGTTCGCGACGCAGACCACCAGTTCGGGCGACTACTCCGTCACCAATCTGCCGGTGGGCACCTATCAGCTTCGCGTCGAGAAACAGGGCTTCAAGGCGGCGGTGCGCGCCGACGTCATCGTCACGGCCGGGGGCACGGTGACGGTCAACGCGCAACTGGAAGTGGGCGCGGTCACCGAATCGATCGAGGTGGCGGCTACCCTGGAGCTGTTGCAGACCGCGACGGCCAAGGTGACCACGGCGGTCTCCAACAAGATGGTGGATGAGCTGCCGCTGGTGGTGGGCGGGGCCATGCGCGGGGCGTTCGACCTGGCCTTGATCACCCCGGAAGCCAACCAGCCCGGAGACGACACCTTCAACGTCGGCGGCGGCCAGGGCGGCGCTTTCGGAGCCACCCTGGACGGCGTTTCCATTGTCACCGGCCGTTTCAACTCCGTCCAGTGGACCAACCTCAACACGCCTTCGGTCGACGCCATAACGGAGTTCGCCGTCGAGACCAACGGCTTCAAGGCGGAGTTCGGGCGGGGACAGGGCGGCATGATCACCTTCTCTTCCAAGTCCGGGACCAATGAGCTCCATGGAAGCGCCTATGAGTTCCTGCGAAACGACGTGCTGGATGCGCGCCGCTTCTTTGAGGACCAGAAGGGCAAGTACAAGCAGCACGACTTCGGCTGGAGCGTCGGGGGCCCGGTGGTGATCCCGAAGATCTACAACGGCCGCAACCGGACCTTTTTCTTCGCCACCGGCGAATGGTTCCGCAGCCGGGTCGGCGCTTCGAGCGGCCAATTCAGCATCCCCACGCCGGAGATGTACAACGGCGATTTCCGCAACTGGGTGGATGGCAACGGGCGCTTCGTGCCGATCTACGATCCGGCCACCACCACTGCGAGCGGCTCCGGCTTTACCCGCCAGCCGTTCCCCAACAACCAGGTTCCACAGGGCCGCTTCGCAACCCTCTCCCGGAACTACGTCGGTCTCGTCCGCGATATCCTGAGGCCCAACAATGGCGCGGCTGCGGGAACCAGCGCCTATGTCCGCAACAACTTCATCAACACCACCGGCACCGTCGTCGACGCCTGGACCAAGTTCAGCGTCAAGGGCGATCACAGCATCGGCCCCAACGACCGCGTCAGCTTTCTGTACAACCACGGCCAGCATGACTTGACGCCAGGCGCGGAGGGCTTCCCGGGTCTGCCCGCGCCCCTGGTGGACCGGCGCATCGACCGCCAGAGCAGCAACGTCATCCGGGGCACCTACGACAAAGTGATCACGCCGACCATCGTGAACCACATGTTTGGCGGGTTTAACATGATGCTGGACAGCCACTACGCGCTGACGCTCGACGGAGGCTGGGAAGCCAAGGGCGTCTGCCTGAAGGGCGCCTGGGATTGCAACCGCAACCTGCTGCGGATGGAGTTCTCCGACTATAACACCTGGGTCGCCAGCGCCCCGGACGGCTCCGAGAATTTCGCCTTTTCGTTGGGCGACGACATCAGCATCAGCAAGGGGAAACACACCTTCAAGATCGGCTACCTGTGGGAGCGCATCCACTACAACGGTTTCGGCCAGTCGGCCATCGGCGGGCTGGCGCGGGGCGACCGGCGCTCCACCAGCGTGCCCAACGACAACAACCTCTCCACCGGCGGCGGCAACGGCTTCGCATCCTTCCTTCTGGGCCAGTCTTTCTCCGGCGGAACCGAGAACGACCGCTTCGTCGGCCAGCAGTGGCGCAGCCACGCCTGGTATTTCCAGGACGACTATAAATTGACGCCGAAGCTGACCCTGAACTACGGCGTCCGGTACGAGTTCACGCTGCCGCCGCTCGAACAGAAGGACAAGTGGAGCGACTTCGACCCGACCAAGCCCAATCCGCGGGCGGGCAATCTGCCCGGGGCGCTGCGATTCGCCGGCACCGGCCCCGGCCGCGAGGGCTCCCGCTCGATCACCCCGGGCTGGTACGGCGGGATCAGCCCGCGCCTCGGAATCGCCTACGGCCTGGACAGCAAGACGGTGCTGCGAGCCAGCGGCGGCCGCAGTTTCGGGGTGGCCAAAACCATTACCGGCAGCACCCACTTCGAGGGCGCGGTCATCATCTTCCGCCCCACCAGCCTGGACAACGGAGTCACCCCGTCGTTCCTGCTCGATCAAGGATTGCCGCCTTACGTCAGGCCGCCCGTGGTCGATCCCAGCCTATCCAACGGAAACAACACCGCCTATTGGGACGGACAAGCAGTCCGGCTGCCGGAGAATTACCAGTGGTCGTTCTCCGTCCAGCGCCAGGTTACCAGCTCGATGGTGTTGGAGGCGAATTACCACGCCACCATCGGCGCCCACCTGGTTGCCGGCCTGAAACGCTACAACCAGGTTCCGTTCAGCCTGTTGGAACGCTACGGCCGCAATGTGCTGACCAGCAACATGAATTCGGCGGCCGCCGCAGCGGCCGGCATTCGCCGTCCGTATGCCGACATCGACTGCACGTTCAGCCTGACCTGCCAGCCGGTGAGCGTCGCGCAGGCGCTCCGGCCTTTCCCGCAGTTCTTGAACATCGATACCTCTTCCGGGGCAGGCGACAAGAGCGGGCACGCCAGCTACCACTCGCTGCTGCTGAAGCTCGACAAGCGCTACGGGCAGGGCCTCACATTCGGAGGCTCCTACGTCCTATCGAAGCTGATCACCGACGCCGACGGGTACCAGCCGGACAACGCCACGCTGGACCACTACAACCGGCGTCTGGAAAAGTCCATTGGCGAGCTGGATCTCACCCACAACTTGAAGTTCGGCTACGTCTGGGAGCTGCCGTTCGGCAAGGGCAGGAGGTGGCTGGCCAGCGGACCAGCGGCTTGGGTCCTGGGCAACTGGCGGCTCGCGGGCAGCCAGACCTATTCGAGCGGCTATCCGCTCTCGTTCACCAACAGCGGCGGGCTAGGGAGCGTCCTGTTCAACGGGCGCAGTCCGGCGACGATCACCACCTACGACGGCTGGATTGTCAGCAAGGACAACCCGGACTGGAAGGGGGCCGATCGCTACTTCCAGCCGTCATCGTTCTTCGGACCGCAACCCAACGACCGCGCCGGCAACGCCACGCGTCACAACCCGAAAGCCCGCCAGCCGGGGAACTTCAACGAGAATTTCTCGGTGGCGAAGTCGTTTCCCATCACTGAGTCGCTGCGGATGGACCTCCGCTGGGAGATGTTCAACGCCTTCAACCGCTTCCGCCCCAGCCCGGGCAGCACCAACGTGCAGGACCCCAACTTAGGCCGCGTGCAAAGCCAGCTCAACGAGCCGCGCCGCATGCAACTGGCGCTGAAGCTGTATTGGTAAGACAAGGAATCGGCAGTGGCGCGCGCCATTTTGTCGGGTCCATAAAAAAGGCCGCGCGGCCGGCGATTCGGCGGCGCTGGATGCGCCGGGCAGCGTGTTTCGATGGCATCGGCGATTTTGTGGTGGCGGGGGAAGGCCTGCTCGGTGTCTGGATCGTTGGTAGCGCTAACGGGAATCGAACCCGACGGCTGGCAGTTTAGTACAGTCCAGTTGGGTCTGAGTGGTTGTGTTTTCAGTGCGGCTGGTATTCCGGGATGCTCGGAAATACCGCCACGAACCGCCGACGTCACAGCGCAGGTCGTGGTGCGCCCCTTTCACGCCACCGTTGGCGCACGTGCCCGGTAGTGGCTGCCACGATCCGTACAGAGCGCTCAAGACCACCTTCAAAGCCGAAATCGACGAGGACGCCTGGTGCACTCTCCACAACGGCACTTCGCGTCCGTTCGAGCCCAGATCCGGCCGCATCGCCGTCCAGGTTATCAACCACCTGGTCAAGAAAGTCATGAAAGTTTTCCGGGTGGCCTGATGAGCGAAGAAAACAGAATGAGCGGCAGCAACGCCAAAGCGCCGGGATCCTGCGAGAATGGGTGACAGGCATGATCACTGAACTGACGCTGCGCAATTTCAAGAGTGTGGGTGAAGAGGTCTACTCGTTCACCCAATTCGACTTGTTCGTTGGGCGCAACAACAGCGGTAAGAGCACGGTGCTGCAAGCCTTGGCCATCTGGCAGTTCTGCGTGGATGAGTTCCACCGATCTAAACGTAGCGGCTCCAAGGGCATCCAGGTAGTGCTGCCGAACTTCACGGCGCTGCCGGTGCCGGAATTCAACCTGCTGTGGAAGGATCGAACGGATCGCCATTGGCCCGTGGTCAACGGCAACAAGAAGCAGGAATACATTCTGATCGGCATCGACGTGAAATGGAGGCAGTCGACCGGCGAGATGGCTTCTTTTGGCGTGGGATTACGCTATCACTCGTCACAAACGATATACGCAATACCGAGCGGTGGCTGGGAAAATTTCCGAACCTGTGAGCAGAGCGGAAACTTCCCAAAAATTGCCTATGTGCCGCCTTTTTCGGGTCTGGAGCCGACGGAGAAGTGGCTGGATGAAGCCCCAATCCGCCAGCAGGTGGGGAAGGGTCAGCCCGGCAGTGTGCTTCGCAATTTGTTGTTGCGGGTCTGTCCATCGCACTCCCGCGGAACAGGGCGTTCCGCCAAGAGCCATCCTGCGCCTCCGGACTGGAAAGAACTGGCGGACATCATTAAACGCTGGTTCTCAGTCGAGATTCATGAGCCGGGATACGACTCGGCCAAGGATGTCTACATCACCGTCGAGTACCGCCAGAGCGTTAAGGATTTCGATATCATAGCCGGGGGCAGCGGTTTCCACCAAACATTGACCTTGTTGGCCTTTCTGTACGGTTATCGACCAACGACAATCTTGCTCGATGAGCCGGACGCTCACCTGCACGTCAACTTGCAACGCGAAATTCTCGATTACTTCAAACGGAAAGGCTTAGAGACGAACACGCAGTTCCTGATCGCCACGCACGCCGAGGAGTTTGTGCGCGGCGTCGATGCCGCCCAGATCGTTTCCTTGCTAAACCAGGTACCCAGGCGCGTTCAGTCGGCACCCGAAGTGCTGCGGGCCATGGCGGAGGTTTCGAACGAAGAGATCGCGCGCCTGATTGCATCGCCCTACATCCTATACGTCGAGGGGGAAAGCGATGAGCGAATCCTGCGTGCTTGGGCGGCTCCATGCGGCGCTCAGACCGCAATAGACAAAGTGTGTTTCAAATCGATGGGCGGTGGCGACAAGCCGAGCATGAAGACCAGGGCGGACGAGCACTTCGCGGCTCTGAGACAAATCATCCCGGAGGTCTCAAGGTTGATGCTCCTCGACTACGACGATAGGGCCACCTTCCATCCGAATCCGAATAACCCTACGTTGGTCGAGTGGAAGCGCAAGAACATCGAGAACTACTTGCTGGTTCCGGATGCCTGGAAGCGGGCCGCCGTGCAATTCGGTGAGGGCGAACTGTTTGTGCAGCCAGTGTTGCAAGCAATCGACGACTTCTTTGTGGGGCAGAATCTGACTCTGCCACCCGGAAAAACGTGGCGGAATGTGACGGCGAACGTGTTTAACGCGGTGGATGGCAAAGGCATCTTGTTCGAGGACGACAACTCGCTTTTTCAGCAACTGCGAACCGGCACGCCCTCGGTGCAACTCATTCGGGAGCAGATAGCAGTCAGTATGGTCGCCGGCGAAATTCACGACGATGTCCATCAATTCCTTGGCAAGCTTGTCTCTTTGACTGGAACTGGTCCAGGAAGCTCGGCATAGAACCTTCGGCGACTGGGGTGGACCCCAAGGGTTCGGTCCTTGGCGGGCCTTGAGCAGCCGGTCGCGGAGCGCTTAATCGAGGTCCGCGACGCTCCTCGGGCTTCGGTTTCGCGCACCTTTTGAAGCCGGTCGCGGACGGCTATGCCTCGCACTGTCGTTCGAGGTCCACGAAGGTGTGCTCCTCTGTGATCTTGACGCTGCCGTGGCCCGCGATGTCTCGTATGGTGGACGCGCCGCCCATCTTCTGCCGCCACCGACACCACGCAGTTGCAGGCCGCGCGCCGGTCCTGGGCGAAGGACTGAGGGGGATTCTCTGCCCTCGGCGGTCACCCAAAACCGGCCACACCTGAAAACCGGCCAACGGAGGAAGTACTCAGGACATCAAACGCGGCGGGGTTTACGCTCCGTCAACGTGAGCAATGTCTTGAGCGTAGACAAACAAAAGCAAGTCATCGCCCTCGGTCAGCTC
>Ga0247727_10019514_pt1 | contig 10497 bp, 9 predicted proteins | sample WisWelCaveWW1625_FD_202498 | JGI IMG/M metagenome (GOLD analysis project Ga0247727, IMG submission 202498) | Biofilm microbial communities from Wishing Well Cave, Virginia, United States - WW16-25 | ecosystem: Environmental > Aquatic > Deep subsurface > Groundwater > Cave microbial mat | place...
GTGCGCGGCGCTAGAGATAATGCGGATAATGAAATGGTTGAATTCAATAGCGTCGCTTTAATAAAAATCGATACGCCGCCGCCCGCCGCTTTTGCGCTGCTAGCGCCGCGCGATAGCGTGTGGATAAAGGAGCGACAGCCAATTTTTCAATGGAGCGCCAGCAGCGATGCGACCTCGGGCTTGGCAAGATACCAGTTCTTAATTAACGAAAATCTCAATCAGTCGGCGATTCCGCCAACGCTCACTTCGATCAAACCGGCGAATCCTTTGAGCGATGGCGCGTACTTGTGGAAAATTGTGGCGCTCGACAGCGCGAATAATGCCCGCACTTCCGAGCAAACCCGATTGCTGCGAGTGGACACGACGCCGCCGGTTTCGACGATTACTTTTCCCATTCCGGGCTCGACAGTTTCCGGCGGAAGTGTCGTGGTTACTGGCACGGCGACGGATAACGGCGTCGGTGTGGACAGCGTGCAAGTGAGCACCGATGGCGGCAGAACGTGGAATCGCGCGGCCAATACCGGTGTCAACTATAGCACTTGGAGCTATGCCTGGTCGGGATTCGTCAATGGAAATTATACGTTGAAAAGCCGCGCTGCCGATAAGCTCGGTCACATTGAAATTCCGGGAAGCGGCATTGTTGTCACCGACGTTTCCGAGCGGGTGAAGGCAGGAATCCCCGATAATTTCATGCTCGCGCAGAATTATCCAAATCCGTTTAGGAGCGCAGCGACATCCCGCTTTGCGGGAAACCCCGAAACGACCATCGAATATGCGTTGCCCAAGAGAAGTGCAGTCACGCTTCGCGTCTTCAATATCATCGGCGTGGAAATTCGGAGGTTGGTCCATAAAACCATGGAACCGGGTTACGACAAGGCCGCTTGGGACGGCAAAGATGCAACCGGGCGAGCCGTGCCGACAGGTGTTTATTTTTATAAACTGCAAGCCGGTGAATTTGTGGCGATCAAAAAAAGTTTGTTGATACGCTAATTGTTTCGAAGAACCCGAATTGAGTTTTCCGCAACTCGCTTTATGGGGGGTATTATTCTTATGAGTTTGTTTAGCGATGACCTCCGCGGGCTATGCCCGCCGGGATACATGCCTCGGCGATTTTTTATGCAAATTTGAAAAAACTCTTGACATTTTAAAACGGATTCGTTACATTCCCAGGAGTAGATGAGTATATCGACCGCCAAGGTCATAATCCAAGTTTGGCGTGTCGGAATCCTACAACGCGATCCAATCCTTTGTTATAACCCCTACGGGCTTTAACCTATCGTTGTTGAACCTAACTGAACTCCAGCCGAATGGCGCGTGTTGAATTACGTGAAGTGACCAAAACCTACGAAAAGGATGTCGTAGTGGTCCATCAAGCGAATATTAATATCCAGGATAAAGAATTCGTCGTTCTTGTCGGCCCCTCGGGTTGCGGCAAATCCACCACGTTGCGGATGGTCGCCGGACTCGAAGAAGTCAGCAGCGGCGAAATTTATATCGGCGACCGCGTCGTCAATGAGGTGCCGCCGAAAGACCGCGATATTGCCATGGTGTTCCAAAACTATGCGCTTTATCCGCACATGACGGTCTACGAGAACATGGCGTTCGGCCTCAGGCTGCGCAAATATCCCAAAGCCGAAATCGAGCAGCGCGTGCGCGACGCCGCGCGGATTTTGAGCATTGAGCCGTTTTTGGACCGCAAACCCAAAGCGCTTTCCGGCGGGCAGCGGCAGCGCGTCGCCGTCGGGCGCGCCATCGTGCGCAAGCCGCAAGTTTTTCTTTTCGACGAGCCGCTCTCCAATCTTGACGCCAAATTGCGCGTGCAAATGCGCACCGAAATTTCCAAATTGCACAATCGTCTTGAGACCACGATGATTTACGTCACCCACGACCAAGTCGAAGCGATGACCATGGGCGATCGCATCGTGGTGATGAAGGACGGCTATATTCAACAGATCGACACGCCGCTCCATCTATATAATCATCCGACGAATAAATTTGTGGCCGGCTTTATCGGTTCGCCGGCGATGAATTTTATGACGGGAAAAGTGGTTCGAGAGAACGGCCTGTTTTTTCATGAAGGCCGTTTTCAGTTTCAAGCGCCGAAAAAATTTGCCGCGAGCCTGGAAAAATACCAGGACCGCGAGATCGTTTTTGGCATACGCCCGGAAGATTTTCATCTTGCCGATAATGCCGCCGGTGTTGCCGAAGGCGCGGCAGTGATGGCGACGGTAGAAGTCGTCGAGCCGATGGGAAATGAGATTTACATTTATTTGAATACGGGAATAAACAGTTTGGTCGCGCGCGTCAATGCGCGCTCCGAGCCGCCGATTGGCAGCTCGTTGAAGTTGGTTTTAGATTTAAGCAAGGCCCACTTTTTTGATTCGCAAAGTGAAGTGAGTTTGAGCTCCCTGCGGGCGCAGCCCACAGTATGATGCTGTTAACCCTCGATCATCTTGGTTATCCAATCACATGGTCATTAAAACTGTGAACGCAAGTTGATGGATCGCAGTCATTCCTAATGTAGCGCCATTACCCCGTTGCTTAAAGTGGTCTGTAATCAATCGTCAATCGATGAGTCCGTCAGCATTACCGGTACCGGTGTCTTGCCCCGACTCACCTTGATTTATAAAATTGGGATTTTTTCCCCAGAAAATTTTTCGTCCGCATTTTAACTAAAAGGGAAGATCATGGACATTGCAGAATTAAAAGCGTTAAAAATTGCCGAGCTGAACAAAGTCGCTCAGGATATGGATATCCAGGGGGCGACCGGCCTGCGCAAGTCGGAGCTTATTTTTAAAATTTTGGAAGAGCAAACCAAAAAGGAAGGTTTGATTTTCGCCGACGGCGTGCTCGAAGTGTTGCCGGACGGGTATGGTTTCTTGCGCTCACCCGATTATAACTACCTGCCCGGCCCGGACGATATTTATGTTTCGCCGAGCCAGATCAAGCGTTTCGGTTTGCGCACCGGCGACACCGTTTCCGGCCAAATTCGCCCGCCGAAAGAAAACGAACGGTTTTTTGCGCTTCTCAAAGTCGAAGCGATCAATTTTGAAAATCCGGAAGTCGCCAAGAGCAAAATTCTCTTTGACAATCTGACGCCGCTTTATCCGATCAAGCGCATTAATTTAGAGCATGACGCGAGAGATTACACCTCGCGCATGATGAACCTGCTGTCGCCGCTCGGCAAGGGGCAGCGCGGACTCATCGTCGCGCAGCCGAAAACCGGCAAGACCACGATCTTGCAAAAAATCGCCAACGCCATCACCGCCAATCAGCCGGAAATCAAGCTCATCGTTTTGCTCATCGACGAGCGTCCGGAAGAAGTGACGGATATGGAGCGTTCGGTCGCGGCGGAGGTCGTCAGCTCGACGTTCGACGAGCCGCCCGAACGCCACGTGCAGGTTTCCGACATGGTGCTAGAAAAAGCCAAACGTCTCGTCGAGTACGGCCACGACGTCGTGATCTTGCTCGACTCAATCACCCGCTTGGCGCGCGCTCACAACGCCGTGGTGCCACACTCCGGCAAAATTCTTTCCGGCGGTCTCGATGCCACCGCGCTCGAGCGGCCCAAGCGCTTTTTCGGCGCCGCGCGCAACATTGAAGAAGGCGGCAGTTTGTCCATCATCGCCACGGCTTTGATCGACACGGGCAGCCGTATGGACGAAGTGATTTTTGAAGAATTTAAAGGCACCGGCAACATGGAATTGGTGCTCGACCGCCGGCTTTCCGACCGCCGCATTTTTCCATCGATCGATATCAACAAATCCAGCACCCGCAAAGAAGAGCTTTTGCTCACCGACATGGAATTGAACCGGGTTTACATTTTGCGCAAGTTTTTGAACGATTTGACGCCGGTGGAGGCGATGGAATTTCTGCTGGAACGCATGCGCGGCACTAAAAACAACGAAGAGTTTTTGAAGCACATGAACTCGTAAAAATTTCTTGCTTTTGCTGTGCAGGTATTGTATATTTAAAGCTTGTCATAGTTAGAACGGGATATACAAAAATCGTTGCCCGAGGCGCAAGAGTTTAGGGAAAATTTCGGGCCTCGGCAAAAGTAAAATAGGAGAATAGCTGTGAAGCTGAAGATTCATCCCCAATACGTTTTGGCAAGCATTGCATGCGCTTGCGGCAACACCTTCGAGGTGCGCAATACCGTTGGCGATATGCGCGTGGAAATTTGCTCGAACTGTCATCCGTTTTTTACGGGCAAACAGAAGCTGATCGACTCCGCCGGACGCGTGGAAAAATTCATGAGGAGATATCAAAAAGGCGAAGAGAAAGCCGCGGCCCGCGCTTAGCGTCGATTATCCAAAACTTGAACGGAATGCGCTCGACAGATCACCCTGCGAGAGGTATTCCGTTTTTTATTTTAAATGAATATGACCCAAGAAAACGCTCCTGAAAAAAAACTGATGGTCGGCGGCCAAGCCGTGATCGAAGGCGTGATGATGCGCTCGCCGGAAATGGTGGCCGTCGCCTGTCGTCGCGCCGATAGCAGCATCATTGTTTGGCGCAAAGCTTATAAATCTTTGCTGCATCGCTACAAATTCCTCTCGCTGCCCGTCTTTCGCGGCTCGATCGTGTTGATCGAAGCGCTCGTGCTCGGCGTGCAGGCGCTTACATTCTCCGGCGACGTGGCGATGGCGGATGAGCAAGCCAAGCAAAACGGCAACGCTTCGGCGCGCGCTCAGCGTCCCGGCCAGCGCACGACCGGACAAAAAATCTGGATGGGATTGACGCTCGCATTTGCCTTCGCGATCGGTTTGGGAATTTTCTTTTATGTGCCTTTGCTGCTCACCGATTGGCTCGGCGCGCGCACCGGATTTTGGTTCAATCTCGTCGATGGCGTCATTCGGCTGATTTTCTTTTTGGGCTATTTGGCGCTGATCACGCAGATGAAGGATATTCGCCGCGTGTTTGAATACCACGGCGCGGAACATAAGAGTATTTTTAATTTTGAAGAGAAAAAAGCGCTGAGGCCGGAAACCGCCGCAACGTTCACACGTTTTCATCCGCGCTGCGGCACGAGCTTTCTCCTCATCGTCATGCTCGTCAGCATTTTCGTCTTTATGGCGCTGGGCCGCCCGGAAACCGTCGCCGACCGTCTACTGCGTTTGGCGTTCATCCCCGTCATCGGCGGCATCTCGTATGAATTTATTCGCCTCTCCGATAAAGGCTATCGCAATTCATTTTGGCGTTGGTTTATTTTGCCCGGCCTGTGGCTGCAACGGCTCACGACGAAGGAGCCGGATTTGAGCCAGCTCGAAGTCGCTATTGTTTCGCTGAAAGCCGCGCTGGGAGAAGATGTGTCGTTGCTGCCCAATGTGATGGTGGAAGATGGGAATGCGCTCGTCGTGTCGCCTTCAGGCGAACTCAGTGCGGCTTGACTAAAATTACCAGAATAGACATTATATCTTTTTGATCGCGAGTCTAAAAAATTAAAGAGGCATCAAGCATGCGTGATGATTTGAAAATTGTGGAGATTCGTGAAAAATACGACAGCCAGTGGGTCGTTGTCGAAGTAACGAAAGTGGATAAATATGACAACCCACTCCGCGGTCGAGTATTATTCAACGGAACGAATCAAGATCAGGTTTATGGAGATGGGGCGAAATATCGAAATTCTCACTCTCCGGCGGATCTGTATTTTTTTATGCCGGACAAGCGATCCCTACAGGAATAGGAGTGATGTTTGTACAGCGCGAAAATTGTTGGATAAAATCGTCGCTGAACCGACTACAGAAAAAAGGTGGGTCGCGCCGGTCGGTAAACAACTCATTGAAACCACGACTTTGCGAATCGACAATTTTCTAGTCGGCGGTTTAAGAAAAAAGACCTTAAAGTTTCAGTTGTCGATTTCCCCGACGGCTTTCAAATCGACGGCCTGCTCGGTATGGACTTCATGGGTAAATATCGGTTCACTATCGAACCCGATACCAAAACTTTAGTTCTACGCGAAATTCCAAAGAAAAAATAAAATGTTCGCCAAATTAGACCACCTCGAAAAACGTTTTGAAGAATTGAACGCCCTGCTCGCCAGCCCGGAGACCGCGAGTAATCCCAAACGGCTGCGTGATCTCGCGCGCGAGCACAGCGATCTGCAGGAAACCGTGAGAAAATATCACGAGTACAAAGCGGTCGCAAAAAATGTTGTGGATGATCGGGAGTTAGTAAACGAGTCCAAAGATGGCGAGCTGCGGGAAATGGCGCAGGCCGAATTGGAAGAGCTGGAGCCGAAGCTCAAGCGGCTCGAAGAAGAATTGAAACTGCTGCTCGTGCCGAAAGACCCCAATGATTCGAAAAACGTCATCGTCGAAATTCGTGCGGGCGCGGGCGGCGACGAGGCGGGATTGTTTGCCGGCGATTTGTTTCGTATGTACACGCGCTTTGTCGAACGGCAGGGCTGGCAGATGGAAATGATGTCGCTCAATCAACAGGGCATCGGCGGTTTTAAAGAAATTATTTTTCAAGCCAGCGGCAAAGAGGCTTACGGCAAATTGAAATACGAAGGCGGCGTGCATCGCGTGCAGCGCGTGCCGGCCACCGAGCAAAACGGGCGCATTCACACCTCGGCGGCCAGCGTCGCCGTGCTTCCCGAAGCCGAAGAGTTCGACGTCGAAATCAACATGAACGATTTGCGCATCGACGTGTTTCGCTCTTCCGGTCCCGGCGGGCAGAGTGTGAACACGACGGATTCCGCGGTGCGCATCACGCATATTCCGACCGGACTCGTGGTGCAATGCCAGGACGAGAAATCGCAGCTCAAAAATAAAACCAAAGCCCTCAAGGTTTTGCGCGCGCGGCTTTATGAAATCAAGCAGGCGGAAGAACGCGCCAAAATCACCGACGCGCGCCGCCAAATGGTCGGCAGCGGCGACCGCAGCGACAAGATTCGCACGTACAATTTTCCGCAAAACCGCGTCACCGACCATCGCATCGGCCTGACGCTGCACCAGCTTGACGCCGTGCTCGACGGCAATATCCATGCGTTCATCGAGCAACTCGCGCTGGCGGATCAGGCCGAGAAGTTGAAGAGCGCGGCGTAACCCCTTGGGCGCAGCCAGTCGGCCCGACTGGAAACAAACCCCGCTGGAAATAAAAATTTGCCAACGGATCGAACGATAAGTGCAAAAGGAAATGTCATGCTGTAAGCAGCCTTTTTGTTTCCAGCAATCTTCCGGAATGCAACTGAGAAAAAAGACGACATGCACCAGCTTCATGACAAGGGTTACAAAAAATTATTGAAGAATAAGAGCATCTTTCGAGAGTTGCTCGAGACTTTTGTGCCGGAAGCGTGGGTGAAAGAGTTGGATTTCGATACCTGCGAAACTTTGGACAAGTCTTTCATTTCCGGTCATTACAAAGAGACGGCGAGTGACATCATTTATAAGGTCAAGCGGAACCAGCACGAAAGCTTCGTCGTTATCCTAATGGAATTCAAATCCACGGTCGAGCGGTTCATCAGCTTGCATTTGGCGAATTACGTTACCAATTTTTACATGGATTATGTCGAGTCAACGTCGAATGTTAAATTGCTGCCGCCGGTGTTTCCGATTCTTGTGTATAGCGGCGACAAGGAATGGTTGGCGCCGACTAAAATTACCGACGTGATCGAAGACAGCCAGTTGCTCGGCAAGTATGCGTTAAACTTTGAGTATTTTGCAATTCCGATCAATGCCTATGACAAAGAATATTTGTTGAAAATCAAAAATGTGGTTTCTCTTTTATTTCTCGCGGAAGCGCATTATGATGCAGAGTTATTGGAAAGGCTGTTTCTCGAAATTTTTGAAAGAGAAACTAATAAGCGGCCCATATCATTGTTGTTAAACTGGCTTATCCAATTGAGCAAGCACGGAAGGATTCCGGAAGAAGATGTTGGCAAGCTGGAACGCATTTATAAAAATAAAGAGGAGGTTCAACAAATGTTGATTACCGCATTAAAGAAGGAAAGACAAGATTCCTTCGACAAAGGCAAGCTTGAAGGCAAGCTTGAAGGCCAAATCATGGCCGCCCGCAATATGCTTTTGAAGGGACTCGATATCACGCTCATCGCCGAGCTAACTGGTTTAACTGAAGGCGAAATTCTAAAACTGCAACAGGCTATACAGGTCCATTAGAAAGTTGTTTTCACATTTTATCTTATCTTGTCAGCACGATTCTATTCCCTCGCGAGCTAAATTCATTGCGTATTCTTGATCTTCTCAAATCAACCGAAAAGCGGCTTCGCGCCGCCGGCATTGAATCCGCTTCTCGCGAGGCGGAGTGGCTGCTCATGGCGGTGCTGAATACCGATCGCGCTAATCTTCTGCTCATGCGCGAGTATCGCCTGAGCGTCGATGACCAAGCCCGGCTTGATGGGTTTATCCAGCGCCGTCTAAAACGCGAACCGTTGCAATACATTGTTGGAAATTGCGAGTTCTATGGTTTCGAGTTTGCCGTTTCGCCCGCCGTGTTGATCCCTCGCCCGGAAACCGAGTTGCTGGTCGAACAAGTTTTTGAGCTAGCGAAAAATTTTCCAGTGCCGCAGATTATCGACCTCGGCACCGGATCGGGCTGTATCGCGATCACATTGACCAAGCTGTTGCCGCAAGCGCAGTTGGTTGCGGTTGATATTTCTGCCGAAGCGCTGGCCGCGGCAAAAAGTAACGCCCAAAAACACGGAGTTGCCGAGCGCATTGATTTTCGCGTGTGCGACTTCACGCAAACCGCAGCGTTTTCTCCGGATGAAAAATTCGATCTTATCGTTTCCAATCCACCGTATGTTTTGGAAAATGAGCGACCGGCTTTGCAACTTGAAGTGCGTGATTGGGAACCGGCAGCAGCTTTATATGTTGGCGGCGATGGCTTGAATTACTACCGTTGCATTCTCGATAATTGCAAAAAACACTTGCGTTCCGGCGGTTGGGCCGCGTGTGAGATGGCCAGCCAGCGCAGCACCGCGATTGAAAAGTTGTTCCGCGAAGCGGGATTGAATAATGTACAAATCATTCAAGATCTCGCCGGCTTTGATCGGCATGTGTTAGGGCAAAAACCGAACTGAAAGGAGCTTCCAGTGATTAGCGGCAACATCTTTCGTGAATATGATATTCGGGGTATCGCCGAAAATGATTTGACCAACGACAATGTAACCTTAATTGGCAAAGCCTTCGCCACCCACATGTTGGGACAGGGCCGCCAGCGCCTCGTGGTCGGGCGCGATGTGCGGCTTTCTTCCGAACGTTTGCGCAATGCCCTCGTCGAAGCGATGGTCGGTTGCGGCGCTGACGTTATCGATGTCGGCGTCGTGCCAACGCCGACGCAATATTTTGGTATTGTGCAGCAACAGGCCGAAGGCGGCGTGATGATTACCGGCAGCCATAATCCGATTGACTACAACGGCTTCAAAATGTCGACTGGCGTCAAAGCCGCGGATGGGCATGTCTCCGTTGGCGCCGTTTTCGGCGATGAAATTCAAACGCTCTATAAAATTATCCAATCCGGAAAATTTGCTGCCGGCAAAGGCAGGGCTGAAATTCTCAATATTACGCCGGATTACATCGCGGCGATTAAACAACGCGTGAAACTGGCGAAGCCGCTCAAAATCGTCGTCGACCCCGGCAACGGCTGCGGTGGTTTATTTGCACCGCAAGTTTGGAAAGACATGGGCTGCGAAGTGGTTTGTCTTTATTGCGAGCCGGACGGCCGCTTTCCGAATCACTTGCCCGATCCGACCGTGATGAAATACATCAAAGATTTGCGCGCGAAAGTCGTGGCGGAAAAAGCCGATCTCGGCATCGGTTACGACGGCGATGCGGACCGTCTCGGTATCATCGACAATCTCGGTCGGCCGATTTTTGCCGACAAACTGGTTGCAATGTTTGCGCGAGATACGCTCTCCCGCCTGCCCGGCAGCAAAATCGTTTTCGATGTGAAGTGCAGCCAGGCCTTGCCGGAGTACATTAAGAAATATGGCGGCCAGCCGATTATGTGGAAAACGGGCCATTCGCTGCTGAAAGCGAAAATGCACGAAGAGCATGCGCCGCTGGCCGGTGAAATGAGCGGCCACATTTTCTTCGGCGAGGGCTATTTTGGATTTGACGACGCGATTTTCGGCAGCGGCCGTCTGATGCAAATTCTCTCGCATTCCGGCAAGACCATGGCCGAGCTGCACGACGAAATCCCCGCATTCATTTCCACGCCGGAGATTCGCGTTGAGGCAACGGATGAGACGAAATTCAACATCGTCAGCGACATGGTGGCGTATTTCAAAAAATCGTATCAAGTCATCGACATCGACGGCGCGCGCGTGCTCTTCGGCGACGGCTGGGGCTTGGTGCGCGCTTCCAATACGCAGCCGGTTCTGGTGATGCGCTTCGAAGCCCGCACCAACGAATTGCTGGCGCAAATCACCGATGTTTTCAAAAAGAAACTTCGCGAGTATCCGGTTGTTAAATTTTCAGATGCGGATTTTGAAGTGGCGAAATAAACTTTTAGAGGTGAATTATGTTGAACACC
>Ga0247727_10019515_pt1 | contig 10497 bp, 8 predicted proteins | sample WisWelCaveWW1625_FD_202498 | JGI IMG/M metagenome (GOLD analysis project Ga0247727, IMG submission 202498) | Biofilm microbial communities from Wishing Well Cave, Virginia, United States - WW16-25 | ecosystem: Environmental > Aquatic > Deep subsurface > Groundwater > Cave microbial mat | place...
CATTCTGATCCTTGACGACGAACCGATGGTGCTGAACGCCGTCGAGCGCGACCTGCGGAAAAAGTACGGGCAGGCCTATCGCCTGCTCAAGGCCGACTCGGGCCAGGCGGCGCTGGGGGCGTTGCGAGAGTTGCAGAAACGCAATCAGACCGCCGCCCTCTTTCTCGCCGACCAGCGTATGCCGCAGATGACGGGGGTGCAATTTCTCGAACAGGCCCGCGCCCTCTTCCCCCAGGCCAAGCGCCTCCTGCTCACCGCCTACGCCGACACCGAGGCCGCCATCTACGCCATCAACCGCGTCGAACTGGATCACTACCTGATGAAGCCGTGGGATCCACCCGAAGAGCGCCTCTATCCGATCCTCGACGAATTGCTCGAAGACTGGAAAGTGCACACCCGCCCGCCGTTCGACGGCATCCGCGTTGCCGGGACGCTGTGGTCGTTGCCCACGCACCAGATCAAAGATTTCCTCGTCCGCCACCAATTGCCTTATCAATACCTCGACATCGAAAGCGATCCAACAGCCAAAGCCCTGGTCGAAGCCCATAACGAAGGCCAGATCAAAATCCCCACCCTGTTGTTCCCGGATGGGACGGTGCTGGTGGAGCCGACGCTTCAACAGGTGGCCCGGCAGGCCGGGCTGCCCACCGAAGCGACGATGCGGTTCTACGATCTGGTCATCATTGGCGGCGGCCCGGCCGGCCTGTCGGCGGCGGTGTACGCCGCTTCCGAAGGTGTGGATTGTTTGTTGATCGAAAAGCACGCGCCGGGCGGACAGGCGGGGAGCAGTCCGAAGATCGAAAACTACCTCGGCTTCCCAATGGGCATCTCCGGCGGCGACCTCACCCGGCGGGCGATGATCCAGGCCCGCCGCCTCGGGGCCGAGCTTCTCACCGCGCAGGAGGTCACTGCCGTTCGTCTGCTCGACCGCTACAAGATCGTCACCCTGCCAGACGGAACCGAGGTGGCCTGCCATGCGCTCCTGCTCGCTACCGGCGCCGCGTTCAACACGCTGAAAATGCCGGGCGCCGCGCAGTTAAGCGGCGCCGGAATCTACTACGGCGCGGCGCACACGGAGGCCTACTACTACAAGAATCAGCCAGTGATCGTCGTCGGCGGGGCGAACTCGGCGGCGCAAGGCGCGTTGTTTTTGAGCCGCTACGCCAGCCGGGTGACGATGCTGATCCGCGGCCCGGAGATCGCCGCCGCCCAGCATCTGGTCAACGCCCTTCGCGCCGATTCGAGGATCGAGATTCGGTTGAACGCCGATCTGGTCGAGGCCCACGGCCAGGAGAAACTCGAAGCGCTGACGGTGAAGGACACCGTAACCGGCGGAACGCAAACCCTGCCGGCGGCGGCGTTGTTCGTCTTCATCGGCGTCAAGCCACAGAGTACGTTCGTCGTTGATCTGGTGAGGTGTGACCCGAAGGGCTACGTGTTCACCGGGCCGGATTTGATGACTGAGGGCAAACGCCCGCCGAGTTGGCCGCTCGACCGCGATCCGTTCATGTTCGAGACGAGTGTGCCGGGGCTGTTCGCGGCAGGCGATGTCCGGTTCGGGACGATTCACCGGGTGGTCAATGCCACTGCCGAGGGCGGCGCCGCCGTGGCCATGATTCGGCAGTATCTCAAAACGCTGTGAGCGTCGAATTTCTGCGCCACCTATCCCTCTTTGCCGATCTGCCCGAAGCCGATCTGCAGGCGCTGTATCAGCGGGCGGAGCCGATGACGCTTGCGAGCGGGGAATGGCTCATGCGCGAGGGCGAGATCGGGGAGGCGCTGTTTGTGGTGTTGGAGGGCGGGATCGAGATCACCAAACGCTCCGGCGGGCAGGAGGTGGTGCTGGCCGTGCGCGGGCCGGGTGAGGTGATCGGCGAGATGGCGTTGCTCGAGCAGACGCCGCGCACGGCATCCGGGCGGGTTGTGCAGGAAGCCCATCTTTTGCGAGTCGGCAAGGAGGCCTTCAAGCAGGTGCTGACCGCCAGCCCCACGGCCGCGTTGGCCCTCCTGCACACGATCAACACTCGCCTGCAAGGCACCGAGGCCATGTTGCGGCAGAGTGAAAAAATGGCGTCTCTGGGCACGCTCGCCGCCGGGCTGGCGCACGAATTGAACAACCCGGCCGCCGCCGTAGGACGCAGTTCCACACAACTTCGTGAGGCGATGGCCGAATGGCAGTTGCTATCCAGCCAACTTGACGCGCTCACCTTCGAGGCCCGGCAACTTGAGGCTGTTCAAATCTTAAAGAGTGAAATCGCCCGGCGCATCGCCACGCCTGCCCAACTCGATGCGCTCACCCGCAGTGATCTCGAAAACGCCTTGCAGGATTGGCTGGAGGGAGAGGGGATGGATCGGGCCTGGGAGTCGGCTCCAACTCTGATTGCCTTTGGCTTTGACACGCCCAGGCTGAAAGAGTTGACTCAAACTTTTGCGCGGCCCCAACTGCCCATCGTGATCCAGTGGTTGGCGGCCAGTTGCTCCCTGTACACACTGTTGGACGAAGTGCGCCTGGGGGCCGATCGCATTGCCGAGATCGTCAAGGCCGTGAAAGCCTACGCCTATCTCGATCAGGCCCCGGTTCAACTCGTGGACGTGCATGAGGGGCTGGAAAACACCCTCGTCATCCTGCGGCACAAATTGAAGTCCGACATCCTGGTGGTGCGCGATTATGCGCCCGACCTGCCGCGCATCGAGGCGTATGCCAGCGAACTCAATCAGGTGTGGACGAACCTGATTGACAACGCGGCCGAGGCCATGCAGGGTCAGGGCCAACTCTCCTTACGGACGTATCGCCGCGATCCTCAGGTCGTGGTCGAGATCACCGACAGCGGGCCGGGCATCCCCGCGGCGATCCAGCCCCGCATTTTCGATCCCTTTTTTACGACAAAGCCCCCCGGCGTCGGCGCCGGACTGGGCTTGCACATCGTCTACACCAGCGTGGTGCACAAGCACCGCGGCCAGATCCAACTCATCTCTCAGCCAGGAGTCACGACGTTCAAGGTCGTCCTCCCCATCCAACTCCCGCGAGGTCAGCAATGAACGATCAACAACTAAAGGAACTCTATAACTCCATCAAGACGATTGCCACGGTGGGCATCTCGGCCAACCCGGAGAAACCGAGTTTCGGCATTACGCTCTATCTCAAAGAGCGGGGCTACCGCATCATCCCGGTGAATCCCACGGCCAAAGAAGTTCACGGCGAGAAGGCCTACCCGGACCTGCTCTCGATCCCGGACAAGGTGGATGTCGTCCAACTTTTCCGCCCCTCAGAGGAAGTGATGCCATTCGTCGAGCAGGCGATTCAGATTGGGGCCAAAGTGGTATGGATGCAGGAGGGGATTTACAACCCCGAGGCCGCAAAGAAGGCAGAGGCGGCTGGCTTGCAAGCCGTGATGGATCGGTGCATGCGGGCCGAGCACATGCGGCTGTTCGGAGCGCGCTTGTTCGTGCGTTAGATTAGTACTCTCTACTTCAACACATACCCCGCCGCCGCCTGCGCCATCAGCGCCGCGCTCAACGCCAGCACCCGCTCGTCGAAGTCGAAACGCGGATGGTGATGGGGAAAGTCCAAGCCCCTGTCCGGATCGGCGGAGCCAACGAAGAAATAACAGCCGGGCACGGTCTCCATCATGTAGGCCATGTCTTCCGATCCCATTGTGCGCTCGTCATCGGCCACCGTCGTCACCCCGGGCATGGCCTTGGCCATCTCGCGCACCTGCGCGCTCATGGCCGGGTCGTTGACGGTGGCCGGTGTGACTTTGAACAGGTCAATCGCCGGCTCGCACTCCATCGCCCGGGCGATGCCTTCGGTCACTTCGCGCACGCGCCGCAAAACCAGTTCGCGCACTTCGGGCTTGAAGGTGCGGATGGTGCCGCGCAGAACCGCCGAGTCGGGGATGACGTTGAAGGCGTCGCCGGCGTTGACGGCCGTCACCGAGATCACCGCGGCGTCGAGAGCGTTGAGGTTACGCGACACAATTGTTTGCAAGGCCGAGATAATTTGCGAGGCCGCCATCACCGGGTCTTTGGTTTGATACGGCGAGGCGCCGTGGCCGCCCTTGCCCTGCAAGATGATGACAAAGCGTTCAGAGGCCGCCATGCACGGGCCATCGGTGGCGGCCACCCAGCCCAGGGGTTTGTCGTTCCAAACGTGCAGGGCCAGCGAGCGTTCGGGCGCGGGACTCTCCAGCACGCCATCCCTCACCATCGCTTCCGCGCCGCCCAATCCTTCTTCGGCAGGCTGAAAGACAAACTTGAGTGCGCCGGAAATTTGTGAACGTAGAGGCATCAACATTTTGGCAACGGCCAACCCGATGGTGGTGTGGCCGTCGTGGCCGCAGGCGTGCATCACCCCCGGCGTCTCGGAGACGTAACCGGTTTTGTTGGCCTCGGTGATGGGCAGAGCATCCATATCGAAGCGCAGGAGGATCGTCGGGCCGGGCCGGTCGCCCTCAAGCAAACCGACCACGCCCGTCTTGCCCACCCCGGCCCGGACTTCGAGTCCCAGGGCGTTCAATTCGTTGGCGACGATCCCGGCGGTTCGGACTTCCTGAAAGCCCAACTCCGGGTGGCGGTGAAAGTCGCGCCGCCGGGCGATCATTTCCGGTTCGAGTGACTGGGCTAGGGAGTGAAAATCTATTGCCATCAGATTGTCCTTGTCTTCCACGAATACACACCAATATTCGTGTTCATTAGTGTTCATTCGTGGACTCAAAAAATGCTATAACACGTACACACTCAAGTCCCGAAACCTGGCCTGGGCAAACGTCTCCTCGTCGCCGGTGGCAACGTAGAAGCCGACCCGGCCTTCTGCCAAGCGGTCATCCAGCAGTGAAGCCAGCACTTCGCCGTTGACGCCGAGTTCAAGCTTGCGGCCCACGGCCTTGACCGTCAAGGTATTGGCATCGTCCTCGAACAGTTCGGAATGTTGATGATCGATCAGCTTCAGCCACTGGTCTTTGACCCGCACGCTGAACCCGAAGTAGCCATTCCGCCGCACGGCAAACTTATAAAACCCTTCGCCGCCTTTGCGAAAGACCAGGCCGCACTCCGCGCCTTTGCCGTTACGGCGCGGAAAGTACACCGTGAGTTGCATTTCGAAATTGGAGACTTTGGTTGGCAAAAGCCGTTCGCTGGTCCAGGCCGGGCGGGTGACGACGAGATGAAGGTAGCCGCCGTTCAAGTCGGTCTCACAGTGGGCGTTGGCCCCTTCCAACCATCGCTCCCGTTCCCCGCACAGTGTGCTTTGATACAATACGACCTTGTCCGTTTTCTTCGGTTTGGCCGCTGGGGCCACCCCCAACGTTTGATTGTATTTCTTCCGTCGAACGGGATCAGATAACACGGCGTAGGCTTCGTTCAACAACTTCATCTTCTCTGCCGAAGCTAAACCGCCATTTATGTCCGGGTGATATTTACGCGCCAACCGGCGGTAGACCGTTTGAATCACTTCGGGGTCGGCCGACGGCGACACCTGTAGAATTTCGTAGTAATCGGGCTTGGGCATTACTTGTTTGTCTTCTCCCGCAAATACCATAGCAGATCATCTTCGGGGTGTGGCACGTCGAGGATGGCCAGCATGGCCGCCAGTTCGCCGCGATGGTGGGTCTGATGATTGGCCAGATGCAACATTAGCTTGCCGAGCGGAAACGACAAGGTCTCGCCGCGGGTGTTGGTGTAAGTGATGTCTTGATTCAGAGTCTTATCAGAGCAAATATCAATGAAATCCATCACCTGCAGTTCAACATCCATCCATGCTTTTTCCAATTCGGCAAAGGTCGGGAAATCTGCCGGTTGCGCCATCACCCTGGGCGAGTCCCCCTGCCAGCGCGCCAGCCAAATCGTCTCGGCGGCATACATGTGGGTGAGCAGGCCGTGCACGCTCCCCCACGAGTGACCCAATTCGCGGCCCCACTGCTCCAGCGTCAGCGACTCGCACGCCGCCAACACTCGCAGGTTGGCCCAGCGGTTGTAGTCGTAGAGCATTTTGATTGTGGATAATGACGTTCCCATCTCTTCTCCTCAAACCCATAAATGATATAGCCTAGCGCCTTGTGCGCGTTGCCATTGCCCACTAAAAGCGCCCACAAGGGGCTAGGCTACCTGTTCAAACGACAACCACATTTCAGTGGTCGGCGCGAAGCCTAATGATTCATACACAAGCCGGCCCGCGTCGCTGGCATGCAATCGCAAACCGCGAAAGCCGCTGGCCTGGCAAAACTCAATCGCTTTCAATACGATCTGTTTCGCCAGTCTGCGCCGCCGATAGGCCGGGTCAGTATACATGCTGTGCAGTAACGCCGTGCGCCCGGTCCAGTCGCCGGGGCGTGGGAGCAAATCGTAAACGAACACTGCGCCGCTGGCAACAATCTGATTGCCGCTCTCAATCACCCAGCCCCGGATGTCGCCGCCCAGACGCTCTTCCAGCCATCGCCTGTATTCTATCGTCATCGCCTCCAACGCCGTTGGCCCATACGGCTCGCCGCGCAAGACCGCCATCTCCTCAAACATCCAGCGGCGGTGATTGGCAAGCACGGGGATGTCAGTATGAGCGGCTTCGCGCATTCTCAATTCATCATTCATCATTCCGCATTCATCACTAGCACTGCCGCCCCATTCACTTTCCCCTCTTTCAACAATCCCAGCGCCGTGTTTGCCTCTGCCAACGGGAACGCCGTCACTTCAGTCCGCACCGGAATTTGCGCGGCAAGTTGCATGAACTCAATGGCATCGCGGTGGGTGGCATTGGCAACGCTCCGTACCGTACGCTCACCATAGAGCAAATTGTAATCGAATTGTGGAATGGGACTCATGTGAATGGCGTTGATGGCGAGTGTACCACCTTTGCGGAGATGGCCGAGGGCGATGGGGACGAGTGATCCCACGGGAGCGAAGATGACGGCCCGATCCAACGGGGTCGGCGGCCTCTGAGTGGCGGCCCCGCCAGCGGCGACTCCCACCCACCCCGCCCCCAACGTGCGCGCCAGTGTTTGATGATGTTCACTGCGGGTGAATACCGCGACGCTACAGCCCCAATGGCGTGCGATCTGAATCGCAATGTGGGCGCTGCCGCCGAAGCCGAATAGCCCCACATGCTCGCCGGGCTGAACGTCGGCTTTGATGAGCGAACGGTAGCCGATGATGCCGGCGCACAGTAGAGGGGCGGCCTCAATGTCGGAGAAAGAGTCGGGGATGGGGACGAGGGCGCGTTCGTCGGCGATCATATATTCGGCGTAGCCGCCATCCACATCCCAGCCGGTGAAGGTGGCGCGGTCGCATAAGTTCTCTTCGCCGCGCCGGCAAAACTCGCAGTGGCCACAGGTCGTGTGAAGCCAGGGGACGCCGACCCGGTCACCCACCTTCGCGGCGGTTACACTTTCCCCGATCTGTTCAACCGTCGCCACCACTTGATGGCCGGGCGTGATCGGACTCTTTCGTAATGGCAATTCACCGGCGATGAGGTGCAAATCGGTATGGCACACGCCGCAGGCGCGGACGCGGAGGAGGACAGCGTGAGGCGTTAACGGAGAGAGTGTGCGCTCGACGAGGGCGAGGGGCGTGGTGGGCGCAGAGAGTTGGAGGGCGCGCATAGGCCCATTTTACCGGGTTAATTACCCATACTTTGAAATTGAATAGATCAGCGTGGGGACATTGTCACCAGCAATTCCATCCACTTCTTTTTCAAGCGTCATGCCAATCTTTTCGGCGACCTTGCGGGAGGCGTCGTTGGCTGGATCGATCAGGCAGATCAGACGCGATAAATGCAACTGCTCGAAGCCATATTGCAGGATGGCTTGCGCCGCCTCCGTTCCCAAGCCTTGCCCCCAATATTCCTGTGCGATGGTGTATGCGACTTCGACATCGTATTGACCCTCAATCGTCCACGGCAGCAATCCACAGCGACCGATGAACTTGCCCGATTCTTTATGAATGGTAGCCCAGAGTCCAAGTTCGGGATGTTTGGGGTGTCCGTGCATGTGCCATTCGAGTTCTTCCTGCGCTTCTTCGCGCGAGTGCGGAGCATCTGGAATGTATTTTGTAATGTTGGGATTGCAGTACAGCGCCCAGAGATCTTCCAAATCTTCGATGACTTGATGACGAAGGATCAGCCGTTTTGATTCGAGGATGATGGTCATATTAAGTAGCGATCACAACCCTGCCATTTGCAAGGTCTTTTTCTATAAATGCGCCCAATCCGCTATAGTGTGCATCCATCGCGGATTGCAAAATGGCGTGGTGACGTTCACGCAATATCTCCCACTTGTCAGGATGATTCTGCGCGAGTTTGGTACTGCCTTCAATGTCGGTGAAGAGGAAGGTGACGGTACCGGAGGGGAGATTAGTCACGGCAGTTTCGGCAACGGATTTTGTAGCGGATGTAACGGGTAAATGGCGGCCCGCCTCATCCGTTACATCCGTTACCCATCCGTTGCCAACGCATACTCAATCGCCTGCTCCATTGTCATGGCGCGCCCGGCAGTCCACCAGTGTGCGAAAGCGGCCTCGTCCATCTGCGCACGCAAGCCTCTCAACTGCCCATCGAAATAGATTTGCTCATCAGGCGTCATCGGCGTGCCGCCTTTTTCGCGGAGCGAGTTCGCGGCGGCGAACAATTGCAGGGCGCGCTCGTTTTGATTCTGCCCGAGGGCGATGAAGCCAAAACATTCCAATTGGTGTGCGACCGCGCCCGTCTGCGCTATATCTCGAAAGGCGACGATGGTCTCGCGGTAATATTCCAGCGCATGCGCGTAGTTCGCTAGCCGGCGTTCCAAATGCGCAAGATTGCTTTTTTCAAGGATGACGTTGAACGTGGCCCCAACTTTCTGAAAGACTCTCAGAGACTCTTTGAAGTGCGAGCGGGCTTCATCATAGTCATCTGCATGTATTGCAATGAATCCTAATATCTCGGATGCTTGAGCTTCCTGATAGCGGAGACCAGCTTCTCTTGCCAGGCGAAGCGACTCCTCCACGTAGCGCTGCGACAAGTCGAGATCATGATGCAGGTCAAGGATCACGCGCGCCAATATGTTCAATGACCGGCATATTACATAAACGTCGCCTTCGGCGCGGGCGATAGAGTTGCTTTCCCGCAACAAGGCTTCGGCTCGAACGCGCTCCCCCAGAAATTCCAGCGGATAGGCAAGCACGACCAAAGCAAAGGACAGGCCACGTCGATCCCGGCTCTGGCGATATAAAGCGACGCTTTCTTCAGCCACGCGCTTCGCATTTGCGTTATCGCCCAATGACAGATATAACCTTGTAAGCCCGCGTAAAGCCCTGGCGCGCGCCGCCAGTCGCTGTTCTATTGTTATGCCTTTGGGGACTGGAATTTTCTCAACCTGCTCCAATGCTTTCTGTGTCCAGCGAAAGCCCTCAGCGGAATATCCGCCTGCTGTCCAAAAGAGGTTCGCGGCCCCGGCGATGCACAAGGCGCTGTCAGGATTTCTGCTCAATCCCCATTCCAACGCCGCCCGCAGATTATCCTGCTCTGCTGACATGCGGTTGTGCCAGAGGATCTGATGCCGGCCTTTTAGATTTTCATCTGCTAATTCAGCAAATTGCACAAAGTAATCAAGATGACGATCTCTCATGGCTTCCACTTCATCGGTCTCGAAAATTTTTTCGCGCGAGTATTGGCGGATGGTCTCCAAACGATGATATCGAATCTCTTCTGTGGATTCGTCGAGGAAGACGAGGGATTTATCCACCAGCCGTGTCAGCGAATCGAGGACATCAAAATCGCTTCTCTCTTCGTCGCAAACTGACTCGGCCGCCTCCAGCGTCCAGCCGCCGACGAAGACCGCCAGCCGGCGGAACAAATTTTTCTCCTGCTCCGGAAGCAGGCTGTAACTCCAATCAATCATGGCGCGCAGAGTCTGTTGACGCGGCAGGGCGGTACGCGAGCCGCCGGTCAACAAGCGGAAGCGGTCATCGAGCCGCAAAGCGATTTGTTCGGGAGATAATACCTTCACCCGCGCTGCGGCTAACTCAATGGCCAGAGGAATGCCGTCAAGACGGGAACAGGTTTGAGCAATGAAGGAGGCGTTTTCCTTCGTCAATTTGAAATCAGGTTTGGCCGTCGTCGCGCGTTCGATGAAGAGTCGAATTGATTCCACAGCCAAAAGTTGTTCCAGAGGTGGTGGATGATTCGGGTCGGGTGTCGCCAATGATGGCACGCGGTAAGGCACTTCGCCGGCGATGCCCAAGGCCTCGCGACTACTGGCAAAGATTTTTAGTTTTGGACAGGCGCGTAAAAGCGAATCGCTGATTTGGGCGCAGGATTCGATGAGGTGCTCGCAGTTATCCAGAACGAGCAGGAGGGTTTTCGCACGTAGATAATCAATCAGAACTTCCAATGCGGTGCGATGGCTGTCTTCTCTCAAGTTGAGGGTTGCGATCAGGGTTTGGGGGATGAGCATTGGATCTGCAACAGGCGCAAGCTCCACAAACCAAACGCCGTTGGCATAATCAGATTGAAGCTCACTTGCAACCTGGAGA
>Ga0247727_10019516_pt1 | contig 10496 bp, 4 predicted proteins | sample WisWelCaveWW1625_FD_202498 | JGI IMG/M metagenome (GOLD analysis project Ga0247727, IMG submission 202498) | Biofilm microbial communities from Wishing Well Cave, Virginia, United States - WW16-25 | ecosystem: Environmental > Aquatic > Deep subsurface > Groundwater > Cave microbial mat | place...
CGTGGAGGCCAAGGGATTCCGCAAGCACACGCTGCGGGCGATCAAGGTCGATCCTGGACGGGAGACCTCGGTGCCGGCGATCCGCTTGGAGGTAGAAGCGGTGACCGAGGTGGTGGAGGTGGCGGCGGCCACGCAAAGCCTGCAGGTCGCCAACGCCGAGATCTCGACCACCATCACCAACGAGCAGGTTCGCCGCCTGCCGATGCTCAACCGCAGTCCCCTGGCGCTGATCACCTCGCAGGCCGGGGTCAGCAGCGGGCGGGGCAACACCGTGATCAACGGCCAGCGGACCTCCTTCAGCAACGTAACCCTGGACGGAATCAACATCCAGGACAACTTCATCCGCAGCAACGGCCTGGACTTCAACCCGAACCTGCTGCTGCTCGACCAGGTGGCCGAGATCAGCATCTCGACCTCCAACGCCAACACGACCGTGGGCGGCGGCTCTTCTCAGGTGAGTTTCATCACCCCCTCCGGGACCAACGTCTATCACGGATCCGGCTACTGGTACAACCGGAACAACGCGGTGGCGGCCAACACCTGGTTCAACAACCGCGACGGCCTTCCGCGCCCCTTCCTGAACCAGAACCAGGTGGGCGGCTCACTGGGCGGCCCCATCAAGAAAGACAAGCTGCTGTTCTACGTCAACTATGAGGCCTTCCGGCTGCACCAGCAGTCGTCAGCCAATCGCACCATCCTCACCGACGACGCGCGGCGCGGGATCTTCACCTACCAGGACAGCGGCGGGACGATCCGGAAAGTGAATGTCCTGCAGACCGCCGGAGTGTCGGCCGACCCGGCGATCCAGCAGATCCTGAGCGCGGTTCCGGGGCCGGAGCGGATCAACAACTTCCGCGCCGGAGACAGCCGCGAAGGGCTGCTGCGCAACACGGGCGGCTATTCGTTCTTGCTGCGCGACAACCGGATCCGCGACAACATGAGCGCCAAGCTCGATTACGTGCCTTCCCCGGCGCATGTGTTCTCCGGCTCCTACGTGTGGAACCGCGACCTGCTGGACCGGCCGGATCTGGCCAATGACTACTCGAGGGTCCCCAAGGCGTCCAATGACGACGGCAAGCATCTACTGTCGGTGGCCTGGCGCTGGAACCCGCGGCCCAGCCTGACCAACGAGCTGCGCGGCGGGTTCAACCTGGCCCCGGCGACCTTCCTGACCTCCGAGCAGTTCGGGCCGCGGATCATCGACAACCTGATCTTCAGCAACCCGCTGAACACGTTCCGGGGGCAGGGGCGGGACACCAACACCTACACCTACCTGGACAACGCAAGCTGGGTGCGGGGCGCCCACAGCGTGCAGTTCGGGTTCCAGGCCCAGCACATCCGCACCGCGCCGTTCAACGACGCGGATATCACCCCGACCTACAACATCGGCATCGGGACGGGCAACACGGGCCTGGTGGCCGCGCAGGTTCCGGGCGTCTCGGCCACTGACCTGGCGGCGGCCAACGCCCTGCTGGCCACCCTGGCCGGGTACGTCACCAGCTACCGGCAGACCTTCAACGTCACCAGCCGCACGTCGGGCTTCGTCAGCGGCGCGACCAGCCTCCGCCATTTCCTTCTGGATAACTACGCCTGGTACCTGCAGGATGCCTGGAGGGTGAAACCCCGCCTGACGCTGACGGCGGGGGTCCGCTACGACTACTTCGGGGTGGTTGACGAGCGGGATTCCCTGGCCCTGCTGCCGCAGATCCAAGGGGATTTCATCAGCACGCTGCTGTCCAACTCGACGCTCGATTTCGCCGGCGCCGCCGCCGGCCGCCCCTGGTACAACAAGGACCATAACAACTTCGCGCCGAACATTGGCTTGGCCTGGGACGTGTTCGGCAAGGGGAAGACCGCGCTGCGCGCCGGCTATGCCATCAGCTACGTCAACGACGAGACGATCCGGGCGGTAGACAACAACGTCGGCACCAACTCCGGACTTTCAGCGGCCTCCACGCGCAGCGGTCTGACCGGCCGGGTCAGCGCCGGACTGCCGCCGGTAACGCCGGCGACCTACAAGGTCCCCCGGACCTTCGCCGACAACTACGCGCTCAATCCGCAGAGCGCCTTCGGGCTGCCGGAACCGGGCTTACGGACGCCCTACGTGCAACAGTGGACTTTCGGGATCCAGCAGGCGATCAAGGGCAACATCCTGGAGGTGCGCTATGTCGGCAACCACGCCACCAAGACGTTCCGCGCCTTTGACTATAACCAGGTCTTGATTCGCGAGAACGGGTTCCTGGAGGACTTCCAGCGCGCGCTCAACAACGGCAACCTGGCCCGCGCCGCCACCGGGGCCTTCAACCCGAACTACAATGCGGCGATCGCCGGCAGCCAGCAGTTGCCCGTGTTCGCGCGCCTGGCCAGCGGCGGCTTGCTGAACAACGCGACCATTCGCACCCTGATCGAGACCGGCCAGGTGGGCGAGTTGGCCGCCACCTACCAGGTCAACGCGCTGAACGGGGCGCTGAACTTCTTCCGCAACCCGCTGGCGCTGGGGACCAACACCATCAGCAACTACAGCAACTCCACCTACAACGCTCTGCAGGTGGACTGGCGGCGCCGCACGGCGAGGGGAATGCAAGTGCAGGGAAACTACACCTTCGCCAAAGTGTTATCCGATTCCTCCGGAGACGGCCAGGCCCGCTTCGAGGCCTTCCTGGACAATAACAACCCGAAGGTCGAGCGGGCGCGCGCGCCCTTCGATCTGACCCATGCCCTCAAGGGCAACATGGTCTACGATCTGCCGATCGGCGACGGCCACCGGGCGAATGTCCATGGACTGGGGCGGGTATTGAGCGGCTGGAGCGTGAGCGGCGTCATGACCTGGCTGTCGGGACCGCCCTTCTCGATCAACTCCGGACGCGGCACCCTGAACCGCGGGGCCCGCTCCGGGGTGAACACGGCGGATGCGAATCTCACCAAGTCCCAGCTCGACGGGCTGCTTGCGCTGCGCATCAGCGGCGTGGGACCCTACTTCGCCGCCGCCTCGTTGATCGGCGCCGACGCCCGGGCGGTGGCGCCGGACGGGGAGCGGCCCTTCAGCGGACAGGCCTTCTTTCACCCCGGAGCGGGCGCCATCGGGGGCTTGCAGCGGCGCATGTTCTCTGGTCCCTGGGTCTTCAACCTGGATTTCGCGGTTTTGAAGAACACCAGGATCACCGAGCGGCAGTCGGTCGAGCTGCGGATGGAGTCGTCCAACATCTTCAACCACCCGACCTGGTTCGTGGGAGACCAGGGCATCAGCTCGACGCAGTTCGGCCGGATCACCAACACCTTCTTCGGCCGACGGCTGATCCAGTTCGGGCTGTATTATCGATTCTGAGTCAGGCGGACTCAGCTTCCCGACCGGACCCAGATGGGGCTGGACCAGGCCACGTTGCCCTCCTTCTGCGGGACGCGGATGTAGTAGTAGTGCTCTCCAGGCGAGCCACTGGCGCGGTCGCGGTCACCGCGAACGATGGCGACGCTCGATTCCGCAGGCCAGCGCCTCCACGCGCGGGGGGCGATGGGAGACCAAGAGGTTCCCGGGCACGGAGTTGCGCGGCAAGACCCTGGGGTGGCCAATCAGTCCTTAAACTTAAAGGCCGGCTGTTGCTCCCGGCCCCTCCCTTATGCTGGAGTCGCGCCCGACAGCGGAACGGTCAGAGTTCTACCTGCTCCGGCTCTCCCTCAGGTTTTCGACCGAGCACGCCAGTTGCAGGCTCTGGTGGCGAACCTGCTCGTAGAAATCTTCGAATGACGCATTCGTCAGCCACCTCCACAAGGGCGCCCTGCACACCAGTTCGGCAATCCTGGTTTCTTGCCGGTCATCGCGATCTAGTAGGGATTGTGGGAGGTAAAGAGAAGCTGCCCGTGGCCCCCGGAGGGATCGATCTTCTCGAACAGTGGTTTAAGATGACCAACGAAGACGCCGTTCTCCGGTTCCTCAATCATAACCAACGGCGGACCTGACAGGGCCTGGCTTTCCTGGCGGTTGGCAATAATGAGGAAGCACATCCCAAGGAACCGGAGGGTTCCGTCCGAGAGGTTTCTGAACTCCAAACTTGTGATTCTGACTGTCTTCGAAGAACATATAAACGTGCTCGGGGTCAGGAGCCTGAAAACTGATCAGGTCGAGGCGGGGTTCCACGAGCTTCGCCGCCTCGATGAGCTTTTTTTCGTCTCTTGGACGCTCATTGTGAAGCGTGTAGAGCACCGAGCAGAGATTGGAGCCCGTCGCGTCCAGCACACGATCCATCGGAGTCGCGAGATTGGAGCGCAGTTGTGCGGGGTCCAGGTTGTAATAGCCCCAGGACCCGAGATACCGCTTGAACAGATTCGCTTTCCTGTTCGTCTCAAGGTCGTAGAGTCGCAATAGCATCGTGGCCGCATTCGGAGCTGTAGTTTCGACGTAGGAGCGTGTCTTCTCGTGAAGAAGCCTCACTTTTCCGGACGTATTCTCCAGGAGCACCTGTTCATCGAATCCGCCCCCGGTCACTTTCAGGTTTTCGGAACATACGACAAATGGTCTGCTCACAGCCGTTGATGCAGCGTTTCTTTCCCCAGAAAGTCGCAACTGATAAGTGAATCTGAGTTGCTCACCATCTGAGGTGAGCCGACATTCCGTTTCCATCTCCAGGGGCTGGTCACTGGCGTAGACGTTGAGCAGATTCCATGGTTCCGAGTACACTGCCTCGCTGCGTCATCCAGCGACATGCGGGTCGTGAGGGCAAGGAATCGGAGGGCGTGGCAAATATTGGTCTTTCCCGCGTTGTTCGCTCCCACCAGTAGGTTCAGCCCGGCCGGTCGGATCTCGACGTTGATGAGACTCTTGAAGTTGTTCACCCGAAACCGTTCGATCACGTCGATGCTCCCTCGCACACGAGCGTCGGCTCGAAACCACGAGCAACCGGCGCTTCCAGCCCGGGCTCTGCCTGCCCGACAGATTCTATCAGACGGGGCGGCGGCAGGTGTGATCGGGCTCGGAACGCGAGTCGGCAAGGGTGGGCAACGCGCGTCGCAAACCTCGGGCCGAGCCGACAGCCTCGGAGTGGAGGAATGGCCGAGCGCGTCTGAGCGCGATCCGCCTCAGCAGTGGGCGCGTGTCCGCGTCCATGTGTGTCCCTCGCTGGTTCCGCCTCAGCTTCCCGACCGGACCCAGATGGGGCTGGACCAGGCCACGTTGCCGTCCTTCTGCAGCACTCGAATGTAGTAGTAGTGCTCTCCGGGCCCGGAGCCCGCGTCCTGGTAAGTGAACTCGGCGGTCTCTCCGGCGCCGGGGCGCGAGTGGAGGTACTGGTTGTCCCGCACCACATCGATCTTGGCCAGGGGCCCGGTCCCGGCCACCTTGACCACGAGTTGCGGGCGCCCGCGGGAGCGGAACGAGTCGCCCTGCAGCCAGGTCTCGTCGCCGTCGCGCATGCGGAAGTCCAGGAGGATGTTGCTGGTAGCGGCGTAGGTGTGGCGGCGCCGCATGGCGTCCACCAGGCCCTGGCGGGTGAAGCTCTCCGCGATCACGACGGCGTAGGAGGTGTGGGTCGAGACGTGGTCGGAGCTGGCCTGCACCCCCAGCTTGTAGCCCTTGGCCCAGGCGTTCCAGACGAACCCCAGCGGCCGGTAGCCGCCCGCCCACAGGTCGGTGCGCTTCTCGGTGGGGGCCAGCGGCGCGCCCTCGTGCTCGGCCGAGGTGCGCGCTCCCTGGAAGATCTCCACGATGGGCTCCAGGTCCGGGTTATTGTCCCGCCAGTCGGTGCCCATGCCGGTGTGGGAGGTGTGGGAAGTGGCGATGCCGTTGACCTTTTTCAGGTAGGGATACAGGATCGGCCCGGAGCTGCCTTTCGGCTCGCCCGGCTCGATAGGCAGCGTGCGAACCCCGCGCCGCGTGAGAATCACGTTGCGGTGGCCGTTGGGATAGCCCACGCTGCGCTCGTAGCCGAACAGGGTGGTGAAGAAGCCCGGAACGTGGAACATGTCCTCCGACTTCTCGATTCGCCACCACGTGTACTCCTGATTGTTGCCGGACTGGTGATCGGTGACCAGAAAGTAGTCCATGCCGGCGGCGTCGAGCATGTAACGGTAGGCGTCCCAGAGGTTGCCGTCGCCGGCCCCGTCGAGCGAGATGTCCGTGTGGCGATGCATGTCGCCGCGGTAGATCCGGTAGGTCTTTCCGCCGGCCGCGATCGTGTGGTTGCGGATCGCGGCGATTTGCGCCTTCTCGCGCGGCTCGGTGGGCAGCGCCGCCGGCGTCTCGCTGGAGCGAGGCCCGAACTCCAGCGTGGCCGCGGTCTCGGCGGCCAGCGAGGTCAGCAATACTTCGTTGTTCTGCGGAGCATGGCCGAAATTCGGACCTCCATAGAGCCGCTGATCGGTGACCCAGGCGACCCAGAGCCGGCCGCCGGCGTCCGCGGCGGCGTCAAAGGGGCCCTCATTCCGCCCGACGCTCTCGGGAAACGTCACCGGCGGCGACCAGCGGTCCCCGGTGTAGTAGGAAGCCATCACCTCCCACTTTCCCCCTGCCGCCCAGGTGGATTGCGGCAGAGTCGCCGAGGTCCGAGGCCGGAACACGACCCATATCCGGCCCTGTCCGTCGGCGACCAGCCGCGGCGTCTGGACGTACCGGCGCATGCCCTCCGGCAACGCCTGGTTCAAGTCGCGCCGCGGCTCCAACCACTTGCCGCCCGCGTAGACGGCGCAGCGAATCCGCCGCGACTGGTAGAGTCCGGCCCCTCCCCCCAGCAGGAACCCGCTGTCCTTGCCCCAATTCTCCTCGGCTTCGTCGTAGGCCACCCACAAGCGGTCCTGCTCGTCGACAGCCAGCGCGGCGCGAGCGTGATACCGCGGCGAATCGGTGACCCGGATCCAGTTGCCGGGTTTTCCTTCCCGCACCGGGCGCAGCAGCACGTTGTAGCTGCCCGAAGCATAGCTGTCCCAGGCTACCCAGACCGTGCCGGCGCGGTCCGCCGCCACCGCCGGACTCCAATCGTTGGCTCGCGAGTCCCGCTTCGGATCGCTCAGGTTGATCTCGCTCGACCACTGATCCCCGATTCGCGACTTGAGGAATATGTCCGAACGGCCTCCCCGGAAGGACTGCCACACCAGGTGGAGGTTGCCCCGCGCGTCGGCCACCAGGCGGTGAAACAGGTTGTTGCCGCTTCCCGTCGTGAGCTGCTCGACGCGGCTAAGCGACTGGCCGTCGTGACTGCGGGCCATCAAGCGCCAGTCGGCCTGCTGGCGCTCGGACCAAACGACCCAGATCCGCCCCCGGCCGTCAACGGCCGCCGCGGTTGCGAACAGGTCGCCCGGCGTTTCGGTGAGCCGCATCGGCTCAGAGCCGGCCCGCCGCAGGAAGACCAGGTCGCCTTCGCCCCGATAAGCTGTCCAGGCCACCCACGGGTTGCCCGAGCGGTCGATGGCCACTGACGGATAGTCGTCCTCGTAATCCGGTCCGGTGAGGGACTCGACCGGCGGAACCCGAAAGGCCTGCACTCGAGAGGCCAGAAGCTGCAGGGCGGCCGACTCCGGCACGTCGGCCGTCCGAAACTCGAAATCGCCTTGCGCGGTCTTGACCCGCATCACCGCCTCGGCCGGAGCCTGATAGTAGACCGTGACTCCCACCGTCGAGACGCGCGTGCCGTAAGGATACGGCATCTCGTTTGGGTGCATGCCGCCGCCCATCACCGGCCAATCGGTGGTCGAAGCCTGCCAGGTGTGATCGGAGTTGACGCGGTCCTTCTCGGTCAAGTGGCGCCCGCGGAGCTTGAGGATGGAGCCGGCGGAGATCGAAATCGAGCCGTCCCAGCGGCTGGCGGCCCCGTCCTTGTTGCCGAACTCGAGAGTCAGGGCAAGCGGGCGATCCGCCGGCGGCGCGGTCTGGGGGCTCGACGCCCCAGCCGGACCTCGCCCTCCCCCCTGCCAACTCAAAGCCAGAACCACAATGCCGGCACCAGCCAGGGCGAGGATAGTAAGGCGCATGGGGGGAGTCCTCCGGGGCGGAGTATAGCACGGGGGAGGCGGATCCAGCCGTTTTTGAGCCGGGCCGTTCCGCGAAGCGGCTATTCTGAAAACGCCAGATCCGAGATCAGCACGCCCCCCTGAATCTGCTGGTCGAGCTTCAACTGCACGCCGCGCACATCGGCTAGGTTCACGCCGGCGAAGGCGGTCAGCGGAATCCGGACCGTGTTCAGAATGATCCGAGGGACGGCCACGATTCCGGGTGCGCCACCCGGCGGATAGTAGAGCGCGCTCGAGTAGGCGCTCACCAGCACGGTGGCGCTGTTGCCGTCCCCGTCGGTGAGGGTCACGGAGAAGTCCTGGGGCAAGTCGGCCGGATTGCGCGGGTCGGTGAAGTTGACGGCGGCGCGGAATTGCAGCGCCGTGTACATAGTGACGTCGCCGGTTCCGGCGGGGAGCTCGTTGTTCCAGGAGGCCGTGTTGTCGTCCCACCCGATGCGCAACTGGCTGAGGCCGCGGCGGTTGGCGTCCCGCGCGCTGGGCGTGGTGTGGGGCTGCCTCCGCGTCGGCTGCGTGGGAAGGCAATGCCGCGGCTGAGGGTCCTCGCCGCCGCATAAGTCATACGGCGTCAGCCCGGACGGCGCGACCGCGCCGCCCAGATTGTTCAGCGTCAGGTTCTCGTCGCTGAGCAGCCGGTTCAAATCGAGCCGCGAGCCGACCGCGTCCTGGGCCTGGTAGGACATCAGAATCTCGTTGGTCATGGCCGAGGGCGGCGGCGGGACATCGCCCTTGAACAGGGGCAAGAACTGCGTCTCGTTGCCCAGGTAGAGGCGGAAGAAGCCGGTGAAATAGGCGATCCCGGTGCCCCGCGTCTGCTCCGCGTTCAGCTTGTGGCTGGTGGGAGTGCGGCCGCAGAACGGATCAATCCCCGCCGGATCCTCGAAGGCGTACCAGTCATCCCAGGTCGCCGCCGGCCAGCCGCCCGGAGTCCAGATGGTGTTGTAGAAAGCGTGGTTGCCTCCCATCACCAGCGTGACGTGCTTGTTGGTCGGATCGGCCGGCATATAGCGGACGTCGTCAAAGAAGTGCATCCCCTGCAAGTCGGCCACGTCGCCGTCGCAATAGGGCAGTAGAACGTTCAAGGCCGTGTTGTCGACCGAGGGACGGGAAAAGTTCACCGGCGCCAGGGGCAGCACGGCCTTGACGCCGTAGGGCGAGCCGATCTCGCGGTTGTAGGTGTAATGCCGGGAGACGCCCTCGCCGCCGCGGGAGTGGCCCATGGTGCCAACCCTTTGCAAGTCCACCTTGCCCACGAACAGCTTGTCGAACGGCGGCGCGCCGACGGTGTGGAAGGTGTTCCATTGGTCCAGGTGAAGCTGGATGAGCTGGCCCCGCCACAGCATCCCCACATCGAAGAACAAAGTGTCGCGGGCGTTGACGCCGTTCGCGCTGATGGAGGCCACGATGTAGCCGTGGCTGGCCAGAACCCGGGCCACGTAGTCATAGCCCTGGAAGCTGGGAATCGGCTCGCGCGGCGCGGGGCAGGGCCACTGCAGAAAGGCCGACGCCCCGAAGTAGCAGGTGGGATGCCAGCCATGCAGGAAGATCACCAGCGGAAACGGCCCGTCGGTGAGGTCGGTCGGGAAATGGACCCGGGCGCGGACCTCGGTCGGCACCAAGCCTTCGAAAAGGAAGGCCGAGTCGCCGTAATCGTACTCGGCCATGGTCACCTCTCGCGGTCCCAGCGCGCCGGGATCTTCTTGCGCGAGCGCGGGGGCGGCGGCCAGGGCCAGGCAAAGAATCAGAATGAATGAATTGCTGTTCGCTTTCATGGGCGTTCTCCTTTTCCTTCCCGGCTACTTGTCGAGCTTGCTCTTGTCCAGCCGGCCGAAGTCCCTGGCGCCGCGGCCCTCGCCGCGGCCCTCGCCGCGGCCGTACTGGTAGACAACCGGATCGCCGGTGTTGGCCTGGGCGAAGTCCTCTCGCTCCAGCCGGAAGATCCGAATGTTCAGGTCCCCGTCGTCGGGCGCCCGGCTGATGGTGAACTCCTGATCGCCGATCCGAAGCACCGGGAGCTCGCTCTGGATGAACGGGCTGTCGCTCTGGAGCTCGATCTCGACCTGGTTGCCGGCGGTTTTGATGCTCTTGATCACGTTGCCTTGCCGCTGTTGGGCCAGGGCTGCGAAACCAGCCAGGGCGACGGCCAGCGCCAGCGCCTGCCCGCTTCTGCGTTTGTCAATCATGAATGCCTCCCTTCCGATGACCCCCGGCCCGGGCCGCTACGACCCCTTCGGCCGGGATATCCGCAACACTATATCAGAGTCGCCAGGGTCAGGGGGACGCTTTGATCAGCAAAGTGCTTGTAGCTATTGGTCCCTATGGCCAGGTTTACCGGTTTCGCCCCAGGATCTCCGAACCACAGCCCCTGCACGCTCGTGCCATGGACAACCTGCAGGTTGACGCGGTCCTTCTCGGTCAAGTGGCGTGTCGGCGCGTAATGATCTGATTCTAAAGAAGTTCAACCCGACCCTCGACTTCATCGCCGGGGTGTAGCCCCGGAATCG
>Ga0247727_10019517_pt1 | contig 10495 bp, 8 predicted proteins | sample WisWelCaveWW1625_FD_202498 | JGI IMG/M metagenome (GOLD analysis project Ga0247727, IMG submission 202498) | Biofilm microbial communities from Wishing Well Cave, Virginia, United States - WW16-25 | ecosystem: Environmental > Aquatic > Deep subsurface > Groundwater > Cave microbial mat | place...
GGCGATGCCATTCGGCGTCGGCGCGCCTGTCTTGCGTGTAAGCGTCGCTACACCTCCTACGAACGGGTCGAGAGGGAGATGCCGGTGGTCGTCAAGAAGAACGACAACCGCGAGCCGTTTGATCGCCAGAAGATTTTTGCTGGGCTGAAGAAGGCCTGCGAAAAACGGCCGGTGAGCATGGAGACTTTAGAGGCGATCGTCAGCCGCATCGAACAGAAGGTGCAGGAGATCGGCACGAACGAAGTGCAAAGCCGGGTGATCGGCGAAGAGGTGATGCGCCATCTCAACGAACTCGATCCGGTCGCCTACGTTCGATTCGCGTCGGTCTACCGCGAGTTCAAAGACATCCACCAGTTCATGGCCGAACTGAAATCCATCCTGGACACCGCCGCGCCAGCCCCAAAGCCGAAACACGCACCCCCACCATCCGCGTCATGAACATGAAACCAATCATTGCCATCACGATGGGCGACCCCTGTGGGATCGGCCCGGAGGTGATCGTCAAAGCCTTCGCAAATGGGACGTTTGACTGCCGACCTGTTGTGGTGGGCTGCGCCGCGTGGATGCAGCAGGCCGCGAAGAGGTTCGCGCCGTCCCTGATCCTGCGGTCTATTTCGACGCTCGCCGATGCCTCTTTCGATGGCCACGCGCTTGATTTGCTCGACCTGCCAGTGTCCGACAATTCCCCCTGGATTTATGGGGCGGCGCATTCCGCCGCTGCGACGGCTGCTCTGGCGGCGTTGGAGTGCGCTGTGCAAATGGCAATTGCGGGAGAAGTTGACGGCATCACCACCGCGCCGATTCACAAGGCGGCCATGCAGCAGATCGGCTTCGCCTTCCCGGGTCATACGGAGTTTCTGGCGCATCGGGCCGGGGTCTCATCGTTCGGCATGATGATGGTGGGGGGCGGCCTGAAGATCACCATCGCCACGATTCACCTCTCCATTCGCAGGGCCGCGCGCGTCCGCAAGGAACAAATCCTCTCCGCGATCCGACTCACCCACCAGTCGATGCAGCGCGACTTTGGCTTGGCCCAGGCGAGAATCGCCGTTGCGGCGCTAAACCCCCACGCGGGGGAGTCGGGGCTTTTCGGTGACGAGGAGCGATTGGAAGTGACGCCCGCCGTCTCGGCGGCGCAGGCAGAAGGGATCGGCGCATCGGGGCCTTACCCCGCCGACACCCTGTTTCATCGACTGAAATCCGGAGAGTTCGACGCCGCCGTGGCGCTCTATCACGATCAGGCACTCATCCCGATCAAACTCCTCGCCTTCGGCGACGCCGTGAACGTGACGCTCGGCTTGCCCTTTGTCCGCACATCGGTCGATCACGGCACCGCCTACGACATCTCAGGCCAAGGCATCGCCGACCCCGGAAGTCTGCGCGCCGCCCTGTCGCTCGCCTGCGACATGGCCCGTCATCGAAACACGACACGCCGCCCACGGGTGGCGTGACGCCGTCCCAGTGCCCCAGATCCGACAAACCTCCCCCCGTTCACGGGGGGATTGAGGGGGATATCTACCCACGACGCTTCCCAAGAGGCCACCCATGCCCATGCGCCACACCGATAACCTTGCACGCCGTCTCCGCGACTTGAAAGAGCGACAGGGACAGGCGCGCCTTGCGCATGACCCGGTCGCATTCCCTCATCGCTATTCGGACCCCAGGGACATTGAGGTCGTCGGGTGGCTCGCGGCGGCGCTGGCCTACGGAAATGTGACTGCCTTTTCTGCCGTCATTGAAAAGTGGCTCGTGCTGACCGACGGCGCGCCGTATCGCTACTTTCTCAACTTCCAGACCGATCAGGAACGCCCGCGCTACGCCAACCTCTATCACCGGTTCGCCACCGCCTCGGACCTCTTCGCGTTTGCCCTGATGACCCATCGCATTCTTCAAACGCACGGCAGCCTGGGGCAGATATTTGCTGAAGGTTTCGATGAGGGGGATGACGATATTCATCCCGCGCTGACGCGCTTCGTTGATGCCGTCCGCCAACAATTCGAGGGCCAGATTACCCCCGGGTTGCGCCACCTCCTTCCCTCACCAGAAGGCGGCAGCGCGTGCAAGCGGCTCAATCTTTACCTCCGCTGGATGGTGCGGCCCGCCGATGGTATCGACTTCGGCCTCTGGACGCGCATCCCACCCAACCGCCTGCTCGTTCCGCTCGATGTCCACACCTTCCGAATCTATCGCTATCTCGGCTTGACTCGACGCAAGGGCGCCAACTGGAAGACGGCGCGTGAGATCACCCAAATCCTCCGGCAGATCGACCCCACCGATCCGGTCGGCTACGACTTCGCCCTCTGCCACCTCGGCATGTCGGGCGACTGTCCGGCAATCGGCCAACGCGACCGATGCCAGGTCTGTCCACTGCTCACCACCTGCCAGCGTGGCCGTCGGCTGACACAACTAAAAATTGGAAAGAGATTAACCCCTCCCAGCCTCTCCTTTGAATAAAGGGGAGGATACAACGGTCTGGGATAGGGTCGATTTGACCCCCTCTTTTAATCTTAAAGAGGTGCCTGGGGAGTTGGTTTTATAATGGATGAGAAAGAACCAACCCCTCCCAGCCTCCCTTTTAGATAAAGGGGAGGGGCGACTCAGTCTTGGACGGGATTGGTTCGTCCCCACTCTTTATCTAAAGAGGGGCCGGGGGGAGTTGCCCTTGATCTGGAAGACGAATTGCCTGCTTGAGTGCGGCGACCGTGGCTTGGAGGCGTTCGAGCCAGGTGTGATCGGACGATGCTGATGCGATTATGGAAACGAGGGCACTCCCGACGATAATCCCGTCGGCGGCCTGGGCCACGGCTTGGGCATCGTCTGGTGTGGCGATGCCGAAACCGGCGGCGACCGGCAGCGTCGTCATCGACTTTAGTTCTCGAATCCGCGTTGTGACCGCCGCACGGTTGGTGAGTGACGCGCCTGTAATGCCGGTGAGTGACACGTAGTAAATAAACCCACTCGACGCCGCGACAATGGCGGCCATCCGATCAGGCGGCGTGGTCGGGGCTACAAGGAAAATGAGCGGCAGCGACCTGCGCGAACGCGGGGGACAGAATCCCTTCGCCTCTTCCAGCGGCAGGTCGGGGACGATGACGCCATCGACGCCCGCCTGCTCGGCCTCCTGGAAAAACCGCTCGACACCGAAGGCGTAAACGGGATTGCAATAAGTCATCAAAACGATGGGAAGCGCGACGCCGTCACGGCGAATGGTGGCAACCATCACCAGGATATCCGCAAGCGATGTCCCCTGTTTGAGGGCCCGCTCTGCCGCCTGCTGAATGATGGGGCCATCGGCGACCGGATCGGAGAATGGAACGCCGAGTTCCACGATGTCGGCCCCCGCCGCAGCCAGTGCCAGAACGATTCGATACGTCTCCAAGAGCGACGGGTCGCCCGCCATGACGTACGCGATGAGCGCCTTTTCGTTTCGGGTGGCAAGGGTTTGGAAGGTGGCGTCGAGCCGGTTCGCCTGTTTCGCCGCGCGTTTCACGTCGCGCTACTTTCGGAAACCGGAACGGCGGTAACAGGGGCGGTCGCCGCCCGATCGGCCTGATATTGTCGGAGAATGTCGTTTAACGCGCCCCGATCGAAGACGGTCTGGAACGCCTGGACGACGTGCGGATCGAATTGTGTCCCGGTGCAGCGGTGGAGTTCTTGCAGCGCCGTGTCAATCGGCAGGCCCCGGCGGTACGGTCGATCGGAGGTCATCGCATCAAAGGTGTCGCAGACGGCGATGATCCGCGCCATCTTCGGAATCGCCTCGCCCAGCAGGCCGTCGGGGTAGCCCTTGCCATCGTATTGTTCATGGTGGTGGCGGATGCCTGGGATGATCGGCCGCAACTTGGGAATCCCCGCGACGATCTTTTCGCCGATGACACTGTGACCGCGCATGACCGCCATCTCCTCTGGATCGAGCCGACCCGGCTTTTTCAAAATGCGGTCTTCGATGCCGATCTTGCCGATGTCGTGCAGTGTGGCCGCAAGCCGAATGGCATCCTGATCCGCCGCAGGCAGACGCATGACCTGGGCGACGAGCAGGCTATATTCCATCACGCGGCGGGTATGTCCGGCCGTGTAGGCATCCTTGGCCTCAATGGCATCGCCGAGCGCCGATGCGGTCGAAAGAAAGGTTTCCTGCAAGGTTTCATAGAGCCGATTGTTTTCCACCGCGATTGCGATCTGGTTGGCGAAGACCGTCATTCCTTCCATGTCCAACTCGTTAAACTTCCCCCGGACCTTATTCACCGCCTCCAATACGCCGATGCAATGGCCCCGGACCGTCATCGGCACAGCGAGGAGATTGCGGGTTTTGTACCCACTCCGCTCGTCGGCCCGATTTGAAAAGCGCGGATCGACGCGAACATCGTTGACGATCAGCGACTCGCCCGTCCGCGCCACCCAGCCGGCCACCCCTTCGTTCGGCATCAGACGGACCACCTTCACCGCGTCGCCCTTTTTGCCCAGCGCGACGTTAAAATAAATCTCCCGCGTGACCGGATCGATCAAAAGGAGTGCGCCGCCCTCGCAGCGCGCCAAACGAATGATCGCCGCAATCGCCCGCTGCTGCATCTGCCCGCTATCGTGCGTCGTCAAAAGCGGGCCAACCTCTTCGAGCGCCTCTAAAATCTTCAGACGGCTCTTCTGATCGGCGCGCGCACGCGCCAGACGCGCGACATCGCCCTTGGCCTTCGAACTCCGGCGCTTTTCCTCGCTGACGACTGTGGTCGCCTTCTTTTTCAGTGGACGTTGTACCGGCATTTTAATCGCCTTCACGAGGTGGGTGGGTAGTGGTAGGTTGTACCAACGGGGTGCGACGATGTTGGCATGATGTGACGGAAATGTCGTGGCTGTCAAATCGTTGTGTGAGATTTGCTAGTGTTTGATTGCACAAATCAACGATCGTTCGGTAGAGACCGTTCAGAACGATTGAGCACTTCCTCCTCCCCCTGATACGGGACTGAGGGGGTTTATCCGGGAACATCCGGTGTCACTGATTTCATTTTTCCACAGAGGAGGCAGACCCACACCCCCTGACCGTTTTTGAAAGGGCCATAAAAACGGGGAGTTGCCTTCTTTGACATCGTTATACCCGTGAAGTAGGAATGCGGTTTCCGGCGTCTTGTTTTGTCTATAGACAGGACGGTGGGACGGGTGTGTGTATGGGTGGGGTGGTGGTGAAAGGCCAAGATAAATTCGAATAAAACGGAGACCGGACACCTGAAAGCGGGGCGGGGAACCCGGTAGCATGTTTCATTAAAGCGGTGCCATTTCGACCGAAGGGAGAAATCTTTGTCACTTTCTAATGCATACAAGATTTCTCGCTCTGCTCGAAATGACAGGATCGTTCCACGATCGGGGTAACGTCTATTCTTCCGCCTCATCCGCACAATCATCACGCCGCGTTTAGGTCAACGTCAGAAGGTAGGCCATCAGGTTGTGGAACTGCTCCATCGTTAGAATCTCGCGGAAGTTCCCTGGCATGATTGAGATTTTTTGCGGGACGATCTCCTGAATGTCGGCCTTCAGGATTTTTCGCGACTCGCCCTGGTCGTCGAGTATCTCAAAACTCTCGGCATCCTCTCCCTTTTTGACGCCCGTAATGTAATCACCCGCCTTCGTCTCCACCAGAAACGGTTCGAAGCCAGAGGCGATCTCTTTGGACGGCTCCAGCACCGATTCGACAATATATTGCGGCGTGCGGCTACCCGCCACGTTGGTCAGATCCGGTCCCACCTTTCCGCCATTTCCCTTGACCGTGTGGCACTTGGCGCAGGGCGTCGGGCTGTCGGGATCGAAGAAGATTTTTTCACCCTCTGCGGGATCGCCCTGTAGATAGAGGGCAAACCCGCCACCGGCCGGTTCCGACTCCAGCGTCTTGAGGTTCTTCTTCAGCTCGGCAAAGATCGGGCTGTTGGTGATCGCCGCCAGATCGACCTCTCCGCCCATCGATTGCAAGAACGCATCAACCGATATCTCTTCGTCGGCATTGAGCGAGATCGGCGGCTTCCAGATCACCGGCATCTCGTTCTTGAAACCTTCCACCACATAGGCGCCCGGATTAAAGTGGCTCTCAATGATGTAATCGGTCGCGGTGTAGGGCTTGCCCGTTTTTGCCGTTCGCTCTTTGGCGCGCAACTCCGCCCGCTGGATAATCGGTATATCAAACGGCGGCTTCGCCCCCTCCTGCGCCCCAAGATTCGGACAGCGAATGGCACTCCCTTCCGTTCCCAGGCTATGGCAGGTGGAGCATTTTCCCTTGCCAAAGAAAATTGCGCGTCCCTGCTCCGGCCCCACACCCGCCGCCGCCGCCCCCCGGTTCGCCTGACCGGAGATTTCGGTAATCACCTCGGCAATGTAGATGTAGACGCCCAGCACGCAGAGCACAAACATCACGCTCCGCCCAAATGCCCGCGTTGATCCGCCTTTTTTCTGGCCCGCCTCTTCTATATTTGCCATACCCGTACTCTACCTCCTAAAAGTGAGTGCCCACGATCCCCATCGCTATTTCTGTTGACAGGCATCCATGAACGCATCCCTAGAAATTCCAGACTGTGTGCATATTCTACGCAACGTAGAGACTTTGATCCGAAGATGATTCGGCATCGTCATCCCTCCTGGTGCCGCTCCACGACGATTTTAAAATTTTTATCCATTCGACCCTCAAACCTGCGACCGATCCTGTCCATCCACGCCTAAACCATCCGAAATGGTCGTCGTCTCGCGCCGCATTCCACCACCGGCCACAGCGCCCGAAAAAGACGGCGTCAGACCGGAACCCGTCTTCTCTGTCACCCCTTCCCCATGCACGCCATGGTCGTCATCCCCATGTTTGCTATAGCCGGTCAGCCAAAAGAGGAAGGAGACGATCCCCAGGAACGTGACCAGACAGAGACTCACCATCTTGGCCATCGTGGCGTTGGTTGGCGTAAAGTTCCACTGCGATGTGTCGCGCATCACGCCATAGATATGCCAATCCTCGCGCAGGCCAGAGCGAATAAAGCCCATCAGGCCGATGTTGAGCACGATGGCAATGCAAATGAGGATCAACACATACTGCGACCGATCGGGCATCTTCCCCCAGGCAATTTCGCCATACTCCTTCGCCCCCTTGAAGAGGTAGACATCAATCGCCGTCACCAGCGCAAGACAGGTCATCATCATCATCCACTGCGTCAGGGCGACGTTGCGTAACAGCGGGTTCGCCACCGCCATAATGGTAAACCCGTAGACCCCCAGCACAAACGTGATCGAGAAAACCCCCACCCCCAAATAGAGCATCTGCCCCCATTTGCCTTTGTTCGCGAAGGTGAGAAGCACCGAAATCACCGCCGTGCAGATCTGCGCCACGAGCAGCATCGCCGGCAATATAAAATACTTGGCGCGGTCGGCGGGCAGATCAAAGTCGGCGGGATTGGCATGGAACAGGTAGTCGGCATACCAGGCCATCAGCGCAATACAGCCGCCCGCGACGACCGTCAGAACGATCTTCGGTTTGATCCCCTGCTGCGAGAACGGGATCCCGTCCATCTTGTTGGCCCGCCGGTAGAGGAGGAAACTGAAGAAGGTGCAGATGATGATAAAGTTGATCACCGCGTTCTTGGCCGACATCAGGCCGAGAAACTTGAACGTCGGGTGATACTGTCCGCCAAGCAGCACCTGCTCTTCGGCGTTGAGCGGAAGGTTATGCGGCGTCAGCCAGATGGCAAAGCAGATAAAGATAATCCCCTCAATGAACTTGATGTAGCCGCTGTAGCGCTCCGATCCTGGAATCCGCTCCATCCCCAGCCAAAGGTAGTAATTGCTCCCGATGAAGAGTGTGCCGACCAGAATCGCCTGGAGGATGAACGTCCAGGAAAACGCGCCGCCCATCATGTTGTTGCCCATCACGGCGCTGACGCTGTAGACCTCGCGTCCCATCCAGTAGCCCGCAAATGGCAGCGGAATGAGGCCCGCCACGCCGATGAAGTTGCTGATGTAACCCATCCAGTCGTAATGCGCCCGATCGGACTGCGTCTCCGATCCCAAATACTTCACCGCCGCGTAGGCCCCGCCGATAAAGCCGCCGAACGCCACATTCCCCAGGATGCGATGGACGTTAATCGGGTGCCACAACGGGGTCTGCATCGCATCCCAGACGGTGCCGATGAAGGCGTTGGTCTCTTTGTCGATCTGGACGGGACTCATCATGAAGCCAGCCCAGGTATTGGCGAAGGCCATGAGGATCAGCCCCCAGACGTTGAGCAGGATGCCGATGGTAATGTGCAGCCACTTCTTCCCCTGCATCGCGTCCCAAAGGTAGTAATAGAGATAGAGCGTGAACGATTCGAGGAAGAAGATCATGGCGTAAATATAGAAGACATCGTGGAAGATGCTGGTCATGTAGGCCATGAACTTCGGATAGAGACCAAACAGGGAGAACGCCAGCAGGCCGCCCAGCGCCGCCGTCGTCGAAAAGGCGCCGGAGAGGAGTTTGGTGAACTCGTAGGAAAGCCGGTCGAACCGTTTATCACCCGTCTTGGCCCCAATCGCCTCCAATGTGACCGCAAACATCGGCACGCCGAGCACGAATGCGCCGAACATCAGATGCATCTCGGCCACAAACCAGATGACGTTTCTGGAGTTAAACCCCAGAAACGTTCGGTAGTCGTCCTTGATGATCGTGCCGTCCGTCGCAGCCCAAACCGCCGTCGTCGCCAAAACCAGCATCAGCCCCAATGCGCCAAACGACGCCCGCCTCGTCCACTTCTCACCCAAATACTTCATGCTACGCCTCCCCTATTTCACAACGCCTCGAACCTGGCCAGCAGACGTCCCACTTTCTGTACCCTTGTAGCGATCATCCGCCGGTAAACGCCGCTCGAACCGCAACATCTCGTTCTCCAACCGCAACACCATCACATCTCATTCGATTTCCAATTCATTCAACATTTATCGTCATACCGGCGAAGGCCGGTATCCAGTCTTTGGCCATGATGGCCATGCGCTCCGCATGGATTCCCGCTTTCGCGGGAATGACGGATTTTAGTGTTGGATCAGAATCGGAATCACCATCCACGCATGGCCAAAGCCGATTCCAGTTGGGCGAGAACTGCCCGCGTTTGCGCCCTGAGACGGTCGATCTCTTCCTACTCTCGCCGTCTGAAGACCACTACTTCTTGGCCAGCGCCACATCCATCTTGGTGTCCTGGCCGCCCTTGATTGACACCTTCTGGGTCTGCTTGCCGAGCAGCTCGTGCCAGACTTCAACTTCGTACTCCCCCTCCGGAAGGTCTTTGATCTTGAACTTCCCGTCGCCATCCGAGATGACGGTATAGGGATTATCCGCCACGACGAACCAGGCGCTCATGAGGCCGCGATGAATGTCGCACTGTACCTTCACGATCTCCGGAAACTCAAACTTCGGCGAAGTCACCTTCGGGAGGGACTTCGGCTGCGCCTTGTTGAGCGGCTGATTCTCCTTCGGGAAGGTGTGGATGTTGTGCGTGATCGGGTCCTTGTTCAGAATATCCAACGTCGCGCCGACCGGCACCACTATTATGTGTGGCTGAAATTGACAGTCCTTTTGCGCAAACTCGATGTTCTTCGCAGGCACCGCCAACGTCTTGCCCGACTTCACGTCCTTCACCGTAATCACGGCATTGACGACGCTCTTCCCCTTCAGGATCAGCGTATCCAGCTTGCGCTCTTTTCCGCAGACCTCATGATCTTTGGTGATCTGGAAGACCTTCACCTCCGGCGCGGCGCCTGCGAGGCTGATCGTCCCAGACATCGACCCGTCCGTAGCCCAGGCACCCGCCGCACTCATCAGCCCTAAAATCACCCCGCCAAAGAAACGGCCCATCCCTTTTCCTGTCTTGCGCATTGTTTCCTCCTGAATTAAATTCCCGGACGAACCGGCCCCAAACAGCACCTACTTTTCTATGCCCTTTGTCTATTGGAAATTTCTCGTGGATTTCTATAAGGTCGCCGCGCTCGTCATAAATCTCCTGACATAATCGTGTGGTCTCCTCGCTGACATCAACCTCTTTAACGTATCTCTCCTTCCATCCCCGGACTGAACGAGCCGCGACGGGGAAGATCTACGATGAACCCAATATTGTCGGGAAAAGCACGGCCGCCACCTACCTGCTTTTCATGGAGTTTCAAACTGAAGTGAATCTCCCCTCCTGCTAATCCCTGTTTTATCCCCGTCGGCGACATCCGCACCACCTCCCCATCGACGATCTCCACCTTGCCATGCTCCGGCACCCGATAGAGGACTTCAATCAATGCCGACTGTGTCTGTGTCATGACGATTCCTTCTACCCGTGCGCGAACGGGCGGTAGCATAGAACAGATCGAAATCCAAATTCAACCCGTCCTAATTCTGCTGTCAAGCCAAAGTAGAAATGTCGGCTTAATGGTTAAAATTAGTTGCTGTTTTTGTATACTACCCAATGTTTACAAGGCAAATTTTGTAACCCAATAACGCTCCGGTTCAGCGGCGGGCCGCGCA
>Ga0247727_10019518_pt1 | contig 10495 bp, 7 predicted proteins | sample WisWelCaveWW1625_FD_202498 | JGI IMG/M metagenome (GOLD analysis project Ga0247727, IMG submission 202498) | Biofilm microbial communities from Wishing Well Cave, Virginia, United States - WW16-25 | ecosystem: Environmental > Aquatic > Deep subsurface > Groundwater > Cave microbial mat | place...
TTAAACACCGTGCGACTCTGCTCGCGCATGAACTGCTGCACGTAATATGGGCCGCAAGCGCCTTTGCCGGTGCTGCCGCTCCCTTTCCAGCCGCAGAAGGAATTGACGCCGGGCCACGCGCCGGTGGTGGCGCCGGTGCGGCGATTCGCGTAAGTCACGCCGGCTTCGATGTGCGTAAAGAAGTGATCCAGCTCCTTTTTATTCTTCGTGTAAATTCCGGCGGTCAGGCCATATTCGGCCTTATTGGAAAGCTTAATCGCTTCCTCCAGCGAATCAACCGTCGCCACCGCGAGAACCGGCAAAAAGAGTTCTTCGTAGAACAAACGATGATGGCGCGGCAAACCGTCGACGATCGTCGGCGTCACAAAAAAGCCGTGAGCAAAACCTTCGCCGGTGAGTTGTTCGCCGCCGGCGACAATCGTGCCGTTGCCGTCTTTGGCTTCACTGACCGCCGCGGCAAATTTATCATACGCGCCGTGATTGATGACGGGACCGAGATAAACGTCGCGCTGGCTCGGATCGCCGATCTTGATTTTCGCGGTCTTTTCCAGCAACAATTGCATAAATTTATTTTTGACTTTCTTGTGCACATAAACGCGCGAACAGGCGCTGCACTTCTGGCCTTGCAAACCAAACGCGGATTTCATCACCCCTTCGGCGGCCATATCCAAATCCGCCGTCGGCATCACAAGCGCGGGATTCTTGCCGCCCAATTCAATGATCGTCGGCCGGATAAAGTTTTGGCTGAATTCATGAAAGATGTGCATGCCGACATTTTTCGAGCCGGTGAAAACGATGCCGTCGAGTTTGGGATGCTGCACCAGCTCTTCGCCGATTTTGCGGTCGCCGGCGATAAAATTGCAGACGCCCGCGGGCAGTCCGGCCTCTTCATAAATTTCCGCCAGCCGATATCCGATCCATGGCGTGCTGTGCGAGGGTTTGAAAACCACGGTATTGCCGGCGATCAACGCGCCGGCGGTCATGCCGGTTGAAAGCGCCAATGGAAAATTAAACGGCGCAATCACCGCCCACACGCCGTATGGGCGCAAAACACTGCGCGTATCTTCATTCGGCGAAAGCTTCGCGAGCGGCATCGAAAAACCTTTCGCGTCGATGATTTGCTGGCAATAATAATCAATCAAATCCGCCGACTCTTCCGTATCGCCCATCGCTTCGAGGCGATTTTTGCCGGCTTCCAAACTCATGATCGCCGACAACTCGAATTTGTGTTTGCGCATCAGCGCCGCGGCTTGGCGCATGATCCGCACGCGCTGGCGATAATCCATGACGCTCCATTTCGGAAACGCCAGCCGTGCCGCCTCGACGGCAGCGTGCATTTCTTCTTCGGTGGCCTGGCGGAAATTGGCGAGCACCTCGCGCGTGTCCGCGGGATTGGTGCTCGCAAACACGTCACCGCGGCCGCGAATCGGGCGGTTGTTGATCAGATGCGGGTACGTCTTTCCCATTTTCTTTTTTACCGCGGTCACCGCTTTGTCATACTCGCGATGGAACGCGTCCATATTCGCGCCGAGGGTGCTGTAGGTGATTTTGAATGGTTTGGGCATGAGGATTCCTTCTCCTTAAAAACTCTTACTCATGCTCCTACTCTTTCTCTTACTCGCTTTTAAAAGCGAGTAAGAGTAGAAGTATGAGAAAGGGCATGAGTTTTGTTTTGTGAATTAACCGGCAACCGTTTGATTACGAAAAACCGTTTCAACAATCTCTGCAAAATTTTCATGCACGTCAAGTTTTTCAACGCGCTGTTGAAAAGCCTGATGCATGTGTAGCGACGCATTGGCCAAATCAACATGTCGATCATCATTGCGATTAAATTTCGGCAACGCCAGTTGCTCAACAACTTTTTTAGACAACCCGCGCTTGCTTTTTCCGCTCCTGGCGCTCAGAAATTTACAAACCAATTCCGAGTTTAGCAAGGCGCAAACGAAATGCGCTTCGTCGCGATGCTGAAAGGGCATGAAGTAGATCGTGCCGTCGGGAACCACGGTTTTTTGCCCAAACAAAGGATCGTTGATTTCCTCGACGACAGCAAAGCGTGGTTGGAATCCCAAGCCAACCCAGCACACTTTGTACGGTGCGTGCGTATATTGGCCGAGTCCGAATAATCCATAAAAAGGTTTATGGAGAAAAACTTTTGAGCGGCGCGCGGCAAACTGCGGGGCGAATTTTTTCAGAAAAACGTGCGTCAACGGGAAATGCTCGATCAACTCCTTCTCATTATCTTCTCCGGCTTTGCGTTGCGGCATGAGAAAATAAAAATGTCCATCTCTTCCCCACTTCTTTAAATGACGAGGTTGCAAAAAAGGATAAATCCAATCCGGCTCGATTTCGTAGGTCATTTCATCCGCCGCCATCCGTTGAATGCGCAAGCGATCTTGATTTTTTTCGATAACTCGAACAATCAAAATTTCTGCCGCATCGTGTTTGAGGCCGTGACGAATTTCATACGGATTGAGACCTTCCATGAATTTCGTCGAGCGCCATTCGCTCGAAATCACAATCCACGCCGAAGACGCCTCAGCTAATTCGCTCGGTTGCGCGCGTTCGGCTCGGATGGCGATATGCCCATTCGACTGCGACCAAATATCATGGGCGACCGGATAAGTCGTTGGCGCGCCTTTTTCCAAAACGAGAATCGCGGTTTCATTGCCAATGCCAAACGGGTCGAGGGCACGTAAATCAGCGGCTTGGCGCACGCGCAGCGGTGTAACCTCCCCGCTGGAACGGCGAATCTCAAAACGCCGAAAAGTTTTGCCGGCAACGTTCGTCAGCAAAGGTTGCTTAACAATGAAACTGCAAATGCCGTTTTGTTTCAAATACCGATCGATCGTGACGAGCGTGAACGTCGAGAGATAATCGTCATTGCCATGGCCGAGCCGGGCCGACTGGCCGTGAAAATCGAATAAAACGTATTGCGGCAATAATTCATTCTCAAGTCGCTGCCGATAAACCGGTGGCAGGCAATTCCAGCTTATCCACGGCGGATTGCCGATCAAATAATCGCAGCCACCAGCTAAAATTTTTTGCAAAGAGTCGGCGTTCGTATTGCCATGCGGCGTTTGAAAAACTGAGTCGTAATGAAAAATCGGCAGCTCCACCTCGGGCAGCGGGAATTTAAAATGCTTCGATAAGAGCAAAAGAAAATTCAAGCGCGCGGAAAGCACACTGAGGGGATTGAGATCGCACCCGATGACTGAATTGAGCAGATTAATCAACGGCGAATGATTTTCAATTTTGCGCGCCGCCGCTGCCAATAAAAAAATTCCCGAGCCGGAGCCGGGGTCGAAAACCGTTTTATCAATTTCACCGTTGAATCCCGCCATCGCCATGGTCTTGTTCGCCAGCCAATCCGACGTGAAAAACTCGCCGAGATCGTGGCGGATATTGCTGGGAATGACGGCTTGATACAAATCGGTCAGAACATTCTGCCAATCGGAAGCGGCGAGCGCCGTGGAAATCTCGCTGGAAAAATCCAAGAGTTTTGCCAACCTCTCTCCCGAATGTATGGCGAGGATTCCTTCATCCCAAAGCGCGGGCAAGAAATTGCAAACACCAAATTTACGTTGATAAAATTTCGGATCGGCGAGGGCGAGAACCAACTCGACATCGGATCGAGAAGTTCGTTTGTATTTTGGATAAAAATGTTGCACGACGAGGGCACGGGCGAGCAGGCCATAAGTGGTGTGCAGCGCAAAAACCAACTCACTGGGCGAGGCGGTGACGCGTAAACGTTTGGCATAATTGGTGCTATGTTCGCGCATTTGGGGTCGCGCCAAAACTTCGCCATAAAGCGCGGCAACTGAAGCCTGCCATTTCTCCAAAGCTTGTGCGCCGCGTTCGGATGCAAAAGAGGCGATCACAAACTCGACAGCGTCGTGCAACATCGCGAAGAGTTGCGAGCGACGCCAAGGAAATTTTTGCCGGTGTGGAGCAGAAGCCAAAGTTGTCGCGTTGATTTGGGTCACAAGCGAGGAACGGCGTTTTTTTAAAACTCTCCGAAAAGCAAAAACTTTCACGCAAAGACGCTAGGCCGCAAAGAAAAAACTTTGCGTAATCTTTGCGTCTCTGCGTCTTTGCGTCTCTGCGTCTTTGCGTGCGCGTTGTGTTTCTGCTTGTCTTATGTAATTCGTAAAAATCAAGCCCAGACGGGCCGTCTGGGTTAGTCGTGCGTCCAGCCGCGTTTATGTTGAATTTCGTCAACCACGATATCCAACACGCGCGCCAGCGTATTGACGATTTCCTGAATTTGCTCGGTCGTCACAATAAACGGTGGCGCGAGCAAAATCAGATCGCCGTCCTTGCCATCGACGTGACCGGTATTTGGCCAAACCACGAGGCCGTGCGCCAGCGCGGTCGCGGAAATCAATTCAACGATACGCCACGCACGCGTAAACGAGGCGCGAGTCGTTTTATCCTGGACAAATTCGATTCCTGCTAATAAGCCACGTCCGCGAATATCACCAACTAACGGGTGAGCAGCGAGACGCGTTTTTAATTCCTGGTGCAACAACTCGCCCATCTCTTTGCAGCGCGCGAGCAAATCGTTTTGCTGCAAATAGCGAATCGTTGCCAGTCCCGCCGCACATGCCACCGGATGATTCGCGAAAGTTTGCGCGTGCAGAAACTCACTGCCGCTCTCGCGAATCGTGGTCACTATTTCTTCGCGCGTCACCATCGCGGAGAGCGCGACATAGCCGCCGGTGAGGCCTTTGCCGACGAGCAAAACATCCGGCGTGACGCCGTAACTTGAAATCGCAAACCACTCGCCGGTGCGGCCCATGCCGCAGAGAATTTCATCGGCAATAAAAAGAATATCGTATTTGCGGCAAATCTCCATCACGCGAGAATAATATTGCTCCGGCGGGACCATCGCGCCGCCGGTTGAACCGAGCACGGGTTCGGCGATAAATGCGGCCACGGTGGCGGGATCGGCTTTTTGAATCGCCAACTCCAATTCCTGCGCGCATTCGTAATCGCATTGCGGAAAGGTTTTGCCCCACGGACAGCGATAACAAACCGGTGGTGGAATTTTGGGATGATCGATATAAAGCGGCTCAAAGACGGTGCGATAATGCTGGCGGCCGCTCACGCCCATTGAACCGAGCGTGTTGCCGTGATAACTCGGCATACGGCTGATCACTTTGAATTTCGAGGCCTGGCCTTTGGCGACCCAATATTGCCGCGCCAATTTCATCGCCGCTTCCGTTGCTTCAGTGCCGCCGGAAATAAAAAAAGCTTTGTTGAGTCCGGCGGGCGCAATGGCGCACAACTCCCGCGCAAGTTCTTCCACCGGCTCGTGGGTAAATTGCATGCCGCTGACATAGGCCAATTTTGCTGCTTGCTCGCCGATCGCGTGGGCGATTTCAGCATTGCCGTGGCCGGCATTGACAACCATCGCGCCGCCGGAGGCGTCGAGATAGCGCCGGTCTTCATTGTCAAAAAGATAAACCCCTTCACCGCGCACGATACACGGGAAGTGATAGCGCAGCTTGCGATACAGAACGTTGCCGTGCGGATAGGCAAATTTTTTGTGGGAGCTCATAGGCGGACATTATTCAGTCAGAATTCGGAAGACAAATTTTATCAACACAGCATTTGACTTTTAAAAAGTCGTTTTGTAATTTGTTAAAGTTAATTCGGCATAAATTTTTGGAGGCTTTTATGGAATACACGGTTTTTCTGCAACCGCACACCACTGGCGGCTTCGTCGCTTCAGTACCGGCCATACCCGATTGTCAAAGTTTCGGCGCGACTGAAGACGAAGCCATCCGCAACCTCCGCATGAATATACAGGATTTTTTGCGTAAAACCAAAATCATCCGTGTCAGCGTTGATGAAAACGGCTCATTATCGAAAGATCCATGGGATGACGTTATTGGCATGTTCGATGACGACGAAACGTTTGGTGATTTTCAGAATGCGATTAGAAAATATCGACATTCCAATTTTTAGAATCGGCTATTCATCTTTTCGGCTTTCGTTTCTTTCCTCGTTCCTTCCACTTTAAATACTCTTTCAAATTTCTATACTGTACTTTGGAATCTATTGCACGCGCCATATCCCGAGTTAGATAATTCATCCAGTAATCATCAAAAACTTCGTTGTCGTGTAAAGAAAACGGGGCACGCCCATTTACAAGCTCATCTATATTTCGAGTCGACCCGATATTCTTGGTATTGCCGCTTCCGGTTTGATCGTTCGCAATTCGCCACTTTTCCTGCAAGACAAGGGTAAAATCTTTGACGACTGACATGATGTTATGCATTTCGTCCAGTTTATAACTGGAAAGAGCATCAATTCAATAACTTTTGAAACGACTTTGGTATCAACGGAAATGGTGTAGATATTGCGATAAACATCAATGAAACCCTTCACGACCCAATCACCCTGCTCGGTTGCAAGCGTTCGGGCGAATTCTTTAAAATAAGCCAGCATCGTTTCACGAAATTTTTCTCCGTCCATTAATTGGCCTCATTCTTCAAGTACCAATGAGCAAAATCTCTTTTGACTCCACATTGGTGGAAAGAACATATTTGTATTGTCCGTAATATTCGGCTCGCACATGGCCTTTATATTTTTTAAGCAGCGCAATTAACTCGCTTTCTGATGGTATGCCGTCGCTGCGATAAGAAACGACTAAATGACTATCAGCGAATTTGCGAAATAAACGATCAAAGGCAGAATAAATTCTTTTCTTATCCGTCCATTCCGATTTTTGCGGCAGCAAACGCCGATGTTTCGACTGTTGATCGACATGTTTGCCCCATTCATCGTACATCGCTAAACCTTCTAAAAAGTGATAGAAATCCCGATAATCAACGCCAACGCTATGTTTTGAAATATACGGCGTATCAATATAAACTAAATCATAGTCACCGGAAATTTCAAGGGCATCGACGTTTAGGGATCGGTTGGCAAAACCATTGTCAAAAACAGCATGGTTCGCCTCATTAACAAAATGTCGAAACCATTCATCAAACGGTCGATCCCACGTCGTCTTGTTTCCAAAAGATCTTTCCACTTCGGCAAAACGCACGTAGAGATTTTTTCGATGAAACAGATTGTACGGGCGCTTGATGATGCACGCCTGACAAAGCGCAAAAAATGCCAGCGCGAATTTATAAGGATTCCGAAATTGCCGAATATTCGTTAGCGTCCGATCAATCCAAATATTTTCCGCATCGGTAAAGTAAATCTCGGGAAAAGTATCCTGCACAAAAGTTGGATAATCAATGTCATCTTGCCGTGAAAGCAGCCACTCCGCTTCTTCCGATGACAGACGAAGCTCGCTATTTTCAATGAGCGCGCGACCGATGTAGTAATTAAACCGCAGGAGATCATTGCAGGTTACTTGCTTGCCAACTTTTTTCAATTTATAAGAAACCGCGCCGGTTCCGCCAAAAGCGTCCAGACAAGTGGTGAAGTGCAAATCGGCCATTTGTTCCCAAATCCAATCCACCAGTTTGGCTTTGCTGCCTTGATAGCGTGTGGAAGGAAAATCAACCGTGAGGTTTGGAAACAGGGAATATTGAAGTCCGAGCGCCATGCTGATTTTACAAAAGTTTTAATTTTGTTTTACCATTGTCATTCAGTGTGTAACAATACAGAATAGCCGCCACAAAATCAAGTCTTTTATTGCTGCCCCGCAAAAAAACAAAACGCCGCTTGTTCGATAGTCACGAGCAAGCGGCGTTTTGGGTATTTTCAAGCCGGTTCAATTGCGATCTTTCTTGGCGAGTACGTCGCGAAGTTGTTTGGCGTCTAATTGGGTCAACAGGCTTCGCAATAATTGTTTGTTCTTCAGTAAAGCGGCGACCATTTTCTTATCGCCCAGCGCGGAAATCACCCGCTCTTCGCCAAGTGCGGAAATCACTCCCTTTGCACCAAGCGCGGAAACCAACTTTTTCCTGCCAGCCGTGGAAATCGCCTTCTTCTCGTTAAGCAGTGAAATCAATCTTTTTTCTCCGAGCGCGGCGGCCATCTTCTTGCCCTCGACCACCGACAAAATGTTTTTCAGCGTTTTTTCGCGAATATTCAGCATAATGTTTTTAACCTCACTGAGCTTGGGGAATTTCGTGGAGTCCGGAATCCACTCCGGCTTGGAAGATACAACCACCACATCGATTTCCAGCGGCAATTCCCCGACTTTCAGATGATCTTTCACACGGAGATTTAATTTCTCAAAGAGCCTTCTGAGAAGTTGAATAAGCCGTGCTTCAAACTGTTTAGGAGAAGGGCGCTTCTTTTTCATGGCTACGTTCGGTCACAACGCTTCGCTGCCGAATCGGTTGCCTTTTCTGCTCAACTTAATATAGGCGCTCGCAAAAATAGTTGCAAGTAATTTCTCGGCCGGCTTTAAAAAAGAAACGCCACCGGCAACTTTGCCGATGGCGTCCAGTCCGGTGGAGACGGCGGGAATCGAACCCGCGTCCGAAGGCCAGTCAAAGAGAACTTCTACATACATAGTCGCTTGATCGATCTCGCGGCGGCGACCTCACGCGACAAGGGTCGTTCGACGCCAGCCTGTAAATCTCGCTGCGAGCATTCAGGCGGTGCTCGCGGCCAGCCACCAGAGTTGACGCTTACTCCCGCGTGGGTGGCGCAGTTGGGGTAAGCGGGTTACCTAAGTGTTAATTAGGCAGCCAATGCATACGCATAATTGTCTGCATTTAAATTGTTTGCCGGCTGATTAACGAGGGGCCAGACGACCTCGGTATGCCGCTCTCGATTCCTCGACCCCCGTCGAAACCATGTCGTCCCCGTTTGGCAAATCATTTAACGAATAAAATATACGAAAGTTCCGCGATTCTGTCAAGCCCCTTGCTCCATTTGGCCTTTTATCTTTTTCTCTTTTTTGGGTCTATCTTCCCCGTTTGCTGGCGATATCCGCGCCGACGGCGACGACGAGAATCAAGCCTTTGATGATGTCCTGAAAAAAATCTTCAACGTTCATCAAGCTCATGCCGTTGTCCAGCGAGGCCATAACGAGCGCGCCGACGAGGGCGCCGGCGATGGTGCCGCGACCTCCCATCAAGCTCGTGCCGCCGATGACGCACGCGGCAATGGCATCCAGCTCCAAAATTTTTCCCGCGTCCGCTGTGGCGCTGCCGACGCGCGCGGTGTAAATCAATCCCGCCACGCCGGAGAGAATTCCCATGAGAATAAACACTGCGAGAATGTTGCGCGGCAGATTGATGCCGGAAAGATGCGCCGCTTCGGAGTTGCCGCCGATTGCATACACGTGCCGTCCGAACGGCATTTTGTTCGCGAGGAAATGAAAGAGCAACGCCAAGCTCAACACCACGAGCACCGGCACCGGCATGCCTTCATACGAATTGAGATAACCGACGAAGGCCAGAATCAAAGCGGTGCCCGCAAGAATTTGTAGAATTGTTACCCACGTTGGAGCCGTGGCAAATCCAAAACGTTGACGCGCTTGTTGTCGTCGCCACAAAATGGTTGCGGTGGCGATCACGGCGATAATCGCCAGGGCCCAGCCGATTTCTTTTCCCACATAAGCTTGTCCGATTAATTTAAATTCAGCAGGCAACGGCCCTACCGTCTCCCCTCCGGTCGCGCCTTTGAGGACGCCGCGAAAAATCATGAGGCCCGCCAGCGTCACAATAAACGCGGGAATGCGCTGATAGGAAATCAACACGCCCTGCAAACAGCCGATGATCGCGCCAAACGCCAAAGTCGCAAACATCGCGGCAGCGACCGGCCAATTCCACCACACGTGCATGATCGCTGCCATGCCGCCGGTGAGCCCGACCACCGAACCGACCGCGAGATCGATGTTGCCGGAGACGATCACCAGCACCATGCCGATGGCGAGCGCGCCGGTGATGCAGCTCTGCCGCGCGAGATTGGAAAAATTTCGCGCGGTGAGAAAACTGCCGTCAGTGGTGATTTGGAAAATGATCCAGATCGCCAGCAGCGCAAACACCATCGCGTAAGCGCGCAGGTCGAGGCTTGGCCGCCAGCGGCCGTTGGTGGAAATTGCGATTGTGGATTTTGGTTCAACGGCGACGGACATGTTATTTCCTCCTTCCACAGCTTAATTTGACCTTTCATCGTCTTTCCTAAAGATATAAAATTTTGCTTGAATATCAACGTCTTATTTTGTAATTTGATTTTTAAAGGAAGGCTTTTATCTGTCTGTTATGTTGAAAGAAGCTATGAGCGCCTTCGAATCATATCAGCGCGGGTTGCCATATCAAGAGAACGTTTATTCTATAACCAGAGCAATCAGCCATGAAGGAAGAATACGATTTTAGCAAAATGCGGCGTCGGCCATCGATTGTTCGCGATTTACCGCCGCCGGAAGAGTGGGATCGCCACATCAGAATCCGCACGCGGCTCATCATTGACAAAGACGTGCTCGATTGGTGCAAAATACAAGCCCGCGCTAATGGCGAGACGGTGAGCGCATTTGTTACACGTTTCCTACGGGAACAAAAAGAAGGCCAGCAAGTTC
>Ga0247727_10019520_pt1 | contig 10495 bp, 10 predicted proteins | sample WisWelCaveWW1625_FD_202498 | JGI IMG/M metagenome (GOLD analysis project Ga0247727, IMG submission 202498) | Biofilm microbial communities from Wishing Well Cave, Virginia, United States - WW16-25 | ecosystem: Environmental > Aquatic > Deep subsurface > Groundwater > Cave microbial mat | place...
ATTGGAAAGTGACAGCGACTGCTATTTTGAACGTCGCGCACGCGACCCGAATAGTGTTCTGCATACCCTTAGCAGCCCGTTCGAACGTCGCCGTCAAAACCGCAAAAATTAGTTGGTTTCATTTAGTCCTCTCAACAGGCTTGTCGGATTGACCAAACCATGCGTCTCCGCCCAAGAACATATAGCTTATCCCTGCTAGATTCCTGTTCAGGCCATTAAATCCCTGCACACCTTTCATTTTATTTTTCGACAGGTCGTAAAGCCCTGGCTGAGCATTGGGATCAAACGGCAATATGTACCCTGGCGCTAGACCAGCGTGTGGCGAACCAAGTGTGAACAAGCGGCTCACCTTATCTCTACAACCATCGTAATTCTGGACGATGCACGCCCGGCTGACCGGCCCGCCCATAGAGTGAGCAACCAAGATTATTTTCTGTGGATTATCTTGATAAATCTTAGTGAGTTGCTTTGCTAAACATTTGGCGTTGTAATCTAAAGAAGGCGTGTCCGGGTCTGAGTGAGTGTTATCCGTTGGGCCACTGGCGACATGGGCAATCCAGACGTCGTAATTTGCGTCAAATCTTCTTGGGGCATCAACAAAATAACGTATGTTCTCCTGATCTAATGTGTTGGGGGGATCTGCGCTACTGTAATGAAATAATGAAATGGCGTGACAGCATTTAGCGAGGGACTACAAGTGTCAAGGTAAGCACCATTACCAAACCCGGTAAACCCATGCACCAAAACTAACGGCGGCTTCCCCGCCGTAAAATCCTGCCCTGGCAAGTCGGAAGACAAGTCATTGATAGGAATAGTGGTCGGCGAGAAGCCCGTGTAAATAGAGTTGCCCTTGCTGGGCGTAAGAGTGTAGCTTCCGGCTGGCAAACCGCTCAGAGTGTAATCTCCATTGCTATTAGTCGTCGCTCTACGCCCCTTGCCATCCGAGATGACGACGCTGGGGACAGGGTTATTATTGCCATCCTTCACCTGGCCAGAGATGGAGTAGGTGGGAATTGGCCCACCCCCGCCCACCTTCGCCACGAAAGCGTCACTGCCGCCGTTGAAGGTCAAGTCTGGCCCGACCGTGACCGGAAAGGTGGCTTGGGTGGAGTAAGTCCAGCCCCCGACGTAGGCGTTCCCCACCCCGTCCACCGCGATGCCTTCGCCTTCATCGTAGTCAGCGCCGCCGATGTAGCCCGCATAGACCAGCCCTGTGCCTGTCGGGTTGACCTTCGCCACGAAGGCGTCACCGCCGCCATTGTGGGTCAGGTCTGGCCCGACTGTGACCGGAAAGGTAGCTTGGGTGGAGCCGGTCACACCCGTGACGTAGGCATTCCCTGCCCCGTCCACCGCGATGCTATTGCCCTCGTCGTAGCCATCGCCGCCGATGTAGCCCGCGTAGACCAGCCCTGTCCCTGCCGCGTTCACCTTCGCCACGAAGGCGTCCTGGTAGCCGTTGTGGGTCAGGTCTGGCCCGACCGTGACCGGGAAGGTGGCTTGGGTGGAGTAAGTCCAGCCCGTGACGTAGGCGTTCCCCACCCCGTCCACTGCGATGCCATAGCCCTCGTCGTGGCTATCGCCGCCGATGTAGCCCGCGTAGACCAGCCCCGTCCCTGCCGCGTTCACCTTCGCTGCGAAGGCATCCCAGTTGCCGCCGTTGTAGGTCAGGTCTGGCCCGACCGTGACCGGAAAGGTGGCTTCGGGGGAGTTAGTCTCGCCCGTGACGTAGGCATTCCCCGCCCCGTCCACCGCGATGCCTAAGCTATAATCGCCACCATCGCCGCCGATGTAGCCCGCGTAGACCAGCCCTGTGCCTGCCGGATTGACCTTGGCCACGAAGGCGTCCGTGCCGCCGTTGTAGGTCAGGTCTGGCCCGACCGTGACCGGGAAGGTGACTTCAGTGGATTGAGTCAAGCCCGTGACGTAGGCGTTCCCTCCCCCGTCCACCGCGATGCTATAGCCCTCCTCCCAGCCAGCACCGCCGATGTAGCCCGCGTAGACCAGCCCCGTGCCTGCCGCATTGACCTTCGCTACGAAGGCGTCTTGACCGGCGCCGTTGTAGGTCAGGTCTGGCCCGACCGTGACCGGAAAGGTGGCTTGGGTGGAGTCAGTGTAGCCCGTGACGTAGGCATTCCCCGCCCCGTCCACCGCGATGCCTAAGCTATAATCGCCACCATCGCCGCCGATGTAGCCCGCGTAGACCAGCCCCGTGCCTGCCGCATTCACCTTCGCTACGAAGGCGTCATAGACGCCGCCGTTGTGGGTCAGGTCTGGCCCGACCGTGATCGGAAAGGTGGCTTGGGTGGAGCCGGTGTAGCCCGTGACGTAGGCGTTCCCTGCCCCGTCCACTGCGATTGCGATACCATCGCCAATTTCCCCGCTGTCGCCGCCGATGTAGCCCGCGTAGACCAACACGGCGGGGTCAAGCACCAGGGGGCGGGCCGGGTCGTAATCGCCCACCCGGAAGCCATAAGATTTCGGATTCTGGATTGCGGCTTTCGGATCGAGGAATGTGAAAGGCGTTCGTTCAAGGGCGTAAGCAATGGGCACAGTGACGCGCGGGCCGCCTGCGGTCTCTTGATAGGCGGTCGGCGCATCGTCCGTAAAGCCGCCCAGTGGGGCCGTCACTTCCAACTGTCCGGCGGCATTCAGGCGCGCGTCCGTCGCGCCGCGATAGGTCAGCCGGATTTGCTTTGGGTCAGCGCCCGGCCTCACCACGAATTCGTATTTGAGTTGATTCACCGTGCCGTAATACACCAGGTCAATGCCCGGCCACAGGTTGGTGTAAACGATGCGGCTGTAGGTCCGCAGGCCGGTGTGCCACTCGTCGGGCTTGCCTTTGAAATATGAAATGACGGCCTCAGTCATGTCTTGTCCAACCGGGCGAACATTCGGGTTCGCGCCCACAAAGTCCAGCTTCACAGCCCATCTTGAGTATGGGGGTATGGGAGAGCGGGAGTGCGCAAGCGGGCGACCGCGCGCCTTGTCACCGGCACGGCGATTGCTGATGGTTGATTTTGGACTGCGGATTGACTCGTCGGCTACTGGCTGAGTCAGGGCGAAGGTCACACCTTCAGAGGTGAAGTAGAGGGTCTTGTCACTGCCCTGGATGTAGTAGGCCACGCGATCATCTAACTGGCCCCGGTTCTCGACGAAGTACAGAGGGAGTTGGCCGAAGTCGGGTTTGAGCGCAGGCGCGGCGTTGGCAGGGACGGGCGCGACAGAGGGAAGGAAGGATGGACTCCGCGGCGCTGTGGGTTGCGGCCCGCCGGGCAGAATCAGAGTTAAGGCAGCGAGGAGATTGAGCAGTTTGACTCTTCGGGCGAGCATGGCGGGTAGCCTCCGGCGAGGTGGGAGAACAGCGGATGCGTGGAATTTAACGGATTCTTGATCCGTTCGCTTCGCGTTCCACGCATTCGTGTTCTGCCACCTATGCCAACTTTATACACCTCTTCGGCACGGGGTGTAAATAGACAAGCGTCATAAAGTCATAGGCAAATGTACTGAATTGTCACAAGTGAATAGTCATAACAACGGATTCGTGGAATTGAACGGATCCGATCCGTTAAATTCGGCGCATCCGTTGTTCTCCCTCTTCCTCATGCTATAATCCTCGCCAAGTATGTTCAAATCCCTCATCAAAGCCATCGGCGGCGACCCCAACAAACGGGACGTCCGCAAATACACAGACCAAGATTTTTGACGCGCTCGCGTACTATTTCGATCACCAGCAGGAAATTGACGAGTATTTGCGCCAGAACTCGGAAGAAGTGTGGCGGCCAAAAACTGAGGCTAAGAGGTGGGCATGGCTGGCCCAACAAAAATCACCCTCTATCTGAACGAGCATTTTAGCGAGGACATCGCCGTTGCTCCGGGAGTATAATGTGTTCAAATGACCATCAATTATGGCAAAGAAGGTAAACTATGGGACCCACAGGGCTAGCATTGACCGTCTCCCCCGAAGTTTACGAAGCGCTGTCGGAGGAGGCAAAGAAAGCGAAGAAATCGCCGGAGGATTTGTCGGTGGAAATCCTCACGACATTCCTTATGCGCCAACGCAAATTGGCCGAGGGGCGGCGCTTGTTGCGGACGATGCCCCGGCGCGCCGCCAAACGGGGCCGCCAGCCTCAACGCACGAATACGGCCCGCCAGCACGATGACTACCTGTACGGCAACAAGGCATGACTACCGATCGGCTCATGGTGGACACGTGGGCCTGGCTTGCCCTCAATGATGAGGATGACGCCGACCACGAAGTGGCCGTCATTGCCAATGACGAACTACTCGACCTTGATTATATATTCGTCACCACCAATTTCATCTTGGATGAGACGTACACCCTCTTACGCCGACGCATCTCGGCCAGACATGCCATCCAATTCGGCCAAGACATTCAGCAAGCAATGCAGAGTGGGGCGTTGGAAGTGATCACTATTGGGCCAGAGATCGAAGCCGAGGCCTGGCGGCTCTTCGAGACCTACCATGAGGTGAGTGGTTTGTCGTATACCGACTGCACAACATTCGCCGCAATGCAACGACTCAAAATCACGGATGTGTTCACGGCAGACGATCACTTCTCAATGATGGGATTTGTCAAACATCCTTAATTAGGCTTGACATTCATTACAACACGGCGTTATAGTCAGCACTAGAAGCGGAACGTAAGTCCAGGCACAGCAGGAGGGCAGTCCATCTGCTTTTCCCGGCCTCAGCCGGAGCGCGCTGGCCTGGGGGTTCCGTTTACAATTCAACACGGGGAGCTTGGTAACGTCCAGGCTGAGAGGCAGAGGCCCACTCTGCGACCCGCGAACCTGATCCGGATAATGCCGGCGGAGGGAAATGATTCGGCTTTGCGACTTCACACCCTCCCCGGCGGAGGGTGTTTTGTTGAATCGCATTGTCATCTTTGCCAACGGCGAACTGCCCGACCTCGAGGCCGCCCGCGCTGTCGTCCAGCCGACGGACACCCTCATCGCCGCCGACGGTGGGGCAAAGCACTGCCGCGCTCTCGGCCTGACGCCACACATCCTCATCGGCGATTTCGACTCGCTCTCGCCCGCCGACCTGGCCACGCTCGAAGCCGCCGGGGTGCGCATCATTCGCCACCCTGCCCGCAAAGAGCAGACCGACCTTGAGCTTGCGCTCGACCTCGCACTGGCCGAAGGCGCCAAAGACATCTTGATTCTAGGCGCGCTCGGCGGACGCTGGGATCAGACACTTGCCAACGTGCTTTTGCTCATTCGTAGTGACCGCTGGCGCGTTAGTCGTCAACAGGCGACTGACCCCAAAGGGGTGCTACGCAAAGTCGCCACTACGAACGTCCGCGTCCGGTTACTTGACGGAATGCAAGAGATCAGCTTGCTACGCGGCCCCGGCGAACTGGCCCTCACCGGGGATGCCGGGGACACCGTCTCTCTAATTCCCATCGGCGGCGACGCGCGTGGCATCACCACCTCCGGCCTCGAATACCCCCTCCGTGGCGAAAATCTCATCTTCGGCTCCACGCGCGGCATTAGCAATGTGATGATGGCGGGGCAGGCGACTATCTCGCTGACCGAAGGGCTTTTGGTTTGCACAGTGATCAGGCAAAACACTACAACGAATTTGGGGAAATAACGAATTCGTTCGCGAAGCGTCCTTCAATTCGTTGTTGTGCTTCCAGGAGGTTCCCATGTACACCCACACTCCCAAACTCCCATACTTTCTACGCTTCACAATTGCGGTCGGGCTGCTCGCCGCCTGCGCCGCGCCCGCCGGGCCGCGCTCGCTCACGGTGATGACGCACGACTCGTTCGCCGTCACCGAGACGGTGTTGAAAGAGTTTGAGACGGCCAACAACGTCACGGTGTCAGTGCTAAAGTCGGGCGACGCGGGGACGATGCTGAACACGGCCGTCCTCAACAAGAGCGCGCCGCTGGCCGACGTGCTTTACGGCGTGGACAACACCTTGCTCTCTCGCGCCCTCGACGAAGGCCTGTTCGAGTCTTACAACTCTCCTGCTCTCCCTGAAATTCCCGCCGCCCTCAAGCTGGATGGCGAGAACCGCGCCCTGCCGGTGGATTACGGCGACGTGTGCCTCAATTACGACAAAGGCTACTTTGCAGAAAAAGGCCTCCCACCACCTGACGGCCTCACCGACCTCACCGGGCCCGAGTACAAAGGCCTGACCGTCGTCGAAGACCCGGCCACGTCCTCGACCGGTCTGGCCTTCATCTTTGCCACCTGGTCTGCCTTTGGCGACGAGGGCTTCGGCGATTACTGGAAAGCTCTGCGCGAGAACGATGTCAAAGTAGCCGCCGACTGGGAAGCGGCTTACTACGCCGACTTCAGCGGGTCGAGCGGAAAGGGGCCGCGCCCCATCGTCGTCTCTTACGCCTCCAGCCCGCCCGCCGAAGTCTTCTATGCGAGTGCGCCCCTCGACGATGCGCCGACGGCCAGCGTGGCCAGCGCCGGGTCGTGCTTCCGGCAAGTTGAGTTCGTCGGCATCCTTGCAGGAACCAGAAACCGCGACCTGGCCGAGAAGTGGATTGACTTCATGCTGAGCAAGACGTTTCAGGAGGATATGCCACTCAACATGTTCGTCTATCCGGCCCTGCCCTCGGCAGTTCTGCCCGACGTGTTTGTGAAGTACACGCCCGCCGTCGAGTCGCCCGTCATCCTCAGCCCGCAAACTATCGCCGACAAGCGCGAGGCGCTCATTAAGGAGTGGACGGAAATAGTAATAAAGTAAACAGTGAACAGTAAACAGCGTTCAATAACCACCGTTCACCGATTACTGTTCACTGATCACTCAACGATGCGCTACCTCTGGCTCCTGCCTCTCGCCTTCTTCGCCCTGTTCTACGTTTACCCGATGGCGGCCATCATCGGCCTGAGCGGCGGCGAGGGCATGTTGGCAACGCTCGCCGACTCCTACACCTGGCGCGTGGCCGGCTTCACCTTTTGGCAGGCGGCGCTGTCCACCGTGGCTACGCTCGTCGTCGGCCTGCCCGGCGCGTACCTCGTCGGGCGCTATCGCTTTCGCGGCAAGAGCCTACTGCGCGCCCTCACCGCCGTGCCATTCGTCATGCCCACGCTTGTGGTCGCCGCCGGATTCAATGCGCTGATTGGCGAGCGCGGCTGGATCAATTTGGGACTGGCAACACTCGGTCTGCCGGCTCTGACTCTCTCCGGGTTGGCCGCCATCGTGCTGGCTCACGTTTTCTACAACACCACCATCGTTATCCGCCTCGTCGGCGACTACTGGAGCCACCTCGACCCGCGACTGGCGCAAGCCGCGCGGACTCTTGGAGCCAATCCGCTAAAAACGTTTGCGAAAATCACGTTGCCTTTGCTTGCTCCCGCCCTGTTCGCCGCCGCCCTGCTCGTCTTCATCTTCGACTTCACCTCGTTTGGCGTGGTGCTCGTCCTCGGCGGCCCAAAGTTCGCCACGCTCGAAGTCGAGATTTACCGCCAGACCTTCGCCTTCTTCAACCTGCCGGCGGCGGCGGCGCTCTCGCTCCTTCAACTGGCCTGCACCCTTGCTCTGACGATTCTCTACACCCGCCTCTCAGCCAACGCGGCCCGCGCCGCCAGCTTGCGCTCAACCGAATTCACCCAACGGCCACTCGTCTCCCTTCAACAAAAAGTGTGGGCCGCCTTTATCGTCATGATGCTGTTTGCGCTATTGCTCTCGCCGCTCACAGCGCTGGTCGCGCGCTCTGTCTCTCGACTGGAAGCCGACCGGGGCCAACGCGGCGGCATCCAAACCGGCTTCACCTTCGACTACTACCTTGCCCTCTTCGAGAACGAACGCGGCGCCGCCTTTTTCTACACGCCCATCAGCGCCGTGGGCAACTCGGTGCGCTATGCCGTCGTCACTGTGTTGCTGTCGCTCATGCTCGGATTGCCGACGGCTTGGATTTTGGCCCGCCCCACCTCCCGGCCACTGTCGCGTCCCCTGACCGAACTGCACGGTCAGGAGAGGGGGAGCAACTTCCCTCTCCCAAAGCGTGTTGGCCGCTTTGGGAGAGGGGCTGGGGGTGAGGGTTGGCTGTTAGAAGCCCTCCTCATGCTTCCTCTTGGCACCTCAGCCGTCACGCTTGGGCTGGGCTTCCTGCTCGCCTTCAGCCGCCCGCCGTTCAACCTGCGCGCCTCGCCGGTCCTCATCCCGCTGGCGCACACGCTCATCGCCTTTCCGTTCGTGGTGCGAACGCTCCTGCCAACCTGGCAAAGTATCCGCCCGCAGTGGCGGCAGGCGGCGGCCACGCTCGGCGCAAGCCCCGGTGAAGTTTGGCGGCGGATTGACTTGCCACTCATCGGGCGGGCGGCGGTGGTGGCGGCGGCCTTCGCCTTCGCCATCTCGCTCGGCGAGTTCGGCGCAACCGTCCTCCTCAACCGCCCGGAGTTTCCCACCGTGCCGCTCGCTATCTACTCGTTCATCGGCAAGCCGGGCGCGCTCAACTTTGGCCGCGCCCTCGCCCTCAGCGCCATCCTCATGCTCACCAGCGGGGCCAGCATTCTGCTCATCGAACGACTGAGGCTCAAAGGCGTGGCCGAGTTCTGAACTCAAGCGACAAACGACAAACGTCACGCGGAGCGGGCTGTGCCAACGTGATGCCTGTCGTTGGCACAGCCCCCTGTGGGTGTCACTTGACATTTGACGCAATGCTCGAAGTTCGCAATCTCTCCAAATCTTTCGGCCAAGTGCAGGCGCTCGACAATGTCTCGTTCACGGTGAAGGCCGGTGACGTGCTGGCCGTGCTGGGGCCGTCGGGCTGTGGCAAGTCGACTCTGCTTTCGCTCATCGCCGGACTGACTCCGGCTGACTCTGGCGACGTGCTCTGGGACGGCGAGTCGATTCAAGGGCAACCGACTCACCAGCGCAACTTTGGTCTTATGTTTCAGGATTATGCTTTGTTTCCCCACCTCTCCGCCGGCGACAACGTGGGCTTTGGGCTGAAGGGAAATGACAAGGCGCAAGTGAGTGAGCTGTTAGATCGTGTAGGGCTGAAAGGCTTCGAGCGGCGCGACGTGCAAACACTGTCGGGCGGCGAGGCGCAAAGGGTGGCGCTGGCCCGCGCCCTCGCGCCCCGGCCGCGCCTGCTGATGCTCGACGAGCCGCTGGGCGCGCTCGACCGGGCGCTGAGGGAGCAGTTGACGGACGAATTGCGAAGCCTTCTGCGTGAGTTCGGGCAGACGGCCATCTACGTCACCCACGATCAGCAGGAGGCATTTGGCATCTCGGATCAGGTGTTGATCATGCAGGCCGGGCGCGTAGCGCAAATGGGGCCGACCGAAATTGTTTATCGTCAACCGGGGAATGATTTTGTGAAGCAGTTTCTTGGGCAGGGAAAATTAATCGAGGGCCGGGTGACAGAGGCGGCCACCATCAGCACCCCGGTCGGGGAGTGGCCGATGACCGGGAACGGGTTGGCGGCTCAACCGGGCGATGAGGTGGTGATACTGCTCAGGGCCGAGGGTATCCGCAAACGATGATCTCTGCTCCGAATCTGGTTCGGGCGACAGTTCGCGAAGCGTGCCGCCCGCGCTCGCACGCTTCGCGAACTGCGAGCGAACTGCGAAGGGATGCACAAATGATGATCACCGTCCACAAACTCGATCACACAGGCGCAGAGAAGATCGCTTACACCGGGGAAGTCCTGCAACGCACCGAAACGATGGTGGTGCTGGAGGCCCGTTTTGCGCGCGAGCGCATGGAGCTTGGCTACGTAACGCTGACGACAGGCGACCGCTTTGTGGAATACTTTTATGATGATCGCTGGTACAACGTGTTTGCGATTTACAACGCCGCCGACGGCGCGTTCAAAGGCTGGTATTGCAACATCACCCGCCCGGCCACGATTGACGACGCAGACGTTTACGCCGAAGACCTGGCGCTCGATTATTTCGTTCAGCCTTCAGGCGAGGAATTTGTGTTGGACGAGGATGAGTTTGCTGACTTGCCGCTGACGGCAGAAGAGGCTGCCGCCGCCCGCGCCGCCCTGAAAGAGTTGCGCGCGCTGGCGGCAAAGCGTGAAGGGCCATTCGCTCTTAGTTGGTAGAGGCAGCTCCGCCTAAAACGAGAGACCCTCTTCCCGGCGGAGAGGGTCTCTGTTTTTGGCGGCGGCGCTCAGAGCAACAATACTGTCGGCGCAAGGCGGCCAAACACTTCGACAAGTTGATCGCCATAAAGCCAGCCCACAGCGCCAATCGCCGAACAGCAACAACACAATAAGACCAACACCACGACGACGATGATAATGTTGCGCTGATTGTTGGCTGGAGCGGGTGAAGGGGTTCCTGAGTCCATTGAGACGTCTCCTTGAAAAAAGTTTTAGGATGAAGCTAAGTGTACCTCAAAATAAACTGTTGCGTGGGATAAAACTACATCGTGTGCACGCAAAGGTTGTCAGGGGAAAAAGATGAGCCTGGGGTAGGATTAGGGTGAAATGAAAACAAAACCCTACCACGAGGCTCATCATGGACTATAACACGGAAACTCTAAACGACATTG
>Ga0247727_10019521_pt1 | contig 10495 bp, 6 predicted proteins | sample WisWelCaveWW1625_FD_202498 | JGI IMG/M metagenome (GOLD analysis project Ga0247727, IMG submission 202498) | Biofilm microbial communities from Wishing Well Cave, Virginia, United States - WW16-25 | ecosystem: Environmental > Aquatic > Deep subsurface > Groundwater > Cave microbial mat | place...
GTAGCCGTCCCAGCGAGCATCACCCTGCCGGCGATAGCCGGCCGGCAGCTTGTCCCAGTCCTGGCGTGTGCGGCTGTTCAGGTCGTAGACGACCTTCCCGCCGCGCAGCGTCAACTCGCACCGCAGCCTCTGGTTTCCTTTCATGCGGGCGCCGTGGTGATCCTCGAATCCGAAGTCGCCCTTTTCCAGCCGCAGAACAGCTACGTCGGCGGGCGACCCCACCGAGAGATTCCCCAGCTGCTCCTGCTGGAGCGCCCTCGCCGAACTCCAGGTGGAGGCGGTCACAACCTGATCGAGCGTCATGCCTGTCGCTATCAGCTTGCTCATCACGTTCAGCATGTCCTTCACGCCGCTATTCATGCTGCGGACATGCAGGTCGGTGGAGATGGTGTCTGGCAGGAAGCCCGCCTGGATCATCGGCGACGCTACGCGGTACAGGAAGCTTCCGCCGCCGTGGCCCACATCGAAGATGACGCCGCGCTTCCGACCTTCGATCAGGCCGCGGCTGGGCCCGCCTGTGGTGGGGTCCTGCTCGCCGCGGTTTCCGGAATAGGTGTGGGTGTAAATGTCACCGGGTCGGAACACCTTGGTCAGCAGATCATAGAGCGGGCGCTCCGGCCGGTTGCTGCCGAAGTCCACCATAACCGGAATATTCGCGATCTTCCCCACCTCCACCGCGCGCACGAACGGATCCCACTGGGGCCCTGAATAGTGCGCGCTCTTGACGCCGACGATCAGCCCCTGGTGCTTCAGCGCCATGGCGGCCGTTGGCTTGACCTCCATGTCGGAGAGGTCCTGCTCCAGCTTGCCGCCGGCGCTACCATGGCCAACGATGTTGACAAAGGCCAGCACCCGCGTCCTGGAGCGGTCGATGACGCGGTCTTTCATGTCCTCAAAGTTGCGCCACCCGGCGCCGCCTGGGTCTACGAAGGTGGTGACGCCGGTGCGGAAGCTGAACCCATCCGGATAAACCGCATTGTTGTCGGCGCGCCAGCCCTGCCCGTAAGTGGGTCTGTAAACGTGGCCGTGGAGGTCAATCAGGCCGGGCATGACATACAGGCCGGAGACATCCACGGTTTTTAGCGCGCGCAACGCCGGAATGTTCTGCGCGACGGCCGCGATCTTACCGTCCTTGATCCCCACATCGCGCAAACCGCTGATCTTGTTCTTGGCGTCGATGACGTGCCCACCTTTGAGCAGAACGTCGTACTCTTGCGCGCAGGCGATCGCCGCCAACAACAAAGCTGGCGCAAATCTGGCAATGACCATTCTCTTTGCTCCCTCCGAACGCGCGTGGCAAAAAACGCTCCCTTGAAGACGCGGCGCAAACCATTAATCGGGAAGCTCGATTTCGCCGGTCTGCTGGCGCTCGATCCGGCGACCGTGGGCGTCGCGGTTTTCCTGCTGCTGTTTCTGGCGCTGTTCGACACCGTCGGGACGCTGGTCGGCGTCGGCCGCCAGGCGGGCCTGCTGCGCGGCGGGAAGCTGCCCCGCGCGGAGCGGGCGCTGTTTTCCGACGCCGCGGGCACCGTCGCGGGCGCGGCGCTGGGCACGTCTACCATTACCTGCTACATAGAGTCCGCCGCCGGCGTCTCCGACGGCGCCCGCACGGGCCTGGCCAACCTGGTCACCGGCGGGCTGCTGCTGCTCAGCGCGCTGTTCACGCCGCTCGCCCGCATGATCGGCGGCGGCGTCGCGGTCGAGGGCGGGACCGCCTACCCGACGCTCGTGCCGGCGCTGATCCTGGTGGGCGCCATGATGATGCGCGCGGTCCGCGATCTCGAGTGGGACGATCCCACCGAGGCCGTGCCCGCTTTCCTCACCATGATCCTGATTCCGTTCTCGTTTTCGATCGCGGCCGGCGTGGCCGCCGGCTTCGTGGTCTACGCCGCCGCCAAAGCGCTCACCGGCCGCTGGCGCCAGTGCCCCGCGCTGGTCTATCTGTTCGGACTGCTCTATGTCGCGCAGTACTTGCTGAGCCGTTCCGCTGCGCAGCCTTGACGCGCGCTGGGCTACGCCGGCAGCGGATACAAGTCGAGTTCCGGCATGGGGAAGTGCTCGGTTGTCGGCGATCAGCGTCAGCCCGTAGGCCAGCGCCGTGGCCGCCACGGTGGCATCGGGCAACGAGGCCGGAGAAACGCCTCGGTCATGGCCGCCTCCGGCCGGCGCATGCCCGCGTAAACTTCGGTTACGTTAACCGAGCAGCACGCGAGCATGTTTCCTTGTTGAGTCTAGCAAGTAGGTAGCCATTAGCGTCTCCGCAGCGGCATACCGCCTCTCATCCTCCCGGCGAGTCTTCGCGATCCGGTCTCTACAGATTCTTGCGCAGAGCCCTCTTTCCAAGTCGGCGGGGCTCGCGTCCGCCGTTCATGACACCTGGGCGAGAAAGGAGTAGGCCAGCCGCCACCGCCCTTCCCGTTTCACGTACCAATGCACAAATCGTCGCTCGCCACCGATGCGTTCGCCGCGCAACCACGCGACTTGGGCCTCGAGCCCGCTGGCGGACGCCGTATTCTCGTGGGCGACTACACTAACGCGGCCCGGGGTTATCGCGTCGAAGCGCAGAGTGCGCGACGAAATCGACTCCATCAGCTGCGGCAGGTTCGTGATCCCCAGGGGATTCCCCGGCCGTGCCCTGTAGTTTGTCGTTGCGATGCGGCCGAGGGCGGCTGTATCCGCGCTCAACAGCGCGCTCCTCCATTCGCCTTCCAGTTTCGCAATTTCGGCCTCGTCGCCCCGACGTCGCTCCGCGGGCTCCCACACCGCGAAGGCCACGCCCGTCGTAAGTACGGCGATGGCGGCGGCCGTGGCTCGGAGGTAGGGCACGCGCGCGGATGATCGTTCGGCCGGCTCGATGAGCATGGGCTGCCGCCGGCCGTAGGTGAGCGACCGCCAGACCCATTCAAGTGGGCCGAAGCGGAAGCGGCGCAGCCACCAGACACTCAGCGGTATGGGAACGAGCGTGATGAGGACCGTGAACACCGGCCCCATGCTTGGGCTAAGGCCGTAGTAGAGACCGAGACCGTAGCCGAAAAAAATGGTGGTCACGATGAGGTAGTGCAACACGTAGTTCGTCAGGCCCATTCGGCCCGTCCAGCCGAGCAGAGTCAATAGCCGCCGCGCGATTCCCCACCGCAGGAGCAGCATGACGGCCGCCACGTACGAGATGGTGAGCGCAGTGCCGCCGATCTCCCGGATCGGGAGATACCCCAGCCACGGTGTCGCGCGAATCGTGGGGCCCAGCAACGACCGCACGGCGAACGTGACAGCAACCCCGCCACCCCCGCCCCAACACAGCGCCTGGAGCACGAATCGCCAGTGCGTCTCGAGATCCTGGAAAACGCCGCGCCGGTAAGCATAGAGCCCGAGCAGGAACATCACGAAAACGTTGGGCCAATAGGCAATAAAGTCGGGGAGAAAAAGCCGGCGAGCCCGCACGGCGACCATTGCGCGGTAGTCCCCCGTGATCGTCGCCTCCTCCAGCAGGACTTGGTCGGCTTGGTAACGCGCTACGCGATGGGTTGCTTGGCGCGCGGCGGTCTGGACCGGGCTCATGACGGGGGTGAGGGCCAAGAACACGACCGCCCACACCAGGAGCGCCCTGGGCGGCCGGTTGCGAAACAGGAGCAGCGGAGCACCGAGCACCGCGTACCAGAGCAGCGGCGGCTCGCTCTCCACCAACACAAAAAACGCAACGCCGATTAGGAAGAGGACAGTCAGCCGGCGCAGGTAGACACCGAGAAAAGGAGTCTGCCGTGCCTCAGCGCGCGTCAGCTGAATCGCGAAGCCTACACCGAAGAGGAAAGAGAACAGCGGGTAGAACTTGCCGACGGCGAAGGTGCCCACCAGCCATTCGGCGGCCTCATCGGCGCGACTCGCATACGGGGTAAACCAGTCAAGATAATGAGTGATGTTGACGACGAGAATGCCGAAGAGCGCAAAGCCGCGGAGGATGTCCAGGGCTTCGATGCGCTCGGAGGCCTGAACCGGTGCTAGTGCGCCAACTGCCGAGAGCCTTCTCAACTAATACCCCTTCGCCTCTCCCTGGCCGCGACGATCCGCGCCGCCAGTGAATCTCGCCGGCTTGCCCGCGGCGTCGTACTCCACCGTCAGCCCGTGCGCGTTGCCCAGCCGCTGGACCCGCACGCGGTGACCCATCGAGCGCAGATCTGCGCTCGCCTTCTCGGGAATCTCCGCCTCGACCGCCAGCTCGTTGGGCTCGACGAAGCTCACCCGGGGCGCATCGATCGCCGCCTGGATGTCCATGCCGAAATCCATGAGGTTCAGCGCCATCTGCGCCGTGGTCTGGCCGATGGTGTGGCCGCCCGGCGTGCCCAGCGCCGCCCACGGCTTGCCGTCCTTCAGAATGATGGTCGGGTGATTGCTGATGAACTTACGGCCGCCCGCAAATGCGTCCATGGGGTTGCCCTTCGGCTCGAACGTGCAGAAGTAGATTAATTCTACTGGAGCGGCCCGGCGCGTCTTCATCACCTTTGGTTGGCCGCAGGCCCATGGGGACTCCCTTACGGTCGCGGCTCGGCAACCTACTTATTCTACGTCGCGGGCAAGAAAGATCGCGCCGTGGTTGTCGAGCCGTTCACTCCAGCAAATCGGTTCCACTGCACGTGGACACAGCCAGCAACGTGGTGGTCAACGTATGCTCACGTCGCGCTGTGAGCCGGCCGCCACACTACCTGTCATCCCGAGCGTAGCGAGGGATCTGGTTGCGCCTCCGGCCGCGCGGCACAATACGAACCACCAGCCGATCCCTCGCTCCGCTCGGGATGACAGGGGCGCCAGGACATGCCGCGGCCGCTACACTAGTAGATCTGGCGGCCGGCGACCGGACCCAGCTCCGTCGATACGCCGGCGGCGGTCATCACGCGATGGAATGCGGCTATGGTGTCGGGCGAGGGCTTGAAATTGCCGAACCGGTAGCCGGTGGCGATCGCCAGCGGCGTCCAGCCGTGCTTGTTTTTCTGGTTCCAGATTTCGATCCTGGCGCCCTTGCCGGCGAGGAATTGCACGGCGGCGGGCAGGTTCTTGTAGGCAGCGCCGTGCATGGCGGTCTCCCCGTTTTTGTCGACGGCATTCAGGTCGGCGCCGAGATCCAGGGCCGCTTGCAACGCCTCCACCACTTCGCTCTCTGTTCCGGCGTCCTCACCGGGAGAACGCGTTCCGAGTCCGGCCACCGCCATCAGGGGGGTGCTGTTATCCGCGCTCGGCAGCAGCGGATCGGCGCCCAACGCCGCCAGCGTCCGCATCAGCTCAGCGTCGGCGGTTCTGGCAGCCAGAAAAAAAGGCGTAGCGCCGAGGGTATTCAGACCGGTTGCCCCCACACTCACCCGCCTGGTCATGGGCGTGTTCAGGTTCGCTCCCTTGGCCACCAGCTTCTTGACCAGCTCGAGACTGGTCATGCTTCCGGATCCCTCCGGCGCCGGATCGTTGTCGCCGACGCCCGGCTTGCGGATCCCCGAGATCACATGCAACGCCGTCAATCCCTCGACGGCGGCATTGGGATCGGCGCCCGCCTCCAGCAGGGTCGCCGCCAACTGGTAATGGGCGTTCCCGACCGCCAGGACCAAGGCGCTGGTGCCAGACCGGGGCCCCCGGTAGCCAAGCCTGCGCCCGGAAGTCCGTCCCGGCTGTAGCGTCTCGTTCACGTCGGCCCCCGCCTTCAGCAGGGCCCCCACCACGCCGGCCCGGCCTTCCCGCACGGCAAACAACAGCGGCGTGAACCCGGAGTCCAGAGGGGCGCGCAAATCCGCTCCGGCCTGGAGCAGCGCTTCCACCGTCTCGACGTGACCTTCTGCCGCCGCCCACATCAGGGCGGTCTGGCCGCGCCCGCCTTCCTTGGCGTTGACGCCGGCGCCACCGGATAACAGCGCCTTCACGGCCCCGACCCTGCCGGTGCGCGCCGCGGTCATCAAAGCGGTTTCCCCTCCGGGAAGGACAACGTTGGGGTCTGCCCCGGCCTTCAGCAGCAGCTCGACCATGGCGGCGTTTCCATTAGTGGCGGCCAGCGAGAGTGGAGTCACGCCATACCGGTTCACAGCCTTCACGTTGGCGCCGGCGCGGACCAACAGCTCCACCGTTTCCAGATCGTCCCGGCGCGCCGCCCAGTGCAGCGCCGTCATGCCATCGATCTGGGGCGCGTTCACGTCCAGGCGCTGCCCGAGCAAGGCGCGAATGCCCGCCTGGTCCGCCTGTTCCGCGGCATCCGCCAGCCGCGCCTCGGAACCGGCGGCGAGAAGACTCACTCCGGAAAGTAAAACAGATATGAGACGCATGGCGGCGGTCACAGGGAAAGCGGCTCGTCGAGCAGTTCCTTGACCTTACCTTGACTGTCGGCGAAGGCCTCCCGGCGGACTCCCACCTTATCCAGCAGCGTGAGGTGCAGATTGGCCAGCGGCGTGGGTTGCGCATACCGGATGTGGCGCCCTCCCTTGATCCGGCCGGCTCCGCCGCCGGCGACCAGAATCGGCAGGTTCACATGGTCGTGCACGTTGGGGTTGCCCATGCCGCTGCCATACAGATAGACGGCGTGGTCCAGCAGCGAGCCGTTGCCCTCCCGGGTGGACTTCAGCTTCTCCAGGAAATAAGCAAACAGCGACACATGAAAGGCATTGATCTGGGCCACCTTCAACATCTTTTCCGGGTTGTTCCCGTTGTGCGTCAGGGGATGGTGCGGTTCGGAAACGCCGATCTCGGAATAGGTACGGGTGCTGGTTTCCCGAGCCAGTTGAAACGTAATCACCCGAGTGACGTCGCCCTGGAGGGCCAGCACCTGCAAGTCGAACATCAACCGGGCGTGGTCGGCGTAGGCGGCCGGCACGCCCACCGGGCGATCCAGATCCGGCAGCCGGTTGTCGGCGGTCTCGGCCTCGGCCTTCTGAATGCGGCGCTCCACCTCCCGGACGGTTTCCAGATACTGGCTGACCTTGGTGCGGTCGCCTGGGCCGAGCTTCTTTTGCAGGCGCGAGATATCTTCACTCACCCAATCGAGCAGGCTGGCTCTTTTCCGCAGCGCGGCGCGCCGGTCCGCCGCGCTGCCGCCCTCGCCGAACAGGCGTTCAAAAACGACGCGCGGGTGAGCCTCGGCCGGAAGCGGCGTGGTCGGCGACGACCACGAGAGATTGTTCTGGTAGACGCAGGCATAACCGTTGTCGCACTGACCGACCATGTTGATCAGGTCCATGGCCAGCTCCAGCGACGGCAGCCTGGTTTCCTGGCCGATCTGCTGGGCGGCGATCTGATCGACGGTGGTGCCCAACTGGTAGTCGGTGCTCTCAGTCCACTTGGCCTTGGCGGCGCTCAGGAAGGCGGCGTTGGAGGTGGCATGGGTGCCCGGATAGGCATTTTTGAGCTCCAGGTTGGTGATGACCGTGAGGTGATCCACCAGCGGACCGAGCGAGCGCAGGGTCGGCGAAAGCTCCGCCAGGCTGCCCTCGCCGGCGGGAGTCCATTGGGAGATGATGGATCCCATGGGGATGTAGACAAAGCCCAGGCGACGCACCGGTTTGGCCGGCGTGGCGGCCAGCGCGGTCAGGGCCGGAACCATTGCGTCCAGCAACGGCAGCGCCAGCGTGGCTCCCATGCCCCGCAGGAACGTCCGCCGCGGCAAGGCCTTCTTCCGAATGATCATGGCGACCTCCTCATCTGAAACGGCGTGCTGGTTACTATTCCCATTATGACAGAAGAGAAGCGGAAATCTTTGGTCCGGGCCTCCCGAACGACTTTGCGGACCGCCGGGGCGTCGTAGGGCTCGACTCCCCGGCCTAAAGCGTAAGTAAGAAGTTTTTCCGTGAAGGCGCCGGCAAAAACCTCCGGGCGGCTCAGCAAAGCATTCTGAAGTCCGGACACGCCGGTGAACTGGCTGCCGTCGGGAAGACCCCCGGAAGCGTCGATGGGCCTGCCCTCCTCGAGGGTTCGCCAGCGGCCCACGGCGTCGTAGTTCTCCAGCGAGAACCCCACCGGGTCCATGAGTCGATGGCACCCCGAGCAGGCCGGATTGTCGCGGTGCTCGGCCAGCCGCTCGCGCATCGAAAGAGCCTGGCCGGTCCCGGTGTTCTCCTTCAGGGCCGGCACCGCCGGCAGCGGCGGAGGCGGCGGCGACCCGAGAAGATTGTCCAGGACCCACTTGCCGCGAATCACCGGGGAGGTCCGGGTGGCATAGGAAGTCACCGTCAGAATGCTCCCCTGGCGAAGCAGCCCGCCGCGAACGCCGTCCTCGCCAAAGGTGACGCGCCGGAAGCGGCTGCCGTACACGTTCGGGATTCCGTAATGCTTGGCGAGGCGCTCGTTCACGAAGGTGTAGTTGGCCTTCAGCAAGTCGAGCACGCTGCGATCCTGGCGCAGGATGCTCTCGACAAACAGCTCCGTTTCCTGCCGGAAGGCCTGCCGCAGATTGTCGTCGAAGTCCGGGAACAGGCGCATGTCGGGGGTGGTCGACGCCAGGTTGCGCAAGTGCAGCCACTGGCCGGCGAAGTTGGTCACCAGGGCCCGCGAACGGGCATCCGCCAGCATGCGCCGCACTTGTTGTTCGAGCACCGCGGGCGATCGGAGTCTTCCTTCAATCGCGGCGTCGAGCAACTGGTCGTCCGGAATGCTGCTCCACAAGAAGAAAGAGAGGCGAGACGCCAGCTCCAGGTCGCTGATGCGATAGGCGGTATTGGGCGCCACGCCGGCCGGGTCTGGCTCGACGCGGAACAGGAATTCCGGACTCACCAGCACCGCGCACAAGGCCATTTCGATCCCGGCCGCAAAGTCTCCCTGGGCACGCGCTTCCCGGTAGAACTGCAGCGGCTTCTGCAAATCCGCGTCGGTCACCGGCCGCCGGTACGCCCGGCGCATCAGCGTCGTCAGGATGCGCTTGGCGCAGCCTGCCTCCTCGCCCGCCTGCGCCGGCTGGCACGCGAAGATCCGCCGGCGGCTGGGGGTGTCCCCGGGGCCGCTCGCCGCGTAGGGGCCCAGGATCGAGATCGAATACACCGCCGGCTGGATGCGGGGATGCCGGTAGAAGTTGAAGTGCGCCTGGTAGGGCTGACGCTCGGTTTCGAGCAGCGCCGAGGACCTCTTCAGAAACGCCACCCCGATGGCGTGCGGACCGGCTTTCACCGGGACGCGGACCTTGAGATTCTGGTCCACGGTGTGGTGATCCCCGCCCGGCGGGGGCGGCTTCACCGCGAACAACTGCACCCGCTCCCGATCCATCAGCAGCTCCACCTCGTGCGGTTCGCTCAAGCCCTCGATGTGCTCGTTGCGGTCTCGCGCCAGCCGAACCTGGATCTCGTATTCGGCGTCGAGCGGAAAGGTATGGCGAAACACCGCTCCGCCGCGCGTGCCCACCGGAAGCTCATCGAAGTGTTGCTCCTGGGTGAGGTCCGGCGGAAGGGTGATGGTATCGCCGCCCGGCGAGCGGATGGCGCTCCCTACCGCCAGCCGGCTGATCTTCTCCGCCGCCGACAGGTAGCGGTCCAACAATGTCGGGGAGAGTTCTCCGACCGTCACATTGTCGAAGCCGTGGCTGGACTCGTCGCTGGGCAGCAGCGAGGCGACATCGACATCCATCGCCAGAAGGTCGCGGACGGCGTTCTGGTATTCGGTTCGGTTGAGCCGCCGGAAGGTGTCGGTTCGACCGGGATTGGGCTTGGCCGCGGCCAGGCTGTCCAGCGAGGCTTCGAGGGTGGACACCACGGCATCGTAAGTGCGCTCCTCCGGCCGCGGCAGCCCGGCCGGCGGCATGTAACGGGCCGCCAGCTTCCGGACCACCTTCTCCCACGCCTCCGGGTGCCGGCTCACCTCTTCCGCGCTGATGGTGTCGAGCGCCAGCCCCGCCGTTTTCACCGTGGTGTTGTGGCAGCCAACACAATACTGATTGACGGTCGCGCGCACGGGTGAGACGGCCGGCGGTTGCTGCGGCCCGCCCACACCGATAGAGCCGCCGGCCACCAACAGCACCGACAGCCAACGAGCGACCCAAACCGCCCCGCGGCTCATGATCAGGCCTCCGGCCAACTAAAAGATAGTATACAGTATACAGGTTTCCGGCGCCCAGGAGTTGCTGCGGCTACGCCGGCGAGCGGTCCAGCAGCTTCTTCACGACCTCCTCCGGGCAGCCGTTGAACTCCGCCACGGCGGTGTTGCCCCGGTAGCCCAGATCCGCGATCCCGACGCGGCTGGAGAAGAAGGCATCGACGGTCCAGGTGCGCATCAAGGCGAAGAACGCCACCCCGGCAGCGAGATCCGGCGGGGCTTTGGCGCGCCAGGCGATCTGGTCGAGCAGGGCCTGCTGTTGCTCGCGGCTGGATTCGAGGAAGGTCTTGCCGTGGCGGGAGCGCGTCTGGGAATCGAGCCAGGCGAGTCCGCCGGTGAATTGGGCTGCCAGCTTGGGGTCGGCCGCCGACATTACGTCGAAGAACTCCGCGGCGCCGGCGGCGATGCCGCCAGGGGAGCGCTCGTCGGGCGGGATGATCCAGTTCGAGAGGTTCTGGAG
>Ga0247727_10019522_pt1 | contig 10495 bp, 5 predicted proteins | sample WisWelCaveWW1625_FD_202498 | JGI IMG/M metagenome (GOLD analysis project Ga0247727, IMG submission 202498) | Biofilm microbial communities from Wishing Well Cave, Virginia, United States - WW16-25 | ecosystem: Environmental > Aquatic > Deep subsurface > Groundwater > Cave microbial mat | place...
CATCGAGAACCAAGCCCCCACGGGCGACCGGGCCGAGCGCTTCGAACACGTTCCGAACGTTCTCAGCCCGCCATCACCTTGAGCGCGCGCAGCGCGACGGTCAGCGTCGCGAGGTCGCCCGCGCTCTCCTCGCCGGCCGCGCTCATCACTCCTCGGAGTCGCGCGAGCGGCGCCGCGCGGGCGTCCAGGAAGCGGGCGAGGGCCTCGTCGACGCCGCGGCCGTCACGCTCGGCGATCAGCTGGTCGAGAAGCTCGCCGCGCACGGAGGAGAGCTCGTCGTCGAGCGCCTGGAGGGCGATCCGCTGCCAGCGCGACGCGCTCGCCGGAGGCTCGAGGCGGCGCTCGAGCGCCCCGAGCTCGAGCGCCTCGCCGAGGACGAAGCAGGCGTGCGCGACCTGCTCGAGCGGCTGCGCGTGCTGGCCGGCGACGGCGGCGATCAGCGGCGCGTGGACGAGCTCCGCCGCAGCGCCGTGGCGCTGCGCGACGGCGGCCGGCACGCCCTCCTCCACGAGCCGTGCGACCAGCAGCTCGCGCTCCGCCTGCCGCGCCGGCGAGCAGAGCTCTGGCAGCACGGCCGCGAGCTGCTCGAAGGGCCCGCGCGCCGCGGCGACCAGGTCGCCGATCTCGGCGCCGGGCGAGCGCGTCAGGTACCAGCGCGTGAGCGCCTGGACGAGCCGGTCGACGCCGCCCAGCAGCTCGAGGCCGATGGGTGCGGAAACCTGGCCCGCGAGCGCCTCGATCGCCGCCCAGCGCTGCACCGCGCCGCTCACGTCACGGGCGATCCGGTAGGCGCGTATGACCTCGGCCGCTCCGACGCCGGTCTCGGCGCCGAGCCAGGAGACGAAGGCGATCCCCTGCGAGTTGACGACGTCGTTCGCGACGATCATCGCGATCAGCTCACGCCGCAGCGGGTGCTCCGAGAGCAGGCCCTCGAAGCGCTCGACGACCGCTCCAGGGAAGTAGTCGCGCAGGTCCTGCCCGAGGTACGGGTCCTCGGGCAGCTCCGAGCGCAGCAGCGCGTTGGCGAGGTCGCGCTTGGAGTAGGCGAGCAGCACGGCGAGCTCGGGACGCGCCATGCCCTCGCCGCCGCGCCGCCGCCGCGCAAGCTCCTCCTCCGGCGGCAGGTGCTCGAGCTCGCGGGAGAGCGCGCCCCGCGCCTCGAGTGCGCGCATCAGCTCCTCGTAGGCGTCGAGCCGGCCGGGGGAGGCGGCGGCTTCCTGCGAGAGGATCTGGGCTTGGAGGAAGTTGTCGTAGAGGACGTGCGCGGTGACCTCGCCGGCGACGGCCGCGAGCAGCTCGTCGCGCTGCTCGAACTCGAGCTGGCCGCGCTCGAGCGCCAGCGAGAGCAGGATCTTGAGGTTCACCTCGTGGTCTGAGCAGTCGACGCCCGCTGAGTTGTCGATGAAGTCGGCGTTGATCAAGCCGCCGGCGCGGTCGTACTCGATCCGCGCACGCTGGGTCAGGCCGAGGTTGCCGCCCTCGCCCACTGCCCGGCAGCGGAGTTCGTGCGCGTCCACGCGCAGCCCGTCGTTGGAGCGATCGCCGACCTCGGCGTGCGTCTCCTCGGTGGCCTTGACGTAGGTGCCGACGCCGCCGTTCCAGAGCAGGTCGACCGGCGCGCGCAGGATCGCGCCGATCGTCTCCTCCGGCGTCAGCGCCGCGGCGTCGATCGCGAGCGCCGCGCGCGCCTGCGGTGAGAGCGCGATGCTCTTGGCCGAGCGCGGCCAGACGCCTCCGCCTGAAGAGATGGCGGCGCGGTCGTAGTCCTCCCAGGAGGAGCCGGGCAGCGCGAAGAGTCGGGTCCGCTCGGCGAAGGCCGCGGCCGGGTCGGGGTCGGGGTCGATGAAGACGTGGCGGTGGTCGAAGGCGGCGATCAGCCGCAGCCGCTCGGAGCGCAGCATGCCGTTGCCGAACACGTCACCGGACATGTCGCCGACCCCGACGACGCTCAGAGGGTCCTGCGTCACGTCGAGGCCCAACTCGCGGAAGTGGCGCTTGACCGACTCCCAGGCGCCGCGCGCCGTGATGCCGAGCGCCTTGTGGTCGTAGCCGGTCTGACCGCCGGAGGCGAAGGCGTCGCCGAGCCAGAAGCCGTACTCGGCGGCGACGGCGTTCGCCGTGTCGGAGAGCTGCGCCGTGCCCTTGTCGGCCGCGACGACGAGGTAGGGATCGGACTCGTCCAGCACGCGCACGCCGTCGGGATTGCTCACCTGCCCCGCGGAGCGGTTGTCGGTCAGGTCGAGCAGGCCGCGCACGAAGGTCACGTAGGCGCGGCGGACCGCCTCGGCGAGCGCGCGCTGCCCGCGCGGTGGCCGTCGCAGGACGAAGCCGCCCTTGGCGCCGGTCGGGACGATCACGGCGTTCTTGGTCATCTGTGCCTTCAGCAGGCCGAGCACCTCGACGCGGTAGTCCTCGCGCCGGTCGGAGAAGCGCAACCCGCCGCGCGCGAGCAGCCCGCCGCGCAGATGGATGCCCTCGACCTCGGGCGCGTAGACGAAGATCTCGAACATGGGAGCCGGCTCGGGCATGCCCGGCACGTCAGTCGAGCGGAGCTTGAAGCTCAAGCTCTCGCGCCCGGGCTTGAACGCGTTGGTGCGCACGGTCGCGTCGAGCAAGCCGAGCTGTCCGCGCAGGATCCTGTCGGCGTCGAGCGAGGAGACGGAGTCGACGTCGGCGAGGATCGCCTGGCGCAGCGCCTCCTCGGCGAGCGCGCCACGCGGCTTCTGCGGATCGAAGCGCAGCTCGAAGAGGCGCACTAGCTTTGCCGCGATCTCGGGGTGCGCCGCGAACGCATCGTTGCGGTACTGCTCGGTGAGGCCTGTCGAGACGCGCTGGCGATAGGTCCGGTAGGCGCGCAGCACGTCGACCTGGCGCCAGTGCAGGCCCGCCGTGACGACGAGCCGGTTGAGCGAGTCGGACTCGGCCTCGCCGCGCAACACGGCGGCGACACACTCAGCGACGCGCTCGCCGCAAGCGTCGGTGTCCAGCGACTGTCCGTCCGCGCCGAGCACGCCGAAGTCCTGTACGTGTGTCTCGCGCTCGACCCCGACCAGGCGTGTCGGCCGCTCCTCGACGACGCGCAGTCCGAGCGCTTCGAGGATCGGCACCAGCTCGGACAGGCGGGCGGCCTCGCCGCGCCTGTAGAGGCCGACGCGCGTCAGCCGCCGGCTCGCTGCCGGCTCGTTCTGTAGCGAGACGACGAACGGCTGCTCGCTCGTCTCGAGGCGTTCGAGGCTCTCGACGTCGCCCAGCGCGAGCGCGACGTCGGTCTGCGCCTTGTAGTGGTCCGGCAGGCGGGGGGCGAAGCGTCGCGCGAGCGCCCGCCCGCGCTCGGCGCCGTGACGCGTGACGAGCAGCTCCTCGAGGCGATCCTCCCACGTGCGCGTCAGCTCGATCACCTCCTGCTCGAGCGCCTGGAAGGAGATTTCCGGGATCCCCGCCGGGCCCACATGGACGGTGAAGTGGACCTGGGCGGGGTCGCCCTCGCCGAGCGATAGGTGGTAGTCGACGCCGATCCCGCCGAGGCGCTCTACGAAGAGGTCCTGGAGCTGCTGACGCAACTCGGCGTTGAAGCGGTCGCGCGGCATCGCGACGAGCAGCGAGACGCTGCGCTCGCGCGGATCCGGTCGCTGCAGGAGGCTGACGTGCTGCTGCTCCGCGAGCGCGAGCAGGGTCATGACGGCCGCGCGCAGGTCCTCCCACGGCGCCGCGAAGAGCTCGTCCTTGGGGAAGCTCTCGAAGATCGTGACCGCCGCCTTGTGGTCGTGCGAGCCCTCGATCAGATCCTCGGCGTCGAGGATCCTCGCGAGCTTGCGGCGCAGCAGCGGCACGTCTGAGGCCGGGGCGAGATATGCCTTCGAGGTGAAGAGGCCCAGGAGACGCGACTCCCCCGCGATCTCGCCGCTGGGGGCGACGCGCTTGACGCCGATGTAGTCCATCCGCGCCGGCCGGTGGACGGTCGAGCGGCGCTCGGTCTTCGCGACGAGCAGCAGGTCGTCGCCCTCGATGCGCGCGCGCAGCTTCGGATCGAGCGCGGCGAGCGGCACCGGGTCGGCGTACGTGGAGGTCGCGGTTTCGGTGAGGATGCCGAGGCCCGAGCCCGGGACGGCGCGCAGCGCGCGTCCCTGCGGCCCGTCGATCAGCTCGTACTCGCGGGCTCCGAGCAGGACGAAGTCGTCGTCGAGCAGCCAGCGCAGGAAGGTCTGCGCCTCGGCGACCTCGTCTTCGTCGTAGCGCACGGCGGCGGCGCTCGCGAGCGCCGCCATCGCCGCGACGCGCTCTCGCATCGTGGCGAAGTCCGACACGGCCGCGCGCACGTCTCCGAGCGCGCCGCGCACGGCGCGCTCGAGCGCCGGGAGCTGGTCGCTCGGCAGGTGGCGGTCGAGCTCGAAGTGCATGACGGACTCGACGGCCGGGGCCTCGCGCGCGTGGCAGACGCTCGTGATCCGCCCGGCGGTGTCACGCTTGACGCCGATCACGGGGTGCAGCACGCTGATCGGCTCGCCCCAGCGCGCGAGCGCGCCCGTGACCGAGTCGACGAGGAAGGGGGAGTCGGCGGTGTTGGTCTCGACGACCGTGCCGCTCGTCTCGTAGCCGTGCTCGGCGAGTGCCGGGCGCAGCGCCCGCACCGCGTGCGGGTCGGATCCGCGCCGGTCGGCGAACTCGAACAGACTCTCGACCTGCGCTCCGAGCTGCTCCTCGGTGAGCCCTGCAAACGCGCCCTTCGGGACCCGGCGCGTGTAGGCCTCGGCGAGCGCCCGGATGGCCTCGGCCCGGCCCGGCGCGCTCATCTCAGGCCTCCGCGGCGGCGGCCTCTCCGACCGGTGCGCCGATCGCGTGGTAGCCACCGTCGACGTGCAGGATCTCGCCGGTCACGCCACGCGAGAGGTCGGAGAGCAGGAAGAGGCAGGCGTCGGCCACCGGCGTCGTGTCGCGCACGTCCCAGCCCAGCGGGGCCATCGCGCTCCAGCCGTCCGAGATCTGTGAGAAGCCCGGGATGCTCTTGGCGGCCAGCGTCCGCAGCGGTCCGGCCGCGACGAGGTTGCAGCGGATCCGGCGCGGGCCCAGATCACGGGCGAGGTAGCGGCTGACCGATTCGAGCGCCGCTTTGGCGACGCCCATCCAGTCGTAGATCGGCCAGGCGAGTGTCGCGTCGAAGTCGAGCCCGACGATCGCGGCGCCGTCCTCGGCACGTTCGAGCAGCGGCAAGAGCCCCGCGGCCAGAGCCTTGAGCGAGAAGGCGCTGGTGCGGAAGGCCAGCTCCGCCGACTCCGCCGGGGTCTCCAGGAAGCGCCCGCCGAGCGCGTCCGCGGGCGCGAATGCGATCGCGTGCAGGACGCCGTCGAGCGAGTCAAAGCGGCGCTCCAGCTCGCGGGCAAGCGCCTCGAGCTGCGCCGGATCGTTGACGTCGAGTTCGAGCACGTCGGGCTCGGTGGGCAGGCGGCTCGCAATCCGTTGTGTGATCGAGAGCCCTCGGCCGAAGCCCGTCAGGACGACCTCGGCGCCTTCGCGCTGGGCCCGCTCGGCGACGGCGAAAGCGATCGAGTCCTGCGTCAGGACGCCGGTGATCAGCAGTTTCTTGCCCTCGAGCAGCATCGCGGCGGCGAAGCTTATTGTGCGGCTTCAGCCCTACGCGTCCGCGGTCAGCTTCGCCTGCGTGCGGATCTCCGAAGCGATTCGCTCGAGGCGCTGCTCGGTGCTGCGATCGACGTGCGTCATGGCCGCAGCCACGGCCGGGTGGACGGCGGCGATCTGCGCGTGCAGCTCGTGCGCGACGGCGCGGTAGCTCGGGTGGCCTTCGCGACCGGAGCGCAGCTCGATCAGGTGCAGCGCGGCGCGCGCGTTCATGTCGAGCACGTAGCGGATGCGGAAACCGAGGCAGACGGCGTAGGGGGCGGCGTGCTCGAACCCGCCGGCGACGAGCCGCTCGTACTCCCGCCGCGAGCGTTCCAGCGCGCCGCGGTAGAGGTCGCCGGCGCCGGCGTCATCGACCTCCGCGGGCACCTCGGCGCCGAGGTCCGGCGAGAGCCGCTGCCACTGGCAGGTCAGCATGCGGTGACGCTGGAGGTCGCGGAAGGCGCCGTAGTCGGAGACGATCTCGAAGCGGTAGCGCAGCGCCTCGAAGCCGCGTCCGGGGCGGTGTCGGCGGTTGGCGCGCTCGCCGACCAGCTCGGCGAGCAGCTCCGCTCGCTGGTCGAGCGAGAGCTCCACGACGGCCGCCAGCGTCTGGTGCTCCGGCGCGCCGACAGCCTCGAAGAGCAGCGCGGCGAGCAGCTGCTGCTCGCTGCCCTCGACGCGCAGCAACGTGACCGAGGGTCCCTCCTCCGAAGGCGCGGCCCCGCGACGGTGAAGCCCCAGGCGCGCGGCCGCGCGCTCGGCGGCCCGCTCGCGGCGCTCGAGGAACTCGATCCACTCGCCGCCGCGGTCGGGGCGCTGCACGCGCGCGACGAAGCTCGGCATCACGGCCTTGACGGCTTCAAGGATCATGCGCCCGTACTCGCGCGCCTCGGGCAGCGGGTGGGCCAGTAGGTGGAGCACGAGCTGCTCGTAGGTCTGGCCCGAGGCGAAGATGCCGACGTGCGAGAGCGAGGCGGCCGGCAGCAGGCCGCGCAGCAGGTCGAGCACCTTGGCCTTGATCGCCCGCGCGTGGGCGCTCGCCGGCTCGCCCTCGGCGCGCGGGAAGGCTCGCTCGGCCCAGGCGGAGACGATCGGCAGCGCGTGCGCGTAGGCGTCGAAAACCGCGTCCATCGCAGCCACATAGGAGGGGCCGAGCTCGGGATCGCGGTAGTAGCGGTAGCCGCCCTCGGGCAGCGGCTGGTCATAGGCGATGTAGCGCGTCGACTGCTCCAGGTAGGCGCCCAGCCGTGGCCGCTGGAGCAGCTTGGTGAGCACGTTCGAGGACCACTCGCAGGCCACGTGGGCGCCGCCGAGCTGGGCGACGGAGTCGTCGCCGTAGCCGACGAAGACGCGCTCGTAGAGCGCCGCGGCGCGCTCGCCCTCGGTGCCGTCCCACGGCTGGGCCTGGTCGGGCAGCCCGTCGGCGAACTCGTCGAGGAAGAGGCGCCGCAGCGTGCCGGGGTAGCGCGAGTAACGCGCGAAGAGCGCGCCCTTGACGGTCTCGGGGAGGTTCACGAGCGCGAACACCGGCCCGTCGAGGTCGGTGAAGTGCGGGGCCAGGCGCGCCCTCTCCTGCGCGGTGAAGCTCTCAGGGGGGTAGCGCACGGGCAGCGATCGTAACCCGTCCGGGGGCGCAACTACGGTGGGCCGCAAGGTTTCCACGATCATGACCGCTCAGGCCACCCACATCGCGGCCGTTCGCCGCCGCCGATTCGGGCGGGCAGCGGCGACGCCGTTCGCGCTCGCCGCCGCAGCCGCGGCAGCCGAGAACCGCCTCGTCGCGGAGCCGCTCGCGCTCGGCAGCCTCGATTGGCTGGCCGTGTCGGCCGCCTCCTGTGCGCTGGTCTGCCTACTGATGCCGTGGGAGCGGATCGGCGCGGGCTGGTTCTATCCGATCCCGGCGGTCGCCACGACGCAGGCCGCACTGCTGGTCTCGCTGGTCGAACGCCATCAGCTCGCTTACGGGCTGCTCTTCGTGTCGATCGCCGTCCTCGTGGCGAACTCGTTCACGGATCGGCGGGTCCTCGCCGTCGCGCTCGGCCTGCCGGCATTCGGCGCGGGCGCTCCGCTCCTCTACGGCCCGGATGCCGGTGGCGCAGAGCGCATGGCACTCCTCGGCGTGCTCGCGGTGCTCTTCAGTGGGGTCGTCGTGGCGCTCGTGCGCGAGCGCTTGCAGGCGGAGCGGCAAGCGCTCGACGAGCTCGTCGCGCGCGATCCCCTGACCGGCCTGGCGAACGGGCGCCTGTTCGACGAACGCCTGCGCTACGAGATCGTCAGGCACCGCCGCCGCAGGCGTACGCTCGCCGTCGTCCTGGTCGACCTCGACGGCTTCGGCGACGTCAACGAGCGACTCGGGCGCCAGGTCGGCGACCTGCTGCTGTGCGAGGTCGCCAAAGCCCTTACGCGGACCGTGCGAGCCGAGGATACGGTGGCGCGCCTGGGCGCCGACGAGTTTGCGCTGCTGGCCCCGGAGTCGGGGGTGTCCGACGTGGTCACGCTGGCCTATCGCATCGAGCGGGCGCTCGAGCGTACCCGCATCGAGAGCCGTCCGCTGCGCGCGAGCATCGGCTGGGCGCTGCATCCCGACGGCGGCACCACGCCCGAGGCGTTGATCGCCAGCGCGCGTGAAGACCGGCACCTCGCCCAGCGCTCCGGCCGGACACTCGATCCGCCCGGCGAGGAGATCCGCGCCGCAGCGCTGCGTGGTGCGCCCGTCGCGGCCGAAGAGCCTGGGGCGCTCTTTGCGCGGCCACTGCCCCGCGCCCGGCAGCGCGCCGGCTCGGGCCGCGGCAAGCGCGACTGAGGCTCGGTCGCGGCCGGGATCGCCGAGATGTACACGCACCCCGTGCATATGCGGGGGGTTTGGTGCCCTGTGCACGCATACGGTGCAGCAGGAACCACACCCCCCAGGACTTCTGGCCTGCACTGGCGAGCGGCGGCCGACCGGCCGCCGTCAGTGGACCCTTCAGCCGCCGCCCTGCCAGCCGACCGTGACGACCTGATCGTCCATCACGATCGTCGGGACCATGCCGGTCTTCTTGGAGTGGCGCATCAGCTCCGCCTTCCAGTCGGCGCGGCTGGTCGCGTCGCGTTCCTCCCACTCGAGGCCGTCGGCACGCAGTGACGCGCGCGCCTCCTCGCAGTAGGGGCAGTTGGGCTTCACGTACATGACACGGTCTGGCATCGGCGCGTCGGACCGTAGCAGGGGTCCCCGCATCAGCTCGGCTGCTCGCTCCTCCGGTCACGCGCCGCCCGTCTGGGCGAGCGGCTCCGGTGAAGGGCGTACGCGAAGCAGGCGCGCCGCCAGCGGCGGCAGCCACCAGTTCCAGCGTCCGAACGCCGACACGAGCGCCGGCACGAGCAGCGCCCGAATCACGGTCGCGTCGATCAGGATGCCGGCCCCCAGTCCGGTCGCGAGCACCTTCACGTCGGTCCCCGGCCCGGACGCCAGCGACGCGAAGGCCAGGAAGAGGATCAGGGCGGCGCTCGTGACCAGCCGGCCTGTACGGGCGAGCCCGAAGACCACGGCCTCGTCGGTGTCCCGCGTGCGGTCGTACTCCTCGCGGATCCGCGCGAGGATGAACACCTCGTAGTCCATCGAGAGCCCGTAGAGGAAGGCGAAGACCATCACCGGGACCCAGGCCGCGATCGAGCCGGTGGCCGCGATCCCCCAGATCTCCTCGGACCCGTGGCCGGCCTGCCAGACGAGCTGCACGACGCCCCACGCCGCTCCGACCGACAGGACGTTCAGGACGACCGCCTTCGCCGGCAGCACCAGCGAGCGGAAGGCGCGCGCCAGGAGCAGGAACGTGAGCAGCGCGATCAGGGCGATCATCAGCGGGAACGAGCCGTAGACCGCGTCGATGAAGTCGGCGTTGAGCGGCCCCGTGCCCCCGACGCGAGCGTCGGGCGAGGCCGAGTGCGCGGCCGCGCGCACGGCCTCGACGCTTTCGCGCCCGGCTGCCGTGTCGTCGCCGTCGCGGGGTATCGCCGTCACGAGCGCGTGTCCGTCGCGGCGCCACTGCCCTCCCGTGGGAGCGACCGCTCCGTGTATACCCTCGGCACGCCCCTGCGCGGTGGCGACCTTCGCGGCGTCGCGCTCGGGAACGAGCGTCTCGACCGGCGCGATCGCGCCCTTGCCGATGCCCGACTCGTGGAGCGCGGCGAGCCCCGCCTTCGCTGTGCCGGCCTTCGCGATCGTGTCGGGGTCGGCGTTGCCGAGGTTGATGTTCATGGCCGCCAGCAGGAGCGCGGCGAGGATCGCCGCGGCGGCCGTGACCGCGACCCCTCGGCGGCGCACCACGGCCTCCGACCAGCGCTGCCAGAAAGCCACGCTGGCATCGCGGCGTCGCAGCCGCCGGCGGTCGAGCCGCGGCCCGATCGTCGCGAGGATCGCCGGCAGCAGCGTGATCGCGGCGAGCGTCGCGACGAGCGGGATCAGCAGCCCGCCGTAGCCCATGCTGCGCAGGAACGGCAGCGGCAGCGCGACCAGTGCGACCAGGCCGACCGCGACCGTCGTACCGGAGAACACGACGGCGCGGCCCGCGGTGCTCATCGCGGCCGCGACGGCATCGTCGCCGGCGAGCCCCGCCTCGAGCTCTTCGCGCCAGCGCACGACGATCAGTAGCGCGTAGTCGATCGAGACGCCGAGCCCGATCAGCGCGACGAGGTACTGGACGATCGGCGAGACCTCAGTGACGGCCGTCAGCCCCCACAGCAGCAGGAAGGACACGAGGATGGAGCAGATCGCCATCGCGAGCGGGACCAGCGCGAGCGCCGAGCCGAACACGAACACGAGCACCAAGAGGGCGCCTGTTCCACCGAGCACGGCCTCGAGCAGAACGCCCGGACCTTCGTCCGCCTCGCCCGTCGCGTCGTA
>Ga0247727_10019523_pt1 | contig 10495 bp, 8 predicted proteins | sample WisWelCaveWW1625_FD_202498 | JGI IMG/M metagenome (GOLD analysis project Ga0247727, IMG submission 202498) | Biofilm microbial communities from Wishing Well Cave, Virginia, United States - WW16-25 | ecosystem: Environmental > Aquatic > Deep subsurface > Groundwater > Cave microbial mat | place...
CGTCAGACCGCGCCTGGGAGCCATGCGCCGCATGTGCACTCCATTAACTGTCGCCGGGGTACTCGCGGACCAATGTGTCCAAATTCAGGAAACTTTTGAGCTGCGTCGGACCCACGTAATTGATCTTTTCCTTGATGAAGACCGGGCGCGTGTTGCCGGAAATACCGTACACGCCCTGATAAGCGCACTGGATGAGCTGGTGATCGCCGGAAGCCTGGTCATAGATGATCACGTGCGGGTAGGTCGCGCACAGGCCGCCCATTTGGTTGTAAGCCGTGGCGTGGCGCTTGATCTCGCCCAACGCGCTTTTCTGGTAGTACTTGAACTCGAGCTTGCGCGACGACACATTGCGGTCGAACATGCACGCCATGACCCGCACGCCCTCGGGCAGCGAAATGGCCTGCGGCGTCAGCGGATCCATCGTCAGATGGAACGGGTACCACCCAGGCACGCCGTCATAATTCGTCGGATTGGGCGGATAGTACGGTTTCGTATAGTAAGAGAGCATATACCATGGGTAGTTGATGTAACGCACCGTCCAGATTTCCATTTGGCCTTTCGGAGGTAGCACGCCCGCCTGTGGCGCGGGATTGAAGTTGTCGGCATCCGCCCCGTACATCAAGGCCGCCGGTTTGCGCAAACGCATCGCTTGCGAGCGCGTCTGCCACAACGCCGTGAACACGGCTTTCGCGCCTTCATCCACGCGCGAGGTCTTCATGAGCTTCGACATCGTCGGCGCGGCCACGCCGACCAGCAGCATCATGATGAACAGCACGAGCAATAGCTCAACAAGCGTGAAACCCCGCGCCGCACCTTGGTCTTTCAAGGCCATAGTTTGACCTCTGCGAAAGCTCAACCTTTTCCCAAACCCTATAGCATTCAGGGCGGCTTCGTAGCGGGGTGAGTGAGAAAAAAGTGAAGAATTTTGCGGTATCAAGAGCTTGACTGCGCAGGTGCACCTAGGAAAGCCGTTTCACCAGTGCATTCAAGGCGGGCTGCGAATGCGTCTGGCCGTAGCGCGCGTCGAGGCTGGCCGACGCAATTTCGCGCGCTGACTCCCGCTTTCCATTTTGCTCCAGCCAAAGCGCCAGCCACAAGCGCCATTCGGGCCGCCAGCCTGGATCGGGCCACGATTCGCTGACGCGCGGCTCATCTAGACCCAGGAAAATGCGCGCCAAGGCGAGTTCCACGCTGGCCAAGCGGTGTTCGCACGCCGCGAGTAGTTTTTCCTGCGGCAGTTCTTTGAGCAGGCCAAGCGAGGCCAGCAAGGCCTGCAAGACCAAGCCATCCGAGAAATGATACTCCAACTCAGGCTCGGACCAGCCCTTCAGGAAAACCGCGGCCTGCTCCCACTTCCGGCCTTCGATGGCCCAGCGGCCTTTCAATAGAGCCAGCGTGCGCGCCAAGGGCGAGCGTGTGCCGGCATTTAGGACCGCCTTGCTCAAGTGAGCAGTCCAACGCTCGAAGAGCGCTTCCTGGCGCGCTTCCGCCAGCATCCCGCCGATCCAGAACGGAGGGAAATTGGTTCCGAGGTCGGGGTATGCGCCCAGAGTTACCAGCCGTTTTTCGAGCCACTCCGCCGCCTCCCGCTCTTGGCCGAGCGCCAGCCTCAAGAAGAACACGGCTTGCAGAAACTCGAAAGAAAGATTTCTCCCCGGCTCTGCCTGTACATGGGCCATGGCTGCGTTTAGAAAGACCTCCGGATTGTCCCTGCGGATCACGCAGTGCCCCAAGATGCCGCTGCACCAATCGGGATTGCCCACCGTTTCCCAGCCGTCGAAACTGTACGGGGACGCGGGCAGCACCTCATCGCGCCGGACCGACAGCGCGCAGGCCATGAAGATGTTGTGGAACGAGGCGACTCCGAATTGCACCGGCGCCAGGCCGTCGCGGAAGGCCAAGGACTTGTCGAAGGCTTCCTTCCAGCGCCCGAGTTGCCAATAGACGCGCGCCCATTCCATCTGGCAGCGGATCTGCTGTTGCGTCGCGGGACGCTGGGCTTGCGCGCCCAGATCGTTCAAGCGCGCGCGCATCTGCAGGTCCTCGGCGCGGTTTGGGCCATACCAGACGGTGCGCGAACGCGTCATGCCCACGAAGCCGTAAATCTGGAAGCGCGCCTCGCTGGCGGGGAAGCGCGCCAGCACGTCCTCCAGGAGCTCCGTGCCGCGGACCCGCGAAGCCTCGGGCCGGTCCTCGAATTCGCGGCGCGCGCGCTGGACCAGGGCGTAGGGTTCCAGCGGCGTGCCTTTCAAGTGCTCGAATTCGGCCCGTTCGTCATCCCGGCGCTCCAGTTGGCCCAGGCACATGCCGCGGCGGAAGCGCGCCAGCAGGCCGTCAAAGGTTGTTCCGCATTCCGCCGCGATCTCCTCGTAGCGCGCCGCCGCCGCCTCGAAAGCGCCTTCCAGAAAGAGCCGGTCGGCCAGGTCCAGCGCCTTAAGCGGCGCGGGCGCGCGCAAGCGCCGCACTTCCAGCGGGCGCAGGTGCGCGCCGGGCGCCCAGGCATAAAAGCCCAACTGGTCGCCGGGAAAGGGAATGCCGTCGCGGTAACTGAAGAGCCGTTTGCCATCTACTTCGCAACTCACGCGCCCATCCGCATGGTTGTATTCCACTTCGATGCGGTAATGCTTCTGGGCTTCGACCTGCAAGCCGGGCGAGGCCAGGACGGTATTGCCTTGCCGCGCCAGCTTGGCGCAGGTATTGCCTTCCGCGCCAAGGTGGAACGAATAGCCCAGTGGGGAAAATTCTCATGCTCGAAGGCGTGTCCGAAAATGCTCAGCTCGCCGGCTTGTTCGTTCCAACCCTCGCAGATGAACCGGAAAGAGCCTTCGATGGGCACGCGCCAGATCAGAAGATTGTCTCCCGGACCCTCTGAAACCCATTCCTCCCCTTCCATGCGCCACGCGCCTTCCACGGTGTGCCATTCGCCAGCCTCTAACGCCCTGTCGTTCTGGCCGAAACGCAGCGTTTCCCAAACGGAGGCAGCGCCGGACGCCGCCGGCGTCTCCCTGGCCTCCCGCGCGCTCAAACCAGACCACGCATGTTGGAACAGGGACGACCCATCCACGGCGTTATCAGGACAAGTGGCCAGCCCCACGGCCAAGCGGCCTTCGGGCGCGCGCGCGCGCAGGCGCTGGATAACCACCTCGGCCGCCTCCGCGCCGGTGTGCGGCAACAGCACCTCCCACATGTTTGCGCCGTGGCGCGCGGCGAAATCGGTCGCGCGCAAGGAAACGCGCAGGGCTTCGGCCCACGCCGCGTCTTGAGCGCCTTCGAGCAGCAGCAGCGTAAGCGGCTGCCCGTGGCGGCAGGACAGGTTGATGAAAAGGTTGAGTTGGCGCAAGAACGCGGCGTGCGTCAGCAGCCCCGTGGCGCCGTCGAACATCGCGCCGGCCAGCGCGGCTTCCGCTTTGGCGCAGGCCGCCAAAGGGTTGGTCAATTCTTGCAGCAGGCTTGCGTCTCCCGCAAGCCAGCCCGCGCCGGCACGTTCCACGTAAAGCGCAAGGCGCGCTCCCGGCTTGCCGTGCGCCACGCACAGCGTTGCGCATTCGCCGGGCTTGGCCGCGGATGGCCCAGCGCCGCTTTGCGGTAAGCGCGCCAGGGCAGCCTCAAGGCGGGCTGCAAAGCCGGCGTCCAGGCGTTCTCTTCTTTCGGGCCAGACGGACGTGCATTTTGAGGCTTCGTTTTCCCAGACCGCCGCAGCCGCTTGCGCGCCGAGCAGTTCTCCGGCGGCCTGCGCCGCGCGGAAAAGCAGGGCCTCAAGGCCCGGCTCGCTGCGGCAGGCCAGCAGGGTTTCGGCCAGGACCTTGGTACGCTCGTCGCTCAACCCATTTTCCTTTGCGTCCCGTTGTTCCATCACGGCGAAGGCTGCTGTTCCGGCCTCATATCGGGTCCAGGCTCTTGCGGCTTGCGCGGCGGCGGACCCTGCGGAGGCTGCATACGCAGATCCTGCGGGGTCACATGCAGCACATGCACGGGCTCGGCGTCCGCGCCCCCCTCGCCGGGCACCCAGCGCACTTCGACGCGTTGCGGATGGTTATAGAAATTAAACAGAAAGGCCGCCAGCACCGCGCCTTCCTTGTCCGCCGCGGCCTTGGCCGCCGCCGCCGCCTTCTTCAACCCGTCCGCCTGTTCGGCGCGCGCCGGAAGGGTAAGGATCAGAGTTTGGTCCTGGAGCCGCAGCCCGCGAAAGCGCGCCGCGCCGCTATCGTCTTTGATCCCAAAGGCCTTGAACAGTTGAATCAAGCCGTCGCGCTCGCGCGGCGAGGTCTGTCCGTAGTCGCGCTCGAACCATTTCTCCAGCGCCTCTTGCGCGGCTTCCAAGGCGCTTTTCACGGCGGGGTTGTCCTGGAGCGCCGGCTGCCCGGCCGCCAGCGCCGCGGCGTTCAGCGCGTGGCGGTGGGCCTCGATGGGCTCGTTCTTGGCCAGGCTGGCTTGGACCTGCGCGACTGCGGCTTCAAGGGCCCTGCGTTCGTCGCCCGGGCCGTCCCCGCGTCCGATGATCCGCAAACCCATTACGCACAGCAGGCCAAAGACGATGGAGCCGCAAATGCCCAGGGTCCGCTCACGCACGCTCAAGGCCGGCGCCAGGATCGCAACCAGCACGGCCAGGCCGCAGCCCGCGGCCGTCAGCAACATCAGGTAGCGCGGGACCAAAATTCCAAGACCCAGCAGGAGGATCGCGGCGGCGAGGCCCATCAAAGCCGGCGTGCGGCTGGCGCTTTTGCGCGTCTCTGTCTGCTTAAGACAACGCGCGCAAATAAGCTGTTTGCCGTCCACGATGCGCGCCGCGCCGCCTACGACGTCCTGCTTTTCAATGGGCTGGGAACAGCGGTCGCACTTCCACGTGCGTTGCGTGGTAAGCGTCGTGGACGTCGCGACGCCCGGCTTTTTGGGCGGCATGATTCGAGTGGAAGGCAGACGCTTGTCCGCACCGCCGCCGGCACGCTGGTGCGGAAAGCCTCCGCTGTCCGATGAAGCAGGCGAGGATTTGCGCAGGGGCGGTCTATCCATAGGGCCGTGATTTCACTATGCCTTATGTTGCGGAGCTTCTTAGTGTTACCGTCAAACCCAAAGTTGTTGGTATCCATGCAAAACGTATCCGCCTGGGCGCTAAAGCCAAGCTTAAAGAAGCGTTACAAGGCACGTTAAGCGTTCAAACACGGCGTTCCAAAGAAACAGCAGGGCTTGCAACAACCATAAGCGTAGAGTGCGGCTTGCCTGCGGTGTATGCGCAGGCATGGGTTAAGTTGCGAGGATAGCGCACATGGCCGCGGCGGTGGATCAAGGTCCTGCTCTGGATATTCTCGAACCGTCGTTGCTGGGCAAGCTCAGCCGCTTGCGGCTGTCGGCCCCGCGCTCGTTCCCCGGCAGCAGTTCGGGCAAGCGCCTCAGCCGCGCGCGCGGGGCGGAAGGCATGGAGTTCGCCGACCACAAGGAATACTCGGCGGGCGACGACTTCCGCAACATCGACTGGAACGTCTATGCGCGCCTGGACGAACTGGTGGTCAAGAATTTCGAGACCGAAGAAAACCTGCGCATCTACGTGCTGCTCGATACCAGCGCCTCGATGGCCTTCGGTGAACCGGCCAAGGAAGCGGTGGCGCGGCGCATCGCGGCGGCGCTGGCGTACCTGGGCTTCGTCAACGAGGACTGGACGGGCGTCTTCACTTTCGGCGAGACGCTGCGCGACAATTTCATCTCCGCGGGCAAGCCCAAGCTGCGCGCGCTGGGCGAATTTCTTTCCAGCGCCAAGTGCGCAGGCCAGACGGATTTCGCGGCGGCCTTCAAGGCCTTCAGCATCCAGCACGCGCGCCCGGGGCTGGCCTTCATTTTGTCAGATTTCTGGAATGCCGGCAATCTCGATGCGGCGCTGAAGTTCCTGGCCTGCAACCGTTTCTGCGTCGCCGCGCTGCACCTGCTCGACCCCGCTGAAGAAGACCCCACCATCGCCGGCGACATGGACCTGTGCGACCTCGAAACCGGCGAAACCGTCCCGCTGACCTCGCGCGGCGATACCGCGGAAAAGTACCGCGCACTGGTTAAGGCGCACTGCACCCGCGTGGCCGGCGCCTTCGCGGCCTACAACGCCACCTATCTGAAAGTTTCCACCCGCGACAACCTCGAACACCTCCTGCTCAACATCCTCAAGCGCAAACAACTCGTGCGGGCGCGATAAACTTAGCTTGATCTGATTCCCCTATTCTTCTTCTGCCCTGCAGCCTAACGCCGCGCCGCTACACTTCCCCCCATGTCCTTTTTGACTCGCACGCTGGCGCAGCAGTGGTTTCTGGCGCTGCTGTTTTTCATGGTGGGCGTGGGCTTGCTGTATCCACAGCCCGGCATGTGGGTCAACCGTTCCATCGGCACCACGCCTTTCGTCTTCGCGCTGCTTTTTCTCACCAGCATGGCGTTCGATATTTCGCAACTCCTTGCGGGCTTCCGCAAGCCGGCGGCCATCGCCTTGTCGCTGGCCGGCACGTACCTGCTCATGCCAGCGCTCTTGTATGCCGCCGCGCTGCCACTCGGCCTGGACACTCCCCTTGGCGTGGGGCTGGTGGTCATGGGCGCGGTGCCGACGACGCTGGCCAGTTCGGCGGTCTGGACGCGCCTGGCGGGCGGGAACACGGCGCTGTGCGTGGCGATGGTCGTCATCAGCAACGCGTTGAACTGCCTAGCCGCGCCGCTGGTACTCAAGATCACGCTCGGCCAAGTCATCGACCGGCCGCTCTTGCCCATCGTCAAGGACTTGGCGTTGATCGTGCTGTTGCCGCTGGCGCTGGGGCAAGTGGCCGCGTGGCTGGCGGCGCGGAAGCGCAAATCAAAGCCAAATAATCACGCCGGCGTGGACGCCGGCGGTACAGCCGGCCTGGAGGCCGGCGCTCCAGCCGGCGCGCCCAGCGTCGCCTGGTGGATTGTCCCGACCAGCGTACTTTCGCGCATCCTGCTCTCGTTTGTGGTGCTGCAAGCCGCATCGCGGGCGGCGCAGGAAGCCGGCAAGAACCTCAGCGGCGGTTCAGCGGACACAGGCCCGGCGCTTACCGCTGGCTTGGTTGCGTTGCTGGTGCTGCTGTGCATTGCCGTACACGCGCTGGCCGTGGCGCTGCTCTACGTCTTGGCGCGGGGCACCGGCTTGGCGCGCGAGGACCTGATCGCCGTCCTCATGACCGGCGGCCAGAAGACGCTGCCGGTCGGGCTGGCGTTGCTGAGCCAATACTTCGAAGGCCAAGCATTGGGTGTGCTCTCCATGGTGGTGTACCATGCCGTGCAGCTTATCTTTGACACGTTCTTGATTGAAGTGTTCAAGAGAGGCAAATCCGAAATCGAAAATCGAGAATCGAAAATATAATTCAGCCTGCGCTATGCTTGCGGTTGGTTTCTTCCGCGGCGGGCTTGGCCAGCGGGCGGACGAAGGAATTGTGGATGGCCTCGGCGATGCGGTCCGCGCTGGGTTCAGGCGTGAGATAGCCGCGGTGAAGCTGGGTGTAGATGCCGTTGAAGCAGGAGATGTAGATAAAGGTCCAGGCGTCGTAATCGAAGCTCGCGATTTTCTCGGCGGTCCAGCCGGCCTCGCGGGACGCCTCCTTCATGAGCTGCTTGACCAGGTTGAACCCGTTACTGGTCCATTGGCCGCTGAGACTGACCGCCAGCTCACGCACGGACGGCGAGCGGCTGTGGTACATGCTGTTGATCAGCATGACAAAGCGCCGGAAGTCCTGATCCGACCAGGGCCGGAAATCGGTGATGGCCAGCAGCCGGCTGCTGGCCGAACCGGAGGCGTTGGAGGCGGCTTTGGTAAGGGCCTGGCTCATGAGTTGCGCGTAGGCCTGGACGATCTGGACGAGGCAATCTTCCTTGTCCTTAAAGTACCAGTAAAACGCGCCTTTGGACTGCCCCGCGGCGCGCGCGATTTCCTCGACGGTGACGTGCTCGTAACCGCGGTCCACGAACAGTTCCATGGCCGCCTTCAACATGCGCTGATGCTTGACGGTGCGCAGCTCGGGATTGGGCGGACGCCCGCGCGAACGGCCGGAGACTTGGCGAGGGCGCGTGCTGGACGAGTTCATATCCGCCCCTCGTATAGTCCGCTCACCACGGCGCGCGCGAGCAAGGTATCGATACCACCACATCCAACGAGTTTAAGTATTAGTAAATTGTGAAGAAAGGCAGTGGATTGCAAGTGCCTTTTGCGGCACGCTTGAATAACATACAAAATCAAGCAAAGACCTATGGCATGACGGAGCATGGCTTTAACCCAGGTTCGAGCCTAATATGACCACGGCTCTCGGAATGAGAGCTGGTCCCCCTGGAATTGCCCGGCTGCCCATGCCCGAATAAAGCTATACTCCCGCTATTTACCTCTTTTCCAGATTAGCATACTGAAAGGTTCAAGACAACGGTTCCAAAACAAATTATATCATTTTGTTCCAGTCGTATGGATAAATATCATTTGCCGTGGGCCTTACAAGAAGTAGTTCGGCAAATAAATCCGTGGCGCACGTGTTCTGAACTGGTGGAGTATCGCGCGGCGCGCGGCTACTTTTTCCCGGCAAGCCGGCGGATGGTGAGTCGATTGCTTTCGGGATCAACTCGGAATTCGCAGCCGGCCGCTTCGAGAATCTTGGCCAACGCCTCGCCCAGGGCCAGGTTTTCGGCCTTCAGGGTAATCGCGGCCTTGGACAAGCACTCCTTGGTCTCACGGTCCTCGCAGCGCCACGCTTCACTCAGGATTGGGTGTTTCTTCCAATCCCGTGGTTGGGCCAGCGAGTTGAAAAATGCGAAAGCCTCATCGACCGGCGTGTCCACGAACTCGAAGGTCACGCCGCGACTCAAGTTCGGCGCATGATAGATATACCTGAGCATGCCTTTGACATAACCACCGGGCCATTCGGCCGGGCAGCGTACCTTCAATTTCAATCCGGCGTTTTGGGCATTGAGCGCGTGAGTAAGTTCGTCAAGGGCTTCGGTTTTGGCGTTCAACTCGGTTCGGTCGTAGGCCGCCTCGGCCTTGCGCAACTCTTGAGCGAGCGTCTCCGCTTTTTCCCGCGCGGCCCGCTCCGCCGCGTTGAAGCGTTTCAGCCACTCCAAGCGTTCGTCGCAGAGCCGGTCAATCACTTTCTTCAGTTCGCGGCGCTGTTCCGCTTGGGCCTCGGTAAGCGCGTGTTCCGACGCGAGCCTGTCCAAAGGGTCCACTTCGTTACACAGCCTAGAAATTTTTACACTCAATTCCTCCAATTCACGCTGCGGCGCATGACGCGCCTCTCCGAGCACGCGGCGGTGGACCTGGTCCAGATAGTCCTGGTATTTCCTGCTTAATAGGCGCGTTTCCGCCTCCAGCGCTACATTCCAGGCGGGCAGGTTGCGCATGATGGCGCGTTCGAGCACCAGCCGCGCCCTGGCCCTGGCTTCCAGATCTTCGCCTTTGGATATCTCCGTCAGGCGCTCCCACAGGCGTTCGGCATGCGGCGTCAGCGCATCCACGGCCTTTTCCCGCTCGGCCGCGTCATCAGCGCCTAACTGTTTGAGCAAAACGTCAAAGTCCGGATCGGGCACGGCTTCTACCGCCGCGACGGGCAGGCAGGGAAACAGAAAGATGAGGACGCCCACGATGGGTATAGGCCGCATAAACCCTCCTTGCACGCGATAAGAATCAGACGCTCAAGCCCGCGGTGGCGTGACGAACTGAAAACATGTCCGCGCAAGGAAAGTAGGTATTCACGATATGTTCGAACTCCGCGCTGGTCTTGCAGCGCGCCGCGTGAAAGCGGAACTCGCTCGCGCCCGGCCGGCCTTGCGCATAGGTGCACGTGTAGCGGCGCATAAGGATATTGCCGCGCTCTTCGCCGAAGCGTTCGACGATCTCGCGGTGATGCCGCAAGAGCAGCGTCTTTTGCTGCGCAATGGAAGGCTCCGGCGGAAGCGGCTCGCCCTTCAAGGCCGCGGCGGCTTCGCGGAACAGCCACGGGCGGGTCAGCCCCGCTCGCGCGATCATCACGCCATCGACGCCGTAGCGCTGGAAGGCCTCAACCACCTTGCGCGCGCTGTTCATGTCGCCGTTGCCAATGAGCGGCAGGGCCTTCAGGCGCGTCTTGATTTCGGCGATCGTGTCCCAGTCGGCGTTGCCGCTGAAAAAATCCTCCGCCACGCGGCCGTGCACGGTCAGCGCCGCGGCACCGGCCTCTTCGATTGCTTGCGCCGCCTCGAAGGCCGTCACGCAGCCGCGTTTGCAGCCCAGGCGGATCTTGGCCGTCACCGGCACGGGCGCGCAGGCTTTGACGACCTTGGCCACGATGGCGTGCACGCGGGCCGGTTCGCCGAGCAGCCAGCTTCCCGAATGCGCCGCGGTGATTTTCTTTACCGGGCAGCCGAAGTTCAGATCGACCACGCTGACGCGGTACTCAAAGGCCAGCCGCTTGCCCACCTCGGCCAGCGTCTCGGGATCGTTGTCCCACATCTGCACGGCCAGCGGGCGCGGCTCGTCCATGACGCCCCACAGCCG